>Ga0172373_10003569_pt1 | contig 22659 bp, 14 predicted proteins | sample Lak10m_2_FD_114546 | JGI IMG/M metagenome (GOLD analysis project Ga0172373, IMG submission 114546) | Freshwater microbial communities from Kabuno Bay, South-Kivu, Congo - kab_092012_10m | ecosystem: Environmental > Aquatic > Freshwater > Lake | place: Democratic Republic of the Congo...
CATTTTTCGCCATTTTTCACCTTTTTTCAGTTACGTAGCTCCGGCTATGCGCCTTCAAAAATGTAAAAACTGACAAAAAATGAGCCTGTTTTTGCCACCGGCAGAGAATCCTGAACAAGCTCTTAACCGCAGAGTTACGCAGAGTACGACGCAGAGTTACGCAGAGTACGACGCAGAGTTACGCAGAGTACGACGCAGAGTTACGCAGAGTACGACGCAGAGTTACGCAGAGAAATATACTCTGCGCTACTCTGCGGTTACCTCTGCGTACCTCTGCGGTTAAATCAAACCAGGTTAATCGAAGCACTATGCTGAAAATAGATGATCAATCTACAGCTCATCTTTCAAAGAAAAACGGCCGGTCAGGTTTTTCCTGCGGAGCGCCGGAGGTCTGGCGCTCCCATTCTTTGTAATCAATGGCGCTCACAGGCTTCAGTTTTTCTTTCCGGAGGCCGGCGTTCAGGTCCGACAGTTCTTTGGCGAACATATTGTCTGCTTTGGCGCGTGCCTGACGGAGTTCTTCCGTTCTGACATTGGCACCATCCATCACGGACTGTGTCGGCAGGTCATCGGACATCACCGAATAGACATACAGTCGGCCGATGCGTGCGCGCAGGCGCTGCTCGCCGGTGATACCCTTCGATTCGATGTGTTCGGTGAGCGTTTTGCGGTGCTCTTCCAGCGAAGCGCTGTAAGCCTCCAGTTTAGCCTTCAGCTTTTTGTCCTTTACCTGTGCTGCGCGTGCGTTTACACTGTCGCGCAGGTTATCCAGTTGTGCCACGAGGAATCCGAGATCTTCCACCATGCGGAACATACGGTCGGCGGCTTCACTCTTCCTGGTGTAGTCGAGGTCGGGTTGCAGCGGATCGGGCGTCAGGGTCAGAGTTCCCTCTTCGACATTTTTTCCGGCGGTGATACGAACCTTGTAGCTGCCGGGAGTTGCCATGCGGCCCATGAAGCCTGCGTAAACACCCATTTCACCCTGCACAAGCACACCTTTCGCCATTTTTGGCGGAGCGGTACGCATATCCCAGCGCACGACATTGATACCCTTTCTTTTGGTTCCCGGGAAAGAAACCAGTTTGTTGCCTGCGGCATCGAGGATATCAACAGTTACATCGCCGGTGCTCATGCGGTCCTTGAGATAGTACTGAATCACGGCCTGTTCGCTGGCATTGGGTCCTGCGTAGGAGTCGGTGTTGGGGAACCCTTGTCCGTAGTGGCCGCTTGTAACGGCCGTTGGCCGCGTGGGCAGCATGGCGAGATCTTTTTGCAGCAAATCACCGGAAAGCTGGCGCAGCGGAGAGATATCGTCAATGATAAAAATACCGCGTCCGTGCGTGGCGATCACGAGATCGCTGGTTTTGGGCTGTATCACGAGGTCGCGGACGGCCACCTGTTCGGGCATTTTTGACTTGTACAGCACCCACGATTTGCCTGCGTCGTGACTCAGGTACAGACCCATTTCCGTTCCCAGGAAGAGCAGATCCGGATTCACCAGATCCTCAATGATTACGTGAGCAAACCCTTGCAGGTTCGCGTCATTGCTGATAACCGTCCATGTTTTTCCGCCGTCTTCCGATCTGGCGGCGTAGGTTTTCATATCGCCGTAAGCGTGGTTGTCGAAGGTGGCGTACACCACATTGCGGTCGAAGCGGCCGGGAGTAACGCGGCTTACCCAGGTGCTGGCCGGAATACCGGAGATATTTCCGGAGAGAAGCTCCCAGTTTTTGCCGCCGTCGCGGGTAACCTGCAGGTTTCCGTCGTCGGTACCCACGTATATGAGGTTCTCGTCCAGCGGAGACGGGCCGATGCTGAAAATTGTACAGTGGTTTTCGGCGGAGGTATTATCCACGGTTACGCCGCCGCTCTGAGCCTGCTTTTGTTTTTCGGCGTTATTGGTAGTCAGGTCGGGCGAAATACGCTGCCAGCTGCGGCCGCGGTCGTTCGTTTTGAACAGATACTGGGCGCTCATATAAATGGCACCCGGATTTTTGATGCCCCTGACGATGGGGGTATTCCAGTTCCAGCGGTATTTCTCGCCTTCCTGCAGCGGCTGGGGCTGTATGAACTGCGACTGGTTGGTTTTGATATTGGTGCAGGTGATTTCACCGCCCTGACTTTCGCTGAAGACGAAATTCGGGTCGAGTGCGTCGGGCTGCACCCAGAATCCGTCGCCGCCGCCCACACTTTCCCAGTCTTTATTTTCTATGCCGCCCGTGCTTTGAGAGGGCCCTTTCCAGGATCCGTTGTCCTGCAGACCGCCATACACATAGTAGGGCGACTGTTCATCTGCCTGAACGTGATAGAACTGGGAAACAGGCAGCGTATTGAGGTGTGTCCAGGTTACCCCCTGATCGAGGCTCATATAAACACCGCCGTCGGTACCCAGGTACAGGTGATTGGTGGCATTGGGATTGATCCACAGCGCGTGGTGATCGGAGTGCACCCAGCCGCCGGCATTGGAGGCCTCGCTGAACGAGTAGCCGCCGTCGGTACTGATGGACAGCGAGAAAGCCGGGCGGTACACCCGTTTGGGGTCTTTGGGGTCAACCACCAGCGTGCTGAAATAGAACGGGCGGGCCGTCACATTGGGGTTGGCGCTCTGGTACTTCCACGATTCTCCGGCGTCGGAAGAAATCAGGAGACTTGTTTTTTCGCTTTCCACGATAGCGAGCATATTGTCGGGTGCGCCCGGTGCGAGTGCGAGCGCAATACGGCCGAAAGTGCCTTCGGGCAGACCGTTGGTAATCTTTCGCCAGTTTTTGCCTCCGTCGGTACTTTTATAAAGCGCACTGCCGGGTCCGCCGGAAGTAAAGGAGTAGGGAGTGCGCCGGAACTGCCACATAGAGGCGAGCAGCACATCCGGATTGCGCGGATCCATGATAATGTCGGCGCAACCGGTCTTTTCATCGGTGTAGAGAATTTTTTCCCATGTTTTGCCGCCGTCGGAGGTTTTGTACAAGCCGCGGTCGGGACTGTCGCTCCACAGTTTGCCGGGAACGGCCACATAAGCCACATTGCCGTCGTTCGGGTTCAGAACGATTTTGGAGATATGTTCCGAGTTTTCCAGTCCGATGCGGTTCCAGTTTTTGCCGCCGTCGGTAGATTTGTACATACCCATACCGACCGACACACTGTTGCGCATATTGGATTCGCCGGTGCCGACCCACACCGTTTCGGGTTTGTTCTGGTCAATGGCAATAGCACCGACACTTTGCGGATATTTTTCAAAAACCGGTTCGAAAGTGAAGCCGGCCGTGGTTGATTTCCACACACCGCCTCCGGCGGTGCCCACGTAGAGAACCTTGGGTGTTTTGTTCACCCCTTCGATGGCCGTGATGCGGCCGCCCATGACAGCCGGTCCGATGCTGCGCGCTTCGATAGCGCCATAAGTAGAGGAAGAGACTTTCGTTTGGGCGAAAGCGGCCAGAGAGAGGCACGAAAGCAGTACAGAGAGAAGAAAGTGTTTCATAATCCGGATTTATTCAGCCAAAAAAAACAGCGGGCGCCGGCACATACCGGCGCCCGCTGGAATAGAGGGTGACTTACTTCTTCGGCATTTCGAAGATCTTGTTGTCAACCTGCGGGTTGATTTGCAGGCTGGTGATGGTTACAGTTGCAGGGCCCATGGGGCTTTGCTGCTGCATGGTGTAGGGGTAAACAAAACCGAGATCCGTTTTGGTGTGGTTGGAGAACAGAGAGGCAGACTCCACGCTTTCACCGTCCACTTCTTCCACGGTAATTTGCTTGATTTCGTAGAAAGTTTCCGGGTCAATGAACGTGTATTCCGTCTTTTTGCCTTTTGCGATCTTGATTTTGTAGGCTTCGGTTCCTTCCACGTCTTCTTTGCCTATATACTCGAGCGTGTAGCCCTTGTCTTTGTAGCCTGGCAGCGTGCCGTCAATATCGAGCATATCCTTCATGGAAGCGACCTGATCGGGAGTGAGCGGTTGCGGATCGGTCTGGCCCATGAACGGATTGGTTGTCCAGCCCATATCGCCGTTGATAGCAGTAACCTGGTTCATACCCATCACAGAGACCTCCATACGGGCGGCCTTGTCGCGCACGATCGTGGAGCTCATGGCGATAGACATACCGGCCATAGCGTCGGAAGTGATTTTTGCGTCCATTTTCAGGGAATTCACCTTGGACCAGTTATCGGCGCCAATAGCTTTCAGGTGTTTGGCGACAATTTCCTCGGCGTTTTGAGCCTGTGTGAAGAGCGCTGCGAGGAGAAACGCGGAGGAAAAGAGCAATTTTTTCATTTTTTAAATTGAATTTGGTGAGAAACAGCTGTTTGCGGAGCAAAGTAACGGGGCTTCGGAGCGGATATGCCGGAATATTCGATGAAAATTTGTAAAAAACGGACAAGGGAGCGTTGCGGAGCACCGGTTGGGGGTGAAAATGTTGAATACTGCGACAAATTTTTAAGTGCCGTGTTTTTCGCTACATTTGTGTCAGATTGTTGGTTTTCATTCACGAAAGATATAATTAATGCCATACGACGTATTTATCAATTACCGACGCGATGACACCCTGGCGATGGCAGTGGTGCTGGAAATTTTTTTAAACAACAGCTTCAGCAATTTGCAGGTATTTCTCGATCAGGAGGGTATTGAGGCTGAAAAGTGGACCAAAAAACTGGAGCAGGCACTGGAAGAAAGTTCGGTGGTCATCACTTTGATCGGACATAAATATCTTGATGTTCGCAATGAACACGGGGAGAGGCGCATTGATCTGGACGATGACTGGGTACGCAAAGAGATTGAAATTGCCGTTGATCGGAAGAAGACAATCATCCCGGTACTGGTTGACGGAGCCAAAATGCTGTCGAAAGAAGCGTTTAAAAAATGGCCCAAATTGCAGGAATGGCTTGAGTGGCAGGCTGAAACCGTTGCATGGAAAACCTTTAATGACGATTTTGAAAAACTGGTAACGACCATAGAAAAACAGTCCGGCAGAAAGAGAAAGCAATCCGGAGCTGTGGCCTCTCCGATTAATCCGCTTGATGCTTATCCGTTGCCGGAAATCAATCCGCTGGATCCGGATGAGGAAGACCAGGTTTTGGGCGGGATAGTCAGGACCACGCCCTATCTGGGCCTGCGGTATTTCAGGCGCAAGGATGCGGCCCTGTTTTTTGGCCGGTCAGAAGAGCTGCTGAAGTTTTTCGGACTGGTGAAGAACCCGCAGGTGAGAATTATATGTCTGTTCGGAAATACCGGTGTGGGCAAGTCCTCTTTTCTGGCAGCCGGTGTACGCCCGAGACTTGAGCGAATGGCGTTTGAGCCGTTTTATGCGCGGCGCAACAAGGTGACCGGATTTGACGGCCAACTGACCGGTTTGCAGCAAAACAGGAGCGACAGCAGTCTGCCAGCTATTTATATACTGGATCAGGCGGAGGAAATGTTTACCGATCCTGTCCGGGGAGAGCAGGAACGCTTCGTTTCGGCGCTGGCAAAATTGCTGGAAGGGGAGATACAATCAACAGTGGTACTGGGATTCAGGAGTGATTACCTGATGGAGATGCGAGAACTGCTGAAAATGCTCTTCGCTCGGGTATTGGTTGACTGTGAGGAAATACCCCTGCTGCCCCTGACGCAAGCGGCCCTCAGAGAGGCCGTGGAGGGCGTCTGGCTTGATTCGAGATTGCGCAAGGCTTTCAGTCTGGAGCTGGAGGAGGGTTTCGCCGATTACGTAGCCCGCGATTTGTTGCAAACGGAAACCGGGAGCACTACCTCCGTTCTGCAGAACCGCCTCCTGAAACTGTATGAAGAGGGAAGCAGGGAAAAGAAGTCGCAAATCAGGCTGACGATTGAAAATTATCAGGAACTGAAGAAGGACAACACGGCGGAAGAGGAATTACTCGACTACCAGTTACAGCGACTGCAGGCTGAAGACGGCGTACCACTTCCCGACGAAAGAATATGGCTGGAAACACTTCAGGAATTTGTGCTGGACAAGCCAACTGCCGGCTCGCTGCTTGTCAGCAAGCTGCCTGCAGACCGGGAGGCTGTTCGTAGGGCGCTGTTGCGGGTAAATCTGCTCTCGGAAATCACTGAACCCGACAAGGCGCTGCGCCTCTCGCACGATCTGCTGGCTCCCGTGGTGCGCCGCCGGTACGACGCACTCACGAAGTTAGAAAATCAGGGTCTTAAACTGGAAAACCTCGAATTGCTGCTCAGACAGATACGGGCCGCTCTGCCCGAGCTGAAGTTTGACGATGCCGCATCCGATCTGGAACAGAGTGTGTTACTTGGTGTTCACCCCGGGAAACTGGCCCCGGTTGCTTTCGAGCTTGGATTTGTTTATTTGCAGGCAGGAAAAGAGGAAAAGGGTGTACGTATGGCGTCAGTTTACGGACAACTGATGCGGGAAACAGATGCCATTTTGCCCCCTTTCTCCGATAAAAGTCCGCTGGAATGGCTCCGATACTGTAATGTTGCTCATTATCAGCAACTCGAGCTCCGCTATTTCCCCGAAATGAAACCGGTGCCGGGAGGCAGGTTTGAGATGGGTGATGTGATGGGTGACGGAGAATATGATGACGAAATGGTACATTCAGTTTTATTAAACAGTTATCGGATGGGTGCCACTCCGGTGACCTGGCATCAGTACGGACTGTATTGTCTGGCTACCGGCCTGGAGCTGCCGCAGGATTCCGGCTGGGGCCGGGCCGACCGTCCTGTGATAAATGTGAGTTGGTATGATGCTGTGGAGTATGCCAACTGGCTGAGCGGGAAAAAAGGACTTCAGCCTTCGTATGTGATTGACAAGACAAAACCAGATACAGCGAACAAAGATGAAAATGAAAATCTGAAATGGACGGTGAATATCAGACAAGGCGCCGGAGGATACCGTTTGCCGACGGAGAGCGAGTGGGAGTACGCTGCCCGGGAGGGCGGCCGGGCCGTCCGGTTCGGGAATGGCAAGGATGTGGCAAATCCCGCTGAAATGAATTTCGATGCCAGTGAAGCATACAAAAAAGAATATTCGCGGATTGGAGTATATCGCAGTCAGACGACTCCGGTGGAACAGTTCAGACCCAATGCGCTGGGCCTGTACGACATGAGCGGCAATGTGCGGGAGTGGTGTTGGGACTGGTACGGGCAATACGAAACGGAATTCCGGGAAAATCCGCAAGGTGCTGCAGAGGGCGACACCCGTGTGTTTCGCGGCGGCAGCTGGTTCTACGTACCGCAGTTCTGCCGCGCCGCCTATCGCATCATCAACGAGCCGTCGAACAGGAACTTCAGCCTTGGCTTCCGCCTCGCTGTCTCCCTCCAGTGATGTGGTTTGGAATCCGGCTGTCCAGGGAGCAAAGAAGAAAAAGAAAAAAGCGAATAGCTGCAACGGAACGGAGCAAGGCGGGGCTGCGATAGCGCCCGCCTGCGGAGTGGAGGAGCAGTTATTCGCTGTCACGCACGGCGATAAAACGGGGCTTTGCCCCGAAAATTTTTCGGGGATTTTTTGTATTTGTGTTGTTTTGTGGGGTCGGCAGGGCAATAAGTCAAGGTTTTGGCAAATAATTTACTTCGGCGTTCCGTATTCGGAGCTCAAGTAACGTTCCAGCAAAGAGATATACCGCAAATCAAACAAACACCCGTATAAAACCCATTCCCCCCCATTATTTTTACGCCCATGAAAACTGATTCGGCTTCTTTCTTCAGCGCAGCGGTGATCGTTTCTGCGCTCGGTTATTTTGTGGATGCTTTCGACCTGTTGTTGTTCGGTGTGGTCAGGGTGAAGAGCCTGACCGAGCTCGGGTTGAGTGGTCAGGCGCTCACGGATGCAAGTCTCTCCCTGCAGAACTGGCAGATGGCCGGACTGTTCGCGGGCGGAATCGGTGCCGGGATTCTGGGCGACAAGCTGGGGCGGGTGAAGGCACTCTATTACTCCATTGCGGTATATTCACTGGGAACCATTCTCAACGGATTTGTCAACAGCGTGGAAATGTATGCTGTTTGCCGGTTTCTGGCCGGGGTCGGACTGGCCGGCGAACTGGGTGCCGGCATCACGCTGGTGGCCGAAAGCATGCCTAAGGAAAAAAGGGGGCTGGGTACTACGCTGGTCGCCTCGGTCGGAATGTCGGGCGCACTGGCTGCCGGCTGTATGGGATGGCTCGTAACCGACTGGCGGACGGCCTATTTCATCGGTGGCGGTATGGGACTGATACTGCTGGTGCTGCGCCTGAGTGTTTCCGACAGTGAAATTTATAACCGGCTCAGGGAGCGCCCTGATATTCGGCGCGGCCGTATTCTGGATCTGGTTACCAGTCGCAGTCGTTTTTCGCGCCTGATGAACAGCACGCTGCTGGGGGTTACCACCTGGTACGGCGTGGGTATCCTGATGTTGCTGGCACCCGAGTTCGGAGTGGCCCGCGGTATCCCCGAACCGGTCTCCCCGGCGCTGGCGGTCGTATGGTTTCATCTGGGTATGGTGACGGGCGATATCTCTTCCGGTTTGCTGAGCCAGTATCTGAGGAGCCGCCTGAAAGCCATGCGCGTATTTCTGGCCTTGCAGGCGGTACTGATCGCCATTTACCTTTTTTCTCCCCTCCATACCGTGTGGCAGATGTATGTTTTGATCACACTGCTTGGCTTTGCCGGCGGATTCTGGGCGGTCTTCATCACCAATGCCACCGAGCAGTTCGGTTCCAATCTGCGCGCAACGGCGGCCTCTGCGGTACCGAGCATTGTCAGACTGAGTTTTGTGCCCATGGCACTCGCCTTTCAGTGGCTCAAGTCGCCTGAAATGACGGGCAGTACGGTGTATGCTGCGGCGGTAGTGGGTATCGTTTGTCTTGCGCTTGCCGTGTGGTCGTCTTTCCGGCTGGAAGAAACCTTTGAAAGGGATATGGATTATCTTGAACATTAAGACCTTTGAGCGGTTTTCAAGCAGGTTAATAGCTTGTTCAGGATTCTCTCACCGAGTCAAAAACGGCTCATTTTTCGCCATTTTTCACCTTTTTTCAGTTGCGTAGCACCGGCTATGCGTCTTCAAAAACGCAAAAACTGACAAAAAATCAGCCTGTTTTTGCCAACGGCAGAGAATCCTGAACAAGCTCTAAAACATCATCGGTCATGTTCACTGGAATTATTGAAGCATCAGGAAGGGTAGTTCGCATCGAAAAAGAGCAGAACAATGTGCATTTCACCGTGGAAAGTCCCATTTCCAATGAATTAAAGGTGGATCAGAGCCTGAGCCACGACGGCGTCTGTCTCACCGTAACGGAGGCTGGCAACGGCGTTCACCGGGTTACGGCCATAGATGAAACGCTGAAACGCTCCCGGCTGGGCGACTGGCAGGAGGGCACTATTGTCAATCTGGAGCGGTGTATGCCCGTCGGTGGCCGTCTCGATGGCCATATTGTACAGGGCCACGTGGACGATGTGGCTACCTGTATTTCAGTGGAGGAACAGGGCGGGTCGTGGAAATTCACCTTCCGCTACAAACCCGACCGCGAGCACCTGGTGGTGAACAAGGGATCGGTCTGCCTGAACGGCGTGAGCCTGACGGTGGTGGATCCGCAGGATGATCTCTTCTCGGTGGCCATTATACCCTACACCTGGGAACACACCAATTTCAGAAGCCTGAAACCCGGCGACAGGGTGAATATCGAGTTTGATATCATCGGCAAATACGTCGCTGCTATCTCTAAAATCGGAGGCTGAGCAGGGCTGCTGTGTTTTCCGGTCGCCAATTTCAGCGGGCCTTCGTAACTTTGGCAGAACAAACAAAATCGGATATGCCAATTTCAAGACCATTCCATCTCCAAAAGTGGATCGAAGATAACCGCGATTTGCTTAAGCCACCCGTTGGCAACAAGCAAATTTATGTGGAAAACGATGATTTTATCGTCATGGTGGTGGGCGGACCCAATGGCCGCAAAGACTATCACTGGGAGGAAGGCGAGGAGCTTTTCTATCAGCTGAAAGGTGATATGCACGTCAACATCATTAATGAAGAGGGAAAACCGGAACGCATTGATATCAGGGAGGGAGAAATGTTTCTGTTGCCTCCCCGGGTACCGCACTCCCCGCAGCGCCCGGCCGACACGGTCGGTCTGGTGATTGAAAGAAAAAGGCATACCGGCGAGGTGGATAAACTCCTGTGGTTCTGTGAAAACTGCGGAAACCCGCTGCACGAAGCCGGTTTTGAACTCAAAGATATTGGCACTCAGATCAGAGATGCCATCGGTACGTATAAAAACGACCTGCAGGCGCGCACGTGCAGCCAATGCGGAACAGTTATGGAACTGTAAGATGCTTCACCGGATCAAAGTAAAGCTCAAGCAGGAGCTGGATATCCTGCGGGGCAGAAAGAGCAGAATTACAAAAGGTGTACAGGTGCCGCACCGATGGTACGGTGGGCTTCATGCCGGATTTTTCGTTTGCCCGGAACGGGTAGGGGAGAATGCCCTTGTTTACTCGTTTGGTACGGGAGAGGATGTATCGTTCGATATTGCGATGATGAAAAATCACGGATGTACCGTCCATGCATTCGATCCTACTCCAAAATCTGTAGAATGGGTAGCGCGGCAATCGCTCCCGCCCGGTTTTTATTTTCATCCTTACGGGATAGGCACAGAAACGGGTACCGTCCGGTTCAACCTGCCGGTGAATGAAAACCATGTATCCGGCAGTATCGTGGAGTACAGTCATCTCGACACCCGCAACAGTATAGAGGTGCCCATGCGGTCATTTACAGATATTCTCCATGAACTCGGGCACCGTCGTATTGACGTACTGAAAATGGACATCGAAGGTTCGGAGTACGAGGTAATCCCCGCTATTCTGGATGCCGGTGTTGAAATTGGCCAGATACTGGTCGAAATACACGAAAGATATTTCCCCGATGGCCGGGAAAAAACCCGCAAGATGTTCGAGCAGCTGAACGATAACGGCTTTTTCGTGTTTGGCGTATCGGATTCTCTGGAGGAAATCTCTCTGATTAATTCTGCTTTACTGACATAAAATCTGGATCATGCTCAGAATTTTACCCTTGTTTGTTCTTCTCTTCCTGCTCTCTTTCTGCAGCATGAAGAAACAGTCTGCCGAAACGGCTTCAAGCGCCGATGTGCCTGTCAATTACACAAAATACTGTGCCAGTTGTCATGGTGCCAGCGCCGAGGTTTTTGTGAAACGCGACTGGAAGTACGGCACCTCCCGTCTCGACTTCATACGGGGTATCAAAGAGGGGTATCCGCTGGCAGGCATGCAGGGCTATGCCGGTTTGCTGACCGATGAACAGATTCTCGATCTGGCAAAATATCTCGTCACAACCCGCGAGCGACTGCGCAATCAGCAGGCGGTGGTGGAAGACCCCAAGCCGCAGACGTTTGTGTCGGAAGGGATAACATACCGGCTTGATACAGTGGCCCGCGACCTGGAGAGTCCATGGGGAATGGCATTTTTGCCGGATGGCGACCTGATTTTCACCGAAAAAGCAGGCACTATCTGGCGGCAGAAACCCAACGGCACCAAATCGCAGGTGGCAGGTGCGCCAGCGGTGATGTCAGAGGGACAGGGCGGACTTCTCGATGTGGAGCTGCACCCGAAGTTTGCAGAAAATAAACTGATCTATTTTACCTATTCCAAACCGCAGCCCGGAGGTGACTCCAAACTGTCGGCCACCACGGTGATGCGAGCGCGTCTTGAGGACAATCAACTGACCGAGATCAGGGATATCTTCACGGCGCTACCCTTTGTGGCCACTCAATATCACTTCGGCAGCAGAATGGAATTTGGTCGCGACGGATACCTGTATGTAACGGTCGGGGAGCGCGGAAAACAGGATGAGTTCCCGCAGGTGCTCGACAAGGCACACGGAAAGGTGCACCGTATCACCGATAACGGCGATATTCCTTCTGACAATCCGTTTTTCAACCAGCCCGGTGCTGTTCAGTCAATCTGGTCCTATGGCCACCGAAATCCGCAGGGACTGGCATTCAATCCCGTTACCGGCGACTTGTGGGAGCATGAGCACGGGCCGCGCGGCGGCGATGAACTGAATGTGGTGCAGCCCGGAAAGAACTATGGCTGGCCCGTGGTCTCTTACGGCACGCACTATGATGGTCGTTCCTTCACCGACAAAACGGCTACAGAGGGCATAGAATCGCCGGTTACCTACTGGGTTCCGTCCATTGCACCCTGCGGCATGGCGTTCGTCACCGGTGACAGGTACCCGGCCTGGAAGGGCAACCTGCTGGTCGGCTCGCTGAGTTTCAGGTTCGTGAACCGCTGTGTACTGGAAGGCCGGAAAGTGGTCAAACAGGAAAATCTCTTCAATGATGTCGGGCGCGTACGCGCAATCACCATGGGTACTGACGGATACATCTATTTTTCTGTGGAAAATCCGGGTTATATTTTCCGGGTTGTTCCTGTGAAATAGTGTACTGCCATGAAGTATAACCTGATAAAAGGCCTTTCGGCTGGTCTTGCTGTACTGTTGCCGCTCACTTCTTTTTCACAGCAGGATACCCTTCCTGCCGTGAACAGTCCTGCGGTACAGATAACCGCAGCCAGGCTCTCCATCACGGCTACCGACGCACCGCTGGCGGTATTTGTACTTGACAAATCCCGTCTTCAGACAGCTACCCAGCAACTGTCGCCCTACGAGGCACTCGGTGCTGTTCCGGGTGTTTTTGCCATGAACCCCGACAATTACGCGCAGGATCTTCGGATTTCCATTCGCGGTTTCGGAGCCAGGGCTTCTTTTGGCATCCGGGGTATCCGTGTGTTTACCGACGGGTTGCCCGAGGGTACGCCCGATGGTCAGGTGGACGTGGACAACCTCGATATGGGGGCCATGCGACAGATGGAAGTGATACGGGGAGCGGCATCGGGGCTGTATGGCAATGCCGCGGGTGGTGTAATCTGGCTGACTACAGAAACCCCGGAAGCCGGGAAACCATTGCTGGAGTCACAAATTTCAGCGGGAAGCTACGGTTTTATGCGTTATCAGGTAAAGGCTGGTCGCCGGGTGGGCAAATGGGCCTATCTGCTGACGGTTTCCCGAAATCAGACGACTGGCTACCGCGACTGGAGCCGTATGGGAAACACGCTTTTCTACGGAAAAGTGGTGAGAGAACTGAAGGCTGGTGGGAAGATTACCCTGCTGGCCAACTACGGAAGCAGTCCGGTTGCCAATGATCCCGGCGGGCTCACCGCCACCCAGCTGGAAGAAAATCCGCGACAGGCAGGATTCAACAACCTGAAATTTAATACCGGCGAGTCGGTGGAGCAGTGGCGCACCGGACTCACTTACGAACAGAAAGTCGGTGAAAAACATACCCTTCAGGCGAGAGTTTTTCACACCAGCCGCCATCTGGAGAACAGGCTGGCCATCGCTTCCAACGGATACGGCGACCTCCGGCGGCAATATCAGGGACTGTACCTGAGTTACCAGTTTTCACACCATATCGGCGACATGCCCTACCGGCTTAAACTCGGAACCGATCTGGACAACCAGTCGGACCGGAGAAAACGATATGCCTACACGGAAACGCAGCCGGGTATTTTTGACAAGGGAGCTTTGGCCCTCGATCAGCGGGAGCAATACCAGAGCGCAGGCGCTTATCTGTTACAGGAGCTTCGTCCCTCGGAACGCCTCCTGTTGGAAGCCGGACTGCGTTTTGACGCCCTGTTTCTGCGGGCCACAGATCTGTACCTGACCGATGGAGACCAGTCGGGTAACAAAAACCTGCGCAAGTTCAATCCGGTGCTCGGAGTGAATTACAAATTATCGGCGGGCGCAGCTGTTTACGCCAACTACGCTACGACCTTTGAAAGCCCCACACTGAACGAGTTATCGAACAATCCCGAAGGTACAGGCGGCTTCAATCCGTTTTTACAGCCACAGGAGGCCCGGTCAGTTGAAATTGGCACCAAAGGCGTCATTTTCACCGGGAAAAACGAAAAAGACCTCCGTTTTGACCTCGCCCTTTTCTACATTAATACGCTGAACGATCTTGTTCCCTACCAGATTTTTGAACAACCCGGCAAAACCTACTTCAGGAATGCCGGCAAGACCGACCGACGGGGCGTGGAGCTGGGACTTTCGTGGCCGATCCACAAAAACCTGCGTGCATATTACACCCAGACATTCTCCGATTTTCGTTACAGAACATATACTGTCGGGGCAAATACATACGATGGCAACAAGTTGCCGGGCATTCCGCCATTGAATGCCCAGCTGGAGCTTCGGTACTTTCATCCCGGCGGATTTTTTGCCATTGCGCAGGGGCGTTACGCCGGTGTGATATTTGCCGACGATTCCAACAGTTTTTCTGCCGATGCATACGTACTGGCGAACCTTCGCGCCGGTTATACCATTCGACTGAGAAACAGCAGTCTGGAGCCTTATGTGGGTGTGAATAATTTGGGCAATGAACAATATGTCGCCAACGTGCAACTCAACGCCTCCGGAGGCCGCTATTACGAGGCCGGTACTGGCCGCTACTGGTGGGCTGGCTTCAAGTTCTCGCTGAGGTAACTGTAATCAATGATCCTCCGTGCGACCGAGGATTTTACCGAGTGCGAAGGCATTCCTGACCGATTGATCCTCTTCCAGTTCCTGCTGATCGGGCGCTCCGGCGTCAAGTCCGGACAAATCCGGCTGGCCGGCATCCACCCAGGCGGTGTACCATGCTGAACTGACTGCAATAATGGCGGCCCTCATTCGTCTTTCCACCATCCCGTCGAGTGCCTCCTGATAGGCGGAGGCGAATTCGCGACAGGGATGAATCCCCATGACACCCTGTCGCATGTCGGGGCACATCTGCCGGTCGGCAGGGAAAGATTCACGCAGCTTTTTTTCAAAAGAAAGCACACTGTCCACCATATTATGGCTGTCGAGCGCGCATTTCCAGAACCAGTCGCGGGTATTTTCGATGTAGGACGGTTTTCCCACAAAGTAATCATACGATTCATCGGCAAAAAGTTCCGGAATCCGGCTCTCCCAGAATCCGTGGATGCCATGCTGTCCGGTTTTTTGTCCGTTGTAATTGCTGCACGTGTGCAGGGGCACGTGCGCGTCGCCGATATAATGGCCTATTTCAGCGGAGTACTTCAGAATTTTCCGGGTATTGCGTTCCTGAAAAGCGGTGGTCAGTTTTTGCTGGAAATGCTGCAGATTCCAGGGAAGGATGCCGTGTCCTGAGATAAATTCCTGAAAATAAGCGTTTTTTGGCCGCGTGTCGAGGCGGCCCCATTCCGAGAAAAAGCGAAAGACGGAATCCGGGTTAATTTCCTCTTTGCCCGAGTAGAATACGGGCGTCACCGATTGTTGAAACCACCGGCGGTATTCCTGTCTCATCACCGGCGTCATGGTATCGCGGTGACTGACGAGCAGCATGGTATCGCCTCTGGTATCAATGACACGGATATCCGTATGCTGTATGAGTGCATCAGACCAGTTCCGGGGCAGAAGAGGAAACGGGGGCGTACCATACTGGTCGAGATCAATAAAGTGTCTTGCGCCTTCCAGCCGGGTGGCGTACCGTCTCATGTCGGGGTCAACGGCGTGATCGGAAATGAAATCAATATTCTTCTTGAAAAATACCATCATTTCCGGCGGTAGCGTGAGAACAGCGAGTCTGTTGATGCGTTTGTGGGCGAAAAAGCCCCAGGAGGGGTGATTTATACCGGCTCGTTCAGGGGTTGCCGAGGCAGTGAGCAGCAGCATCGCAACGGTGCAGGCAGACAAAAAAAGGAGGTTGTTCAGTTGTTTTTTCATGGTAACCGATTTTTGAAGCGTGTGATTTGTACTACCAAGTTACGGGAAAATCAGATAATTAACAATAACTTCATTTTAGCTTAAAAGACAGGTTACAATGGCGGGGGACATTTGCAGCAAATTCTGTATCCTGTTTATGAAAAAATTTCTCCTTCCTCTGTCCGGCATACTCCTGTGCCTGCCTGTTCTCCTGAGTGCCCAAAAGGGTGCCATCACAGGTAAAGTTATTGATGCCAAGCTGGCAGAATCCCTGATCGGGGTAACGATTATTCTCGACAACAACGCAGGTGGTGCCATGACCGACTATGATGGCAATTACACCATTGCCAATGTGCCGGCAGGAATTCACCAGATTTCTATTAACTACACGGGATTTGCCCCCAAAACTATCGGTGAAATCAATGTTCGCGCCGGAGAGTCGGTGACAGTTGATGTGGCTCTCGAAGAGGCTGTTGCGCAGGCGCTGGCCGAAGTGGTGGTGGTTGCGCGTGCGAGCCGCGAATCACAGAGTGCCCTGACCATTTTACAGAAAAACAGCACGACAATCGGTGATGGTATCAGTTCGGAAACCATACGCCGTACACCGGACCGCACTACGGGCGATGTTATCCGTCGCGTGAGCGGTGCCAGCCTTCAGGACAACAAATTTGCCGTTATCAGGGGATTGAACGACCGCTATAATATTGCCCTGCTGAACGGGGCCATGCTGTCGAGTACAGAGCCTGACCGCAAAGCCTTCTCCTTCGATCTTTTCCCTTCAGCCATGCTTGATAACCTGGTGGTGGTCAAAACCGCCAGTGCCGATTTGCCCGGAGAATTCGCGGGCGGCGCCATTCTCCTGAATACCAAAGATATTCCGGAGCGCACGTTCTTTTCGGCAACACTGAACAGTGGTTACAATACAGTGACTACTTTCAGAGAACATCTTGGAGCACAGGGTGGATCCACCGACTGGCTTGGCATGGACGATGGTTCACGTGCTCTTCCTGCCGGTTTCCCCGACACAAAAACACTGGTTGGAGCTACCAATGAAGAGCAGTACGCCTATTCGGGACTGGTTCCCAACGACTGGAAAATTGAGATGGAGCGCAGTGCGCGGCCCAACACCGGTTTCCAGATAAACGGAGGCTTCGCCAGCGATCCGGCCGCCAAAACCCAGTGGGGTACGACGGTATCGCTGTCGTACAGTAACCAGAACCGTCTGCAGAATGGTCGCCGTTTCGACTACGACAACTCGGGAAAACTGTTTGACTACACTGATCGCCAGTTCAAGAACAACGTACTCTGGGGAGCACTGCTAAACAGTGCTGTAAAAATCAACAACAAGCATAAAGTCGGCGTTCAGGCTACCTACTCTACCAACACCGACAACATAGTCAGCGAGCGCTTCGGCGATGATATAGAGCAGTACAGAAAAGTGGCCTCCACCACTATTGAGTACACAGAAAACCACCTGCTGACCTCCCGTCTGTACGGTGAACACCAGCTGAGCGATAAAGGTGCACGCCTGAACTGGGGCGGCGGTTTCAACAGAAACACCAGGGACATTCCCTCCCTGCGCCGTATGTTCTACTTCAAGAATTTCGAAGATACTACCGATGCCAGCATCAATTATCAGGCTTATGTTCCTTTTGGATCGGCTGATCCATACCGCAGCGGCCGTTTTTACTCCAGTCTGGCAGAGAATACCTGGAATGGCAATTTTGACCTGAGTGTTCCGTTTGCCATTGGCGGACAGAAGCAGACATTCAAGATGGGCGGACTGTACCAGCAGCGCGACAGACAGTTCAATGCCCGCGTAATGGGTTTTGTGCTGAGCAACTTTCTTCAGTTCAATTACAGCAACCTGTACCTGCCGCAGGATTCCATATTCATGCCGTCCAACATTGGTCCGAGAGGCTTTGTGCTGGATGAAATTACCAACCCGAGCGATGGCTACAAAGCTGGTTCTGACCTGTTCGCAGGTTACGCCATGTTTGAAAACAAAATTGCCGACCGTATTCGCCTGAGTTGGGGTGTTCGCGCAGAAAGCTTCCATCAACGTCTGGAGTCCGCCCGCTACGGTACCAGCGTTCCGCTGGTAGTAGATACCACCACCACGCGATTGCTGCCGTCGTTCAACCTGACATACAGTCTGTCAGAGACACAGCAGCTGCGTCTGTCTGGCTCCAAAACCGTTACACGTCCGGAGTTCCGCGAGTTGGCACCATTTGCCTTCTACGACTTCTTCCTGAATGCAGGCGTGGTAGGTGATCCCGGACTGACGCCCGGCAATATCTGGAATGCCGATATCCGCTATGAAGTTTATCCCGGCCAGAACCAGCTTTTCAGTGTGAGCCTGTTCTATAAAAAGTTCACCACACCGATTGAGTTCACCTTCAGTTCGCAGGGCGCTGGTACACGTACGTTCAGTTTCCAGAACATACCGGGCGCACAGAACTACGGAGCCGAAATTGAAATCCGCAAAAATCTGGGTTTCCTCGGTACGCACTTCGAGAACCTCGTTGTATTCGCCAATGCGGCGCGTATCTTCTCTTCGCTTGACCTGTCCAACGTGTCTGCCTACGATACCACCCGCGCACTTCAGGGACAATCGCCCTATCTGATTAATGCAGGTGTTTCGTATTCTATTCCGGAGTGGGGCCTGAACACAACAGTCATGTTCAACTCTATCGGAGACCGAATTGCACAGGTGGGAACAGTAGGTTACGGCGATATATACGAGCGACACAGGAATCTGCTTGATTTCCAGGTGGGCAAAAAAATTGGTCGCGGCGGAGAAATAAAACTTACATGGAGCGACATACTTCGCCCCGACTTCGTCTATTACCAGGATGTCAATTCATCCCACAAATTTGAAGCAGATCAGGATAACGTCATGCAGCGCCTGAACCTCGGCAGCACCATTTCGCTGTCGTTCGGCTGGAAGTTCTGACAATCCTTGCCACGAAAATTGGATACAGATTTTAGTAGTTTTAAGGTTAGGAACTTAACTACGAACGGCCCGGGCGACGCAAGTTGTCCGGGCTACCTTTTTCCGGTTCAAAATTCTGTATTATTTTGACAATAACCTTGCAAATATTCAGGTAATTAATGAAGACTTAATTTTAAGTTAACCGGTTCTGACCTGTTTAACCCCGAATTTTGCAGCGCAAATCACCGCTTTCAACATGAAACGAGAAGTTGACATAGTTGTACTTTCAGACATTCATCTGGGAACTTACGGCTGCCATGCCCGTGAGCTTAATCTGTATCTCAAGAGCATAGAGCCGGATACGCTCGTCCTGAACGGAGATATCTTTGATATGTGGAATTTCCGAAAAAGTTATTTCCCCAAAGAACATCTGGAGGTGGTTCGACGCCTGTTGAAAATGGCGATGAACGGAACAAAGGTGTATTACCTGACGGGCAACCACGATGATATGCTGCGCAAATTCGGCGAGGTATCGCTTGGCATTATTCATCTTCGCAACAAACTGGTCTTTCAGGTGGATGGCAAAAAGCACTGGGTTTTTCACGGAGATGTGTTTGATCCGAGTGTACAACGCGTCAAGTGGCTGGCCAAGCTCGGTGGTGCGGGGTATGATGTATTAATCCGGATTAATCGTGTGGTCAACAAGACACGATCTGTTTTCGGACTAAAACCGGCATCTTTTTCAGCAAAAGTCAAGAAAAGTGTGAAGGGGGCTGTCCGGTTTATCAATGACTTTGAAAATACAGCCATTGAAATCGCCGCCGAGAACGGGTACGATTACGTTGTCTGCGGGCATATTCACCAGCCACAGATACGCATGGTTACTGCCACCAATGGCCGCGAGGTTTGTTATATGAACAGCGGCGACTGGGTGGAGCACCTCACTGCGCTGGAGTGTAACAAGGGCACATGGAGTATCTTCAAATACGATCCGCTCGATTTTGAACTGGTAAATCCGCGCCTGCAGGTGCCCGAAGATGATCGTCAGAGCATCGAATTGCAGCGCGCAGCGGTATTGCCGGGTCTGTCCGGTACAGCAGCTTTTGAACTGATCTGAAATGAAACTGCCTGACCAGCCAATCTGATCAGGCAGTTTCGACATGTAAAACTACCGGCCGGGGGTGACAGGTTTTGCACCCCGGCCGTTTAGAGCTTGTTCAGGATTCTCTCACCGAGTCAAAAACGGCAGAGAATCCTGAACAAGCTCTTCTTTTTAGTGTACCCCGGAGTCCCGGAATACCCGTTTTAACCACGGCAGCATCAGGTACAGTACGGTGGCAGAGATGGCCAGCAGAACAAAATTAACCCAGAAGAAGCTGGATTTGTCCTCGTATTTATCCCACATTGTGGCCAGTACGCCCGACAGTTTGTTGCCCAGCGAGGTGGCCAGTTGCCAACCGCCCATCATCAGTCCGGCCAGTCGGGCGGGTGCCATTTTCGATACCATGGAAAGGCCCATCGGACTCAGGCACAATTCTCCCACGGTAATCACGGCATAAGTGGCAATTACCCACCATGCGGAGGCCTTTTCTGCGCCATTGTGGCATGCATACACGGCCACCACCGTCACAAGCGTGGAAAGCGCACTGATAACCAGGCCCAGTCCTATCTTCGATGGGGTGCTCGGTTCCCGTTTTTTGCTCCTGAGCCAGCTGAAGAACCAGATCAGTACCGGAGTGAAGAAAATCACGAAGAATGGATTTACCGACTGGAATATTTCGGTCGAAACCAGCCGTAGCGATGTGCCCTCGGCGGGTCTGCTTTCCTCCGGGATGTTCCTGAAGTACGAGTGGTAGCTGGCGGAGTCCGTTACAATCTTGCCCGTTTCCGGATTTCTGGTTGTTCTGAACTGCTCATCATAGCGCGGGTAAGTCCCTTTTTCATATTTGACAGTCTGGGTAGCGCCCATAAAACTGGCAGGTTTTTCAATCAGGGTTGGCATGGAGCGGTCTGTATAGAACTCGGCCCAGGTGGTGAGGGCTGTTCCGTTCTGCTTGAATACCGCCCAGAAAATGATAACTACAGCGTAAACAGCCAGCAGGGCTTTGATGCGGGGTTTTTCGTCGGCTGCGGCCTTTCGCAGTGTCCAGATGTAGAAACCGACCACAGGCATCGCACCGAACAGGAATGCATCCGTTGAGTCGGAACCAAAGATATTGCCCGGAATATACCAGGCGCCCACGCCGGTTACTACCGCAGGGATAAGTACTGAAGACAGCATGGCTCCCACGCCCGTGCCACCCCCTGCAGACTGATCCTGTCGTACATCCGCGTGTGCGTAGTGCTTCAGACCTGCGATGAACACAATTACTCCGATAAACATGCCAACACCTGCTGCGGCAAAGGCGTAGCCCCATCCGTATGTGTTGCGCATGTAGGCGGCTACGAAATTACAAATCAGGGCACCAATATTGATACCCATGTAGAAAATACTGTAGCCGTCGTCTTTCAGGGCCTTGTATCGCTCTTCATTGTACAGGTTACCCAGCAGTGTGGATATATTGGGTTTGAAAAACCCGTTACCCAGGATCATCACACCCAGCGCCAGATAAAAAGTGGTCAGGTTGTTCGGGATAGCCAGCAACAGGTAACCAATACCCATCAGAATTCCCCCTATAATGATACTTTTCCGGAACCCGAGGATGCGATCGGCAAGCAGTCCGCCGACGAAGGGCGTCAGGTAAACCAGTGCGATGAACGTACCGTACACATCGGCCGAAGTACCCCGGTCAAAACCGAGTCCACCCGACTGGGTGTCTGTCATGTACAGGGTAAAAATACCGATCATCAGGTAATAGCCGAAGCGTTCCCACATTTCGGTCAGAAAAAGAAAAGGCAGTGCTGCCGGGTGATTCCGCATGAGATACTGTTTTTGAAACGGTTGCTTTGTTCAGTTTAAGGGCGTAAATATGCGCAATTATTTTTCAATTGCACTGCCCGCTCTTACTCCACGCTCAGATAGGGCAATATTTTCTGCAGCCATTCCCCGTCGGAAAACGCCCTGATCTGCCTCAGATCTTCTGCCGACTTGTAAGAACCGTGCTGATTGCGGTATGAAACGATGATTTCTGCCTGTCGCCTCGAGATATACGGATGAGCCTCCAGTTGCTGTGCTGTGCCGCTGTTGAGCGATATTCTGCGCAGCGAGGGTTCGCCGATTTTCAGCCTGGGACTGATCAGCGCAAAAATACTGTCGGGCAGTCCGTACATTTCCGAAAGCTGCGTTACGGATATAAACCCGCCCAGTGCATCGCGGTAGCGGATAATCTGTGCTGCCCGTTTTTCGCCAATCATTGGCAGTTTCTGAAAAGCTTCCGAATCGGCAGTATTCAGGTCGAGCGGACCATCTTCGGGCTGTTTGTGCTGCGGTGTTTTTTTGTCAACATCGCCGCGACCTTCTTTCCCCAGGCTGATATAGGGTTTCAGGCGCTCGAAGTCGGCCGGCTGAAGGCTCCATATCTTTCCCAGATCGTCGGGTTTCCGGAATACGCCGCCTTTGTCGCGGTAGTTGCAGATGTTGCCGGCTACTTTTTCCGACAGCCCCAGCTGAAGCAGCTCGTCTCTGCTGGCGAGGTTGGGATCAAACGGAAACAGGCGTATAGTCGGACTGCTGTCGGCCTGAGCCATCCTGAACGATCTCATGGCGGTCTCAAATGCGGTGAAATCGGCGTGGCCCTTTGGCTGATACCATTCCCTGATGTTCGGTACGGCAAATACAACTGCACAGAAGGCGAGCAGAACAACACTGCCGAGCCGTTCTTTCCGGGTGAAATAGAGATAACTGATGAAGCGTTGTTTCATGTTGCATGAATTTTAAAGGTTTAAGAGCTTGTTCAGGATTCTCTCGCCGAGTCAAAAACGACTTGTTTTTCGCCATTTTTCACCTTTTTTCAGTTGCGTAGCTCCGGCTATGCGCCTTCAAAAACGCAAAAACTGACAAAAAATCA
>Ga0172373_10003571_pt1 | contig 22648 bp, 14 predicted proteins | sample Lak10m_2_FD_114546 | JGI IMG/M metagenome (GOLD analysis project Ga0172373, IMG submission 114546) | Freshwater microbial communities from Kabuno Bay, South-Kivu, Congo - kab_092012_10m | ecosystem: Environmental > Aquatic > Freshwater > Lake | place: Democratic Republic of the Congo...
AACAAACCAACCACCGGTTTTGGCGTTTTTTCGGGTTTTCGCCCGGGCGCCCGGTGTGTGTACGCAGCGCGAGAGGGGCGTAGAGGGGTAACCGCAGAGTTACGCAACTCTGCGGTTAACTCTCTGCGAAACTCTGCGGTTAAACAAAACGGCCTCCTGTCACTCAACGCCATATTCGTGCCACATAAAAATCTGTTTGGGGCAAAGATCTTCTTACCGAAAATACGGGGCAGGGTGCAGTTGCTCGGGGTTTGGGAACCCCACAAGTAACCCGGCTATAGCATTAAATGGCACTTTTTGACCCACGCATTACGAAAAAAAATGCCTGTAAATCAGTGATTTACAGGCATTATAGCGCTTTTTAGCGTTTTTTCAGCGGAGAGTCAGGGATTCGAACCCTGGATACCCTTTTGGGGTATACACACTTTCCAGGCGTGCTCCTTCGACCACTCGGACAACTCTCCAGTTTGTCAAAAAAAACTGCAAATACAGTATTTTTTCAAAGGGAGCGCAAAGATAGAACTATTATCGTTACTAACAAGTTTCTTTTACCAACAATTATCAACTAACCAAAAAAAAGACGGCCTCTATTAAAATAACACGCAATAACATGCCTTTTTGTGAAAAAAATTGCCGGCGAGAGTATATCTTTGCAGCATGTGGATAGATAATACCTTTAATAGCCGACCCGTACGGCTCACCTCGTCATTTCTTTTAGTCTCCGGTGCACTCGCCTGCGTGCGTCCTCCCTTTCATTTTATTGAATGTATGTGGAGCAATAACGCACTCTTCGTGATGTTCGGATACCTCGCACTGGGCATGTGCGCGCACATGTTCGATCTGAAACGCCTGATGTACACCAGCCTCCTCAGTTGTGCAATCATTGCATTCCATAACCACGAAATGGCAGGTGCTCCCGGTTCAGGTAAAATACCCTGTCAATCGCTTCAGCACAGGTGTGTAAATTTCACACAACAGGGCATCACCGCCGAATTCGAATTTCAAAACGATGGATTTTCAGAAGAGAATTAAAAGTTTCGGCTATGCCTTTAATGGTATCCGACTCCTTTTTTTCTCTCAGGCAAATGCGCGTATTCACCTGTTTGTAGCTCTCGCAGTGGTAATTGCAGGGCTCCTTTGTCGTATTTCTTCCACCGAATGGCTCGCAATCATTGTATGTATCTCGCTGGTCATCGGCATGGAAGCCATGAACACGGCTGTGGAATGGCTCACTGACCTGATTTCACCCGAATATCATCCGCTGGCAGGAAAGGTAAAGGACGTGGCCGCTGCTGCTGTTCTGATTACAGTCATCGGAGCGGTAGTAGCCGGACTAATCATTTTTATTCCCAGAATATCTTAGAGCTTGTTCAGGATTCTCTTATCTTTCTGTTCTCGTCTTTTCGTGAGTTTGTCCGGTGACGTACAGGTGATGCCGTTCTCCCCTGCTGTCTTTGATGAAATATTCCCCGTTCTCGATCAGCAGCGTTCTCACCAGGCCCTGCCGCATGTTTTCTTCGTGAAACAGGTCTATGCAAATTACCCGTCCGCCATAAAAGGCCGACACGTCTTTCTGCAGGGTATGCCCTATTATTATTCTCCTGACGCCAAAATGTCCGAGGATATCTCCTACTGTCTCGGGTGCAAGTTGACCCTTGGCCATACCACGATACCAGAAAACACCGGCTTTTCTGTTGAACACGGTCCGCGCTCCTGAATCATGTATCTCCCACTCCCGCAATCCGTAATGAGCACGGGAAAGGCGGTTTATCTGCTCAGCTGTGAGGCCCGTACGCACTATCTCCTGGCTGATACCTCCGTGACAAAACATATCATCACCAATTATCTCAATGGCATTTTTTGAGCGAAGCCACCGTCCAAGCTCCGATTCCGCACCAAAACAGTCGCCGTATGACAACTCCAACAACCGGGCGCTCTCAACGTATTTACTCCTGACATAGGTGTGTTCTCCGCCCAGATTCATCACTTCGTGGTTTCCAAGCAGAAAATGAACCTGGCCACCGGCAGCCCGGGCCTCGTTTTCCAGTTTGTATATGAGCCACAAACACTCGGTCACCCGCAGGCCTCTGTCGAAGAAATCACCGGTGAGAATCAGACTTCCATTGCCGTAACTCCAGTTCAACTGCCTGTCAATGACTCCCGCACCCTGTAACATGGTTTTTAACGCCCTGAAATTCCCCTCGATATCCGATAATACCAGCGCCCGCAAAGGACTGTCGTGCCGCGTCGGCGGCGTCTCAATCGAACGCAATAACGGAAAGGAAAAATAATCACCGGTCTCCGGTACCGAACAGGTAAGCACCACCGACTCCCGGCTGGAAAACTGCTGTACCACTACTTTCAGTCCCGAATCGCGCGGTATGACATACTTGACAACCACCTGTTCTCCCTGATAAAAGACATAGGGGCCATCGCCCGCTGTGCGCAGATCATAGCCGACGTTTCCCGCATACATAAGCGCAGGTACGACAAGTGCCAAAAATATTCTGTATATACCCGACAACCGCCTCATTCAAGTTTCCTTACTACAATTTCAAGACGGTTATTCTGCTGGTGTTCCTCATCCGAACATTCCACACCCTCCTTGCACTGGTTTCTGGGCTGGGTTTCTCCCATTCCCCTGGCCAGTATCCTGCTCTCATCTATACCCTTGTACACGAGATAGATACGGGCATTCCTCGCACGATCCTCGGTCAGAACCATATTCAGGTCAGCATCGCCGCGCGTATCCGTGTGCGCGAGAAGCGATATCTCCATGTTTGGATAACGGTTCATCACCTCGAGCAATGCATCGAGGTAGCGTATGGCACTCTGATTTAGGGTAGTTTTATTGTACTCATAAAATACCCTGTCGAGTACCAGCACCGAACCCACGCTCAGGCCGTTGGCCAGCGGCATTTCGGCCTCCGCACTGGCCGTAGCCTCTACCGGCACCAGACGAACCTCCTGGAATGCTCTTTCTCCCCCTTCAACGATCAGTCTGTAGTTTTCCGGCAGAAATCCGGCCCGCTCAACATATACAATATACTCGCCGGGGTCCGACAAACAGGCGTCAAATTCACCGCTCCAGGTTGTCCTCACAGTTTCGGAGTGAAAGCTTTCCCGGTGGACGAACTTGACCGTTGCATTGGCAATACGTGTTCCGAACTCGGTAGTCAGTACGATACCTCCGGCTCTCAGACAGGGTGGCTTTTCCGACAGCTTGAAATTGATATCAAGCTCCTCCTCCGTGTCAACAAAAAGGAACTGCTCCCGTGGTGCATAACCCTCTGCACTTACTATGACCAGATACTGCTTGTATCGCGTAAACTCGGTAAGCGCCTGTCCGGCAACATTGGTGAGCAGATCCGGATTACCCATCTCTGAAGCGCTCTTCCTGACCAGAGACAGGGTAAACGACTCCGGATCATCCTGTCGTGGCACCAGATCCAGTGAGTAAAAATCGCTGTTGACCATATCACTGAAACCGTTATCTGCCGGCTGCAGTATCCTGATCTCGGCCCCCTTGACAGGCTCGCCGGTTTTCTTGTCAATAACGTTGATTTTTGCAGTATTTACTACAGGTTTTCCGGTTCCTTCAATACCGCTCGATGCAAAAAACTGATAAATATCATCTTTTCCGTAGCCTGTTTCGGGTCTGTCACTGGCGAAATAACCGCTGTTCCCGGAATCGTCAACGATGAAACTGTGGTCGTTATACTTTGAATTGAATGGTTCCCCCATATTAACCACCTGTGCCTCCACATCGTTTTCGAGCGGATTGTTCACATAGTAGATATCCATGCCACCCAGGTTCTTCTCATGTCCATTGGAGGAAAAAAAGAGTGTATTGGAAAAGCTGATATAAGGGAACATCTCCTGTTTCTCTGTATTGATCAGTGATCCCAGGTTTTTGGGCGCACCCCATCCTTCTTCCTGTTTTTCCACGACATATATATCATAACCTCCGTAACCCCCGGGCATGTCGGAAGCAAAGAACAGCCATTTTCCGTCCAGACTCAGGCTTGGATTCAGACAGGAATAATTGTCACTGTTAAAAGGCAGCTCTACGGGACGGGTCCAGTCGGGGAACCCATACTGCACCTGGTAAATTTTTTGAGTCGAACGACCATCCTTGCCAGCTTTGATGACGCCGTCAACATTGTTGTTTCTGGAAATATAGGCCGTCTGGTAATCGCGACTCATACAAACTGAGCCCTCATTGAAGTCCGATTTTTTCAGAATATTAAACTCGAACTTTTGGGGGGGAAGCAGTTTGCCCAGCGCATCAAAAGTGGAAAGGTAGTGATCCAGGAAAGGTTCACCGGTGGACTCGTCTTTGGGGCCGCGCTTTGCCCTGGCCGAAACGAATATGACGCCGTTATCGTAGAAAGCCGGTGCATAATCGGTACCGGGCAGATTGATGATATTCGGGTTCTCCACCCGAATCGGGTAGCGACGGTCATCTTTTTCGCGAAATCTTTCCTTGGATTTACTTTTTGATGTGGACTGGGCTACCGCCAGGGTGGCTGTCAGCATCAAAAGCGGGAGTAGTATCTTGCGAATCATGTTTTGAGTTGTTTTTCTGACGTTCGATCAAAACGGCCTGCCCGAATCAATTTTTCCGCCGTCAACATCATCAGGCGGCGAAAACCACCAGCGGGCGGTGAGTTCGACAGTTCCGTTACTGGCTTTGCGCAGGCGCGATATGCCTATATCGTAAGAAACGCAAAAAAACAGATTTGCGTTTACCTGCATCCCAATTAATGCATTAACGCTTTCTCCAACTCCTTTGGTGTTCCCGCCAGCCCGATATGTGAGTCCGCCGTAGAATTTTTTTCTCAGCAGGACAGATGAGTTCAGTTCAAAATCGAACGGAGCCCCCACAGCATACCGGAAAAGGGCCTGGGTTGTCACTGTCATTTCTTCATTTACTTTGGAGGAAAACCCTCCCATGGCATTGACGTGGTGTACCTCTCTGGAAAAAACTTTCCCAAATTCCGAAAAATCAATATTGTTTCTGATCATGCGGGGGAGTGCAATACCCGCATACCACTTGTCTTTATATGCCGTATAGTACAGTCCCGTACCGAAATTGGGCATGAACTTGCTGCGCGGCTCAACAGGAATAGAAAGGTCATTCTGGTCAATGGCATATATCCGGGGGTCCGACCAGTTCTGCCTGAAGTTTCTGACACTGGCCTGCATACCTACTCCAAGAACACCTCTTTTCATGCGAATTTTATAGGCAAAAGCCATATCCAGCGTCAGGGTATTGGAAATTCCGATACTCTGTCGGCTGATACTGCCACCTATACCCAGCTGGTTGTTATAGGTGGGCTGGTGATAGCTCACCACCTGCGCATCAGGGGCGCCATCAATGCCCATCCACTGTTTCCTGAACACAGCTGTGAGGGTTGGAGAAGCAAAACTGCCCGCATACCCCGGATTCCAGGGCAACTTGTTCAGCGCAAACTGTGTGTACATCTGCTCCTGCTGTGCCTGAACACAGAAAGGAGCTATCAGTAATAGTGAGAGTGTAATTTTCTTGAACATCGGCCGGGTATTATGGTTGCAGCAGAATAAAACCGGAAAGCGGTTTTTGCTGATTAAACTGAATCAGGTAATAGTAGGTGCCTGGAGGCAGTTTTTTGCCATTATAGGAACCATCCCAGTGCCCGCTCTCCAGTGGCCGCGGGTAACTCTCGCTTCGGAATACCTCATCGCCCCACTGATTAAAGATACTGACAGTAATGATGTTATCCTCCCCCTCTCCATTGATATAGCACTCTTCACCAAGTATGAACTCGTCGTTCTTTCCATCATCGTTGGGTGTGATAATGGTCGGTATTTTGCACTTATCCGGCTGGGCCACCCTGAACTTCACGGTGGTAGAGCTGCAAGCATTGGCGCAGTTGATATTGCAGATCTTGTAAGTGAGCTGGTCTTCGCCGGTAAAACCCGAATTCGGACGGTAAACAAATGAGCCCGGGGCAGTCCCCTGTGTTACTGTGCCGTTCAGAGGCTGTATGGTAATTAGCAGATCAGGCAAATCAGTGGGCAGTATATCATTCCCGAGTACGGAGAATGGCGCCTCGGTACCAAAGTCCACCTCTACTTCATCGGGATTGGCCTGCGGAAAAATCTCGTAATATATGGTGAAGGTATCGCGGGAATTATCACCGCATATCCCGTTATTAATCGTCCAGTAAATCACATTTTTACCTGGTACCAGTCCGGATACAGTCGTGGAGCTCGCCATCGGCGGACTGAAAACGAGTTTGCCGGTCTCGCTGCTCCATACCCCTTGTTCCCATGATTGTATCGCTGACGCCGAGATGTTCGTCTGGTTTTGTCCGGTGCAAACAAACTCGTCGCCTGTAATGGTAGGTTTGACGCTGTAGTAGTCCACCATCACCTGATCGGACGCCGCACCGCAGCCGATATCTTCCAGAGTCCAGGTGAAGAAGTAACGGTTGGCAGGATTCAGACCTGTTAAAGGGGACGTGGGTTCGTCGGGATCTGTAATTGTAACTCCGAACTGCCCCAACTGGCTCCAAATTCCGGGAGAGAACTGGCCCTGGGTGGCGTTCAGCTCAACATCCTGTCCGTCGCAGGTAAACAAATCCGGTCCAGCATTGGCCGTTTCAGGTGGCGAAACAACAATAGTAAGGGTATCCTGACTGAAATCCCTGCAACCACCACTGCTGAGCGACCATACAAACTGGTAAGTGTTGCCAGCCATTCCGGCAAACTGTGCGTTGGGGGAATCACTGTTCACTACAGGTACAGCCGGGCCCGACAATTGTCGCCATTTTCCGGTTACACCTCCACTGGGAGGGGTGGCAACCAGCGTCACCGCAGCCGATGCACAGGCCGGGTGATCCGCCACGACATGAGCGAAGTTATTGGGAATCGTGTCAAAACGAACTGAAAAAGTGGCTGAAATCATTGAACTGCAGCCAAAGCCCGGGGCTCCACCCGATCTCCATGCAATGACGCGAAACTGATTTACTGCCGGAGACAGGCTGCCGGAAGGGAGTGCGGAAAAATTGAGTACGGTAGCCGCAGATGGTCCGGCCAGGGTGTCTCCGGCAGGATTCAGCCAGGTGTACAGTGCACCCGGAGTCTGGGTGGCCAGACTGACCGCCAAAGAACCCTCCAAAGGCGCCTGTTCCAGACATACCGCCGCAGGACCGTTATTGACGATGACTGGCTGCTGTGGCAGTGCCGCCACAGAAACCGGCAAAGTGGCCGTATCTGACAGACAACCATTTAGTGATATATAGGCGTAGTACTCTCCTCCGTCGGCCGGGCTAACTGCTGCCATGAACGGATTGAAGATAGAACTCTGGAAACCACTGGGACCACCCCAGAAATACAGTGCACCAGATATAAACGTGGCATTAAGCTGGAGTGAACTACCCTCGCAAACAGGCTGGTTACTCGTGAGTACCAGTGGCGCAGGTACCGGATTTACTATCAGCGTTTCCGAATTGGAATTGACAGAACGACAGACACCCTCCAAAACCAGCACCCGGTAGGAACCGGCATGCGCAGCCGTAACATCCTGCAAAAGCAGATGAGGAACGGCTGTCACTACCGTATCGCCGGAAGGTAACAGCCACCTGAACTCGGAACTCGCACTGTAACTGCCTGAATTGGTTACTCTGACGGTGACATCTCCACCCGCACATACCGGATTGGGCGAAATCTGAAGTACCGGAGTAACTACCTGCGACTGCACACTCAGTGTTACCGATCCGGCCGGCGACGGGCATCCGCGCGCATCCTTTACAACAAAGGTATAAGGACCATTAGAGGACGCGGTGACATCGGGAAAGCACAGACTCAGACTGCTCGCTATCGGACTGCCCTGTCTGGACCATATATAAGTGAATGGCATGGTTCCGCCCGAAATAACGGGTAGCAGACAGGCATCTGAAACTCCGTCTGAGCAGGAAGGTGCATCTACTGTAATACCTTCTATAGTTGGTGGAATACTCACCTGTACAACTACCGTTGCCGTATCTGCACACGCCGCAAGTCCGTTTTTCGCAATAACGGTATAGGTTCCGGACATACCCGAAGGAACAGTGATATCCTCCTGATAGACAAATGTGTTATTGGGAAATTGCCAGCACCACGAAAGGTTTTGAATGGATGAGGTTGCCTGAAGCGACAAAACAGAGTCGGCACATATAGGTGAATTGGAAGAGGCGCTGATGGACGGGTACGGTGTGGGACACACATTAACCGGTACAGACCACGGAGAAAAGCAGGTCTGGTACTGCGCCCGCACTCTCCAGTTGGCACAATCCGCCGGTGTCATGTCGGACAGTGTGAGCTGGTTCTGCGGAGAAGCAGAGAAGAACACACCGTTTCTCTCCCACTCATACTGCGTCGTTTGTCCGGTGAGCATGGCTGTCATGGTGGCATCATCACCCACACATATATTCAGTGTGCCACCAATCTGCGGTTGCGGCGGACTGTAATTCACCAGCACGTTCACATAAGCACAAGGATTCGAAATACAGCCTGAATTCTGGTCGGCAACACACAGCGTATAGATACCGGCATCATCTGATGTGGCTGAATTGGTTACCACCGGATACTGACTGGAACTGGAGAAGTCGCCCGGACCAAACCAGTTGTACAGAATGCCTGAACCCGACACACTGGTGCCAAGTGCCACGGTGCTTCCCTCACACACGACAATCTTGTCGTCCGTTACGCTGGCTGAAGGTCGCTGACTGACCGTCACAGTAGCCACAATGGAGTTGGGAGTGATGCAATCGCCAATTTTTACCCGCACAAAGTACTGGTATTGTCCGGCAGGTGGCTGAACTATGGTGTGGGAAGGCAGCGAGGTGGTTGCAATCAGTACGGGATTGGGCTGTGTATTGAGAAACCACTGATACTGAATATTATTGCCGGGCACCGAGGCTGTACCGAGTACCACGTCCTGATCTGTACAGAAGTTGCTGCTGCTTCCGATTCCGCCGGAAACAGAGATATTGGGCACATTCAAGGGGGTAATGTTAACTGTAACCGAAGCTGAAGAGGTGCAGCCCGTCACACCCCTGATTGTCAGCGTGTAAATTCCCTCGAAAGCTGACGACATGTTTGGCCGAACGGGATCTTTCAGGCCCGAGGTGAAATTGACATGCAGCCACTGGTAGGCAAACAGTCCGGACGGCGCATTCGCACGCAAAAACAGGGTATCGCCCAGACAAACCGGATCGTACGAAGGAGCTGGCGGTGTTGTGTTAACGGATACCTGTGTCAGACAGGTAGACGTGTTACCAGAATTGTCGGTTGCCGTCAGTATCACGGTGTAACTGTTCCCGGCCTGACCGCATGTGAATACGGACTGAGAAAGCTGAAACGAGAGGGCGGAAGTGCAGTTATCAGTGCTACCATTATTTACTGCAGACGGTTGCAGAATGAAGTTGTTAACACCGGACGGATTGACACTCACAAATACGGATGGCTTGCATGCAGCAACCGGCCTGATGGTGTCTCTGACTGTCAGTTGCCAGGAGGCTGTGCCAGTCAGGCCGGCAGCATCGGTGGTAGTATATTTTACAGTGTAAATGCCCGGTGCAAGCGAAACTGAAGTCTGATTGCCAAACAGAGTGCCTGTAGCCACTACAGTATTGCCTGCATTATTGGTCACAGTGTAGTTTACTGTGGCGAAATTATACACAAGGGACGCCTGGATGAAACTGACTCCATCTGTTCTGTCAGTCCCGGGCGCTGCACACGGATTGATAAAGTCAAAATCGAAGGGGGAACCGGGATCTGTGTTCGGAACCGCACGGAAAGTAACAGCACCACTCTGGGTGATGGCATTTATCTGGGCATCCGTGAGCGATATGGAAGTAACGACCGTATCGGTGCAACTGCCGGAAGAAGACTGGCTCAATGCTGTACGGCCAACCCAGTTGGCACCACTGAATATATTGAAATACTCACGCGGATTGGCATTGTCGCCCTTGAAGCGGATAGTAAGTACCCCCTGCCCTGCTGCATTCGGTATCAGTCCGGAAAAGGACAGTGTTTCTTCATCCGGAATCACACCGGCATCGGGCTGCTCGTCAAAATGCAGCGGGAGATAGGTCGTACTCTCTGAAATGGCACCCGGCATCAGACAATTATCCTCAATTCCGGGGAATGGCAGTTTGAAGGTCGTCTCGCAGTCAGCACCAACATATATTGTCTGTGCCAGTGGTGGAGTAATCACAGGGGGCTCCGTATCGTTGATAATTACCTGCAGCGAGGCGGTGCTTCTGTTGCCAGCACAATCGGTAGCGCCATACACAATGGTATGTGAACCGGCTCCCAGATAAGTTGTACCTGCCGGAGGGAAAGACTGAATATTCCCGCCGTCAACGGAATAATCCAGACTGACCGGTACCTGTGGCGTTGAATAGGAATAAGACACCTGCGTGCGCACGCGGGCGCCCGAACAAACAGGATTGATCGCCTGATTACCCGTACCATTGGGGGCAAGAATGATGCGCAATACACCGTCAGCAGCCCACTGATTGAACTGATTTGCCGTGATGGATAGCACGGTAACACCCGGAGTAACGCTGCACTGACCGGGTGTCGGAGCAGTTTTCCCGAGTAAAACACCATTCTCTCCGTATATTCTGAAATGTTCAGTGGGCTGATCGGCATCCATTCTGTCCAGAAAAACAGACAGCGCGATGGAAGTGACTGCAGGCGCTGCAGGAGGTGTATTGGGGGTAATAAAATCTATTATAACCGTATCAACAGGCACATCCGGCGGACCGGCATTAAGAAGAGGAGTAACCAGTTGTGTATCTCTTAGTACAACGCTGTTCAGCAATCCGGTACAATCATCAAGTACTGACAATGGTGCCGGGATGACAATATTCCTTCCGCAAAGGCCCTGTTCATTGCCCAGTGTCAGGGTGGTTGGAAGTGTTATTTCCGGAGCACCGGTATCGCGAATATGTATCAACTGGGTATAGGTCCGGCCATTCCCGCACCCGTCGGTGGCTGTCCACTCGCGTTTCAGTGTCCAGTTAGTCCAGTGCTCGCAGGATTCAGAATCACCGTCTCGTATTTCGGTTTCTGACAGGGAAACTGTCACAGCAGGACTGCATAAATCTGCCCCGTTGAAAGTGGCTGTATTCGGCGGTTGCGGTATGTTGTTACATTCAACAGTTATATCTTCGGGAATATTGGTGAGCAGTGGTGCCACCGTATCAATCACGTGAACCAGTTGTACAAACTGTGTCTGGTTCAGGCATACATCCTGCGCTCTCCAGCGCACTTCAATGGTGTAATTACCGGGACAGGTAGCTGGCAGGCTGGTTGTACCGAGCGATACAGGCGGCAGAGTGAGTCCTGAGCAGGCATCGAGTGCACCGGGCGTCGGAAGCGGGAAGGGCACCAGATTGCTGCAGAGTGCCGTGGTGTCCAGCAGTCCGGCAGGTACAGGTGGTTTGGTATCCACCACCGAAATCAGTTGGGTAGCAGTACTGCTGTTACCACACTGGTCAGTAGCCGTAAATACACGTAATATATTATAGGTATAGTGCCCGCAAACAGCCGGATTCGGGTCTCTGAAGGAGGTTACTGCAGTAGTAATACCGGAAACAGGGCTGCAGACGTCTGAGGCCTGAATATCAGTACCTGTCACCGGAGCCATTGGAAGTTCGAAGGTGTCGCACTGCGCAGTGTAAGACGCGGGCACCAGTGTAAATACCGGTTTGGTGGTGTCGCGGACAGATATTTCCTGCAGCGCAGTGGCAGTATTTCCGCAGTCATCAGTTACCATCCAGGTTACCATCACTGTATAGTTACCTGCGCAGAGGCTGTCCTGATACACCCGGGTGAACGAAATGGCGGGGGCAACATCACAGTTATCCGTAATGGTGGCAGCGGGTACAGTGGGCAGCGGGTTCGGACAGAATACAGTTATTTTGGGGGCCAGGCCGGAAATAACTGGCGCCTGGGTATCAATAATTCGGAACCTCAGCTTGATTTTGCCTGCATTGCCACATTCATCGGCGGCATTGAATGTCACATCGGCAAACCAGTTGCATACATTGGGAGCTACAACGGGGTACGGACCGCTGTTGAAATTACCCGAACCGGTTTGGCCATCAGAGGTAGTATAAGTATAGTTCGTCCAGGCAGCCAGAGAACAATTGTCTGAAATAACGGCATTGCCCTTGATGTTAATCCAGAGTTGCAGGTTAACCTGATCATTGCCACCTCCGCATTGTTCGTTGAAGTCGGAACCGGAAAGTGTCGGTGGAAGTGTATCTACTGCTGCAAAATCAGCATTTCCGGCAAAAATCTGGTTACCGCAGGCATCTGCAACAAAGTAGTCCACACTGACAAAGGCGGTTACTTTGTTTACCTGCTGATTTCCGACCTGACGGGTGGCACAGGCATTTCCGAAGGAGGCGTTGAAGGAGGCTATTACCGCAGCAGAGTCAACGGTATTGCCATTTATCTTCATGGTATAAGTCAGCGGCCCCGAGCAGGAGTCAATAACCTGCATATAAGCCCGGTTTCTTACCCAATGCGAAAGTTTTGTCAGGTGGTCGCCACTGGCATTGCAATATACCACCGAGTCGCGTGGTGGCACCAAAATCACAGGCGGTTTTGTATCACTGGTAGTGAACACAGCCGTTGTACTGATACTCAGGTCGCAGTTATCGGTAGCGCGGAATACAACCGTAAGCGGCACCGTACAACCCGGAGGGAAAGAAACAGGTGCGTTATTGGTAACAGATTTTATTCCTGAAGGGTCCTGGACGGTAAAAGCTGCTATTTGTGCAGCCCTCCAGGCCGGATAGGCGGTAGAAAGGAGTTCGCACCGGGCAGTACCGTTTTGCGGCGGGAATGTGATGGTGGGTGGCGTGACGTCCGCGGCGATGACAATGTGCTGCCTGAAAGTAGCTTTGTTACCTGAGGAGTCGGAAATCATCCACGTGCGCGTGAACGTGCCCGCGAGGCAGGTATCGGGACGGGGGCTCTCGGAAAACTGGAGCGCTCTGAGATTGCAATTATCGGATACAGGTATATTCGGTACAGGCGGCACCTGAACCACAGAAGGCAGGTACAGCGTATCAGCAATTCCGGTCAAATCAAAAACAGGGGCAGTTCGATCGGCAAAAGAGATGAAGAACTCGAAGTCATGCTGCTGTCCGGCGCTGTTCTCCACATGCCAGAAGATGTGAGCTGTTTCCCCGGCAGCAAATGTCTCGGTAATCGGGAAGCCCGACAATACCGGGTTGAAAGCCGACACTGTTACCGTTCCGTTCGTAGTGGTAACGATGGGCTGCGGCGAGATGGCACTTTCAAGGGTGAGCGTACACTCGGGTCCTACGGCAACCGTATCGGGGCCGTTATACATGAAAGTGAAAAAACCTGGCTGGGCGGAAACATCACGGACACTGAGTACACCGAGGCTTAGCCACAATGTCAGGGATATTTTCCGCAACAACTTGCAGAGGCGGTTTGTCATATCTGGACTTGTCGCAATTCCGGGCTACGGGAGGAATTACCGGGATTTTCGATAAACGGGATTAAAACAAAACAGATTATTCTCCGGAGTCGGCAGTGTCAGTATTCCTGAGTTGATCAATACGCGCCCTGAGTTCTTCTTCAGATATGCTCAGAATGATTTTGCCGAACGGATCAACATTTGCATCCAGTTCATTTTCCTGATCGTCCTGTTCCTGTTTTTTTGACAATTGCTTTTCCATAGGTCATGGGTTTATAATTCGATTTATGAAGAAACATGCTCCAGAAAGCGCTGGATTCGTGCTGCCGACTCTTCTCTTCCCAGTGCAACGACGGTATCGAATACAGCAGGTCCTTTCATGGTTCCAACGAAGGCAATTCTAAGGAGGGGGAGGATATCGCCAGGCTTGTATCCGGCTGTTTGTATCAATCCCTTTACCTGCTCCTCCAGCGGCGCCACCTCGAAAGGCTCAAAATTAGAGAAAAATTCTGTCAGATTGTTAAAGAACGGAATCAGGTTTTCATTCCACTTTTTGGCGATGGTGTCCTGATCGTAACTTTTAACCGGTTCAAAGAAGTAATATCCGGCCTCTACAAAGTCAGGAATGAATGTAACCCGCTCTCTCATCAGCGAGGCAACCAGCCCCAGATAAGCCATATCTGTTTTATACCCTTTCTTCTCCGCGTGCGGCAGAATCAGGGATGCCAGTACGTCGGTTGACAGCGACTGGATGTATTTCTGGTTGAACCATTTGGCCTTTTCAAAATCGAAACGGGCCCCGCTCTTGCCAATATGTTCGATGGTAAACTCGGATATGAGTTCATCCAGCGTGAAAAGTTCGCGGTCGCCGCCGAGGTGCCACCCCAGCAGTGCCAAGAAGTTGATCATGGCCTCGGGCAGGAAACCGGCCTCCCTGAATCCCTCGAAACTGTCTTCGGGCGTTTCTCCATTCCAGCTGAGCGGAAATACAGGCATGCCGAATTTGGCTCCGTCGCGTTTGCTCAGCTTCCCACTGCCCACCGGCTTCAGTATCAGCGGGAGATGCGAGAAAGCCGGCATGGTATCCGACCAGCCAAATCCTTCATATAATAATACGTGGTGGGCGGTGCTGGGCAGCCACTCTTCCCCGCGTATCACGTGTGTGATGCGCATGAGGTGGTCGTCAACAACATTGGCCAGGTGGTAGGTGGGCATGCCGTCGGCCTTGAGCAGTACCTTGTCGTCGAGCTCACCGCTCTGGATGGTAACTTCTCCTCTCACCAGATCATTAATCCTGATCTCCCGTCCGGGCTCCACTTTCAGGCGGACTACGTACGGACGCCCCTCCTCTATCCATGAGCGGGCATCCTCCATTCCCAGTGTGAGGCTGTTGGTCAGCGTACCACGGGTCAGGTGATTGCAGGTGAAATTGTCCTCTGCCTGCCTGCGCTGCTCCAGTTCATCGGGAGTGTCGAAGGCATAGTAGGCATGACCGCGCTCCACCAGTTCGTGTGCGTACTGATTATAAATTTCTTTTCTGTCGCTCTGCCTGTACGGACCTTCATCTCCGCCGAAGCCGACACCCTCATCGGGCACAATTCCTGCCCACTTCAGGCTTTCAATGATGTACTCTTCTGCGCCCGGGACGTACCTGCCCTGATCAGTGTCTTCAATCCTGAGCAGGAAAACACCATTGTGCTTCCTGGCAAACAGGTAGTTGTAAAGTGCAGTGCGAACTCCGCCAATGTGCAGAGCTCCGGTCGGTGATGGAGCGAATCTTAGTCTCGGTGTCATATTTGGGACAAAAGTAGCTCATTTCTCCCCAAATTTGACTTGCTTTGCAGGCAAGTTTTGTTTTTTATTGTGTTTTTCGATGTTTTTAGCCAAAACTCCCTCCATTATCAGGCTTCTGATGCCGCAGTACCGCTGGAAAGGCCCGGCCCAAAACCGGAAAATATACCTGACTTTCGATGACGGCCCTGTGCCGGATGTGACTCCACAAGTGCTGGAAATGCTCAGGGATTACAGTGCAAAGGCTACTTTTTTCTGTGTGGGAGACAACGTACGCAAACATCCCGATATTCTTAAACAGGTGACTGCCGACGGACATGCCGTGGGCAATCACACTTTTCACCACCTGAACGGCTGGAAAACCCCCGACAAGGAATATCTGGAGGATGTGGAGTTGTGCAGGGCAGTGTTGCCCTCCCGATTGTTTCGCCCGCCCTACGGACGAGTGCGCCGCTCGCAGGCAGCTACACTCCGCCAGCATTACAACATTGTGATGTGGGATATACTGAGCGGAGACTACAGTCCGGATATTTCGCCGGAAAAATGTTTGTCAAATATCACAGCCAACGCTGGTCCGGGCTCGATAATCGTCATGCACGACAGCCAGAAAGCCCGCAGGAACCTGCTTTATGCGCTGCCACGCGTACTGGAGTATTATACCTCGGCAGGCTTCAGTTTTGAGGTGATAAAAGAGCAGGAGCAGAAACACAAAAGCCATTCCCTGTAACGGAAATGGCTCTCGAGCTTGTTCAGGATTCTCTGCCGTTGGCAAGAACAGGCTGATTTTTTGTCAGTTTTTGCGTTTTTGAAGGCGCATAGACGGTGCTACGCAACTGAAAAAAGGTGAAAAATGGCGAAAAATAAGTCGTTTTTGACTCGGCGAGAGAATCCTGAACAAGCTCTCATTCATCTGATTGGCAGGTTACACAGGGCATCAGGGCATCAACAGGGTCTTTTCTCCTGTTTTGACGGCAGATTGCGCTGCTTTCCCGGTGGTGGTTTGTTTGCTGGCTGACTTGCTCTCGCCTGCGTGCATGTAAAGCAGCAGTCCGAGCGACAGATGAAGGGCAACGGCCAATACCAGCGCGTGGTTGCGGTGGCCGCGGTCGGATGAATAGGATGAGCTGTTCATTAAATGAGTTTGAATCGGTTTGGACAATTATATATACCAAAACGATGCCAAAAATTTATTAGTTCCTGATATTTTATAAATAAACGTTAAGACAAAACACCTTTCTGTTAAAATCAGGCAAATTCAATTTTTCACAATGTAATCCCGGCCGAGACAGTAATGCTTCTTCCGTCGGAAGGCCAGACACCCGGACCGGGGTACAGTTGTGGCCGTTTTGTGAAATACTGCCGGTTGAACAGGTTGCTGATTCCCAGTCTTGCCGTGATATTGCGTACCCTCCAGGTCGCATTCAGGTCAACAAGTCCGTAAGAAGGAACCTTTCCGACGGCTGCCGTGGATGAGGGGATTTCTGTATTGAACGGATCGGCAAAAGTAGCACCCGTGTAGCTGTACAATACTGAGCAACTCACTCCCCTGTATCTGACAGTGAGTCCGTTTCTCGTGATTATATCCGGCACACTTTCCACCCTGTTACCCGCGATACTGCGATTTTCCCTGGCATTCAGGCGCAGTGAATCGCCTTGATACCGGGCATTGAAGAGTGCTGTAGAGGTAAAAACAGAGAGGCTTGTTCGCTGTCCGGCATAAAACTGGTACTCTGTGAATATTTCTGCTCCGAGCGTGCGCGAGTCGCCGATATTGGTGCGGTACAGTACGAACGTATCAAGCGCCGATTCGTACCTGGCCACACTGCCCAAACGGTTGTTGTACTGCAAACGGAACAGCGTACAATCCCATTTCAAAGCGCCGGTGCTTCCTCTCCAGCCCAGATCGAGGTTATATCCGTAGGATTCTTTCAGGTTCTTGTCTGAACGCTCGTAAATAGTGGCGGGAATGATATCTTTGAACAATACCGGGCGATACGCCTGGGAAACGCCTCCGTACACCGTATTGCGTTTGTCGGGTTGCCACTCGCCGTTCAGTCCGAGCAGCGGGAAGCTGCGATTGATTCGGTTGGGGAGTTCATCCGGGTTGTAATAGGTAGTAGTTCCCGACAAATCGGAACTTCCGTATTCGTATCTGAAACCGGGAGTGACCGAAAACTTGCCCAGCACAAACCTGTTTTCTACCGAGATAGACAGGTTTCTGGTGCGCAGGTTCAAATCGCGCCCCCAGCCGAACTGCGTATCTATACTGAAATCGGCATCGGAACCGGTGGTACCCCTGCCCTGCTGCAGTCTGTTCAGGTCGTTGTGGAAACCCTGCACCGCCACCGACAGATAATGGGTATTTACACCTGTTTTATAGGTATGCAGAAGCCGTAGTTCTGCCGTATTACTGTTGAATACATCAATATCAACCTGACGGCGGTTATACTGAAGTGTGGAAGCATTAATGGTATCAGGGATACTTGCCACCCGGTCAAACAGTACACTTCGACGCTCACCCCTGACGCCCGACAGGGTACATTTCAGCAGGGTTTTGTCGGAAATATGCCAAGTGGCCACCGCGGAAGGAAGCCATATTTCGGGGTTGAAATAGTTGCGCGCACGCGTGGACTGCACCGGATCAGCTGTGAACATGGCGTCGGTTAACGGACCGGGATTGTGATACAGGTAACCCGACCGCAGGAGTTCCAGACGCAGATCGAACCTGCTGCCAGGTTTCCAGTGGAGCATGGCCCCCTGTCCGTTGTAGTCAGACTCGCTGTTGCGGCGGTAGCCGGTGGACACCCGCCTGCTGTACCAAGCCTGATACGCCAACTTCCCTTTGGCGCCACCCACAGCATGATATGTACTCATCAATCCGTAAGAACCGACAGCGTTGACAGATTCCCAGGAAAACGCTCTGGTAGTGTCGGGACCCTTCATTACATAGTTGAGCATGCCTCCGAACTGGGCGCCGTACTGCAGCGCACCCGTGCCCCGCACCAGCTCTATTCTTGACACCGCCTCAAAGGGCAGACTGAAATGACTGGCCGGATAACCGTATATATCGGAATTACAGATAATTCCGTTGACACGTATGTTGTACTCCCAGCCCCGGTGCGGATCGAGACCGCGGGTACTTATATTCGTCTGGTTGCCGGAGCCGTCCATATCATAGACAAAGACGCCGGGTATCTTGCTGAAAACCTGTCGGGGCGCCTTTTCGGCAATAGCGGCATCGAGATTCTGAACACTGATCACTTCATTCTTCTTTCCGGACCAGATAAATCCACTGGCCACGGGTTGCAGGTTAAAGCGCGTTTCCCGCTGCCGGGCAACCGTGAATTCGCGGAGTAAAGCGGAAGTAATGGAATCGGGTGCCTGCGCACGTGCGTACGAAGGAAAAAGCACCGCGAGCAAAATCGGATACAGGATTATTTTAGAGCTCATTTGAAGTCTTTTTCTCAAAACCGGGCGCAAAAGTCCCGATTTTTATACAGAGACTGCCGTCCGCAGTACTTAGGAATTACTTAGAGCTTGCTCAGGATTCTCTGCAGTTGGCAAAAACAGGCTGATTTTTTGTCAGTTTTTGCGTTTTTGAAGGCGCATAGCCGGAGCTACGCAACTGAAAAAAGGTGAAAAATGGCGAAAAACGAGCCGTTTCTGACTCGGCGAGAGATTCCTGAACAAGCTCTTAGAGCTTATTCCAGCATCCGGCCGTTTACTTCGGCCAGCGAATCATTAACGTAGCGGGCCTCAAAAATCAGTTTGCCATCAGTGTTCCATTTTCTCATGAAGCCGTCTTTCAGGTTGCTTTTGAAGTGAACGGAGAACTGAATGGAGCCGTTTTCATACCAGACTGTATCGCCAAGGCACTGGAGCCCCTGATCGTAGTACTGCACTTCCTTCAGCGCTCTGGATGGATAATATACCAGCGTTTTCCCGTGTTGTTTGTCGAAATGGAACAAGCGCTCGGCCATTCGCTGTCCGGTCGGGTAATAGTCGGTCATGAGCCCTTCCTTTCTGCCATTTACAAGACGTATCCGCCGAGATACAACTCCCGACGGATACGTTTCTGTTTGTTCGGATTCCGTATTTCCGGCCGAACAGGCGCAAAGGATGGCGAATGCGAATACACGCATATTCACCAGTTTTGCCATATTACTTCTTCCAGGGAAGTTCGTTTGTTTTTCTTCCGATTACTGTACCAAAGCGAACGCCTTCTTCGCAATCCATGCGGTAGTGAACACCCAGCGGGATACGGGAAATAGCATTTTCGTAGGCCATTTCATAGAAACTGCCGAATGCGCGCGGAATACCGGTGAACTCCACGCGGTTTTCGTGGCAACGATCGGTCATGGCATAGCTGTATCCGAAGATACTGGCGAGGGCTTCGGCACCTGCTGCACCCATGGTAGAGTGGCCGGAAGGATAAGCCGGGAAGGAAGGCGTAACGCCCTCGTCACCTGTCAGCGGATTGTACAATGCCGGCTTCCAGGTCGGGTCAATCACACGGTTGATGTAGGTTTGCGGGCGCTCCACGTTGTAGTGGAACTTGGATTCCCAGCAGGCCACGGCAGCGTCATTGAGAGCAATACCCACTTTGGCTGTCATATATATGGCAGTTTCCAGATCACTGTCCTCCAGTGCCAATACCTGATTTCCGATGGCCAGCCAGCGCGGACCGGGACTGAAGGTCAGATTCAGGAGGTCGTCGCTCCAGAATTCGCCTACCCATTCATCTTCGAAGGAGAGCGTGGGGGTATTCTGGGCATATACTTCGATAGCCTGTGCGTAGAGTTCGGACGTAGGATTTGCGCTGTAAGCAACCGGAGGCCGGCAGATCAGGTCGGAAGGACCTATAGAAAAGGTGCGGGCGCCGCCCCAGACACCACCCATGGGCTTGCCCGGACCCGGGAAAGTAGGCTTCCAGTCGCCATCTTTGGAGTAGTGATCTTCCCATTTGTAGTTCTGGAAAGGATCGAGGTAGTGGTCGTGGCCGATGGCATCCGTTCTGGAATAGTTCCACACGGCAGTGGCAACAGCAATACCATGTGCAACAGAGCGTTCAATCACCTCGGGACTTGCCTCACTGGCAGCCTGTTCGAGATGGAATGACTCCAGCGCATTGATGGCAGCAATCCTGTCGGGAGAAGCCGTCGGAAAAAAGTTGCGCATAAGGAGGGCTGTTGAGGCATTGACCACACTGGGCCAGTGATATTCAGCATTGCCGTCCGGCTGCGGAACGTCGAGTCCGGGGAAGAATGCCTGCATTGAATTGAAATCAGGCATACCCTTGATACAGCCTTCGTAGGCAGCAACACCTATATAGGCAATTGCGCGCGGCGCAGGGCCCGGTCGGTAGCCTGCCGCATAACGCTCCACCCGAAGGAACATCTCGTTCCAGGAGGACATCACCGCGTGGTCGTACTGTCTGACTTCGCGACTTGATGTAATTTTGGTGCTCAGGTCACTACATGACTGAGTAAACATGGTGAAGAGTGCCAGCCCCAATACCGAGACTGCTGTACGGAGTAAAAATCGCATGAGAAAAAACGGGTTTTTGTCCAGAAAATGACTTTTCGCTGCAAAGAAACGAAGAGACCTGTAATTCAACCTTAGAAAATTATTAAAAATCAATTTTTTGGCCAAAATATACCTTTACAGCCATCAGGCCGTTTTCCAAATATTAGTAGCTGATTAAAAAAAGAAAGGTTCGGAACTATTTTATGCGAAAAATCAAAAATCAGCACGATATTTGCCCGCAGTTTCAAGTCTTGTAAGGAGAATCTGCCCTTTCGGGATTGGTTTAATTCGTGTTTGCCTATTTAATTTCCTGTTTCATGAAAATCTTTCAACACATCAAGTTTTTCTGGTCTTTGCTGATGCTGGGCGGGGTCATGTTTGTTTACTCCTGCAGCGATGTGAAAGTTGAAGTTGACCAGCCTTATGCCAACGCCCACCAGTTTGATAAAACGGTTTATCTGGACTGGAACAACACTTTCCTGGAAATTGAGCGCTACGCACCGGGATATCGTCCCGGACCGGCGCCCAGGGCCCTCGCTTATCTGGGGTTGAGTGCTTACGAGGCGGTTGTGACGGCTATTCCTGAAAATAATTCTCTCGCTTCACTCTATCCTGACCTTCAGATTCCTCGTCCTGATCCGGCGCTGGAATACAATTGGGCTGCCGTAGTGAACGCATCCTATTCCTATCTGATGGAGCGCTTCTTTTTCCACATGGAGAATACGCACCCACAACAGTTCAATCTGATAGAGAAGACTTTCTTCAAGTTGCATAATCAGCACGCATCAAATACCTCCGACGAGGTGCTCACCAGATCAGAAGATTACGGTCGTCAGGTAGCTGCCGCGGTTTATACATGGGAATCACTCGATGCTCAGGGACACAACGCCTTCCTTGATGCGCGCCCTGTTTCCTACAACCCGCCAGCCGCTCCGGGCAGCTGGCAACCTACTTTCCCTGATTACGGCCGGGCCTTGTTCCCTTACTGGGGCAAAGTGCGCCGTTTTGCCATGCGCGATGAGGATATCCTCGCTCGTCCGCCCATACCTTACAGTGAAAACCCGAATTCACTTTACTATACACAAGGCCTTGAGGTATTCAACACTGTACAGAATATCAAAAACGGTGGTCCCGGCGCTTACGAGGGCCGCTGGATAGGTGAGTTCTGGAGCGATGACATGCTTGATGTAACCTTCTCGCCTCCTTCCCGTCTGGTTGCTATCCTGAATCAGGTTGTTGACAAAGAAAATCTCGATCTGGCAGAATGTGCCGAGTCTTACGCCAAAATGGGTATGGCTATCAGCGATAACGGTGTGGCTATCTGGAACTCAAAATACTACTACAATGTGGAGCGTCCGGTTGACTATATCCGCCGTGTGATCAAAAATCAGTCGCCTGAAGCAGCCGACTGGAGTACTATACTGAACAATCCTTACGGTGGCCCGCAAGGTTTCACGCCTTCGTTCCCGGCATATCCGTCCGGTCACTCCGGCTTCGGCGGTGCAGGTGCAAAAATCCTGTCTGCCATGTTTGAGTTCAACAGCGATCACCCGGGGACTTACACCTTCACCGATCTGTGCCACATCTACAGAACGGAGTTCATCGGCACTCCGCGCTCTTTCGCCTCTTTCCGCGATCTGGGAGCTGAAGATGCCTACTCGCGCATTCCGCTGGGCGTACACTTCCGCATGGACTGCGACGAGGGCCTCCGCGTCGGTGAACTTGCCGCACAGCGCGTACTGGAAATGCCCTGGAAAAAATAGTTTTCACGGTATCATGAAACAAAAAGCCCTTGCCCGTCCGGCAGGGGCTTTTTGTTTCATCACAGTTTCATAC
>Ga0172373_10003579_pt1 | contig 22617 bp, 19 predicted proteins | sample Lak10m_2_FD_114546 | JGI IMG/M metagenome (GOLD analysis project Ga0172373, IMG submission 114546) | Freshwater microbial communities from Kabuno Bay, South-Kivu, Congo - kab_092012_10m | ecosystem: Environmental > Aquatic > Freshwater > Lake | place: Democratic Republic of the Congo...
GATCGTCGCGACTTGAGCCTTTTTCAGATCGGCTTACGCTTCATTGATCGTTGCCTGCTTCACTCGCTAGCTTTTTCTCTGCCTTTATGCAGTCAGTGACTAAACTGTCAGGTGCCTAGAAATAAAATAGAAACTTGTTGGGGATAAATATTAAATGACATTTCGAGTTGTACATTTTGTAAGTGCAAATTTTGGTGTAGGCTTTAGCGGGCATACACATTATTTATTTTCATTGCTAAGTGGCTGGAATGAGATGGGAATCACTATGGATTTGTATGGTTCTCCAATCAAACCACTAAATCAAAATAGTGGAGAAAGGCAATATTATTTACCGCCGGGTGTTTTTTGGTCAAACTCAAAAACTCAAAAATTGGGTGACAAGTACAAGTGGGCGATTGAAGTCTTAGTTTTATTATTCACTAGAATTCGTCAATATGACATAGTACATTTTCATACATTGAGTTGGGTTATTTTATTAAGCCCGCTGATTTTGCATCTTTTCAATAAAAAAATTGTATTTACCATGAGTCTTTTTGGTACTGATAATGCCAGCTATATTGCTCAGCAGTCTTTTGGAAGGTTAAAGTTAGCTTTGCTTCGCAAATTCGATGGTGTAATCGGTCTATCCCCCGCATTGGTAAAAGATGCGATAGAACATGGGTTTAAGAATGTACTATATTTGCCAAATTTCTTGGCAATCAGTCAGTTAGAACACTCCACAACCACTAAAATGAAAGTCGATGCGCGTACGAAAATAGGTATTTCTCAAGATAAATTTGTATTACTTTTTGTCGGGAGCATTATCCGGCGTAAAGGCGTAGATGTGTTGATGGATGTTTTTATTGAATTATCTAAAAAATATTCAGATATCTGCCTTATCATGGTTGGTCCGCAATCGAGTGAAGAATCAGGAACTGTTGATGATGCTTATGTAGCTCAACAAAGAGAGAAAATTCATAATGCTAGATTAAGTGATAGAGTAATCTGGTCTGGACTAATTGCTGATCTGGAAAGGCTGGTAAGTTATTATCGTGCGGCTGACTTGTTTGTATTCCCAACCCGTAATGAGGGGTCTCCTAATGTTTTTGCTGAATCTATGGCTGCTGGATTGCCTATTGTTACATCTCACCTACCTGGTATAACAGATCATATTGTTCAGGATGGAAAGAATGGTTATTTGATAACCATGAACAGCGTTGAAAAATTTATAGATGCTGTGGAATTACTCTATCTTGACAGAGCAAGTCGATTGGAGATGGGTCTAGCCAGCAGAAGAATTTCTATTGAAAAATTTAGCTTTAATAAATATTGTAAGCAACTGAAATCGTTCTACTATCACTTGTTTGAAAAACACTGAATCTACTATGCGATTTGTAGTGAAAGAAATTTATGAAATCAATTAAACAACAGCCCCTTTTTGTAAAAGCCACTTTAATTGTAATGTCTATAAGCATATTTTTGTTAGGGGGGTATCTTGTTGCTGCTAATCAAACTAATTTAGTTTTAGTTATGCTATTAATAGTGCCTGCAATTTATGTTTTTTTTCATCCATTTTTAGGTGTTTTGAGTTTTGTTTTTTTCATTCCGTTAGAATCGGCTTTTCTTGGTATTGGTGGCGGAGCGGCCACGGTTACTCGCATATTGGGAATTTTTATTTTTTCTGCCTGGTTCGTTAAAGTTTTGATGTTACGTAGAAAAATCGAATTTTATGAACCGGTAAAATGGGCTGTTGTTTTGATCGTGTGGGCTATGCTGTCTTTTATATGGGCTTGGAATCAAGAAGCAGCTCTCCAGAGATTACAAACACTAATCCAGCTATTTTTGCTTTTATTAATGATTACAAATGAAATTGATAATGTTAAAAAGTTACAAAGCGTTTTGATTGCATTGCTTTCATCTACTATACTCGCAGGCTTGCTTGGCGTATTTGGAGTTGGGGTAAATCAAACGAGCCGTTTGTTGACGTTGGAAGGACAAGGAGCTAAAGAATATGCGGCCTATATTGGCATAGCATTTCTCTTAATCACGATTCGCTATTTTTATGGTGACGCGCGATATCGATTTATCCACGGAGTCCTTGCTCTCATTTTACTAATTCCGCTTTTTGCTAGTGGAGAGAGGGGTATTATTGTTGCTTTGTTTGTTGCATGGTTATCTATCGCAGCGTTTACCCATCAACGTGTAAAGCATAGTATTCTTATTTTACTTATACTAACTACTTTGTTTGTTGCGCCTGTAATTTTGCAACGATCTGGTCTGATTTCTGATTGGACAGCTTCTCGATTTACTTTTGATAACATAATAGCATCAGGAGGGGCGAATAGAGCAGATATTTGGAAATCAGGTTTGGTATTAGTTAGGGAAAACCTTTTGTGGGGCGTAGGAACGGGCAATTTTACATCAGCGATAGGCTCCTATATCATAGTTACTCCCATTAATTCTAGAATTTCCCTTACGGTTGACCCTCACGGTGATTGGCTTAGTTTGTTAGGAGAACTTGGCTTAATAGGTTTTGTTCTTTTTATTGTGTTTTTAGGTAGAATTTTCTCACACTTTGTAGTTTTGTATCGTCTTTGTGTAAATCGCTCAACGTTTATCCCTTTGCAATTATTAACAATTTGGAGTTTGGCAATTTACTTAGTTTCAGTTGGGCTCACATCAACTTTTATGTATAGAAAAATATATTGGTTAGGCTTGGCTATGGCAATTTTTGCCCCAATTTTATTTAAGTCCATACTGGAGAAACCTAATAAGGACCTATGATTCTGTATGTTAGCCGAATTGCAACCAAATAGCGATTTTTCTGGCAATTTCCCCAATATTGTCTATGTAACAACTGGATATCCCACAAATGATCGTCCAAATCAATGTATTTTTATTCATCGTTCAGTAAAGATTTTATCTTCTTTTGCTCCTTCTTTGGTCATCCATCTGAGGTCTTGGCTCCCTGGGCGTCCGATAATAGAAAAAAGGATTTGGGATGGTGTGAACGTGGTGTCTGTTGCTTGTCCTCAACTTATGGGCGGATCATACTTATTTACAAATGCTTTTTTATTGTCTTTTTGGGGAGGATTTTGGGCAAAATCTTTTATTAATGATGCAGATATTATCCATTCTACAAATGTTTATCCTGGTGGTTATGTTGCCCATCAATGGGCAAAACGTTTTGGTAAATTAAATTCAACGCATGTGATTGGTTCTGATCTAAACTTATTCCTTACCCCAAATCTGTCTCGGACTGGGAAACTTTGGCTAAGTGAGTTGGATGGAATTGTTTGTAACAGCCAGACACTCAAGACGCAATTATTAGCTTTGGCTCCCGGATTAAATAATGTCAGGGTTATTTATCGAGGTGTTGATAATTTGAAGTTTACCCCTGATGGTCCTGTTGTTGGTCCACAAGTTTCCATGCCAGCCGTCCGTTTTTTATATTTGGGCGGTTTTCACACTTGGGACCTCCGTCGAGGGGAATACAATATTAAGGGAGGCCATACTCTTTTGAGCGCGTGGCGAAAAGTTGAAGAGAAAATTGCTCCCAGCAGCCTGGTTATTGCTGGGCCAGGGGCTGATACAGAAAATTTGCAAAAGTGGCGATTAACTTTACGTAGGCCAGATTCAGTATTTATTGCCAATACCATTTCTCCTGACTCAATCGCATCTTGGATGCGTTCTTGCGATGTGGTGGTAATTCCAAGCTTGCAGGAGGGGCTTCCCAATATTGCCAACGAGGCTCAAGCCTGTGAACGTCCTGTCTTGGGGACAGATGCTGGTGGGATCAGTGAGTCAGTCGTAAATGGTGAAACAGGCTTGATTGTTCCTCGTGGCGACTCAAACGCATTGGCGGAAGGACTCGAATGGTGTTGGATTAATCGAGCTAGTTTGAAAGAAATGGGAAAAAGCGGACGGAAAAGAATGTTGAGCGAATTTTCTTGGGAGCGATTTTCTCAAGATATGTTGTTGCTGTTCACTGAGATAGGCACAAGTAAACTGGTGAGTTGAAAAATGCGGAAATTTGGTTTTCTATTTAAAAAAATTCTTGGCCGCCCTTATGATATTTGGAAATATATTATTCAAACAATTCGAGTGCTATTAAACTACGCTCTTTTGGCGTGGCAAAAACGGGTTCAATCTAACTTTGAGATTGGGTCTAACCCAAGAGTTCTGACCACCAATGCTTTTAAGGCAGAGTTACCAGATGCGAAAATTAAAATTGGTAACTCAATTATTGTTTATCATAATTGTGATATTTTGACCACCGGTAAAGGTCATTTGGAGATAGGCGAAGGGTGTGTTATAGGAAGCGGTTTTCGATTGTATTGCAAAGAAAATATTATTTTAGTTAATCATGTTTTGATCTCTTGGAATGTTTTCATCTCAGATTATGACGCGCATTCCATTACACCATCTGAAAGGCTTAAACAAGTTTTATATATTAACCATGCCTTTTTCCCCTCTTTTGGGAAAAATAAAGTTTCAACAGATATTGAAAACTATGTACCATCCTATGTAACTAGGCCGGTAATCATTGGAGATAATGTTTGGATTGGAGCGAATGCAATAATTTTAAAGGGTGTTTCTATCGGTTCTGGGTCTGTGGTTGCTGCTGGTTCTGTAGTGACAAAGGATGTTCCAGAAAACTGTATTGTTGCCGGGAATCCAGCAAAGATCATCAAGGAGTTGTTATAATTTGAATAATAAACAATTCATAACCAACAAAGTAGTTATGCTTTTATCAAATCCGTATAATCCGGATGACCGTGTGCGTAATGAGGCAATAACCTTGGTGGAACTAGGTTGCGAAGTTGTAATACTGGCCTGGGATCGGGAAGGCATACACCCTTTGCATGAGGTACTCTCTGGGGTAAAAATAAATAGGATTAATTTACAGGCAGGCTATGGGCAAGGCTTGAATAAATTGTTGGGCTACTTGCGCGTTTGGATATGGTACATCAAAGAAATTAGTGTTATCCAGCCCGCCGTAGTTCATTGTCACGATTATGATACTTATTTAGTAGGGGTTTGGTATTCACTGTTTCATCGGCATGCGAAACTTGTTCTGGATACGCATGAAAACTATTATATGATGATGAAGCCCTTGGTTTCTAGGGTGGCATCTGGGGCAGTTCAATTAATTGAAAAAATTTTCACTGGTTTTGCTGACTTACTAATAAGCGCGAACGATGCAACCGCAGAATATTACCGTAAGTTCGGTGCAAAAAAAATTGTGTTGGTTGGGAATTGGAAGAATCCGCAAGTATACCGGTTTGAATCGGATGTTATTAACCAGAAACGTAAAGAGCTTGGGATTAATGCTCAACTTGTAGTTGTTTATATCGGAGCCTTATCTGCTGAAAGGAATGTTATTCCTCTTCTTGAAGCAGTTCGTTCTCGCCCTTATGTTTTTTTAATTTTGGGTGGCAAGGGTGATCAGGAGGAAGAAATTTCTAATATTTGTTTGAAAATGACAAATGTGAAATTTCCTGGTTATATTCATCCTGATAATGTTCCTTTGTTTACGGCTGTCGCAGATGTAATCTTTTATGGTTTTGACCCGGAGCATATGTATGCTCCATATAATGCTCCTAATAAGCTATATGAGGCACTTGCTGCTGGCAAGGTTGTAATTGCGGGTGATTTGGGCGGTGAACTCACAAGTGTTGTAAATCAAACTCAATGTGGTCTTTTATTGCCTAAAGTTAATACTGACACAATCGGTTCTGCTATAGATTTTCTTGCCGATGCATCTGTTCGCTCTTCAATGCAAGAACGATCAAAGACTGCCGGACTGACGATCTATAATTTGTCGGTTTCTCAGCAGAGGTTAAGAGCGGCTTATAGTTCTCTTTTAGGTATTCAGTCGTCATGTTAGATAATCTGAAATATCCTTTAGTCTCAGTTATTTTGCCGGTCCGAAATGAGGCAGCCTTTATAAAGCGCAGCTTGGGAGCAGTTTTGGCGCAAGATTATCCATTAGGATGCTTGGAAATTCTTGTTGTTGATGGCATGTCATCAGATGGTACGCGCGAGCTGATACAGGAAATGAGGTTTCAATCAAAGTACCCGATAAGCATAATAGATAACTTTGCCTTGATTACTCCTGCGGCGCTGAATAAAGGTTTTAGTCGGGCAAAGGGGGATATTATTATTCGAGTTGATGGCCATTGCGAAATAGCACATGATTATGTTAAGTGTTGTGTTCTTCACTTACAGGAAGATGGGGTAGATGCTGTTGGCGGTGCAATTGAAACGTCAGGTGATACTTATTTAGCACGTGCAATAGCTTTGGCAATGAGTACACCTTTTGGTGTAGGCAACTCAATGTTTCGTACAACAAAAAATAAGCGATTTTTTACTGATACCGTTCCATTTCCTGCCTACAAGCGTGAGATTATCACTCGTGCTGGCGGCTATGATGAAACAATGATGTGTAATGAAGATGATGAGTATAACTATCGTTTAATAAAGCTCGGATGTAAAATTTTGCTAACCAATGATATCAAATCTCGTTACTATAGCCGGGGTTCCTATTCTTCGCTCTGGCGACAGTATTTCCGCTATGGTTTTTGGAAAGTTCGCGTATTACAAAAACACCCTCATCAGATGCGTTTGCGTCAATTTGTTCCGCTTATTTTAGTTTTGGCGCTATTATTTTTGGGAATAGGTGCTGCATTTTACCAATTAGGGTTTTTTCTGTTTCTACTATTATTGGGGATCTATAGCCTGGCAACACTTACTGCATCACTTATGGCAGCGAATGGTTCGAGTTGGGGCTATTTACCTCATCTTCCATTAATTTATTTTATATTACACATAAGCTATGGAACAGGCTTTCTGATCGGATTGGTAAAATTTGCTAATCGATGGAAAGAACAGAAGATAGATGAAAGAGATCATAATTTTTCCAAAGGAGACGTATGACCCATGAGATGAATTCTATTCGCCTAATGTGCGCTTCCGACCTAAGTTTTGTTGAAAAAATCCACCTTGAAAGTTTTTCTCATTCACGGTCAACGCAATTGGGCCCGCTATTTGTGCGAAAAATGTATCGCTGGTTTTTGGAAACTGAACCTACATTGGCGTTCGTTGCAGTTAAAGATGGTTTACCGGTTGGTTTTATAACCGGCTCTATGGGGAGTTATGGTCAAAAGATTTTTCGATATGCGTTTTTAGAAATACTAATTGGCTTTTTGCGCCGCCCCAAATTATTTCTTCATAAAAAAATGTTCTTATCATGGCATAACTTTCTGCAGGGACTCTTGCCTAAAGGAAAAAGCTCCCATCACTTATCAAACCCTACTGCCATCCAGCTTTCTAGGGCATCCATTGCTAGTATTGCCGTTGCCATTAGTGAACGTGGGCAACACGTAGGCGAATCGCTGATGTCTGCTTTCGAAGATTCGGCAAGAAAACGCGGGGTATTATTTCTTGAGCTAAGTGTTGAAGCCGACAATCTCGCGGCACGGCATCTATACGAGAGATGTGGCTGGAAACTCGCGCGTGAAAATGTGGACAGGAATTTTGCTTCTTACACAAAGGCGATAGATAGAAAATAAATTAAACCAAAATATTGAATGAAAATGCGAGAAACTTATGAACTTTAACAAAATATGTGTAATTGGACTTGGATATATCGGTCTGCCCACCGCTTGTATGTTTGCTGATGCCGGCTGTCGCGTGCTTGGGGTGGATGTCAATCAGGATGTGATTCGTACTTTGAACAATGGCGGGTTGCATATCCATGAACCGGGCTTGAAAGATTTTTTAGACCGGGCGGTTGCTTCAGGAAACTTGTCTTTTGGCTTGCATCCAGAACCGGCTGATGCTTTTGTAATTACGGTTCCCACCCCATTTTATGAGGATAAAAAAGCCGACATGCGCTTTGTCTCCTCGGCGGCTGAGGCTATTTTTCCTTATTTGCGCAAGGGCAATCTGGTTGTTTTGGAATCAACCTCACCGCCACAGACCACCGCGAATCTCGTAAAGCCAATTTTGGAAAAATCAGGTCTGGTTGCCGGGCAGGATTTCTTCCTGGACTACTCTCCTGAGCGCGTTTTGCCGGGGCAAATTTTGCGTGAATTGGTCGAAAATGCCCGCGTGATTGGTGGTCTCACGCCCGAATCGGCGCAGGCTGGTAGGGAGTTATACCAGGCATTTGTTCAGGGTGAGATTATTTTGACCGACTCGACAACCGCCGAGATGGTTAAATTGATGGAGAACACCTACCGCGATGTCAATATTGCGATTGCCAATGAATTTTCACGTTTGGCGGACCGCTTTGGCGTGAATGTCTGGGAAGCCATCCAGATTGCCAATCTCCACCCGCGCGTTAAGATACTAAATCCAGGACCGGGCGTTGGTGGTCATTGTATCAGTGTAGATCCCTGGTTTTTCGTGGAAGCAGCGCCAGATAGTGCAAAATTAATTCACACGGCCCGCCTTGTCAATGATGCTCAACCTGGTTTTGTTGTTGAGTGCGTCCAGCGTATATATGGAAATCTGCAAGGCAAAAAGATCGCAGCCCTGGGGTTGGCATACAAGCCCGATGTTGATGATTTGCGTGAAAGCCCCGCCATTGAGGTTGTCCATCTGTTGGAGCAACAGGGTGCTATTGTTACTGTTTACGAACCGTTTAGCCGTGTTTCCGTGTCCGAGTTAACGAATAGAATCAAACCTACCTTGGAAGAAACGCTTGAAGATATTGACTTAATTTTAATATTAGTGGGTCATACTCAATTCCGCGAGCTTATGCCACAAGAAATTATACATAAGACAAGTGCGCGTCAGATTTTCGATACAGTCAATATGTTAAGCGGGGATTGGGATAATTCTGGTTTTGAGGTCTACAGACTTGGGGATGGTCGTAAAAAAATAACTCGTACGACTTCTGGCTCAATCTGATCAATAAGCAAACTCACGGCAGTACACAAAAAGCCTGTTGCTCTCCTTTGTGCCTCTTTGTGACCGTCGTGTTAAAAGCTTATAAGATCTGAATGTATCGAACGACCAACTGGATTAAATAAACACGCAGTTCAAAATATCGCAAAATTATCAAGATCGAATTTCATAACGAAAAACCGGGTATTTTCCCTCGTAAAAACCTCCTTTCGCACCCCAAAAAAAGCCCTATCGGTTTCATATTCGTTTTCGCATGTTTATTTAATTAAATAATGGACCTCACCGACGAACAATGGCAACTCATCCAGCCCCTGCTTCCCACGCCGCGCCCCGCAGGCGGGCGGGGTCGTCCCCCGCTCGATCAACGCACCCTCATCAATGGCATCCTCTGGATACTTCGCTGCAACAAACCCTGGCGCGCGCTCCCCTCTCGCTACGGCTCGCATGAAGCCTGTTACCAGTACTACAAGGCATATAAAAGATCCGGTCTTCTCAAAAAGATTCTCGCCGCCCTCATGCGCGATTTAGAAAACCGCGGCAGGTTTGATTTTACACATGCAATCAATAGCGGCATCGTGCACATGGTCGAACGAGAAGGGCGGGTTAACTACTACATCCTTCCCGAATATTCGGAGGATTGGAAAGTCTCCACCAGTCTGCTTTTTTATCAGGAAATAGCCCGCACTATGAAAAAGCAAAATGAAAAATATTAATACATCTCGAATCGCAGCGCTCACGCTCTCGTTGCAATAGAATCGTTGCCCGCTTTACTTGTTTACGTCCTACCGTTCTTTCTTCCCCCAGGAGGGTCCTCACAAATGGAAACTGCAAAAAATAAAAACATCCTAACTCTCGATCTTCATACCGTTCCATTAAAGATAAAGTTGACTGACCTTGTCAAACGCGCCTTCGACATCTTCGTCTCCGTCGTCGGCATGCTCCTCCTTTCCCCCTTCTTGATCTACATCACCGTCCTCATCAAACGCGAAGATCCGGGTCCCATTTTCTATCGAGGACCGCGCAGCGGCAGGTATGGAAAAGAATTTGGCATCCTCAAATTCCGCACCATGTACGAGCGCCCCGCATCCTATCAAGGTCCACGTGTCACCGCCAAAGACGACGATCGCATCACCCCGCTTGGCAAATGGCTGCGGGATACCAAGCTCAACGAACTGCCCCAGCTGTGGAATGTCTTTATTGGCGAAATGAGTCTCGTCGGTCCCCGCCCCGAAGATCCAGAAATCGTCAAGACCTGGCCCGCAGAAGTACAGGCGGAGATCCTCTCCATGCGTCCGGGTATCACCAGCCCGGCAAGCGTCCTCTATAGGGATGAAGAAAAGATTCTCCCAGCCGATGGGGTCATGGATGTGTACTTCCGTGACATTGTGCCTAATAAGATTCGTCTGGACCGCCTCTATGTCCGCAACCATTCCTTTATTGGAGACCTCGACATTATTTTCTGGACTGCTGTTGCTCTGATTCCCACCGTAGCACGGAATCAGATACCTGAGGTTAACCTATTTATTGGCCCACTCCACCATTTCATGCGGCGTTACTTTTCATGGTTCATCCTCGATTTCCTCGTTGGGCTGGTAGCCATATGCACGATCGGACTCATCTGGCGTCTGTTCGGACCCATCGATTGGGGTCTTCTTCCGCTGGGACTGTTGGCTTTTTGTGTGGCAGTGTTCTTTAGCACGGTCAATATGATATTAGGACTTGATCGTGTGTACTGGTCACGGGCAGATGCTTATGATGGTGCGTTGCTAATCGGTTCCAATGGGCTTTCTACGATCATTCTATTCTTCCTGAATGCCTTGGTTGTACATTTTGAGGGAATCTTTCCTTATCCAGCCCTGCCACCTGAAATCATCATCCTGTTTGGTCTTTTCACCCTTCTTGGAACTCTGTCCCTCCGCTTCCGTTGGCGTTTGCTCACCTCCTTTGCAAGTCGCTGGCTTGCCTGGCGCGGCACCGCTACCGGCTTCGGTGAACGCGTCCTGATTCTCGGAGCCGGGGCAGGCGGCGAGATCGCCCAAACCCTGCTCAGGCATTCTACCCATCCACGCGCTTTTACCGTAGTCGGCATGGTGGACGATGATCCCACAAAGTTCGGCATGCGCATCCGGCAAAGTTGGGTGCTGGGGTCCAGCAGCGAGATCCCCAACCTGATTCAAAAACATGATGTAGGCGTGGTCCTGTTCGCGATAACCAATATTTCCGAAGAAGCGCGCGAACGGATCATCCGGCTATGCAAACATGCCAAGATCCGGCTGGTTTTCCTGAATGACATTTTAGGAGTCATTCAAAACCAAATAACGGGTCTCAATCGGTTCGCGCACAAGAGTCCCGCTATGGATGTTCGGGGGTTGGATGATGAACTCGGTTCGATATAAAGGGCTGGATGGGGTCGAACGCACAAGTACGGAACACAACCTGGCACAGATCAATTTCTCAATAAACCTGGGTAGACATGTCTCGGAAATGGATGGATAGTAGATGGATAGTATGGTCTGGCACGATAAAAAGGTCCTGGTAACAGGCGCGGGCGGCTTTATTGGCAGTCATCTCGTGGAGGCATTGCTGGCAAAGGGATGTCAGGTACGTGCCTTTGTTCATTACAACTCACGCAACGATCCTGGTTTTCTCAAACAGCTGCCCAATGACACCTTGGGCAGGGTCGAGATCATTGGCGGGGATATTCGCGATACCGTGGCGATCCAACAAGCGGTGCAGGGCTGCGAATATGTCTTCCACTTGGGAGCTTTGATTTCAATTCCTTATTCCTATAGGCATCCAGTCGAAGTGGCAGAAACAAATTTTCTCGGCACGCTGAATGTCCTGAATGCCTGCAGGCAGGCAGGGGTCAAACGATTGATCCATACCTCCACCAGTGAGGTTTATGGCACGGCGCTCTATACTCCCATCGACGAGCAGCATCCCCTGCAAGGTCAATCCCCCTATTCCGCCAGCAAGATCGCCGCAGACAAAATGGTGGAAAGTTATCTTGCCACTTATGGTTTACCCGTTGTAACGGTTCGTCCGTTCAATACATATGGTCCACGACAGTCCGCCCGGGCGGTCATCCCGACCATCATTACCCAGGCATTGGCTAGAGATGTCATCCAACTGGGCAATCTGGATACCACCCGCGATTTCACCTATGTGACCGATACGGTGGATGGATTTTTACGCGCTGCAGAAGCTCCACTGGCAGAAGGAGGTACTTATAACCTTGGGACCGGACTGGAGATTCGCATCGGGGATATCGCCGAAAAGATCATCCAGTTTACAGGCAGACGTGTGGAGATTGTGGTGGATGCGCAGCGCTTGCGCCCCCACAGATCAGAGGTCTTCCAACTCATCTCCAATAATGCGCTCGCCCGGCAGAAGATTGACTGGACACCGCGCGTTGGATTGGATGAAGGCTTGCAACGCACAATCAAGTGGATCCGCGAAAATTTGGATCACTTTCAAATTGGGACATACCAGATTTAGGAGTTGATATGAAAGCTGTCATATTGGCAGGCGGAAAGGGAACCCGTCTTGCACCTTATACCCGTATTTTCCCCAAGCCCCTCATGCCAATCGGAGACATGCCCATCCTGGAAATTCTCCTCCGTCAGTTGAAATCAACTGGTATCAAGGACGTTGTTTTAACTGTCGGGCATTTATCGAATCTGCTACGGACTTTTTTCGAGGATGGCAATCAGTGGGGTTTGAATATTTCCTACAGTCACGAAGAAACTCCGCTCGGAACGGCGGGTCCGCTTTCGCTCATTCAGGGCTTAGACTCAACCTTTCTGGTCACGAATGGGGATGTCCTGACCACCCTCGATTTTGGGCATCTCCTGCACTATCACCGCTCGCAGGGCGGCATCGCCACGATCGCAATTCATCGCCGCCAGGTCAAGATCGACCTCGGAGTTGTGCAAATGCACGGGGATGGTCACATCGACGGATACATTGAAAAACCGACTTACAACTACACCGTTAGCATGGGCATCTATGTGTTTGAGCCGCGCGTCATGGACTACATTCCACACAACCAGTATCTTGATTTTCCCGATCTGGTCTTGAAAATGATCGCTGCCGGTGAAAAGGTGACAGGCTATGAATTTGATGGATACTGGATGGACCTTGGACGCCCGGATGATTACGCTCAGGCAGCAGAAGACTTTACTGAAAATCGTTCGAATTTTCTGAAAGAGGGTTAACACATGGACTGGAAAGTACCCTTATCTGATATCAATTTTGGCATCGATGAAGAGCAGGCGGTCATACAGGTCGTGCGCAGCAAATGGCTCAGCATGGGTGCCCTTACCCAGACCTTTGAAAGTGAGTTTGCGTCTTTCATTGGTTCCAAACATGCCCTGGCGGTAACGAATGCAACGGCCGCTCTGCATCTTGCCTGTCTGGCAGTCGGGCTGGGTCCGGGGGATGAAGTCATCGTACCCTCCCTTACCTTTGTAGCCACTGCCAATGCTGTACGCTACACGGGGGCAACCCCGGTCTTTGCGGATGTGGAGAGCTTGGATTGGCTGACGATCTCCCCGGCTGCCATCGAAGGATGTATCACAGAGCGGACCCGTGCGATCATGGTCATGCATTATGCCGGATTCGCCTGCGATATGCCCGCCATCATGGAGATCGCTCAACGCCGCAAGTTATATGTCATCGAGGATTCCGCGCACGCCATCGGATCGAAGCTGGATGGACGCTGCCTGGGAACCTGGGGGCATATTGGCTGTTTTAGCTTCTTCTCCAACAAGAACATGACCACCGGCGAAGGAGGCATGCTCGTGACCGAGAATGATGAGATCGCTAAACGCATACAAACCTTGCGTTCGCATGGAATGACCTCCCTCAGTTGGGATCGCCACAAGGGACATTCCTGGAGCTATGATGTGGTCGATCTGGGATTCAATTACCGCATCGATGAAATGCGCTCGGCGCTTGGCTCCGTTCAGTTAAAAAAGGTGTCCGCCTCAAACGAACACCGCAACCACCTGACGACCCTGTACCGCAGCTTGTTCGCTGAACTCACGCCCGAGATCCACATGCCTTTTGCTGCATCAAGAGGCAGTTCCTGTTGTCATATCCTTCCCGTTCTACTGCCCACCGGCATGGACCGAACACAATTCATGGAGGGCATGAAGAAAAATGGTGTGCAAACCAGCATTCATTACCCGCCTTCGCATCGTTTTCGCATCTATGAACAGGGCTGGCAGGATCGCGGGATGGCACTGCCTGTCACCGAGGAGGCTGTCGCCCGCGAGGTGACCTTGCCATTATTTGCAACCATGACCGAATCCCAGGTAGAGTGGGTCGTGCAATCGGCACGACAGGTCCTGAAGGATAGCTAGGTCATCATGAGTGTTATTCAAGAAAAAAATCACCGCACGTCGGAGACGTTTATATGGAATTGAGACAGTATTTGCAGATCGCACGACGCTGGGCATGGCTGTTGATCTTGGGGTTGGTAGTGGGAGCTGCCGCCGGGTATCTTTTCAGCTCTTTTCAATCGCCGGTATATCAATCGGTCACACGCGTATTGGTATTGCGCCCATCCCGCAGTACAGTAAGCTCCGCAGATCTGGCGTATCTAAACGACCAACAGTTAACTCAGACCTACCTCCAATTATTGACGACGCAGCCGGTCCTGGACTCTGCGTCGACAGATCTGGGTTATGTTATTTCTGCCCAACAAGTGTCGGTTCAACAGATTGGTAGCACTCAGGTCATTCGGCTGGCAGTGGAGGACGAGGATGCTGTTCGCGCCGCTGCGATTGCCAATCAACTGGTTCAATCCCTGATCAGCCAGAATGAACAACTTCAAGCGGGTCGGTATACTGAAGCCGAAGCGAATCTGGAGAAACAGATTCTACAGGTCCAGGAGCAGATTAATGCCTTGCAATTGCAAGTCAATCAGGTTTCGGTTCAGACGGTTCAGGAGCAACTTGAAGAACTGAAGAAACAAATCGACCCTCTTCAGTCCGAAGTGACAGAATTGAACATTTTGATCGCCAACCTTTCTGTGGGACAGATCACCGCCGAGAAAAAGACTCAGCTGGCTGAAGCACAATCACGCCTCGATGAAATCGAACCGCTCCTGACCCTATATCAGCAGATCTATTCCGACTTGATTGTTTTAGGGAAGCCCTCCTCCAATCTGGCGAACGATGACAGTGCGCGTTTGGCCCAGTTGCAGAGCACCTTGGAGTTATACAAACAAGTGTATATTAACCTGCTGACCAGTTTGGAATCCCTGCGGCTGGCCCGCGTGGAAAATACTCCAAACATTGTGCAGATTGAAAACGCAACGTTGCCTTCTGCGCCAATCCGACCACAACCGATCAATACCACCTTGCTGGCTGCTGCGGTTGGTTTGATGCTGGCTGCCGGGATTGTCTTTCTGGTGGAGTATCTGGACGATACGCTCAAAACGATGGAGGATGTCGAACGAATTCTCCAGTTACCTGTGATTGGCTTCATCGCTGAGATCGAGCATCAAAAGGAGACGGATGGGGGAGTGTATGTCAGTCGGCAACCGCGCTCCCCCGTTTCTGAGGCATTCCGTTTGTTACGCACCAATCTTGAGTTTGCCAGTGTGGATCGCCCCATCCGGCGCTTGCTACTGACCAGCACCAGTCCGAATGAAGGCAAGACCACCGTGGCGGTCAATCTGGCCGCGATTGTTGCCCAAAGTGGACGAAAGGTCACTCTCCTGGATGCCGATCTTCGGCGTCCCAGGGTTCATCATTTTCTTGGACTACCCAATACCCTCGGACTGAGTGACCTGTTTCGTGGATTGGCTACATTTGGAACAGTGACGCGCAGGTTGGAAGAACTGGGGAATGTGTTGGTGGTGACCAGTGGGGGACTGCCTCCCAATCCAACCGAATTATTGGCTTCTGCAAAAATGGAACAGATTTTGCAGGAGGCGGAAGAGGGATCGGATCTGGTTGTTATTGACAGTCCGCCCTCCATTGTTGCAGATGTGCAGGTTTTATCCGCAAAAGTGGATGGCGTGTTGATCATCATCCACCCTGGACATACCCAGTCCAATTCAGCCTTGGCCATGGTGGAACAATTGCGCCGCGCCAATGCCCCCATTCTTGGGGTGGTCCTGAATCGTATTCCGCGCGGCCGGGCGGATTATTATGGTGGATATCATCACTATTCCCCGTATTACTCCGGATATCACCATTACGCTGAGGATACTTCAACAAGCGGAAAATCCTCAAGACTTAGGAGGTTATTTACCAGTATGCCATTTGGGGGGAATGGGAATAGTCCGATCAATGAGAAGGAAGAAAGAAATCCAAAGAATGATTAGAACTTCATCATATCAACGTCTATGAAAGCTTTCCCACTTTCTACTCCGGTACATGAGCGCTGCCCATTCCTGGGGCTGCATGATGATCCCAAAACAGCGCTGGCGTATCCATCTCCCTGGAATTGCTGTCATCGAGCCAGTCCACACGTTCCAGTATCAGTTCATCAACAAATGTCCACCTGCCTTAGCCAAAGGCATGCTCAATGTCCAGTACTGCTTGCCGAAAGCCAAATGGAATTGCCAAGAGAGTTTAGGGGTAATCCAATGCCATTCCAGCGAAAAATGACTTCAGAGGGCTGGGGGCTCGGGATACTTTTGTTTATTGTTCTGATAAGTGCAATCGTTTTTCTGGGATATGTTATTTTTCTTCAACCTTTTTCTCCATTGGTGACTTCCACCCCATATCCATCCTTGTTACCTCAAAATAAAAACGTGCCACTCTCACCCTTTCCATCTGCCCAGCCTTTTACCATTCCAATACCAGACAGCAATTCCCTGCCAACCGGCGAAACCGATGTTGTATGTGGTCACAGTCTGGATATCCCTTTTGGTTCAGATCCCCAACTCGTTGTTCACCGTGTCAAAAGTGGAGAAAACATCAATGGGTTTGCAGATGAATACGAAACAACGGTACAAGCCATTCTTTCAATCAATCATGAGATTCGCATTCCAATTTGGGAGAACACACCGGTGGTCATTCCAGTTGGTACTACCCTGGTGGTGGGACTTCCCCCATTTGAAGTATATGAGGTTTCCGAGACTGCAATTTCCCCTGCTGACCTGATACAAAACTTGGGCACGGACCTGCCGTCCTTTCTTAAGTACAATGACTTTGACGAGGCATGTACCATCTTTTCAGGTTGGATCTTGATACCAAGAAATAAAAGCGATCCTTAAACACCCAGTCCCATGAAAAAAATTCTTTTTGTTTGTACCGGTAATTTATACCGCTCCCCTCTGGCCGCAGCTTTTTTTAAATGGAAATTGCAACAAGATGAACTCCCGGATGCTTGGGAAGTATCCAGTGCTGGAACTTGGGCGAGCCCAGGAATGTCAATCCCAATTGAGGTTACGCAATTTGCACGTCGAATGGGATTAAATCTTGACGGTCATCTCTCGCGCAGGGTAAGCGAATCTCTTCTGAAATCTCAAAACGTGATTCTGGTCATGGAAGTGGGGCATAAGGAGGCATTAAGGTTTGAGTTTCCGGAAATTTCCAGCCGGATTTTCCTGCTCTCCGAAGTTGTGGATCAGATTAGCTACAATATCCCCGACCCAATTCAGGACAACCGCCCATTTTCAACCATGGCAACGGAACTACTTGTTTTGCTCGACCGGGGGTATCATGAAATTTTGCGTTTAGCGGATTGATCGAATGCAAATGGGTATGCTTCCAAGTGATATAAGCCAACTTAAAGAAATCCTAGACCATATAACAAGCCCGGAAATGCTAAATGAGCATCCATGGGCTTGTTTTATGTTTACAAAAGAAGTAGTTAAAGGAACACCCGCCTTACAGAAATTAAGCCCGGGAGAACAATTAATCGCAGCCATTGGCGAGATGTTTTCAGATTTACTTCCAGCGTTGCCCCCTAAAAAAGGAGGAAAACGTTTGGATTCGCGTTGGGGAGAGTTTGGCATCCTAGCCGCCTTGTATTTCGCCCCCTTGCGTTTTGGCAGTCCGAAGCCTTCCTCCCTTCGGGATGCCTGGGGGCGAATTGACAAGGCAATCCTTTTGTTTGTTTTTGGGGAGACCACCGATCTCAAAGAGGAACAGATCGAACAATACAAACTCGTAGGTGATGAAGCGGAAGTGACTCCTGCCAGCACCTTGAGTGACTGGCATCGTAAAGGCATCCAACATTTATTTGATGAAATTCAGACCCGCGAGAAGTTCCTGATGAATAAAGGTTCCGAACAACCCACCGCGTTGGATCTGCAAAACAAGGCAGCACTTCCCCAAAAAAACTCTCAGGGAAAGGGTCCGATTTGGAAGAAACTTTCCTTATTAATATTCCTTCTCTTTTTAATTGGTTTCACGTTTGCGGGCTTTCAAAAAGCCCAACGGCTATACACATTGGCTCTGGAACTTAGGCAGGGAATTGCAGAAATACAAACCTTGGCATCCTCCCCCAGCCTGGACAGGATCAATCAAAGCGGACCCGCTCTGGAAAAATTGAGAGATGACTTCGACGCACTAGAGCAGGAGAGTCGCACCTTGATGTGGCTGACCCCTTTTTTGAAATGGGTGCCCGTGTATGGCGGTGATCTGGCTGCCAGCGGACAAATGGTGGAATTATCCGATCATCTTTTGGATTGTGCCACAGGCGCTCATACAGCGTTTGTACCAATGCTCCAAGAAATTGAGGGGAATACGGATCTGAAACCTTATTGGCTGGTTCAAAATTTAAAGGACGCCCAACCCGAGTTGATCCGTGCGCAAGATTCCTGCCGCAAGGCAAGATTGGTTCGCAACGCACTTGAAGTGGACTCCCTATCCCATGAGACACAAAATATCATTGAGGAGGATTTGGATCGCCTGATGCCTCTTATGGAGGATGGGCTAACCGCTGCAATCTCCCTGCCAACCTTTTTGGGCGGTTCCAGTGAAGGTCCCAAAACCTATCTATTGCTGGTCCAGAACGAGGATGAACTGCGTCCTACAGGAGGATTTATCACAGCCGTGGGGACTCTCGTCCTGGAAAATGGCAGGATCGTCAGTCTCGAATTTATGGATTCCGGATCTGTAGATAACTGGGAGCGGCCGTACCCACTCGCTCCATGGCAGCTGGATCGTTATATGAACAGTCCGGTTCTGGTTCTACGGGATTCAAATTGGTTCACCGATTTTCCAACGACGGCACTGTATGCCGAAACCTTGTTTGCCTACCACAACTCTCATTCGGTGGATGGTGTGATCGCATTTGACCAGCAAATGCTGGTCATGGTGTTGCAGGCTTTGGGTCCTGTGCAAGTGCCAGGGGCAATTGAAGCCATTGATGCCTCCAATGTGCTGGAATTTATGCGTGCCTCCAAATCCGGTCCGCTAGATCCCTCTGACTCTGCCGAATGGAACCGAAAGGGATTCATTGAAGACATCGCCCTCGCTGTCTCGGAACGAATATTTCAGGGGGATGTCCCCTGGCAGGCGCTGACACAGGCGGTCGTGAGCGGGCTGAACGAGCGTCATTTATTGCTCCATCTGGACGATGCCGGGCTTTCGGGTCTGCTGGATCGCCAAGGTTGGAATGGAGCCATAAAGGCGGATCCAGGCGATTTTCTCATGGTTGTGAATGCCAATATTGGCTTCAATAAAACCAATGCAGTGGTCTCCACTTACGTCTCCTATGATGTTGACCTGACCAATCTCAAAAAACCCATTGCAAGCATGGTCGTCACCGTGCAGAACAATGCCTCCCCCGAGGTGGAGTGTGTTCATTGGGGTGGGCGACGTTTGGAAAACGAAGAGGATTACCCGATCAACGCCTGCTATTGGAATTACCTGCGTGTGTATACGCCGCAGGGAACTGAACTCTTAAACCATGATGCCCAAGCTATTCCAAATGAATGGATGCTGCTGGGGCGCGGCCAGGAGGGGCAGGTAGATGCGCTGGAGGAAGACCTGCCTGGGTTACAGGTCTTTGGTACCCTGATGGTTGTTCCTGGCGGAGAGTCCGTTAGCGTCGGTTTCGACCTTGATCTACCTGCGGGTGTCCTTCGCCCAGCCGATGCGGAAGGTTTTATCTATCGGTTAAAAATCAAAAAACAGCCTGGCACCGTTTCGATTCCACTCACCATTCGAATCCACCTCCCCAGGGAATCCACCATCTATTCCGTATCAGAAGGCGTTGACATGCGGGGAAGCAACCTTATTTTTGAGGGGGATCTCCAGGTCGACCGTTTGATAGAAGTGTGGTTTGGGGAAAACTAAAGTCGGACAAAATCCGAACAGTCCAGCATCGGAGGGTATGCTAGCATTATGGATATAAAACCATCAGTAAAGGAGCGGTATATGAATAGAATGGTACGTGTAGGGCTGACCGTGTTTTTGGTGATCGGGATTATTTTTCTTTCCCGAAATCAATTTAGTCAGGCGCGCGATGACGATATGCAACAGGAACAATCTGCTTCCGGTATGACGGAACTACAAGCAAACCCAGAGGACGAGGAGCCCGGTAGTGTCAAGCCGCCGCCATCCACAAGACCGAACATCTCAACTCCCGGTAAATATTCCATCGGCGGGGTCTGTGTGCTGGAAATCATCTCTCTTGCTCGAGGGATTTCGGTATCCACCCAACGTTTGGATTACACCAGTGTGCCCGTGCCGCCAGAGAATGTTGGAAACTTTCTGGCTGGTGTTTGCCGTGTCGTCTATTTCTCGGGTCCAACGCTTATTCCTGCAATATCAGACGAACAAGGAGAGGTGAATATCTGTTTTGCTTCAATACCGAATATCACTCCAACCAATTTCGTTTGGTCAGATATAGACCTCAAATGGTATCCCCAGCCAACCCAGATCGTCGAGGAACTAAATTGCAGCCCGGCAGAGATCACGGGGAATTACGTTCTGATAGGAAAAAAATAATCCTGCCAGATGTACGGACATAAAATGGAAACGGCGGGATTCTTAAGAATCCCGCCGTTTTTTTTGATGAAAAAAATACAGCATTTTCTGCCACCGACAGTCCTGATATGCATCCTATCCGGGTTCTACCTAGCCACAATGGCTCCCGGCCTGACCTGGGCGAATCATGGGTCAGACGGCGGGGATTTGATCAGTGCTGCATACACCAATGGCATCCCCCACCCTACAGGATATCCGGTGTATCTTATTTTGGCGGATCTGTTTCAACAACTCCCCATAGGGTCGCTGGCTTATCGCACAAATTTGTTATCCGCCTGCGCGGCGGTTCTTGCCTCCTTGTGCATTTACACAATTGTGGAAAGTACAACCCGTCTGATGCACCCACAGGGAAGCCAGATATCAGGGTTGGTAGCAGGCCTGGCATTTGGGCTGTCCCCCATCGTTTGGTCACAAGCAGTCATTACGGAGGTCTATACGCTGCACGCTCTTTTTGTTGCGTTGACCTTATATTTTCTTATCGATTCGCACCAGGGTGAGCCATCATGGATGCATCGAAAAATCATCCTGGGCCTCGTGATGGGACTCGCGCTGGGAAATCACTTCACTTCTCTGCTCCTGTTCCCAGGGGTAGCCCTGGCCTCCTGGCTGCCAGGGAAGGCGAACAAAACAAAAGCCATACGTACTACCACTTCCTGGAGATGGAATACTTTAATTGCACAAGCAGTTGGGATGGTTTGTGGAGCGATCCTCTATGGACTTTTACCTATCCGGGCTTCCCAGCACCCTGCCGTGAATTGGGGAAATCCCGCTACGCTTGATGGATGGATTTGGCTCATTTCTGGTGAGATGTACCAAGGAAATGTGATGGGGCAGCCTTTTCAACTATCGTTGGATAAGGTGCAGACGTGGTCACAAATTTTATTTGACCAGTTTGGATTATTGGGGATGCTTCTATTGGTATTCGGGGTGATATGGTCATTCCATGACTCCCCATTGCAACGGATGTTGCTGTTTAATGCTGCCGGTTTTTCGATTTTTTGGATGTACTATCAGGTGGTTGATTCACATGTATATCTCATCCCATTGGTCATTTCCATTTCAATTTGGATTGGGTTTGGTTGTTCGGAGATTTTCAGGGTAAACTCGACTACACGAATAACGTGGGGTGCATGGATAGTGGCCCTATTGTTAATAGTGTACTGGACCTGCCTATTAGCCCCTACCCGTTCGCAACAAGTGGACGCCTCTCAGGATATGCGAGCGGAAGAATTCGGCAACTACGTTCTAAAAATGCTTCCCAATGATGCGATTGTCTTTGCCAACGGGGATCGGACCACCTTTGCATTATGGTATTTTCAATACGGGTTATCCCAACGCATGGATGTCTCTATACTTTCAGTTGGATTATTACCATATGACTGGTATAGAAACGGGATACGGCACACTTACCCCTGGCTTGAAATACCAGACCCATCGTCTGACCTATGGATCACCTCCATAAAAGAGAGAAATTCTGACCTGCCGGTTTGTCATGTCTATTTTATTGGTAAACCGCTTGTCTATTGTGAATAGTACAAAATTGAAGAAGTTATTTTCTATTTTCAAAATTGCACAAAAAATTCCCTTCAAACATCACAACCGCAATCGGATCATCCTCGTATGGCATATATCATGCATACGGGTATAAATTCAGAAAACGAACGTAGGCGGCACGTAGGCGGCGGAGAGGGTTCTCTCCGCCGCTTTTTGCTTTAATTTCCTATTACATCTTTCCATGTGGAATATAATGGCGCGGTGC
>Ga0172373_10003580_pt1 | contig 22614 bp, 23 predicted proteins | sample Lak10m_2_FD_114546 | JGI IMG/M metagenome (GOLD analysis project Ga0172373, IMG submission 114546) | Freshwater microbial communities from Kabuno Bay, South-Kivu, Congo - kab_092012_10m | ecosystem: Environmental > Aquatic > Freshwater > Lake | place: Democratic Republic of the Congo...
GGCACCCTGAACGTGTTGCAGGCGGCTCGCGAACTGGGGGTGAAACGTGTCATACATACCTCTACCAGCGAGGTCTACGGCACAGCCCGCTTCGTACCCATTACCGAGGAACATCCGCTGCAAGGCCAGTCGCCCTATTCGGCGACCAAGATCGCCGCCGACCAATTGGCCTACTCCTTCTACGCCGCGTTCAGCCTGCCGGTGGTCATCGCACGCCCCTTCAACACCTATGGCCCGCGCCAGTCTGCCCGCGCCGTCATCCCGACCATCATCACCCAGATCGCCAACGGCAAACGGCAGATCAAGCTCGGCGCCGTCTCGCCCACCCGTGACTTCAACTTCGTCAAGGACACCGTTGCCGGCTTCATTGCCGCCCTCAATTCCGATCAGGGCCTGGGCGAAGTGGTCAACTTCGGCAGTAATTTCGAAATCAGTATTGGCGATACTGCACGACTCATCGCTGAAGCCATGAATGCCGAGATAGAAATTATCACCGACGAAAAGCGCCTGCGCCCGGAGAAATCCGAAGTCGAACGGCTCTGGGCCGCCAACGTCAAGGCGCACGAATTGTTCGGCTGGCAGCCGGTCTATGGTGGTCGCGAAGGGTTCAAACGCGGCCTAGCTGAAACCGCGGCCTGGTTCACCCAGCCGGAAAACCTACGTGGCTACAATGCCGACGTCTACAACCTCTAAGCGCCCCCGAGTGGCTAACCTGGTCGAACAAGTCGTTGCTGCCATCCGCCAGGTGGTAGGTCCCGGCCCGGTGGCACTGCACGAACCTTGCTTCGCCGGCAACGAATGGGGCTACGTGAAGGAATGCTTGGATAGCACCTTCGTTTCCTCAGTGGGAAACTTCGTCGATCGCTTCGAAGCCGAACTAGCCGCTTACACGGGTGCAAAACATGCTGTGGCAGTGGTCAACGGCACCGCTGCCCTGCACATCGCCCTGAAGCTCGCCGGGGTCCAGGCTGGCAACGAAGTCCTGGTGCCAGCCCTGACCTTCGTCGCCACCGCCAATGCCGTCGCTTACTGCGATGCCGTTTGCCACTTCGTCGACAGCGAAGAGCGCACTTTGGGCATCGACGCGGCGAAACTGCGCGACCATCTCGCGGCGACGACCGAACAGCGCGACGGCCTATGCATCAACCGCGCTACGGGTCGGATCATTCGCGCCATCGTGCCCATGCACACCTTTGGCCATCCGGTCGATCTCGACGGCCTGCTCGCCATCGCACACGACTTCAACCTCGTCTTGGTGGAAGACGCCGCGGAATCCCTGGGCAGCACCTACCACGGCTGCCACACCGGTACCTTCGGCCTGATGGGTACCTTGAGCTTCAACGGCAACAAGACCATCACCACCGGCGGCGGCGGCGCGATTTTGACCAACGATACCGAACTCGCGCGCATAGCCAAGCACCTCACCACCACCGCCAAGCTGCCGCATCGCTGGGCCTTCGAACACGATCGCATCGGTTACAACTACCGGATGCCCAACATCAACGCCGCCCTGGGCTGCGCCCAGCTCGAAGCGCTACCCGGTTTTCTCGCGGCCAAGCGGCGCTTATTGGAGCGCTACCAAACCGCCTTCGCCGGCATCGTGGGGGCTGCCATCGTGCAGGAGCCCGCAGATTGCCAAAGCAACTACTGGCTGCAAACACTGCTTCTTGATCCGCAACATGCCGACCAGCAGGAAGCCATCCTCACGGCGACCAACGACGCCGGATTGATGACCCGGCCGGTGTGGAGATTGATGAACCAGTTGCAGCCCTACCGCGACTGCCCGGCGATGAGTCTCGACACTGCCGCATCGCTGGCGGAACGGATCATCAACCTGCCCAGTAGCGCGCCTCTGGGGGGAGCGGGCGCATGACCCCCTTGCTCCTGGTCGGCGCGGGCGGACATACACGCGCCTGCATCGACGTCATTGAGCAGACAGGACGTTACGCCATTTCCGGCGTGGTCAGACACATCGAGGAAGTGGGGCAGGAAGTCCTCGGCTACCGGGTTCTCGGCAGTGATGCCGATTTGGCAGCCCTCAAGGCGGCCAACCCCAATGCCCTGATCACGGTCGGCCAGATCAAATCGCCGGACCTGCGTATCCGCCTCTTCGAATTGCTGACCAGCCTCGGATTCAATCTACCCAGCATCGTTTCCCCCAACGCCCACGTATCCCGTCACGCCACGTTAGGCCAAGGCAGCATCGTCATGCATGGCGCCATCGTCAACGCTGGCGCCCATGTCGGCCAGAACTGCATCATCAACAGCCAGGCCCTGATCGAACACGATGCCGTCATCGGCGACCACTGCCACATCTCCACCGGCGCCCGCGTGAATGGCGGTATAAAGATCGGTGCGGGTTCGTTCATCGGCAGTGGCAGTATCTTGCGCGAAGGCATACAACTGGGCGAACGCTGCCTAGTCGGCATGGGCCTTGCCGTACGCAGGAGCCACCCCGCAGCCTCACGGATCATCCAGTGAACATGGACAAACCCGCACTTATAATCGCCGAAGCCGGCGTAAACCATAACGGCGACCTCGACCTCGCACGGCGATTAATCGACGCCGCGGCGGAAGCCGGAGCCGACCTGGTCAAATTCCAGACCTTCAACGCTGACCGCCTGGTCACCACCACGGCAAGAAAGGCCGACTACCAGACCCGCAATAGCGGCGGTGGCGAAACCCAGTATGAAATGCTGCGTCACCTCGAACTCTCTAAAGAGGCGCACCACGAGCTCATTGCGCATTGCGAAGCGCGAGGCATCGGCTTCTTCTCCACCGGCTTCGATGTCGAGAGCGTCGATTTCCTCGCCAGCCTGGGTCAGGACAAGTTCAAGATTCCCTCAGGCGAAATCACCAACCTTCCCTATCTGCGCAACATGGCCCGCTACGGGCGGGAAATCATCCTTTCCACCGGCATGTCCACCCTGGGTGACATCGAAGCCGCCCTCGAAGCCCTGGAACAGGCCGGCACGCCGCGTTCGAAAATCACTGTACTGCATTGCACCACCGAATACCCCACCCCCATGAACGAGGTCAATTTGCGCGCCATGCAAAGCATCGGCAATGCCTTCGGCGTACGGGTGGGTTATTCCGACCATACCCCCGGCATCGAAGTGGCCATCGCCGCTGTCGCCCTGGGTGCATCAGTCATCGAAAAGCACTTCACCCTGGACCGCGACCTGCCCGGCCCGGATCACAAGGCCAGCCTGGAGCCGGATGAACTCAAGGCGGTGGTAGTGGCGATCCGGAATATCGAGATGGCTTTGGGGGATGGCATCAAGCGATTGACACCTAGCGAGATCAGAAACCGGCCCATTGTGCGCAAGTCGCTGGTGTCCACTAGAACCATCATGGCAGGCGAAGTCTTCTGCCAGGATAATCTAACGGTGAAGCGTCCAGGAACTGGCATTTCCCCCATGCTCTACGACAGCCTGCTGGGCCGCGCCGCGACGCGCACTTATTCAGCTAACGAATTGATCGAACCATGACCCGGAAGATCTGTGTCATCACCGGCACTCGTGCTGAGTACGGTCTGTTGCGCTGGGTCATGCAGGGCATCACGGAGACGCCCGATCTCGAACTCCAGATCATCGCCACCGGCATGCATCTTTCTCCGGAGTTTGGCCTGACCTGGCGCGAGATCGAGAAGGATGGCTACACGATCAGCCGCAAGGTAGAAATGCTGACGAGTTCCGACACCCCCGTCGGCATCGCCAAGTCGATGGGGCTCGGAATGATCGGTTTCGCCGATGCTCTGGACGAGTTGAGACCAGATCTCATCGTCGTACTCGGCGATCGTTTTGAAATATTTGCCACGGTCGCAGCAGCCATGGTTGCGCGCATCCCGGTAGCACATATCCACGGGGGCGAGGCGACCGAGGGATTGATCGACGAGGCGATCCGGCATTCCATCAGCAAGATGTCACATCTGCACTTCGTCGCTGCGGAGGAATACCGGCACCGGGTGATTCAGTTGGGTGAGGCGCCGGATCGGGTATTCTTGGTCGGAGGACTCGGTATCGACAACATCAAGCGGCTTGCACTGCTCGACCGTAACGCCCTTGAAGCTTCTCTAGGATGGTCGCTGGGCAAGAAGAATCTCCTCGTCACTTTCCATCCAGTAACGCTGGAAACGGCAACCGCCCAAGATCAGATGGCGGAATTGCTGGCTGCGCTCTCCGAACTGCAAGACACTCGACTGATTATTACCCTGCCCAATGCCGACACCGACGGTCGCATTTTGATCCGGCAGATAGATGAATTCGTGGCACGCCATGACAATGCACGAGCTTATACCTCGCTCGGGCAGTTACGTTATCTGTCGTGTATCGCCCAGGTTGACGGGGTCGTCGGCAATTCCTCCAGCGGTTTGCTCGAAGTGCCGAGTTTCCACAAGGGCACCATCAACATCGGCGACCGCCAGCGAGGTAGGTTGCAAGCGAGCAGTGTTCTGAACTGCGCGCCCGAACGCGGGGCTATCCGAGCGGCTCTCGAACAGCTTTATTCGCCGCCATTCCAAGCAAGCCTAGGACAGGTGCGCAATCCCTACGGCGAGGGCGGGGCGAGCGAGAAAATCGTCGAAGTCATTCGCGCTTGCAATCTGAACAATCTCCTGAAAAAGCGCTTTAACGACCTGCCATGCGCATAGTTTTCATCGGCGCCGTCGAGTTCTCTTTGCGAGCCCTGCAACATCTCGGTGAGATCGGCGCTTCGGTTGTTGGTGTCTGCACGCTGCGGCAGTCGCCCTTCAATGCGGATCATGTCGATCTCTCCGACCATTGCGCCCAACACGGCATACCCTGCACTTACGCGGAGGATATTCATGCGCCAGACACGCTGGAATGGATTGCCGGCCGTCGTCCCGATGTCATTTTCTGTTTCGGCTGGTCGCGGCTGCTGAGTAAACCCTTGCTCGAACTGTCGCCCCTGGGGGTAGTCGGCTTCCACCCAGCAGCACTACCCCGGAATCGCGGTCGCCACCCCATCATCTGGGCACTGGTACTGGGCTTGAGCGAAACCGCATCTACCTTCTTTTTCATGGACGAAGGAGCTGACAGCGGCGACATACTCTCGCAGCGTAGCATCGTGATTGACCTGCAAGACGATGCGCGTTCGCTGTACGACAAGGTAGTGGCAACCGCCCTGCAGCAGATTGGCGAATTCGTTCCCCAACTGGCCGCGCGTGCCTACCCCCGCATCCCGCAGGATGCGAGTCAGGCCAATAGCTGGCGCAAGCGCGGCCGGGCAGATGGCGTGATCGACTGGCGCATGTCTGCCAACTCGATTAACAACCTAGTGCGTGGACTGACGCATCCCTATGTTGGGGCGGAAATCCAGATTGCCGAGCAGACCTACAAGGTCTGGAAATCACGCGTGGTTACCGCTGCCTCGGCAAATATCGAGCCAGGTAAGGTGATTGGCCACGACGCGACTGGAAAACCCATTGTGAAATGTGGTGAAGCGGCGCTTTGTCTGGTGGAAACCGAACCTGAATTTGCTCCTATCCTCGGTGCATATCTATGAGAACTCTGGTTATTGCCCCTCACCCCGACGATGAATTGCTGGGTCCTGGCGGTACGCTGCTTCGCCGCAAATCCGAAGGTGCGGAACTTGCGTGGGTCATCGTTACTGCTATTTCCACGGAGACTGGCTGGGACGAAAAGCGTGTCAAGCAGCGGTCAGATGAAATACAGCAGGTTACACGGGTGTTGGGTTTTGACCAGGTTTATTCGCTGGGCTTTCCCACTGCCAGTCTGGATCGTGTACCAGTTGGCGACCTGGTGAGTGCTTTCTCTCGCGTATTCAAGGAGTTCGAGCCCGAGGAGGTTTTTCTTCCGCATCCATCGGATGTGCATACGGATCACCGTATCGTCTTTGATGCGGCTGCTGGTTGCACAAAATGGTTTCGTTATCCTTCGGTCAAACGTGTATTGGCTTATGAAACGCTTTCCGAGACCGATTTTGGCCTGACCCCAGGCGATATGTTCAGGCCCAATCTATTTATCGACATTGAGCCCTTTCTCGATGCCAAACTGGAACTTCTGAACATCTACAAATCGGAGCTTGGGGAATTTCCTTTTCCTCGAAGCCACGATTCGTTACGTGCTCTCGCAACCTTGCGCGGTTCTGCTTCCGGCTACAAAGCAGCCGAGGCATTCGAACTGTTGCGCGAAAGATATTGATCTGAACGTGCCACCGATACGACCCAAACTCGAATGACAGACATTCCGCTGACTACCTCCGCCACGAGCCCACCTCCCAGGCGGGATTGGCGCCTCACCCTGCTGCGCGCCGAAGCCAGCCTGCACGAGGCCATCCGCAATCTCGATGCCTCGGCGTTGCAGATCGCCTTGGTCGTCACAGCCGATGGTCATCTCGTAGGCACACTCACGGATGGTGACATCCGCCGCGGACTCTTGCGTGGTCTCGACCTGGCCATGCCGATCGAAAGCATCATATTCCGTACCCCCTTTGTCGTGCCGCCAGCCTTGGGGCGCGACCTGGTGCTCGAACTGATGCAGGCCAACCATTTGCGGCAACTCCCCATCGTCGATGCCGAGCATCGGGTGGTCGGCCTGCATCTGTGGGATGAAATCACCAGCCCCATGCAAAAGCCCAACCGCATGGTCGTTATGGCGGGCGGCAAGGGCACGCGGCTACGACCCTTCACCGAGAACTGCCCGAAACCGTTGTTACCCGTTGCGGGCAAACCGATGCTGGAACACATCCTGCTGCGCGCCAAGGCCGAGGGCTTCCAGCATTTCACCTTTGCCATCCACTATCTGGGCCACATGATTGAGGACTATTTCGGCCACGGTGAGCGTTGGCAGGTCGAGATCGACTATCTGCGCGAAGAATCTCCCATTGGTACGGCCGGGGCATTGCGGCTGCTTTCGCCACGGCCAGATCAGCCCTTCCTCATTTCCAATGGTGACGTGTTGACCGATGTCAATTACGGCGAGTTGCTTGATTTCCACTTGCGCTACGACTCTGCCGCAACGATGGCAGTCAGGCCGCACGAATTGCAACACCCCTTCGGCGTGGTCCACACCAACGGTATCGACCTGATCGGATTCGAGGAGAAACCCGTCTTCCGTACGCATGTCAATGCCGGGATCTACGTCCTCAATCCATCCGCTCTGGATGCGCTACCCATTGAGGGACCTTGCGACATGCCAATGCTGTTCGAACGCTTGAAGGAGAAGGGGCACCGCACCACCGTCTACCCCATGCACGAACCCTGGCTGGATGTGGGGCGCCCCGAAGATTACGAGACCGCGCAGAACTTAGGGGTTAAACAATGAAGATTCTGGCCCTAATTCCAGCACGTGGGGGCTCGAAGAGAGTACCGAATAAGAATATCCGGGAATTGGGCGGACTTCCGCTGATTGTCTGGACTATCAAGGCCGCCCAAGAGGTTCCGGAGATCTCCGACATCTTGGTATCAACGGACAGTGAAGCAATTGCAGAAGTGGCCCGCGCTGCTGGTGCACTCGTACCCTGGCTGCGCCCTGTCGAGCTAGCCACGGATGCATCAAAGTCGATCGACGTCTGTCTTCACGCTCTTACCTGGTATGAGGCTGAGAATGGACAAGTAGACGGACTGCTGTTACTGCAGCCCACCTCACCTTTTAGATCAAGTGCAACAATTAAGGCTGGTATATCTAATTATTTGTCGTCGCTACGGCGATCTGTGGTTAGCGTGTCGCCCGCGAAATACCATCCATTTTGGTGTTATGAAATAAATGATGGTGGATTAACGAATTTCGCCAGGGTAGAGAACATGAATTACAGGTCGCAAGACCTGCCCGAGGTATATGCTCTTAATGGTGCAGTATATCTTATAGAGCCCAACTTTCTACGTAACAACAGAACCCTGGTTCCTGTAGGTGCCAAACCTTTGATAATGGATGATTGCTTCGAGTCAATTGATATCGATACTGAGGATGACTGGCGAATTGCCGAACTAGTCACGCAAGTGTTGGGTCGCTGATTTACACTATACAAGTGATGACGTTCGGCAAAAATTCATTAAAGACTTTGGTTTCAAACTCCAGTATTAAAATTGGAAGCATCAATGACGATGAAGAATTCTTTTTAATTTCCAGTGATGCGGCTGCGAGATTTATTAAGACAAACCCGAATCTTAAAAGCCGAACCAAAGTAGTCAACGTCGAGCCAGCGTCATGGCAAGAATTTCACGAGGATGCGGCCTTTGAGCGTGAAAAATATCTTGAATATATTCCTTTGCTATCGAGGCGCATGTCGGAAATTCATGGCGTAAAATTGCCTAATATATACTGGGAGCGATGCATGGGCTTCACTCTCTTAATGCATATATCAAACTGCCTTCGAATATACAAGATCGCCCTTTTGTCTGGCCTCAATCAATATCGAATTGCAGTTCCGGGCGCAATGAGCATGCCAAATTCCCCGCCCAGAACAGAGAAAGAGTATAGGGATTTGTTTCAGTACTCGGAGAGCGGTGATTCGGCATTGCTAAATTGCTATGCAAATATGTTTTTTGACAAGAATTGTCTGCATTACATGCCTGCAAAAATAACTAAATCTAACAAAGAGGGTGCTAAGCAATCCAAGTCAAGATTCGGAAAACTTAAGAGGGTATGGAATTTTAAATGGAATATCCTAGGTTACTTGGCTGTTAAACTACTGCGATTAGTGGTCAATCCAACCGTACTTGCGGCACAAGTTTATTGGAATCGTCGCGAACGCTATTGGGTGGAACTGATAAGCTTGGGCAAAATCAGGGTGGAGCCGGTGTTGTCTCTTTGCCCGACTCCCTTGCTGCCAATTGATTGGCAGGCTAGAGAAAAGCTTTCTGAGTTTTCAGTGGGAATTAGTGATTTTGACAGATTTTTCTTTGCATCATTAAATTTCTCGGCGCCACAAAGTTGGCTGGAGGGTTGGCAAACAAGACGTACTTCGGCTAGTTCGTTATTGTCGCGCTATGGAAAGCTGAGACATATCATTAATGAAAGCCTCGATGAAGACAGTTTATTATTAATGGCTGAGGCCTCGGCGAAGGGCGTGACTACGATCCTGTGTGAGCACAATTGGCTGCAGTTCCAGTTTCTCGGAAACTTTATCTGGTATATGCAGAGAAAAGTAGACCGTTTCTGGACCCTAGGGTGGCATAACGAAAAAACGGGGAAGACTGAAGCGTCTGGCTCATTTTTCGAATGGATGGCGCCTAAATCGAGAGTGGCCAATATAGATTTGCTGTATGTTTCAGGTGTGAGTTTGGTGAAGGCTCCGGCATCAAATGCTGGTTATCTGGCTGCAGGATCAAATAATGCGGCAAAATACCTTTATATAAAAAAAATATTTTTTAGTGCGTTACCACAAGATTTAATAAGTAAAATTTATTATCGAGACTATCCTGAGTGGCGAAGAAAGCGCCTAGGCGTTCATTTCGATGACGAAGAAGTTGTTAGAACTTATGGTAGTCAATTTTTTACTGTAGATGACAAAGAGGAAGAGGGCGCGATCCAGCTTATTGCACGATCCAAAATAGTAATCACCGACTATTTGTCCACTACATACATACAGTCAATACTTTCAGATGTCCCTACGATCGTGCTATTCAATGAAAATACGATGTATTTAGACTCGGAGCATCATGGTTTCTTCGATCGACTGGTTGAGGCTAAAATATTTCATTCTAATCCACTTGAGGCTGCTCGCTTTCTTGAGCAGATTTCTGAGTCGCCTCGTTTGTGGTGGGATTCGCCTTCGGTGGTAGAAGCACGCCATAGCTTCATCAGTAGAAATATTGGTTCTTCAGATGCGCTTCGTAGAAAGCTTCTTGATCTTCGTTAATGCCAAATACAATTCATTGCCGTGATAAAAACCTCTAAAGCAAGAACCCTCTTTGCATTGCAGTCGCTCGTAACGGTTTTTCAAATCCCAAAATTTGAATTTTTTACCGTCACTGAGATTCTGCATGATCGTGAGGCTTTTGCGCGGAGGATCGGGGCCATATTTGGAGCGCACAAGCTTGCAATTCGCTCATCGGCAGATGGTGAGGATAGTGAAATGCAATCCAAAGCGGGAGCGTATACTTCCGTCCTGGGTGTCGGGGCAAATAACGCCTCGGATTTGATGTTCGCAATTGATGCTGTTATTTCAAGTTACGAAAGAGATAAAAAGGTTAGTGGGTTCGACGAAATAATCGTTCAGGTTATGCTGCAAGACACCGTAATGAGTGGTGTTGTTTTTACCCATGATCTCAATTCTGGCGCACCTTACTACGTGGTCAACTATGACGATGCTTCAGGTCTCACCAACACAGTCACCTCGGGAGAAGGTGAATACGCGAACCGTACGCTCTACATTCATCGTGGCGCGGCTGACTCGATTAGGTCCGAACGCTTCCTACGGCTGATTTCTGCTGTGCAGGAGCTGGAGCAGCTGCTCGGCAGTCAGTTCCTTGACATCGAGTTCGCGCTCGACGAAGCATTGCAGCCATACCTGCTTCAAGTGCGCGCGATCACCACCCAGCCAAACTGGAACCGCGCGGTGGCGCGCCGCATCGATGCCGAACTGCGCGGTATCCAGACCTTCGTGCGTGAGCGCATGCAGCCGGCGCACGGCGTGTTCGGCCACACCACTGTGCTCGGCCAGATGCCGGACTGGAACCCGGCGGAAATGATCGGTCGAGCGCCGCGTGCGCTGGCGCTGTCACTTTACCGCACGCTAATCACTGATCATGCATGGCGGTGCGCCCGCGCGAGCATGGGTTACGCTACGCCGGCCGGACAGGCACTGATGGTGTCGCTGGCCGGTCAGCCCTTCATCGACACACGGCTCAGCTTCCATTCCTATCTTCCGGCCGACTTGCCGGCACCAGTGGCTGGCAAGCTTGTCGATACGTGGGTGGCGCGGCTGCGGGCGCATCCGGAGCTGCATGACAAAATCGAGTTCAATGTGGCCATCACCACCTTCAGTTTCGATATAGATGACAAGCTCGACAGGCTGGTGGGCGATGCGCTGCCTGTCGATGAGCGTCGTCTGTTCCGCGATGCCCTGCGCAGAATGACGCTGCCGCTGCTGCGTGGCGAAGGGGCGGGCTCGATATCCGCCGCGCTTGCGCGGGTGGACGCGCTGGCTGCACAAAGCCTGCCCGCAAAGGACAGCGGCCTGTGCGCGCTGCTGCCGATGATCGAGGAGTGCCGCCGGCTGGGCACCGAGCCGTTCGCGGTGCTGGCGCGCCACGGCTTCATCGCGCGTACGCTGCTGCTGTCGCTGGTGGCGCGTGGTACGTTGTCAGCTGATGACTTGGCCCGCTTCCAGGCTGGTGTACGTACCGTGGCGAGTGACCTGATCGACGACATGCGACGGCTTCAGACCGGTGAGCTCGCGCGTGATGCCTTCATGCGGCGTTATGGTCATCTTCGTCCAGGTACCTACGACATCCTGTCACCCCGGTACGACCAGATGCAGGATTTCGCCACCTCCGGAAACTCCGTGCATGGCGAAGCGGCCGCGCATCCACCGGCCTTCGAGCCAGATGCACGGCAGCGCGCGTCCATCAATGCCCTCCTCCACGAAGAAGGGCTGGCGGGCGTGGATTGTGATCGTCTGCTCGCCTATTGCGCGGCCGCAATCGCCGGCCGCGAGTACGGCAAGTTCGTGTTCACCCGTTCCATCAGCGCCATGCTGGAACTGATCGCCGATTTTGGCGAACGTCACGGCCTGAGCCGCGAGGAGATGTCGCATGTGCCGGTCGGTTCGTTGCTCGACGTCGCGCTGTGCAGCGCTGATGCATCGGTCGAGGAGCGTCTGCGCGCAATTGCCGAACGCGAGGCCGAGCGTCATGCGCTTACGTCGGCGATCAGGCTGCCACAGGTACTGTTCGATGAAGCCGGCGTGCATGTGGTTCCCTTCCAGGTCAGCCAGCCGAATTTCATCACCGGTCTCAAGGTGACCGCTGATCTGGTCTGCCTTGATGCGCGTCAGATTGCTCCTGCGCTGGAGGGTCGCATCGTGCTAATCGAGAATGCCGATCCGGGCTACGACTGGATATTCGCGCAGCGCATCGCCGGGCTGGTCACCAAATACGGCGGCGCCAATTCTCATATGGCGATCCGCTGCGCCGAGTTCGGCATTCCGGCCGCCATCGGTTGCGGCGAGCAGCGCTTCGAAGCCTTCATGCAGGCACGACGGCTCAGTCTCGACTGTTCCGCCGGCCTGATCACCCCCTTGCACTGAACGGAAAAGACATGGTTGTTTGGATGATAGGACTATCCGGCGCCGGCAAGACCACACTTGCGGAGCGGCTGGTCGACACGGTACGTGCGCGCGGACGGCAGGTGGTGCTTCTCGATGGCGACCGGGTGCGGGATCTGTTCGGCAATGATCTCGGCCACGATCTGGACGGTCGTCGTCGCAACGCCGAGCGCATCTGCCGCCTGTGCGCCTTCCTCGATGCACAGGGCATCGACGTGGTGTGCGCCATCCTGTCCATCTTCCCGGAATCGCGCGAGTGGTGCCGGGCGCATCTGCGGCATTATTACGAGGTGTTCATCGATACGCCTATCGAGGTGCTGCGCCAGCGCGATTCAAAGGGGTTGTATGCCCGTTACGCGCGCGGCGAGATCCGCGACGTGGCTGGGCTCGATCTCGAATTTCCGCGGCCGTCGTCGCCGGATCTGCTCATCGTCAACAATGGGTCGCTCGATGCGCTGCTGGCCCATGCGCCCGCCATCGCGGACCGCATCTGCGGAGCCGGTGCGTGAACTATCCGTATGCCGCCGAGAACCGGCTGGATGTGCCGCATGCCTACATGTACGCGCCGTATGGCGGGCAGGATTTTCTCGCCGCCTATGCGGACGACCGCCGGGTGCGGCTTGCTCGCCACCTGCAGGGTACGGACTGTCCGCCGCCGGGCGGGCTGAAGGACGCACTTGCTGCCGCGGCGCGAGCGCTCGCAGGGCCTCGGCGGCTGGACACCTTCTCGCCAGCAGATGCGACACCGCTGAAGCCGCTGCTGGCGGCACTGCTCGGCGTGCTCGCCAACGGCGACCATGCGGCAGCGCAGCCATGGCTTGTACGGGTCATCCAGCGCTTCGAGGTGAGCAAGAAGCTGTATGCGGGCTATGCGTCGGGTTTCCGCAAGGGCGAAGGCGAGGCGAGAGATCCGGCGCGCTATGTCGAGCTGGCTTTGTGCCTGGCGTTGGCGCACGCACTGTCCGGGCAACTTCAGTACCTGAGCACCTTGCTCAAGCTGAATGATCTGCTGCTGTCGCTCGATGCCGATGTGCTGCGCCCGGCCTACCCGCCGGAGCATCTGGCGCTGCTGGTGGCCGCCGAGCTTGACGCCGTTGCGGCGCTGGCCGCCGCACAGGGAGTGAGCATCGATGCCGCATGAGTTCGGGCTGATCGCCGCAGACACCTCGCGCACCCGCGCCTATCTGGCGGCGATGGAGCGGCGCGGGCTGCTCCCGGCCTGGGTGCTGCTGCTCGACGCCGACACGCCGGCAGCCATGCCGGGTCAGGCGGCTGCAGGTACCTCTGACCCGGTCGCCGACGCAGCCTGGCCGGAAGCGGATTTTGATCCCGCCGCACCGCTGCGGCCGTGGCTGGAGCGGCTCGGCCTGTCCTATGCGGTGTCCGGTTCGCGCGACATCAACGATCCGTCGGTGGTTGCCCTGATCGCACACGCCGCGCCGGAGGTGCTGGTCTATTCCGGCTATGGCGGTGCGCTGCTGCGTCATCCGGTGCTGGCCACCGGCAAGCGCTTCCTGCATGTGCACGGGGGCTATCTGCCGGATTTCAAGGGCAGTACCACCAACTACTTCAGTCTGCTGGCCGAAGGAGCGATCGGGGCATCCGCGATTTTTCTGACTGCCGAGATCGACTGCGGCCCGGTCATCCGTCGTCAGCGCTTCGCCCCGCCGGCGCTGCGCACCCGCATCGATCACTTCTATGATTCGGCCGCCCGCGCAAGGGTGCTGATTGACACGCTGGACGCCTGGTGCCGTGACGGCGACTGGACTTTCGAACTGCCGGACAACGCCGGTGGCGACACCTATTACATCATTCATCCGGTGCTCAAGCATCTCGCCATTCTTGGCGGACAGTGAGCGAGCCGCAGGACGAATATTTCCGCAGACACCTGGATCACAGATGCGCATCACCTATCGAAGCCGCGGCGTGAAGGACTACTGGGCTTCCCGCTGGGCCGACATTCCGGCCGACAGCGCGATGACCAACGAGGGCGTGTACCCGCTGAAGTACGCACTCCAGACAGTGACGTCCCGCGACGGCGCCATTCTCGAGGCTGGCTGCGGAGCAGGGCGCATCCTGCGCTACTTCCACGAGCGGGGGTACGACATCACCGGCATAGATTACATCGACGTCGCGGTGGACAAGCTTCGTGAAGCCGATCCGACGCTCAAGGTCGACACGGGCGACATCACCCGGCTGCAGTACCCGGATGGTCGCTTCCGTTACGTGCTTGCCTACGGGCTCTACCACAATCTGGAGCACGGCCTGGATGCGGCCGTGGCGGAAACCTTTCGCGTGCTCGAACCGGGCGGGCGGGTGTGTGCGTCCTTCCGCGCCGACAACATCCAGACCCGCCTGACCGACCGGCTGGCGGATCGCAGGGCGTGTCGCAGCGGCAATGTGGCTGGCACCGCCTTCCACAAGATGAATCTGACCCGGCGCGAGTTCTCCGCGTTGTTCGAGCGTGCGGGTTTCGTGGTCGAGTCGGTGTCGCCAGTCGAGAACATGCCCATCCTGTACAAGTTCGCTTTCTTCCGTGCCAGCACGCACAAGGTCTTCGACGAGAACCGGGCGCGTGCCGAGGGATACCGCCTGTCCGGCTTGGGCCAGCTGCTGCAGGAAGCGCTGATGCGCTTTCTTCCGGACCAGTTCTGCAACATCTACGTGCTGATCGCACGCCGGGCGTGAGCACGCGACCGCTCATCGCCATCAGCCAACGCGTCGACCGCGTGCCGGCGCGCGCGGAAAGTCGCGATGCTCTGGACCAGCGGATCACCGGCTGGGTGCGCGCGCTGGGGGCGCTATCATTGCCGGTGCCGAACGCGCTGGGTGACGACCTGGCGGGCTGGCTGGCGGCACTGGCGCCAACCGCGGTGCTGCTGTCTGGTGGCAACGATATCGGGGACAGCCCGGAACGCGATCGCACCGAAGCTGCGCTGCTCGAGCACGCGGCACGCGCCCGGCTGCCGGTGCTGGGCATCTGCCGCGGCATGCAGATGCTCGCGCACCATGCAGGCGCCACACTGGTGCCGGTCAGCGGCCACGCCGGCACGCGTCACCTCTTGCAGGGCGACGCAGTGGTGTCCGGCGCCATCCCGGTCGAAGTGAACAGCTTCCACAACTGGGGTCTGGCCGCTTGTCCGCAAGGTTACGCCGTGCTGGCCGTCGCGCCGGATGGCAGTATCGAGGCGATGCGCCACTGCATGCGCCGGTGGGAAGGATGGATGTGGCATCCGGAGCGTGAAGCGTGCTTCGGCGCGACGGAACTGGCACGCGCGCGACAACTGCTAATTGGAGATTGAGAAATGAAGGCACTAATACTGGCCGCCGGTGAAGGCACCCGGCTGCGTCCCTACACGCTGGATCGCCCCAAATGTCTTGTCGAGGTCGAGGGCGTAAGTCTGCTTGATCGCCAGCTCGCGGTGCTGCGCAGCGAGGGCGTTGTCGACATTACGCTGATCGGCGGCTACCGCAGTGACATGCTGAAGCGTCCGGGACTCGGCCTGGAGCTGAATCCGCGCTATGCCGAAACCAATATGGTATGGACGCTGTTCAGTGCCGAACAGGCGCTGCAGGGCGATCTGGTGCTGGCCTACGGCGACATCGTCTATTCGCGCGACATCCTGCGTGCGCTGCTGGCGTCGCCCGCCGATATCTCGGTGACCATCGACTTGGACTGGGAGCAGTACTGGCGGGCGCGCAACGAGAACCCGCTGGATGATGCCGAAACACTGCGTATGAACGTTGCTGGCCATATCATCGAAATCGGCCAGAAACCGGTGTCGCTGGACCAGATCCAGGGCCAGTACATGGGCCTGATGAAATTCTCGCCACGTGGCCTCGACATCCTGCGCGACACCTTCCATCGCGCTCGGGCTGCCGGTTCGCTGCGCGGCAAGGTACCGGAGAAGGCCTACATGACCGATCTGCTGCAACTCATGATCGATGAGGGCAATGCCCTGTCGGCGGTCAAGGTGAATGGCAGCTGGGTTGAGGTCGATACCGTGAGCGATCTCGAATCCGCGGTTACCCGCGAGCGCCTGGCCGGCATTGCGGCGGCACTCTAATGTCCCGTTTTCCGGTATGACTTCTCTACTAGACCGCGTGTTTTCCGATCGGTATGCGAACCATGGTGCCATCGGGCATAACCTGTTGCTACTGGCGATGTACCGGTTTGCCTTTCCGTTTGCCCACACTTTCAACGTGCTCGGCCTGACGCCCAACCAGCTTACCGCGTTTTCGTGCGTGACGGCTCTGGCCGCCGCCGCTTCGCTGGTACTGCATTCGGCCGCATGGCTTTTCATAGTTTTGTGGGGTCTGTCAGTGCTGTTCGACTTCTGTGATGGAACGGTGGCGCGCATGTCGGGTCGAGTGTCAAGCAATGCCTTCCGCTTCGATCACATGAGCGATCTGGCCAAAGTGTCCCTCGTGATCATCGCGGCTGGCTGGCGCTACCAGGAGACTTCTGTATGGCTGTGCGCGTGTGTGGCGCTGTTTGCATTTCTTTACTACTCGGTCATCAATCAGGAACTCAAGGCGACTAGGCTTCTGCTGTCGGTCACGCCCTCCAGCGACGAAGGTCCATCTACTCATGGATTTCAGAGCCGGTTGCCGGTGGCGCTTCGTGTGGTTTATGCTGCTTTAGCCACGGTAAATGGCCATACACTGCTGGTGTTACTTGCCCTGCCTTTCGGCCGCATCCCGGCCGCGTTCACGTTGCTCTACCTGACGTTGGTTACGCTGTTCGGTGTGCTGATCCGCGTGCGCATGCTGCTCTCACTGCCCAAGCCACGCAAGTCATGACCTTTCCGCTGATATCCATCTGCGTGCCGGCATACAACGGTGGCGCCCATCTCGAACGGCTGCTGGATGCCCTGCTGTCCCTCGGGCGCAGCGACTTCGAAGTTGTTGTTGCCGATGACTGTTCATCGGACGGCAGTTGGGAGGCGCTGATGCGTCGGGCGTCGCTGGACGCGCGGCTGCGATGCGAGCGCAATGCCGCCAACCTCGGCATGGATCGCAATTTCGCCCACGTTGCCTCGCTGGCACGAGGCCAGTATCTGTGGTTCAGTGGTCAGGACGATCTCATCCAGGCAGACGGTCTGGCCCGTGTGCTCGACTTTCTCGCAGTGCAGTCCGACATCGACTTCATCCTGATGAACCACGCCAAGCGGGTGGCCGGCCGCTTTGGCGAACATCTGGTAGAGGCGGCCCGGCTGGACCAGCATGTTTTCGGCGTCGGTCTGCACAGTTACTTGAACCACACACGACACCATCTTCCGACCTTCCTGCCGACCTTTCTGATCCGAACTGCACTGTGGCGCAGCGTAGATGTGTCGCGCTATTTCGGCACCTGTTACTGTCAGGTTGGTGTCTTTCTGGAAGCTGCACGCGACATTCGCTGGTGCCACTTTGCCGGAAACCATGTGATCGGTCTGCTGCCCGAGGATGGCTGGCAGGCGAATCCGTCGGCCTATGTGAAGATTGCGTTGGGCCATTTTGCGATGCTGGTGCGTGCAGCGGCGCGCGCACCCTGGGTGACGCAGGACACGCTGCGCGCCTTTTTCCGGTTGCAAAAGCGTCGTTTGGTGTACTCGTTCATGCTGATGCGCCATCACCGCCTGCAGATCGATCCTGCGCTGGTGTACGAGGTGACCGAGGCGGTGCGTCCCTTTGAAGAGATTGCCCGACCCGCGTCCATGATGCGCCATGCCCCAAGGATGTTCAGTTCGTTGATGCTCGGTCTGATCGAGTCCCGTCGCACGCTCCGCTCAATGCTGAAGGTTCGACGCCGCTCATGACTGCGACCCCGAACTCAGCTAGTCGGGCCCCGGTCGCCCTTTTCGTCTACAACAGGCCGGAACATACGCGGCAGACTCTGGCGGCGCTGCGTGCCAACACGCTTGCAGAGCAGACGCCGCTCTACATCTTTGCCGACGCGCCGCGCGACGCAGCCGCCCGTGCTGCCCACAAGGAAGTGCTGGCGTGCGTGCGGGACGTACAGGGCTTTGTATCGGTCACTCTGATCCAGCGCGAACGGAATCTCGGACTGGCACGTTCGATCATCAATGGGGCCGGCATGCTGTGCGCACGCCATGGCCGGGTGATCGTGCTGGAGGACGACCTTATCACTTCACCGCACTTCCTGCGCTACATGAATGAAGCGCTCGATGCCTACGCCGATGCCCCGCGGGTGCTGAGCGTGTGCGGCTACATGTATCCGGTGGTATTCGACGCGCAGGCCGACACTTTGTTTCTTCGCGCGCCACACAGCTGGGGCTGGGCCACCTGGGAGGACCGCTGGTCGCAGTTCCGGACTGATGGCGCGGCGCTGTTGCGTGAACTCGAAGCAAGACGGCTTCTCTCTGAGTTTAATGCCAATGGACCGCATGATTACACGCGTATGCTCAAGGATCAGATTTCCGGCCTCAATGATTCGTGGTTTGTCCGCTGGTATGCTGCGTCGCTGCTTGCCAATCGGGTTTCGATCTACCCAACGCGGTCGCTTGTAAGCAATATCGGGATAGACGGCAGTGGAGTTCATTGTGCGGACTGGCGCTTTGACCCCTTCAAAGTGAGCTTGAGTGATGAGAACATTCGCGTCGTCGTTCAGGACGCCGTCACCAACGAACGCGTCGACGCCGCACTCGCGCGCTATTACAGGAAAGTGGGTCTGCTCCGGTACGTGAATTTCGCGTATCGGATGTTGGGCCGGATGCTGCCCGTACAAGGCCGGTCAGCATGAATCGCACTCTTGATTTGGCAGATTGGGTGCTGCGTAGACGCCTCGCACTGGCGCGACAGCTACCATGCTTTTCGGCGTCGATGATGACATTGGTCGATCGAAGCACAACGTTTGGAGGTTACAACCGTCTCTCGCCGGGCACGCTGGTATTTGGGGCGCAGATCGGGCGCGGTACCTATGTGGGCGGGGCGCGTTTGCAGAACTGCACCGTCGGGGCTTTCTGCAGCATTGGGACGCGCACCCGTATCGGAGCGCTCGGACGACATCCGACGCGGTGGCTTTCTACACACCCCGCCTTCTTCTCCCCACTCGGACAAGCCGGTTTCACGTTTGTCGATCGTTCGCACTTCGAGGAGCTTGCGCACGTGACTGTCGGGAATGATGTCTGGATTGGCGCCGGCGCCATGATCCTCGATGGTGTGAGGATAGGCGATGGAGCCATCGTCGCGGCGGGTGCGGTGGTGACAACCGATGTCGCGCCCTACGCAGTGGTCGGCGGCGTTCCTGCGCGGTTCATACGTTCAAGATTCGACGAACCGTCTATTCGTGTACTGCTGGATATGCGCTGGTGGGACTGGAGCATGGACAAGATCAGCGCTGCAGCGGATTTGTTCAGGCAACCTGGCGACAGTGCGGTACGCGACCTGCTCGCGTTTGATCGAAGGTACGGGGCTGGACCGGAGAGCGTCCAACATGAAGCCGGCTTCATACGGCATCAAGAATCATGAAGATTTCGATTGTCACCGTCTGCTACAACTCCGCAGCTACACTGGCTGACACACTAGCATCAGTCGCTGCTCAAGACCATCCGAATGTCGAACACATCGTAATCGATGGCGGGTCCACAGATGGGACTCGTGCATTAGTCGAGCGGGAGGGCCGTCATGTAAAGGTGTTATTGTCCGAGCCGGACGAGGGCATCTACGATGCGATGAACAAAGGCATCCGTCTTGCCAGTGGCGACATTATCGGCACCCTCAATGCAGATGACGTATATGCTGACTCGGGGGTACTCTCTCGAATCGAGCGACAAATGGTAAACGGTCAACTGGATGCGATTTATGGTGATGTCGTATTCTTCGAAGCCAGCCGTCCAAAGTTGAATCTTCGCCGTTACAGTTCACGGCATTTTTCGCCATCACGTATCGCTTGGGGTTGGATGCCTGCGCATCCAACTTTGTTTCTTCGTCGCGAGGTGTTTTGTCGCTTTGGTCTATATCGTACGGATTTCAAGATCGCTGGCGACTATGAGTTTGTAGCCCGCATATTCAAGGATGCAGACCTGCGCTACCGCTATTTGCCTGAGGTGCTAGTACGCATGCGTACTGGTGGCGTGAGCACACGTGGCTGGCGCAGTACCCTGTTGCTGAATCGGGAGGTACTGAGAGCTTGTCGTGAAAATGGCATTCGGACAAATCTACCCATGCTGTTGAGTAAGTATCCAATCAAGGCGCTGGAGTACTTCCTCAAGTGAACATACTTGTCACTGGCGCCAGTGGATTTGTCGGGAAGGCGCTGTGCCAAGCCTTGCTGGCTGCGGGCTTTCGAGTCTATGGAACGACCCGGGATGCGGGCGATTTCCAACCCGGGGTGGAACGAGTCGTCTGGAACGGCGAAAGCGCTGAGCTGGCGAATGTGCCGCCAGTCGACATCGTGGTGCATGTGGCCGCCCGCGTGCATGTAATGCATGAGTACGCGGTGGACCCATTGGCAGAGTTTCGTTCTGCCAATGTGGAAACGACACGTAAGCTGGCGTCTTGGGCTGCGGAACGGGGCGTGAAGCGATTTGTCTTGATGAGTTCGGTCAAGGTGAACGGCGAGATGACGGAATCCGGCCGTACATTCTCAGCCGAGGATGTACCGGCGCCCGAGGACGCCTATGCAGTTTCGAAACTGGAGGCGGAGCAGGCTTTGCGCGCAGTTTGCTCGGACTCGGGCATGGAATTTGTCATTATCCGGCCTCCGCTGGTGTATGGCCCGGGGGTGCAGGGGAATTTCCGCTCCATGATGCAGTGGGTAAAACGCGGAATACCGTTGCCGCTGGGCGCCATCTCTAACCGGCGGAGCTTGGTGGCGTTGGATAACCTGGTCAGCTTCATCACGGCCTGTCTTGAGCACCCGGCTGCCGCCTACCAGGTGTTTTTGGTGTCAGACGGAGCAGCTGTGTCCACGAGCGAGTTGCTGCGCAAAATCGCTCTGGCCTACGCGGTTACGCCGCGCCTGCTTGCTGTGCCGCAGGGCTGTTTGCGCTGCGTCGCACGAATGCTCGGCAAGTCCTCAGCGGCGGATCGCCTGCTGGGTTCGCTGGAAGTGAATGATGATAAGTCGCGCCACATGCTGGGCTGGCGGCCCGTCGTGACCATGGACCAGCAGTTGAGGAAGATGGCTCTGGATGATGCGTGCTCTTGATGTTGTGTTTGCCCTAATGGGCTTGATCGTAACTGCGCCGCTTTTGTTGGTGCTGGCCGTAGTTGGCCTTTTGGATACCGGCTCCCCTATTTTTCGCCAGGTGCGAGTGGGGCGTCGACAACAGGCGTTCACACTCTGGAAGTTCCGAACCATGCGGCCCGACACAGCTTCTGTGGCCACACATCTCGCGGATGCTTCCGCGATCACACCCTTTGGGCGATTTTTGCGCCGCACCAAGCTGGATGAGCTGCCTCAATTGTGGAACGTGCTCAAAGGCGAGATGAGCTTGGTCGGGCCACGTCCCTGCCTGTTTAACCAGGAGGCCTTGATGGTTGAGCGCGCCGAGCGCGGAGTGTTTGATGTTCGCCCGGGTATCACCGGCTTGGCGCAGGTGCAAGGCATCGACATGTCCACTCCACGCCTGCTGGCCGAGACCGATGCGCAGATGATCAAGACCCTGTCGTTATTCAATTACTTCAGGTACATCCTGCTGACTGTTATGGGCAAAGGGGCGGGAGACCGGGTCAAAGGAAGCGGAGCGTAACGCTAATGGAGATTTCGTTGTGTTGAGAAAGCCTCTCACCAAATTTGTAGCGCCTGTACTGGGATTGCCCAGAGGGGCTAAGCGAAGTGTCGTGATCTTGCTGGACATCAGCCTATGTGTGTTGACGGTCTGGCTTGCTTACTACCTTCGCCTTGGGGAGTTTATTGGTTTTGCCCGGCATGCGCAGTGGGGGGCCGGGGCAACTTGGGCAGCGGTGGCGTCGGTGACGCTAGCCTTGCCGTTATTCATCGTTTCGGGGCTATACCGCGCCATCTTCCGCTACAGCGGCTGGCCAGCCTTGCTGGCGGTGGCGCGCGCGGTGGGCATCTACGGCTTGCTCTATGCCTCAGTCTTCACAGCTATTGGCGTGGCCGGGGTGCCCCGCACGGTGGGCATCATCCAACCAATTCTGTTGCTGCTGTTTGTGGGCGCATCGCGTGCGCTGGCCCGGGTCTGGCTGGGTGACCAATACCTGAGCATCTTGAAACGTGCAGCCAGGCCCAAGGTGCTGATCTATGGCGCAGGCACCACCGGACGCCAGTTGGCGGCTGCCATGGCCAATAGCCACGAAATGCAGGTGGCGGGGTTCCTGGACGACGACGACCGCCTGCACGGCCACGTGCTCAACGGCCAGCCCATCTACAACCCGGCCGACTTGGACAAC
>Ga0172373_10003582_pt1 | contig 22610 bp, 18 predicted proteins | sample Lak10m_2_FD_114546 | JGI IMG/M metagenome (GOLD analysis project Ga0172373, IMG submission 114546) | Freshwater microbial communities from Kabuno Bay, South-Kivu, Congo - kab_092012_10m | ecosystem: Environmental > Aquatic > Freshwater > Lake | place: Democratic Republic of the Congo...
AGTGGTCGGTGGGCGGTTGGTCTCACGCGAAGACGCGAAGACGCGAAGGGAAACGCACGGGGGGGGCTGCTGGCGGCCTTCGTGCCGTACACCGAGGCACCGCTGCAGCCGGGTTGCGTTGTGGCTTTTCCGTAGCTCGGGCTTTCCAGCCCGAGATCTGTGCTGGTGATTTTTGAAGTCTGGTTGGTGTGTTCTTAGGGTGCGTGGCCCTCTCACCCCCGACCCCTCTCCCCCGTTTCACGGGGGCGAGGGGAGGATTTCAGTGATCAGTGGGCTGACAGCTAACGGAGGAATCTGATGTACGAAAATCGTGAATTTCAACCGCTGTCTTCGACCGATTTTCTGCGAAGACTGCTCACACATTTTGCTCTGTCAGCCGGCAAGCTGTTTGCAGGCTGTTATGCTCTGTATTCCGGGCTGCTGTTCATCGTCACGGCCGCCATCATGGTGACTCCTGTGGCTCACCGTCTGCTGCATCGGTTTCACTGGGAAGCAGACGAGTAACAGCCGGCGAGCATTTCGCGGCGGCATTTAGCCTCGCAACAGCATGACAGCAGCGCTGCTCCAGAAAAAACACTCGAATGAAATCCCGGTCTGCAGCACCTGCAGCAGCGTCTGTCGCCACCCGTGGCCGACGGGCGGTGGAATCAGCGCGATCGGCAGTGCGCCGGCAAAGCCGCAGACAAACGCAGACTCGAAAATCAATCCCTGACTGCGACACAGCAGCACCCATGCAACAGCGATCAGCGTCAGCAGCACCAGTCGCCCGCGGTTCAGCCAGCTTTGCTGAGCATTGACGCATCGCTGATGAATCCGCCCGGCGATCAGCAGCTGAAAGCACATGTGCAGCGCCAGCGGCCATGTCAGCAGTGGCTGCGACTGCGGCGTGAATGCAGCCAGGACAGGCTGAACGATCAGTGCTGTCAGCAGTGTCAAAGCGTGGATCAGAAATGGCTGGTGATTTGACACCCACTGTATCCGAGTCACTCGGGCGATGACGACCGCTGCCAGCAGCGACAGCAGCAGCAGTCCGCAGCAGACGGCATTCCAGCGACGCAGCTGCAGCAACGCTGGCGGCAGCAACTCAGGGGGTGGCTGGAACCCCAGCCAGCTCAGTGACGATTCTGCTGTCATCGGCGCAACAGCAATCTCGGAGACTGACGGCAGCCGGCTGGATGCTGGCAGCAGCTCCGGGGGACCAAGGTACAGGCAGACTGCCCGGGACTGGTTTCGTACAAACAGTCGGCTGTGAGCCAGCGCGGGCTGAGTCCAGCACAATTGTCCGCTGAGTACCGGTGCCCGACACTGTATCTCGCAGCGTTCGCGGGATGCCCGCAGCAGCAGCAGTTCCCCAAGATCATTCAGCAGCACCAGGCGACCGTCTGCGACAATGACGGAGCAGTGACCTGGCCAGTCACCGGGGGTCGTCACGGGCAGTTCTGCATCGCGCGAGGGCCGACTGTCACCAGCCGACCAAAGTTCTTTACCTGTGGCAAAATCGAGGCAACGAAAAATGCCACGCGTTGATCGAGTTGCGCTGCTTTGAGGTTCCATGACATCGAAGCCAAAAATGGCATCCTGCCACAGCACGCTGGAAAAGATATCATTCGCCAGAGGATCTCGCCGACGCACGGCACGTACCGGCTCGTTAATGTCATCTGTCAGTTCCAGCAGCGTGCCGCCTTTGCGAAAGGGGCCTGAGATCCACAGGTACGGTTCCTGCCAGAGTGGCCAGCAGGAATGTTCGTCGTAGCCGCTGGACAGCGGAAAGCTCCATTTACGCCGACCGGTCTGCAGTTCATGGCAGACCACGACGTTTTCCAGGCTGCAGACAACCAGTTGCTCACCGCGATGGGTGATGGTCATGGCCGGAGCGTAACTGCCTGTTTCATCACCGCCTCTCCACCGGACTTCTCCGGTAGCGGCATCGAGGGCGATGACGGCACTGTTTTTCCCGCCCATGGGCAGCAGCACCAGCCCGGCCTCGACAGTGGGTGAGCAGCAGTAGCCGAAGCCTGGCAACGAGCCTCCGAGGTCCTGCTGCAGGTGCACCTGCCAGAGTCTGCGACCTGTGCGTCCATCAAGGCAGCCGACAATTCCTTCCGCATCGGCAAAGTACAGGCGAGTACCGGACCATGTGGGGGTGGCGCGGGGTCCGGGGTATCGTCCCCCTCGCTCAAAGGGCCAGCCGACCGAGGTTTCCCAGAGAGTTTCTCCGGTATCTGCATCGAGGCAGATCACGAATTGTCCGGCGGCTGTCTGATACAGCGTTACCGCCCGGCCATCCTGCACAGCGAAGGACGAGTAACCTTCGCCGAGCGGGCGAGACCATAACACAGGGGGGCCGGCTGCAGGCCATTTCTCGGCCAGCGGTGAGCTGCCGGCATGTCCGGACTGCTGCGGGCCCCGCACGGCAGGCCAGTCGCCGTCGCCAATTGCCAGTAAAATTCCCAGCAGCCACCACAGCATCGAGACCTCCCCGATTCTGCTGACCAGTCAGTGAAACATTCAGCTCGGGCCAACTCAGATCGGCAGCGATGGGGCTTTCAAAATTTCCTTCACTGACGTGAACTTCGCGAAGGCGATGTCATTGAAGTCGGACTTCGCAGAGACTCCGCTGACGGTGAACGTCGGTGCCTGGGACAGCGTCAGCTGCGTATCACTGTCGATCGAGGCTACGAAGAAGGCCTGGCCATTGATCTGGATTCGGGATCGCAGTCCAAACAGTGCTCCACGCAGCTCTTCCGTGAACTTCGTGCCAACCCCGGTCACCAGCGTGCTGCCGGATGCAGCGGTAACTGTGCCGGTCAGCGGACGGCTGAATTCCACGAATGGTTCGGTGAGCGGCACTTCGCCCATCGCTGATGAACCGGTCTGAGTGGTCAGGTTGTTCTGGTCCAGCGCTGCGATGGCATCCACGACGGTCTGGCTGTTGGCAGCCAGGCGACCGAACACGGTGTGTCGGCGACCGTCGAAATCGTCAAGGCTGGGATTATCAACCGTATTGATGAACCACTGACTGGTCAGGTTATTGGGGTCACCGGCATGGGCCATGGAAATGGTGCCCTTGATGTTCGGCCGGCTGGTGGAGAATTCACCGGTGACCGAAGCGTCCAGAGGCACTTCTCTGATGATGCCGTTGTTGATTGTGAATCCACCACCCTGAATCACAAAATTATCGACCGACCGATGAATGAACGAATTTGTATAGCGGCCTTCCGTCTGACCTTCCTGTGGATTGGTGTAGTTCAGGAAGTTCTCGGTCACTCCCGGAGCCTGCTGGTCGAACAGTTCCAGTTCGAACGTTCCAAGTGCCGAGGTGAACTGGACTACACTGCCGGTGACGTAGTCAATTTCGACAGACCTATCAGCGCGAGCCGAGTTACTGAGGGTGGATCGCACCTTCAGCGTGCGTCGCCCGGACAGCTCATCATTGCCGACCACGCTGGTGTAAAGGTCTTTGCGGGTGACATTCAGGCTAAGTGTGTAGTCACCGGACGCATCGGCCACAACGGTGGCATCATCGAAGACGCCGTCTTCGTTGGCATCAACCGTCACGGTGGCGCCGGCCAGTGTCTTGCCCGAAATCGTCACCTGAGGAACTCGCGTCAGCAGCACTCCGCCACTGCCTTGAGCGGACTGAGCTGTCGATGCAACGGCGGTCAGCGGGACCGAGCCGGCGAGGTTGGAAGCGGCGGTGTCAGCAGCTTCGGCATCTTTGATTAAGCCACCGGTGCCACTGGTGCCGTCGAAGCGAGTCTTGATGGCAGCGGGAATCTCGGTGCCTTCAGACTTCACGATGTCGTTAGCCGCATTGAACGTATTGTTGGCTGCGATACTGACCTGGTCACCGCCGGACACATCACCGAAATCATTGCGACTGCTCTTGCCGGCATCCACCAGAACATTTCCGTTGAATGTATTGGGGTCGCGCATTTCCACCGCATCATTCTGCACTCCCCCGCGCAGAATCAGGCTGCCGTTCAGCGTATTGCCCTTCAGCATAAACGCATCCTGGCCGCGTTTGCCGATCAGCACGATATCGCCGCTGCGGGTTGTGTTTTGCATCGCGAGGGAATCATCATCGATCCCCAGATTGACCCACAGTACGCCGGAGCCACCGACGCCATTCAGGGACACGCCGTCTTTGCCACCTTCCATATGAGCCACAGCCGAACCGTCCACCACAGTGTCGGTGACGCTGAGCAGGTCGTCACCCGTACCAGCCAGCACCTGCAGCTCACCATTGATGGTGCAGTCCTGAATACTGATAATATCGTTGGCGTCATCGCCGAAGAATCCCGCCAGTCGCTGGAAGGTGGAGCCCAGTGCCGACAGGCGGTCGTTGCCGTCACCGCCGTAGACCCGAAATCCACGTTCGAACGTAATGCCCGGAGAGATCACGGCCGAGTCATTGCCGGCGTTGAGGAAAATCCACAGTCGGCCGGCCATCCTGGCACCGTCCTCCGATATGGCAAAGACTGCCGAGCCACCGTTGATGGTGGTACCCTCCAGGCCTTCCACGACGATCTGACTGCCGTCGGGCCGAACGCGAATCAGGTTGTCGGCACTGTCGCCCGTAACCACGGCGTGTCCGTCACTCAGTGTGACCTGCACGTTGCCTGCCAGCAGAGCCCGGGTTTCCAGAACTTCAGAGGCAGCCAGTGCCTGCTGTCTGCGAGCATTCCGGGTTCGCATCAGACCTGCCAGTCGGCCCCACATTGTTACGCTCCTTGTAACCCCGATCGATCACTGCAGCCAGGGCTCGATTCGCGCAGCATCTGCCAGTGACCTGCGCAAACCGGCCGGTGTCAAAATCGACAAAACCATCCCAGTCTCCGCAGCCGGAATCCTTAACCCCCATGATTTCCCGACCATCCCGCGGGCCTTCGGCGGAAATTGCCGGTGTGCCGGGCAGCCGGCATGGCTGTTTTTCGCAGTGAATGGGAGTGACTGCGGCTGAAACACGAGCAGACGCACATTTGGTTCAGGCTGTTTTGGTTTCTGCGGTGACTTTTTTGGCCTGAATCGTCGCTGAAGGTTGTTGTGAAATCTCGTTTGGGTAATCTGACCACTACTCAAGCCCCTGTTCACCCGGTTCTCCCTCCAGCCTGGTGACGCACTGTCCTTACCGAGAATGCTGATGAACGAGGCCGCTGCGATTTTCGGATATCTGGTGATGATTCTGCTGGCGTGGCTCATCAGTCTGAACCGGCGTCAGTTTCCGTGGCGGGTAGTGCTGTGGGGTACTGCACTGCAGGTCGGTTTTGCGACACTGATACTGAAGACTGTCCAGGGCAGGCAGTTCTTTGAGTCTGCCGGAAACGTGTTTGGCCGGCTGATTGAGTTTGGCAGTGAGGGCAGCCGATTTCTGTTTGGTGATGGTCTGGGAAATGTCTTCGCTTTCAGTGTGCTGCCGATCATTATTTTCTTCTCTGCCCTGACCTCGGTGCTGTATCACGCGGGTGTGATGCAGGTGGTCGTGCGAGGAATTGCCTGGGTGATGCAGCGCACGCTGGGGACATCGGGAGCAGAAAGTCTGTCGGCTGCAGCCAATATTTTTGTGGGCCAGACAGAAGCTCCGCTGGTGGTAAAGCCCTATGTAGCGCGGATGACATCTTCTGAGCTGATGTCGATCATGGTCGGCGGCTTCGCGACAATTGCGGGCAGTGTGATGGCGATTTACGTCAGTTTTGGGATGGAACCCGGTCACCTGCTGACGGCTTCCGTCATTTCAGCCCCTGCCGGACTGCTGATTGCCAAGGTGCTGCAGCCGGAAACAGAAACGCCGGAGACGGGCGGATCGACCGGCCAGTCTTTGCCCAGGACAAGCGGTAACCTGATTGAGGCGATCAGCAGTGGTGCTTCGGACGGCCTGATGCTGATGCTGAATGTGGGCGCCATGCTGGTCGCTTTCACATCGCTGATCGCACTGGCTGATTTTTGTCTGACGGAGATTTCGGTGTGGGTGCTGGCGAAGCTGAAAGTGGAATCTGAACCACTGACGATGTCGCGAATCCTGGGCATCCTGTTTGCTCCGCTGGCATGGCTGATGGGGATTCCGTGGCAGGAGTGCAGGGTATCGGGGCAGTTGCTGGGTGTGAAGATGGTCGCGACGGAGTTTGTGGCCTATCAGCAGCTGGGGGCGATGCTGAAGCAGTCGACGCCGGAAGTTTCAGGTCGCACTGCGGTGATCCTGACGTATGCCTTGTGCGGCTTTTCAAATTTTGCCTCGATCGGCATCCAGGTAGGCGGGATCGGGGCGTTGGCGCCCGAGCGTCGCGGCGATCTGACACGCCTGGCATTTCGGGCGATGCTGGGCGGCACGCTGGCCTGCTGCATGACGGGGTGCATCGCGGCGGTGCTGATTTAGGCTGATGAAGTCAACAAGAATCGGTCGCTTGCGTGGCGGAAGGGGCGTTGATTTTCCGCAGCACATCGTCAAATTCGACTTTTCCTGAAAAAACGGGGCGATTTTTCTGTAAACCGGCAGAAAAGACCGGTCTGGCACTGCCCGAGGTTTTGTGTCAGAATGCTGGCTGGTTCTGTCAGGATGGCAAGATCAGGGTCAAGGCTGACCTGGAGGCCCATGTGTTTTTGATTCGCAGCATCCGCAGAAGGCTGGTTCTGCTGTTTTTCGCAGCGTTGTGTCTGATCCTGCTGCTGGGCGGAGTCGGGCTGCAGGGCTTGTTGTGGCATCTTGAGGCGCTGGACGACCTCAACTTTTTGCTGCATGAAAGTCCTGATCAGGAACGGCTCAGCCGCACGGTGTCGCGGATTGGCGAATCGCTGCACACCCGCCTGGATCCTCGCAAGCCCGATGCAGCCGTGCAGCTGCAGCTAAGTTGTGCGGACTGCATCCAGAAGGCTCAGGAAGAGCTGTTTGAGTTTCGGCGGCGGATTGAGCATTTGCCGTTTCAGAACGAGCAGGATCTGCGGCAGCGTGAAATTGCGCTGGGGCGGCTGGACGCGGTCTATGGCGAGCTGTATCAGCTGCGTCAGTTGAATTCGCAGATCACGGCCCAGGCTGTAACGACTGATCTGGCGAATTTCAGAGACCTGCAGCATCGCTGTGGTCTGGCGATATCGCAGATTCAGCGAACACTGGAAACGCTGCCGGCATGGCAGACGAGGCACTGGCTGCAGCAGTCGCAGCAGCGCGAGCACAGCCGTTCGGCGACACTGCTGAAGATTGTGTCGTGGAGCACAGGGGCGGGGAGTGTGTTGTTTGTGGTGACACTGCTGGTGGCCTTGCGCTGGATTTCGGGTCCGCTGCGGGAAATAGCCAGAGGGTGTACTCGCATTGCCAACGGTGATACGTCCTATCGACTGGCGCAGATTTCGAAGGTGCAGGACGAATTTGCGGATGTGGTCGCCGGTGTGAACTGCATGGCCGACAGGTTTCAGCAGTCAGAGGAAGATTTGCAGCAGAAGGTGCGGGAGCGCAGTGATCAGCTGCTGCGCTCGCAGCGACTGGCGAATGTTGGATTTCTGGCTGCCGGTGTGGCTCACGAAATCAACAACCCGCTGAGCGCCATTTCGATGGCGGCGGAAGCAGTGGAGCTGCGATTGTGCCAGCGTGACGACACTGAGTCGCCGGACGCGAAAGAAATCCTGCGGCGGGTGGCGATGATCCGTCGCGAATCGCTGCGGTGCGGTGAGATTACGGCGCGGCTGCTGGATTTTTCGCGAGCAGATCGCGCAGTCCGCAGCTCAGTTGATTTGGCACAACTGATCCGTGAAGTGCTGGATATGGTGCGACATCTGGGACAGTTCAGTGATCGTATGATCGAGTTTGATTGTGAGCGGGCGATAACGGCGGAGGTCAGTGAGGCGCAGATTCGTCAGGTCATTTTGAATCTTGTCGCGAACGGTCTGCAGGCAACTCAGGCGGGCGGGCGAGTCCGAGTGCGTCTGACGGAACAGGTGGATAACGTCGTGGTGGCGGTTGAGGACAATGGATGCGGCATGGACGCAGAGACTCAGCAGCAGGTCTTTGACCCATTTTTCTCGAATCAGCAGTCCGGTCGTGGCACGGGTCTGGGCCTGAGCATTATTCATCGGATTGTAGAAGATCACGGGGGCACGGTAACACCGTTCAGTGCCGGGGCAGGGCAGGGCAGCACGTTTCATGTGCGACTGCCGCGACGATCGCGACGCAGCGCGGCCGCCTGAGCAGTGCGTCACAGCAAAATGGAGCTCGGGCTTTCCAGCCAAAGCACCCCCTTCTGCAAACACGGCATTTTTGCCCCCCGTTTGTGGCGTCTCACGGCACAGCCAGCGGGCAGCCACAGTCGTTTGGGAACATCCGATTTCAGGACCCGCCGTTTCCACCGGTTTGATGGTGTGCAGGCGTATGGAAGTCCGTCTGCTTTCCCTGCTGTTTGCCTGCGAAGAATTCAACTCCACTGAAATTCCTTCCGCCGAGTGCTTACGCGAATTTCATTCGTCAGCCCTGACGCCGTCGGAAACGACCCTGAACGTCCCGCCCGAGAACCTGCTCACCCGTCGGACCAGAACGTCGCGAAAGTGTCTGCCGACCGGACCCGTGCCTGCCCCCTGAAGGTCGCCCCCGAAGTGTGCTGCTTCACGCATCCCCCGAAACCGTCCGCTTTCAACTGGACCTCGCATTAATGAATGTTCATTTGATCAGATGTTGCTGATTATTTCGTGAAAACAAAAGTTGCATTTTTGTTTCATGAGTAATTTTCTCTTCGAAATTGCTGTTACAGATGTTCCCGGCATCCGCTTTGAAGCGATGCTCGGAGATACCTTCTTTCTTGTTCTTCGGGAACCAAGGGACGTCCGGCGATTGCGAGCGTCCTGTCTTGAGATCGCTCGATGTGCAGCCTGGAAAGATGGTTGCCAGGTCGTCCTGATTCTTCAGAATCCCGCGATCAGCCATTCCAGGCTTCAAACGGAATGGGACGGGCTGCGATCCACTCTGAAACCAGAAATCTTTGAACGTCTATCGGTCATAGTCACCAAAAAGCACGAGTTGCAAACAACTTTGGGTAACGTGCCCGCCGCAGCAAAAGAGAATTTACAGGACGTCATTGAGCATGCGTCAAATCGCTCATCCCGGCCTATAAGACGCACATCTGATGCTATCACCGACGTACTGCGTGTCCTCCTGATTCATTGGTTTCGTAAGTCCTTCCCAACAAGGCTCAAAGAACTCGGCGAGCAAACGGGCTACAGCTACCCCACAATCGCCAATGCTCTGCACCAAATGCGACCGTGGGTGCATCGGTTTTCCGATCGCAGCGTTTCCCTGCGTTCGTTTCCTCAGGAAGAATGGTTCAAACTGTTGGCTCGAACTGAAAATGTACGGTCGACTCAGGGATTTGCCGTCACAAGCGGTCGTCCACGGCCCACTGGGTTGCTTCTGGAGAAGCGGCAAGATCTACGTCCATCCGGAGTTGCCGTTGGTGGAACTTTTGGAGCACGGCATTACTGTCCCGGGCTGGATCTGATCGGGAATCCTCGCCTGGATCTCATTGTGGATGTTCGCATGCAAAAGGACATCCCCGCAATCATTCGAAAGCTGGATCCTGGCCTCAAGCGGGTCGTTCGTGGTGAGCTTCCACAGGTAGCCGTCCATGTGCTCTTTCGCAGGCAACTGTTCTTCACCTCTCGTGACGCAGGGATGCCCTGGGCCGACGAAATAGAGTGCCTGCTTGATCTTCATGAGTCGCGACTGGAGTCCCAGGCCCTGGAGTTTCTGACATTTCTGAAAGAGCGGGCACAGGTATGAGCAATCTAACCCCATTTCAGGTCCTAAAAGCTGTTGCTGAGGCGGTGCCACGTGGCTGTTACCCCAATATCGTTATCATCGGCAGCCTTGCCGCCGGCTTCCGCTTCTTCGGCAAGGACGCCAGCAAAGCGGTTCGCACTAAGGACATTGACTGTGTACTGGAACCGTTTCATGCGGCTGTAGGCACCGGCCAGAATCTCGCGGCTCAACTCCTGGCAGCAGGCTGGTCGCAGCAAGCAGGAGAGGCTGCGACTTCACCAGGAACGGCGGAAACTCCTGTCGACAAACTGCCTGTCGTCAGACTGTATCCTCCCGGCATTGCCCAGACGGCCGCCGAGGCCTGGTTTCTGGAACTGCTCACCGTCCCCAAGTCCAGCGAGGTGATGACTAAAGATTGGACTCGACTGGAATTGCCTCCGGGCCATTTTGGATTGCCCACATTTGGATTTCTTTCAGTCACCGCTTATCAACCGCTTCCAGTGGCTGATCTTTGAATCCGGTATGCTCAGCCCATAAACATGGCGCTCGCAAACCTTTTGGAGCATCCTGTTATCAAAACAGATATGATGAGTTCGCTCTTCGCAGGTCGTGCAATCAAACGCAGTAACAAAGACCTCGGACGAGTTCTTGCGATCACTATCCTGGCAGACCTCGATGATTACAGTCCATTCACCAATGCCTGGCAGGCGGCTCTTGAGGCGTGCTTTCCGCAGGAATGGAAGGCGATTGCATCGAACGCCGGATCAGGCCTGCGAGCATTGTTGAACAGTGACGAAGACCTCGAGCAAGCCCAATATACCTGTGCGAACGGCCTGCTGGCCTCACAGCCCCCCACACTGGATGAACTAAAAACAGCGGGTGAGCGACTGCTTGGCGACGCCATCGAACGTCTGGAAATGGTCGCCAATTCCTGAGTGTGATCACGAACGAAGGACTCCGTCTCTGCGGCTTGTCTCGCAAAGACATCTTTGATCTCGACCTTCGCCGATTTCTGTGGTCATTTTTTGCCCCGAGGACCATACGAACGCCCAGGTGTTGAAGCATTTCCTCGGGCTTCAAACAAGTCACACCAAACTGCTTAGCGACATCTGGAAGTTTGATTTTTGCCCTGGGTTCGGGGCTTAAAACCTCATACGAACAGTCCGACATTCCGTGTACCATTGCACAGGCAACCAGCCAGCCGTCGGCACCACTTGCAAACTTCGCTGGAACAGCAGTCTGCAGATGCCCAGGACTCGCAACCCACTTCAAGATCGTTGAGCAGGTATTTGTCACCTTTTGGTCCGTCGATGCATGAAAGAAATCCTCGGGGACGGCATCCTTCACCGATGCACTCAGCGCATCTTTTCCCTTCAACAGCTCATTGCGAACTGGGACGATGCTTGAAGGCAACCCATGCCGGTAATGCTCCGGCAGACCAAGCCAATAGGCCGGGCACAACGAGAATCTGTGATAATCCCCGTATGCCGTCATGAGAGTATCCGCATCGAGCAGGTACCGGTTTGCCCCTTTCATGTCTTGTCCAGCTTCTTCAGGAATTCCGCATATTTGTCAAACGCACTGCCGTACAGTCGGGTCAAGTCGCAGGCTTGTTGGCAGGACAATCGTCCCATTTCTGCAGCGGCCACGACCGCTCGACCAAAACGACTTTGATCAACTTCAGGTCCTTCGCTCGACGAGTGTTTTGCGAGCCTTACCGGGCGCCCTGCCGTCTGGCAGTGACTGTTGAGAAATCAGCAGGAGCATCAGGGTGACTGTCGCACCGCGCAGCTGTTTTGTGGCCGCGTAGAGCAGTTGCTCGACAGGCTGCGACCAGAGAGTCAACTGGTCGCCACCGCGATGACACCAGGAGCAGTACCACACGTTACGACGGAGATCGGCGGCAAAGCTGGCTCGGATTTGCAGTGGCTGCGCAGCAGGTCGGCGGTTACACAGCACACATGTCGGAATTCCGCAGGCGGCCAGATACGATTTGCCGACGATTTTCGGCAATACGACCATGGCATTCATGCCATAGCAGACAGGCGCGAGAAAGCAGAGTCGGCCAGTTCATCACGCGGGCCATCTCAGACTGGTGCGGTTCCCTTCGCGGATTCGCGTGAGACCAGCTGTCTGGTGGACACCGGCAGGGAAAAGCGAAAAAGATGGCTTTAACAATCGAGCCGGCACGATGCTCCCACTGCGACCCAAACCCAAAGGGCAGATCTCGGGCTGGAAAGCCCGAGCTACAGAGATGGCCATACGGAGCCAGCCAGCCATTCGCACACGCCAGTTTCCGCTCCGTGCGCCTGTGGCTCTGTGAAAAACCCAAACGCAGGCGAAAACACTCAGCAGCCCCAGGCATCAGCGAAGGGACCGCTGCTCTTCAGAGCCACCAGAACTCACACCCGCGGACTCCCGTCCGCGGCTCGCCCTGGTGCGCACAGGCACTGGCTATCGCGCACGCAGGCACTGGCTATTGCACACGCTGGTGCGGGCCTTTGTGCCGGCAGGCGCAGCAGTGTGCGGGTCAGATTCCACCGCGGCGGCCGGGGACGGTCGGGGCTGGTTCAAACAGCACGTCCGAGCCGATGCCGAATTGTGCCGGCAGCGGGATGGAAGAAAGGTCTTTGCCGTCATCAAGCTGCAGCTGCCAGCGACCGGCGAGCGACAGCGTCTGCTGGCCGCAGCGAATTTCAGCAGCGGCAGGCAGCAGCGTCCGGGATCCGCCCGGAGTCAGTTTCAGGACCAGCAGGTTGATGCCATCGGGGAGCACGGCGTCCGCTGGCAGTGCCAGCTCGGAGCCCGCTGCGGGGGTACCGGTCAGCGGTGCTCCATTCAGCCAGGCATTGGCCGTCGTGCCGGCGGGGATCTGCAGAGTTGCGGGGCCGCCGGCCAGCAGCGACTTTGACAGTTTCACAGTGCAGCGAAGCCAGACAGCGGTGTCCTGCGGCACGTCGCCAACTTCGGCGGGCAGCGAACCTGGCAGGGTGACTGCGGTCCACCAGCCATGACCGGGAGCGGCAATGGTGCTGTCTGATTCCGCCGTGATGACATCACGCCGGGTTCTCTGGTCATACTTTGAAACATGCGGCATGCCGCCAAGAATCTGATCGCTGGTGATGGTGGGACAAACGAAGCGTTCAACGTGCGAATTGATCAGATCATTGCCGGTAAAGTGATCTGCAAAAGGCCAGCGACGCGGGTTGTACATGCAGTCGGTCAGATCTCGCATCAGTACCACATTGAAACCTGAGCGGACCTGCTGTCGCAGGCCGAAGGGGCGTCCCAGCACGCACATGTTGGTGTGGACGCCGACCAGGATCACATTTTCGATCTGTCGATGTTTGAGGATATTCCAGACTTCATCGCCGCGATCACTGATGAAATCGCGCTGCGGATCGATCGCGATCGCTTCGTTCTGGGCTTTCCATGGCAGTCCAGGGTTACGCCCTTCAGCGGCCAGAGTGGCGGCCCATTTGGCGTGTTCAGCGGGATCATCATCTTCGCCCCCATCGGACTGGTCGATGGGGTACACAGCCTGCTCTTCAGTGGGGATGGCCGAGCACCAAAGTGCGATGTCGGCCGGCTGTCCGGGAGCATCAGGGACCTGCAGTGCGCGAAGTCTTCCCGGATGCTGCTCATAGGCTGGCATGCAGTCGCTGGGGGAGTGAATGATGGTGGCACCCTGGCTGCGACAGGTCGTGAGCAGCTCGTTCATGCGGGGCAGGAATTCGGTCATGCGTCGAACGGCGTTCAGGCAGTGATGTCGGTCCCAGACATCGCAGACGATGACGGCTGTTTTGCCCGGCAGCCATTTTTCGGAGCGTTCCTGACGCTGCCACGTGCGATTCTGGCGTGAGTCCGGCGGGCCTGAGGGTGCCTGCAACCGCAGCTTCAGCTGCCATGGCTGATCGCCGGGCGGGTCGGCAGCGAAAGCGATATTCAGCAGGACGCCAGCGAACACGAAACAGGTGCAGGAGACAGCGAATTGTCGAGGCATGGCAAAAGCTTTGACTAATTTTAACGGGAGATAACCCTCAGCTGTGAATGAGTCTGATGCATGAGGATAGGCTGAATATGGGGGAAAAGCGAGTTTCCGGCGGTGTAAGCATCGCGGAGGCGACAGGTTTCTGCTGGTGCGCCCGCCTTTGCAACGCAGAGGCCGAAAGTGCAACGGGGCGGGGAGGGGAAGGAATCGGAGCGGCAGAACGTCGTGTTTGCCGGGAAGTGCTCGGGCTGGAAAGCCCGAGCTACGGGAGGGGTCCTGAGGCGCGTCCGCATATTGGCGTTCATGAGCGGTTCAAAAGCCCGTCATGCGTTTTCCTTTGCGGCAGCTCGGCGGGAGCCTCGCTCTCCCACGGTTGCAGAGTGGCGATTTAGTGAATGCGAGAGAACTGCAAGGCCATGGGCCTTCAGTCACCTGCGAGCCGCGACCGTGAGGGAGTCGGAAACAGCCAAACGGCCCCTCCCGTTCTGCCAAAGCGACACCGGGAGGGGCGAAGCTCCTGCTGAGCCGCATCGCCGGGCGGAGGCGGGCCTGAGGGCAGTGCTCGGGCTGGAAAGCCCGAGCTACGAGAGGGGGCAATTGGGTCGAAAGAAAGCGGGGAAAGTGCGAAGGTGGCGGGGCCAGGAAGGATTCGGAGCGAAAGAACGTCGTGTTTTTCCGGGCAGTGCTCGGGCTGGAAAGCCCGAGCTACGGGGGGGGGGGGCATTGGTGTCGTCGTCCTTCCGGAGGGCAGGATCCGACTTTTTCCTGCCCTTTTTTTCCAAATCGTAATTCAAAAGCCGTGGGCACGATGGTAAAAACTTGACTGCCATGCGTTTTTCCCCTGAAACACTTGTTGCCTCACTCCCGATCGGCTCGCTGCTGGGAACTCCGGTTCGCCTCAGCGGCCTGATCCTGGTGGCTGCACTGGCAGCGGGCTGGCAGCAGTGGGATCCTGCAGCGGGGGTGCTGCTGCTGGCGTCCATGATGGGTGCTCTGCTGGTGCAGACCACTGTCTGGCTGGCAGCATCTCGGCGTGCGGGTATCTATCCCGGTTCGCTGTTGCTGTGGCCGGGTGGCCGGGTATGTTCTGAAGCTCCCTTTCCGCAGGACCTGCCGGCTCATGCCCGCAGCAGCCTGCACGCTTTGGGTGGCAGTCTGCTGGCAAGCCTGCTGCTGCTGATTTTGCTGTGGCAGCAGGAACTGTTTACCTGGGATCTGCTGCTGCCGCTGCACATCCCGTCGTCTGCTCCTACTGATAATTTTGCTGTGCGCTGGCTGCGACTGGGTTTCACAGCCAACTGGAATCTGTTGCTGGCCAGCCTGTTTCCGGCTCGAACGCAGGATCTGGGGCAACTTTTATATGTAGCGTTATGTCGTCGTTTGCCGCATCTGACTGCTCGCTCCATTTCTGCTCGCCTGGGCATCTTCTGTTCCGGCATGTGTGTGCTGTCGGGATTTGTTTTTGGTCATTCGTGGCTGGCGGCTTTCGGCGCATTTCTGACGCTGCTTCAATATGAAGAGCTGCGACGCGTTCATGAAGCCAACCTGATGGCTCGCGCTGAACAGCGATTCCAGGAACTGGCACAGCTGCTGGATTTCGATGACGCTGAAGACAGCGACGAAGACGACATTCCTGATCCGGACGATCCTTCGGGGATTCTGTTCAACAACAGCTTTAACTTTCATTCTGAGTCGGACGGCTGGGTGACTCTGACGACACGTGACGAAGAACCTCATCCGCCTCGCGATGACCGTGACGAGGCGGAACTTGATCGAATTCTGACCAAGCTGCATGCTCACGGTCAGCAGTCTCTCAGTGCGTCTGAGCAGGCCATTCTGAATCGGCTTAGCCAGCGATTTCGGCAGCGTAAGGTTCGCCGCTAAGCTCGGCGGTGTTGTGTTTCACAGCCGCCGCAGTCCGTCTTCTTTCATGGGGCAGGGGATCGCCTCGTCGATTTCGTCGATGCGTTTCAGCGTCGCGGCATCCAGCATCAGATCGTCCGCCGCCAGGCTTTCTTCAAGTTGTTCCACACTGGTGGCTCCAACAATCGTCGAAGCCACGAAATCGTGCTGTCGGCTCCAGGCCAGGCTGAGCGCCGTTAAGGTAACTCCCAGATCATCAGCGATGGTTTTCAGGCGGCGGACGGTTTCGCGAGTTCGGTCGTTGAGGAAGCGGTCGGCCAGTCGTCGCTGGCGTTCGCCGAGTTTGCGGTATTCGGTGAAACGTGCTCCTTCCGGTTCAGCATCCTGATATTTTCCCGTCAGTACTCCGCCACCCAGCGGAGAAAACGGCAACAGGCTGATGTTTTCGCGACGGCAGACCTGAGCCAGCTCGCTTTCACAGCGGCGGTTGATCAGGCTGAAGTTGTTCTGGACTGAGTCGTATCGTGCGAGTCCGAATTTTTCGGCCACGGCCACGCTTTTCATCAGGCCCCAGCAGGTTTCGTTGCTGCACCCGATGGCTCGAATCTTCCCCTGCTGCACCAGCTTTGTGAGGGGTTCAAGGACGTCTTCGTAACGCATGCCGTGATCCGGCCAGTGAGTCTGGTAGAGGTCGATGTAGTCGGTCTGGAGCCGCCGCAGGCTGGCTTCGACAGCGCGAACAATCTGGACTCGATCCAGTGCCGAGTGACCGTGTCGGACGGGTGGTACGAACCAGCCGTGAGCGGGTCCGGTAATTTTGGTGGCGATGATCACGGATTCCCGCGGCACAGTCTGCATCCAGCGTCCGAGAATTTCTTCGGTTCGTCCGCAGGTTTCTGCCGAGGGCGGGACGGGGTACATTTCGGCAGCATCGAAGAAGTCGATACCGGCGGCGCGAGCCCGGTCCATGATCCGAAAGGACAGTGGTTCATCGCACTGGCTGCCGAAGGTCATGGTCCCCATGCAGATCTCGGAAACGGTAATGCCACTGCCACCCAGTCGTCTGCGTTTCATGTGTTCACCTGTCAGAACCAGCGTTGTCTGCGGCGATTGCCGCACTGTGACGATTCTGGCGGTCGTTGGGCTGCCTGTCGAGCCTGTCTGGAAACCGCAGCGAACAGGCACCGCGCCCGTTTGCAATTCCGGGAACTTCCTGCGAAGGTCCGCACCATGACTCTGCGCATCATTTCCGGAAAATACCGTCGCCGCCTGCTGAAGACGCCCGCTGACGATTCGACTCGCCCATACACGGACCGAGTTCGTCAGATGACGTTTGACCGTCTGGCTGCATTTATCCCAGGTGCTCGCGTGGCCGACATCTTTGCCGGCGTGGGTACGATGGGCATGGAAGCGCTCAGTCGCGGTGCGGCATCCTGCGTTTTTTTTGAAGCTGGCAGCGAGGTGCACGAGCTGCTGCGTGAAAACGTTTCAACCATCGCCCCGGATGCTCGCGCAATCTGCTGGAAAACGGACGTTCGCAAGACATCGTTTCGGCCGCGTGGCGGCGAAGACTGCATTCCGTACACGCTGATTTTCTTTGATCCTCCGTACAAGATTGCGGATCAGATTCGTGCCCGCGGGACTCTGGCCCCGGTACTGAAACTGCTGGCTCGCGACACTCTGTCGACTCCTGATGCCATCATGGTGCTCAGGACCCCGGAACGTTTCGATGAACCGGAAGTCCCGGGCTGGGTTGTGCACGACTGCTGGGAATTGTCGTCGATGCTGATCTGGATTATGACCAGGCCTGGCGCCTGGACGGCCGACGGTGACCGTGTGGGCGAAGCGGATTCAGGCGAAGCGGATCAGGAGGACGGGGACTTTATCGAGGACAGTGACGCTGAAGGCGACGGTGGCGAGGGCCCGGGCGACACCACCTGAGACCGGCGCAGCCAACAGCAGCACAGAGTTTGGCAGTATCTACTGCAGCGACTGAAGAAAATGGTCAGCCACTTTCTGATGCTGCTGCAGTTTTGCCCCCATCTTCTCGCACTGCCGGGCCATCATCGACATTCGGGGATTGGCTGCGAACATCTGGCTGTGCCTGCTGACAAATCGCCAGTACAGCGCATCCCAGACGGGACACCACGGTCCCTTTTTGAAATTGCTCATTTTCAGCACGTAGGCTGAACCACAGATGTAGGGTTTGGTGGTGATCAGACCGCCATCCGCATACTGACTCATGCCGTAAACATTCGGCACCATGACCCAGTCGTATGCATCAATAAACAGTTCCATGAACCACTGGTAAACGGCATCCGGAGAAAATTCGCACAGCAGCATGAAGCTGCCCAGAATCATCAGTCGTTCGATGTGATGACAGTAAGCATGCTGCAGGACTCGACGGATCACCGTATCAATCGGTTCAATTCCGGTTGTACCATCATAGAAGGACTTCGGCAGCGGTCGGTGGTGTTGCCAAAAATTGGCTGTTCGCTGTCGTCGCCCGAAGTGCAGATAGACGCCGCGCATGTATTCTCGCCAGCCGATCACCTGTCGCAGGAAACCTTCCAGAGAATTCAGCGGAACGTGATCCGCATACTGCAGCGCCTGCTGCACAATTTCCTGCGGTGACAACAGTCCGGTGTTGAGTGCCGGCGTCAGTACGGAATGAAACAAAAACGTCTGGCGATCGTGAATGGCGTCTTCGTACAGCCCGAAGCTTTCAAAACGCTGCTGCAGAAAATCCTGCAGACAGGCAAGAGCCTGGTGACGAGTGATCGGGTAGCGAAAGTCTGCGGGGTTGCCTGGAGCTGCGGGGAATTCGGCAGTGACCCAGCGACGTGTTTCGGCCAGGACTTCCGTGGCATGACCGGCAGTGCGGGGCCAGGCGATTTCAGGGACTCGGCAGTCTTTGGGCAGACGACTTCGATTTTCCGGATCAAAGCTCCACTTCCCACCCTCGGGCCGATCCTGTTCATCCACCAGAATCCGCAGTCGTTTTCGCTGCGACATGTAGAAGTCTGTGAAGAACCATTTCTTTTTGCGTGCCGCCAGCTCGTCGAACACGTTCAGGGGAGTCAGGAAATCCGGATCGGCAAGTTCGGCGGCGGCGATTCCGTGCTGCTGCAGTCCCGCGGCAAGTCGCCGCTGCAGCCAGTCGTCATTGAGCTGACAGTACTGTACCTCGCGGATTTTGTCGGCGGCCAGAATACCTGCGATGTCTTCCGTGCGAGCCAGCTGACGAGTCTGTACGTGGACAACATCGTGCCCGGCCTGCCGCAGCTCGCTGGCGTAACACAGCATGGATGCTCGATGCAGCATCAGCTTGTGACAGTGGAATGGGTACTGCCGGAACAGCAGCGGATCTTCCACCAGATACACTTTGGCAGCGCTGATGACAGCGGGATGCTGTTGAAACAACTGATGCGGATAAATCAGCGCGGCACGCATGGCAGATTTTTCGAGTGCAGAAGGAGTTGTGTTTCAGCGACGGGCCAGCACATGGCCGAGTCCGCCATCGACACCGAAAACCTGACCGGTCACGAAATCATTCTCCGGCTGCAGCAGCCATGCTGCCAGTGATGCAACCTGAGCAGGTTCGCCCAGCCTGCCCAGTGCGTGCATGGCGGTTGAGGCAGCGGCGGCGGCGGGCTGCTCCCAGATACGGCGAGTCATTTCGGTGCGAATCAGACCGGGACTGACGACATTGACACGAATGTTGGCGGCGGCATAGGTGGCAGCGGCTGAACGCCCCAGCCCGATGACTCCGCCTTTTGCCGCTGCGATTGCTTCGTGATTTTGAATGCCGATCTCTGCCGCCGCCGACGCAAACAGGATGACGGAACCGCCACCCGATTCCCGCATCAGTCTGGCAGCAGCCCGAACTGCAGCGAAGGACGTAAACAGGTTGGTTTCCACAACGCGGCGAAACTCGTCGTCAGATGTCGAGTGGGCTGGTTTGAGCAGCACGGAGCCGATGCAGTTGACGATTCCGGACAGCGGCTGTTCTGCGGTGACACCGGACCTGAGCAGATCTTCCAGCGACTGCGATGTCTGAAAATCGCAGTGCAGTTCGGGCTGGCCGGTTTCCTGAGCAATCGCGGTCAGCCGTGCAGACGGCCGTCCGACCAGCAGCAGCGGTGTCCCGCCGTCGGTCAGTCGGCGTGCCAAAGCCGCTCCGATTGTCCCGCCGGCTCCCAAAATTGCCACTCGCCCCATGGTCAGCTCCTGCAGCTCGTTTTCCTGCAGGTCTGAATTCGACCTGCCGGGGTTGGTTTTAGGCAGCATTGCGGATGCAGACAGCCTGATTCCCGGGGAAATCGAGCGAAGAACAGCGGCATTTTCCTTGCGGAGTGCAATTCAGTACAGATCACAGGTTTGCACTGTCGAGACCAGCAGAAGTTGCCGCTGGTTAGTTCGAAAGTCGGCACTAGGATCAGGCAGGACTTTCGAACGACATTTCTGGCCTTTGACGCATTGAGCAGCATTATGAGCAGCGATCGACCTGCCAACTATCCATCGCCGATCTGGATGCGACGAGTGCTGCTGGTGGCAGCCGTGTACAACCTTGTCTGGGGCGCGTGGGTGATCTTCTTCCCGCTGGTCCCCTTCCGCTGGCTGGGCATTGATCCACCCAACTACCCGGGCTTGTGGCAGTGCATCGGGATGATCGTGGGAGTGTACGGGATTGGTTATGGTGCGGCCGCTCTGGATCCGGTTCGCCACTGGCCGATCGTGCTGGTGGGTCTGCTGGGAAAGATTTTCGGGCCGATAGGTTTTGTGGGCGCCGCGATGAAGGGTGAATTTCCCTGGGTTGCCGGCCTGACAATCATTACCAACGATCTGATCTGGTGGCTGCCTTTTGCTGCGATTCTGTGGCATGCCTGGCAGCAGGAGACGGGCGGCAGCGGTCTCGTGCCGGGTGCTGCTGGAGACCGCTCTGGGGCGACTGGTTCCGGCCCAAGAGCGGGCGTTACGCAGTCTGTTGCTCGGACCGCCGTAGCGGTCTCAGTCAGCATGACGGAGGCTGGTCCGCTGATTGAACGACAGTCTTAGTGGCCTGAGAGTGCTTGCGGTGGCAAAACAGGCATAAGTTGTGGACGGAGCCCAGCGTGTCACAAAGTTTTGCCGGCAACTGGCACAGCCTGAGCTGAACATTCGGCGTTATTTTCGTAACAGGATCCTTTTCTGCAGCAAAAACAGGATCTCAGGCTGGACAAAAGGCCCCCGATTCGGGACATATATCGCCAGAGCTGAAAACTTATTCCCAACTGCTGAAACGAGAAGCCTGCAATGTCGTTTCCGTTCAGAGGGTGTTTTTGCGCTGGTCTGCTGCTGCTGGTCGCTGTTATCGGATGCGGTCCTGCCGATGATGGCAGGCGATCTGTATCAGGCACAATTACGTTCCAGGGTAAGCCGCTGGATCGTGGCAATATCATGTTTGTGTCGCCTGACGGTCTGGGTTCGCAGACCGGGGCCGTAATCACAAACGGCAACTATCAGATCCCGGCCGAGCAGGGACTGTTGCCCGGGCGTTATAAGGTCGCCATCAGCAGCGCAGACGGTGATGTGCCGGCTGACCCCAACACCGCGCCTGGTCCTTCCGGCAACTTCACATCCGTGGACCGTATTCCGAAGGAGTACAACACGGAGAGCAAGCTTGAAGCAGAGATTAAGGACCAGTCTGAGAACGTGATTGACTTCACGATTCCGTGACGTGGATCTGATTGCCCTGATCTTTATGCGATAGTTTCGGACGCGCCCGCCTGCGCGACATGAAATTCTCCTGGAATATGTCCCTCCTTGGGTTTGGTTTGGTGCGTTTGTGTTCTGATCAATTTTTCAGGGAGCCCTGGTATGCAGCGTCGACAGCGTGGTTTTACCTTGATTGAGCTGCTGGTGGTGATAGCGATCATTGCCATCCTGGTGGCATTGCTGCTGCCGGCGGTACAGCAGGCGCGGGAAGCAGCCCGCAGAACTCAGTGCAAGAACAATCTGAAACAGATTGGTCTGGGAATGCACAACTACGAATCCACCTACGGCATGCTGCCTCCAGCGATGGGTCGCTTTGGCTGCTGCTGGGGCACGTGGCTGGTGAATCTGCTGCCATATGTGGAACAGACAGCAGTGTTTCAGTCTTATCGGAATCTTGGCGGCAGTGACGCCACGGGAATTCGCTATGCCGGCAATCCGAACAATACGAACGTGGCGACTCGTCGCTTTCCTGTCTACACCTGTCCCAGCGACACGCCAAATTCTCCAGCCTCGAATATCACGTCACACAACTATGTCGTGAACTACGGCAACACGACGTTTTTCCAGCAGAACGTGACCGTCGCGGGGATCACAATTCGTTTTCAGGGTGCTCCTTTTACCGCGTACAAAGGCTCACTCTCTGACGATGGTCCGGTGAATGCCGCGCAGGCTCTGACCTTTACAAACGTGTATGGGTCTCCGGTGCGTTTTAGGGACATCACAGACGGCCTGACCAGCACGCTGATGGTGTCGGAAGTTCGTCAGGGCCAGGGTCTGGACGCGCGGGGGTTCTCGTGGTGGGGTGGTGCCAGCGGCTTCATTACATTGTTCGGCCCGAATGCGCGTGATCCCGACGTGATGACCGGGGCCTGGTGCAACAATGCCAGTGTGCTTAATGCTCCCTGTCAGACAGCTTCAGCGGCATTGCCCAGTCCATTCAATCGTCGCCAGGGAGCTCGCAGTCGTCACACGGGCGGCGTTCAGGCAGCACTGTGCGATGGCAGTGTCCGTTTCTTCTCGGACAGTATTTCAATCCAGCTGTGGCAGGCTGCCGGGACGACTCAGGGTGGCGAAGTGATGGGTGAGTTCTGAGGTGCCGTGAGGCGGCGAGGCTGGCGTTTAAGAACGAGGTGTTTTTTTGGTCCATCCGGCATTTGTGTGGGCAGGTCGCTTTCTCCAGCTCCACCAACAAAGGCAGTTCTGCCGTTCGTCTGCACCAGCCATCGGTCGCCAGCTCTTGCGAGCGACCGATGGCTGGCTCCG
>Ga0172373_10003583_pt1 | contig 22609 bp, 19 predicted proteins | sample Lak10m_2_FD_114546 | JGI IMG/M metagenome (GOLD analysis project Ga0172373, IMG submission 114546) | Freshwater microbial communities from Kabuno Bay, South-Kivu, Congo - kab_092012_10m | ecosystem: Environmental > Aquatic > Freshwater > Lake | place: Democratic Republic of the Congo...
CAGCTGCATTAATTCAATTACAATCCCTAGATAAACGTTTAAAGTTAGGAGGAAGAGAAATATATGATTTTGGGAAAACCTGCATTGAAAACAGGGATTATAGTACAGCCAAAAAAGCCTTTGCCTACATTAAAAGCTTAGGAACAGAAAATTCGTTTTACAGCCTAGCTCAAAATGCATTATTATCTACCAGTTACCAAGAGCTTACATCGGGAAGGATAATAAGTCAGGTTGAAATTGATCAAATCATTGCTGAGTACAAACTCGTTTGGAGTGGAATAACGCTTAAAAAAACAGCACTACAGATCGGTCTTGAGTTAGCACATATCCAAGCATTTTATGGTAAACAAGCTAGTGAAGCTCAGCTCATGTTAACGGACTTATTAGCTACCCAAGGCCTCACTGACTATCAGCGTGCGGAAATAAAATTAAAATTAGCTGATATCCTTGTCCTTAGTGGAGATATTTGGGAAGCATCTTTGTATTACATGCAAGTAGATGCCGATTTCAAATTTGAACATATCGGACAAGAGGCTAAATTTAAAAATGCGCGTATTTATTATTATGATGGTGAATTTGATTTTGCTCAATCTCAATTAAGTGTTTTAAAAGAATCAACTTCTAAACTTATTGCCAATGATGCGCTTCAGCTATCTATCTTAATTACAGATAATCTTGGATTGGACAGTAACATTCAAGCAATGTCTTGGTTTGCGCGAGGAGATCTATTGTTACTTCAACACGATTATGATCTGGCTTTCACCTATTATGATAGTATTTTGAAACAATTTGCTTACCACAGTTTAGGGGACGAAATTTGTTTACGTAAAGCAAATGCTATGCGAGAAATTGGCAAATATGATGAGGCCATACGATTTTTACAAGACATCTTAACTTACAACAGTATAGATATATTGGCTGATGATGCGCTGTTTTTATTAGGCGATATTTATCAATACCATTTAAATGACTCGAACTCAGCATTAACGTATTATAAAAAGTTAATTTTTGAACAGAAGGGCAGTTTTTATGCCGCAGAAGCCAAAAAGCGCATCAGGATTTTACGAGGTGATGAAATAGAAAATTAATCCATTTTCATCAGGGCTTTCTTTTTTCTATTTTTGAAGACAACTGATTCAACAAAGTAACGTAATAACACAAAGTATTCTTTTCATGATAAAATCGCTTACTATATTTTCAACTATACTCTTTTTTTGTTTTCATACTCAAGCTCAAACAAAAATGAGTTTGACCAGTAAACCAAATCTTGTTTCAGAAAATGACTCAATTTTAGTTGAACAAACAAAAAAGTATTTGGATGAAATCTATTTGTATTGTCCAGAATATAATGATCCCGAATCGTTGAGCAAGTTCGTTGAGCGCGTGGGTCGCATTAAAATTATTGAGCGTGTAAATCTTCCAAATGGGGCCATAGTTTCCGAAGATTTATCAGCATTGGTCATCAAAAAAAAATGTAATCCTGCGTTAACTTCTGACCTCAAGGATGATCAATTTGATAGGGTCCATTTTAATCCGCTGAAATATGCTTTTGACTTTTCGAGAACAGAAACGTCATACATCTCCGTTGGTAAAAGTCAGTACATTATTTCAGTAGCTCCAAAAAGAAATTAGTTAAAGATTACATGAAGTTTTTAGTTTACATATCACTCGTATTGTTCATCTGGTGCAAACAGCTTGTATTTTCCCAGGGGTCAAGTTGTCAAAATGCAGACCCTTTTTGTACGCAAAATGGCGCAAACTTCCCGGCATCAACTGATGTTACGGCACAAACCGGACCTAACTACGGTTGTTTGGAAACAATTCCTAATCCAGCATGGTACTATTTAAAAATAGATCAACCCGGGAATATAAATATAAAACTGACGAACTCAGCTGACATTGATATAGATTTTATCTGTTGGGGTCCTTATAATTCATTAACGAACGTTTGTAGTTCGTTAACAGGAAGCACGAGTGATTGTATTCTTTATGAAACGTATCCGTGCGGGAACATTGTTGATTGCAGTTATAGTACCTTTACCACTGAAACGATTAATATCGTGAATGCGCAAACAGGCAAATATTACATTGTTTTAATAACCAATTACGACAACCAACCGACCGATATAGTCGCAACTACAACAACAGGTACCACAGGGTCAACGAACTGTAACATTTTAGTACCCTGCACAATATCTAATGTTACAGCTACACCAAGCGCTTGCGCGCCAAGCACGAATACATACAGTGTTTCTGGTAGTGTTGTTTTTGCAAATCAGCCAACAACAGGAACATTAACCGTTAGTTCAAGTTGTGGGGGGACTCAAACATTTAACGCTCCATTTACCTCACCAGCAGTTTATACTTTAAACAATTTACCTGCCAATGGAAATGCTTGTACAATTACGGCACAATTTTCTGCTGACGCTGCTTGCACATTTACAAAATCATACCCAGCTCCTGCCTCATGTGCTGTAAGTCCTTGTTCCTTAAGTTCCTTAAATGCTACAATCGGAGCGTGTAAAACAGATAATACTTTTGATGTAACAGGTACTTTAACTTATCAAAACGCACCGACATCAGGAACACTAACTGTTACGGTTACCAACAGTGGCGGATCAAAAACGCAAACATTCAATGCGCCATTTACAAATGGACAAACTGTTAACTTTACCGTGCCAGAAAACGCATCTAATGGCAGTGCTTTAACAGTAACTGCAACATTTTCTGCCAATACTGCATGTACAATATCTACCCCAGGAACATCACCTGCTTCTTGTGCCTGTATTGCTGATATCGGAACATTTACAACCAATGCATCCGGAACAGGAACAACGCCTTTTAAACTGTGTTTCGGGGATACTTATTCAATTACGAGCAATGACAATTATACAGGTCCAGCAGAAATTACAGGATCAACAGGTGGTCCTACCTATAATCCTGGGGTTACATGGTTGGTTTATTCTTGTCCACCTTCTGTTGCGTTAACACCTAGTCTTACTGATAGCATTACGGACGACCCTTGTTTGGTTGGCGTTGCCACAGACATTGATTTGATCGGTACAAATAACATGGCAATAATCAATAGCCTACCCGCTGGTACATTTACCAACAATACCGTATACTTTGTGCCTATAACCATGTACTCGATGCAAGATTTAATTTATTCATTTTCGAGTCCGATGCCTTGTTATGAACTAGGTACTCCGGTTGCCATGCAATTTATACCAGAAATACTTTATGTTGAAACACAAACTTGCTCTACAGGTACTGTAAGTGCACAAATGACCGGTGGATTACCCGCGGTGGACGGAACAAATTTTCAAATTGTTACAGGAAGTATAACACCAGCAAACGCAGCAATTGGAACTGGCAGTTGTGCAAACAATGGTTCCGTGAGCATTACAGGTTTAACTAACGGGCAATCCTACAGCTTTCAAGTAAAAGATAACAACAATTGTTCAAAGACTATCTCTGGGACCTTTACTGGTGGCGCAAGTATTTCCGCTGGAGCGGATACGGCTATTTGTGCAGGCAATCAGGTTACTTTATCTGGTGCCTTCCCTACTGGTTCACAAATCAGCTGGAACAATTCCGTTCAAAATGGCGTAGCCTTCACACCAGTTTCTACCACAACCTATGAACTTACCGTTAACGATCCGGATGGTTGTATTTCTAAAGATCAGGTTACAGTGACAGTTAATCCTATACCTGCTGTTTCAGCAGGTGCAGATATTAGTATTTGTACGGGCCAAACTGTGACCTTAACAGGAAGTGGAGCAGCAAGTTATCAATGGTCTAATGGTGTTCAGGATGGGGTGCCATTTACACCTGCATTAACTGGGTTAAATGAATATGTTGTAACTGGAACTTCTGCTGGGTCTTGTAAGAATACAGATACAGTTCTGGTAAATGTCACAAGCGGTCCAACGTTAACTTTCGAAGTCAATAAAGACAATGGATGCGCTCCATTGCGCGTAAACTTCACAAACACCTCTACGGTTGTAACCGATCAATGCAGTTGGAATTTAGGTGATGGCACCGTTTTAAATGGTTGCTCTGGTGTTACTTATACCTATCAACAAGCAGGCTGTTTTGATGTGACACTAACTTCTTCTGTTGGAGGTTGTACCAGCAGTGTTACCATCGACTCCATGGTATGTGTTGATGCAAGTCCCATTGCCGATTTCTCCATGTCCTCTTCAAGTGTTAGCGAGCTTAATCCTGATATTCAATTTATAAATGGCACCATACAGGGGACATCTTACTTGTGGAACTTCCATGATGGTACGACCTCTATCTTAATCAACCCAAAGCATAGTTTCCCAACAAACAATCTAGATACCACGTTTGAGGTCATGTTAATTGCTTATTCGGAATTTGGGTGTGTAGATACAGCTTTTAGGACTGTAACAGTTCGAGAGGATGTAATCTACTATATCCCAAATAGTTTTACACCCGATGGAGATGCCTTTAACCAAACCTTTAACCCGGTACTTAAATCTGGTTTTGATCCCTATGATTATGAATTAACCATATATGATCGTTGGGGAGAAAAACTCTTCGAATCTCACGATGTATCAATTGGTTGGGATGGAAATTATGGGGGTAAGTTGGTTAGTTCAGGAGTTTATACTTGGAAAATTGTATTCAAGGAAAACCAAAATGACAACCGTCATGAATTGAGGGGTTTTGTAACGGTGTTAAAATAAGTTTACCTTAAACGAATTTAACACCTCACACCTATTTTGTGTTTTCTTTTCCTGAAGAGCAACCTTTAAGGGAAAATATACGTAATACGGATAAATTTGTTTTTGCGAACTGACTGTGCTTATGAGATATTTGTTATTTACCTTATGTTTTTTGTATTCCTTAACAAACATTGGTTTTAGTCAATTAACCGTTAATACAACAACACCTCCTGCTCAACTGGCTCAAACACTGGCTGGTCCTGGGGTAACTGTTTCTAATGTTGTTTTTAGTGGGGTACGATTAGCCTCCAAAGGTTATCAAATTGCTGCTTTTTCAACTGCTACAACTACCAAAACTCAGCTTGGATTTAATGGTGGCGTTATTATGTCTACTGGTGATGCAGCAGCTTTACCATTAGCTCTAGGGCAAGATCCCAAGGATCAATTAACACTTTCTGGAGCTTATTCCTCAAGTGATGCTGGCGAGATTAGAAAAAATAGCGCATCAGGTTCAACACTAACAGACGGTAATTACCTATCAGCAAATGGCAGTTGGTTCAATGCAGCCATCTTGGAGTTTGATTTTATACCAGTGTGTGATAACTTTTCATTTCGATACGTATTTGGTTCAGAAGAATACGATGACGGATTTAGTAATTACCAATGCACAGACTACAACGATAAGTTTGCTTTCTTAATTAGCGGTCCCGGAATTAATGGAACTGGTTACACCGGTTCTGCTATTAATCTTGCCAAACTTGCAAATGGGTCAGATGTGGGTATCAATTCTGTTAATAATGGTAAATCTGGTGGGAATACTTCATTATGCCAAAATGCAAACCCGGCTTGGGTATTAAACACCCCGGTTGCAGAATTTTTGGGTAGTATAGACGGGATTCAATTAAATGGTAACACTAAAATTTTAACAGCCAAAAGAACAGGGTTAACTCCTGGATCAACCTATCACATTAAGTTCATTATCTTGGATTTACAAGATTCAGGATACGACTCGGCGGTATTCTTAGAAGCAGGAAGTTTTTCAAGTCCAGGTATTACTTCTACTGGTGAGGTTTTTCAAAATGGCACACTTTCTCCAAACAATTTAGTTATTACAGAAGGATGTGCAAGTGGAAAGGTAAACGTTCAAATAAGTAGTGCCTCCACAACAAACCAAACTATCAATTATACAACTACAGGAAGTACGGCCACTTCAGGGACAGATTATACAGCACTTTCTGGATCATTAACAATTCAAGCCGGACAAACATCTGGTACTATAGATTTAACTGTAAATAATGATGGAGTTAGCGAATCACCAGAGACCGTAGTCATTTCAGCGAGTAGTTGCGGTGGTAGTTCATCGAATGTGACATTCACTATAGTTGATCCTTTACAAATTACATGTGGCATCTCCACATCTAGCAGCGTAACATTTAATTGGAATAACATAGGCGCAACGTCCTACGCATACAGCTACAAGGTTAATAATGGAACACCAGTTACTGGATCAACTGCCAATACAACGCTTGCCATCCCGAGTTTAACCGCAGGAAATTCGGTTGTGATAACTATCACACCAACATTTCCGACAGGTACAGGGTGTCCGGTTGAACAGACTTGTTCAACAATAGGATGCGGTTCATGTGCACAGCCGACATGTGGTATTTCCGGACCCTATCAAAACCCTGCAGAGGCAAACACTAAAAACTGTGATGCACCTGGAAATGTGACTGTGAATCCAACAGTAACCAATACGACTTACGAAAGTTACCATAACTTAAAAGCTGATGCAAGTGGTAAACTTGGTATAATTGTAAACACCAATACTTCCGCAGGTGGTACATGTGCAATCACAAAATCGGCCGTATTATACGCCGCTTCTCCATGTACGGGATCTGGTGTAGCACCAGCTTCAACCACCGCAAATCCTAGCATTACAGGTTACAATCCGGAGTGGACAGGACTTACACCTAACGGCAACTACATTTTAAAAGTTACTTATACCATACCATCAGGTTGTTCCATGAATAATCATTGTGTATCATTCTACCACACATCTGTTCCTACATGTACGTGTTCAGACCCGTGCAAAGCAGACAGTGCATTGTGTTATAATAATGTGACTTATAACGCAGCAACTCAATATAGCGTAAACCCAAGTACTACAACTACACGATGCTATACGGTTAATTCTGGCGCAGGTGGATTCATTGGATTGGCGCAGCAAACCAGTTCTAATAATGTTACAAGAAGTGCACAATTATTCCTAAACACATGTGATCCTACTGCTGCAATAAACCCAACAAATACGAGTGTGAACACAGGCACAGGAGGATTTAATCCAGAATGGGAAAATTTAACGATTGACACAGATTACACCATGTGTATCACTGTTGAAAATACAGGAGCCAGTGCAGCGCAGTTAATTCCTACAACCTATTGGAGTAAAATCTGTTGTCCTGCAGATGCAGGTACCGTGACTGTATTTATCAATGGTCAAGTTGTGAACAATGCTGCAAATGAGTATAATGTTTGCTGGGGAGACACATTGGTGTTTGCTACAAACAGTGATTTCACCTTACAATCGGCATCGAGTTCTGATCCGAATGGACTTGGGTATGTCATCTACGATGCGGTTCCATCGAATCCTGATCCAGGTGCAGATCCAGCAATGTTAGGATTTGACTATAACCCAATTACTGGAGATGTTAACAACGATCAAGGTTTCCCAGTAGGCACCTATTGGATTAGAGCAATAACCATGGATGATATTTGTAACGATGGCGCGTGCAATACCGACCGAGGTTATGATGTGAATAACGACGACTGCTATGCTATGGGAACCGTAATGAAATTTACCTTCCATCCTGAGGTAATTGCTGTTGCGGGTGTTGATGACACCTTATGTTCAGGAGAATCCATCACACTAACTGCAACCGGAGGTGATTCTTACTCGTGGACGAATGGTGTGAACCAAGGTACGGCTTTTCAACCAACGTCAACAAAAGACTACATCGTAACCGCAACGTCAACAACAGGTTGTACAGATAAAGACACGGTAACCATTGTGGTTTATCAAAGTCCTACAGTAACTGCTGGAATGGACCAAAACATATGTGTTGGGGATACCGTATTTTTAGTTGCAACTGGAGCACAAAACCTATCTTGGAATTTAGGCGTTACGAATGGAGATACACTTACCCCTTCCGCAACAACAACTTATATCGTAACAGGAACAAACGGAAACTGTACAGATAAAGACACGGTTGTTATCACTGTGAACCAAGCACCTCAGATAGATTTTACAGCAGATGTGACTCAAGGATGTGCACCTCTTGAGGTCAATTTCACGAACAATTCTGGACCTTCAGATCAGTGTATTTGGAATATGGGTAATGGTATTCAATTTGGAAGTTGTGGTAATACATCTTTCACATTTGATGCTCCGGGTTGTTATACTATTTCATTAACGGGTAAAGTAGGTGGATGCCAAACCAAGCTTACAAAAGACAGCCTCGTTTGCGTTCAAGCAGTTCCAACAGCCGGATTTTACCCAGAACCTACCCTAATCTCTGAAATACATCCTTTAGTCAAATTTACAAACGGTTCCATTGGAGCATCTACTTATCAATGGAATTTTGGGGATGGAACTAATGGTAGCGGCACAAATCCTACACATAACTACAGTAATGCCGCTTTAGGTGAGCACGTAATCCGATTAATTGCCATATCTGACTTTGGTTGTAGAGATACAACATATATGTCCGTTATCATGCAGGAAGATTTGTTATACTACATACCAAACTGCTTCACGCCGGATGGTGATAATTTCAATCAAGAATTTAAGCCTGTGTTTACTTCGGGTTACGACCCATCTGGATTTAAAATGTACATTTTTGATCGTTGGGGAAGCTTAGTTTTTCAATCAGGTGATGTTAACTTGGGTTGGGATGGCAAAATCAACGGTAAACAAATGGCTCAAGAAGGAGCATATACATGGAAAATAGAATTTAAAGACAAGAATACAGATGAGCGCTATGAGATTACGGGACATGTAAGCATTATGCGATAATCACTAAAATCAAAATACAAGAAAGGGGCTGAAATTCAGCCCCTTCTTTATGTAATATGTTTTGCTTCTTAAACTTTCATTCCTTTAACAACACGATCACGTCGTTTTGTTTTCTGCAGGTTTTTACGTTTAATCATTAAATACGCTGTTCCACTTGATTGTGTAGCATAGAACACCTCATTTCCATAGTTGATTTTTCCTCCTTTATCGGCTATCCATTCTGGTGAAAAGTAATACCGGTTATTTTGATTTTTTCGCTCCGTAAATGGCAGGAGTTTTCCAGGTCCAACTTCAAAACGAACAAATATTTCACCTGCTGCACCTACACTTTCACATATACATTTTGTATTTACTGGGATAATTATTCGGTCTTGTTCACTATTTTGACTAGAAACCAACGTTCCATCCTCATCCGTGGAACTATTACCTGAGGCTTTACTTCGGGTTAAAATGATCGTTTCTGAGGTATAGAATTGAACTTTCTTTAACTCCTTTTCGGATGTTAGATTGTATTGTGTACGAATCTCATTTGTAAATCCTTCCTTAACCCCACATGCCGAAAGGGCTAAAACACTAACTAGGAAAAATACTTTTTTCATTGTTTATTTTTTTCAAATATACGTATTGACTCAAAAAAAATGCCTTAATTGGTCAATCTATAATCTCAAGGTAATTTTTATGTCATTTACTCAAGTTACGTGCTTTACATTCAATCCATTTCAAGAAAACACCTATGTAATTGCTGATGAACAAAAAAATTGTGTCATCATCGATCCAGGTTGTTATGAACGTCACGAACATGAAACACTAATTCAATACATCGAAGAAAATAATCTTAAACCGCTAGCGCTTTTAAGTACTCATGCACACATTGACCACGTTTTAGGCAATGCTTACTTTATCGATCAGTATAAAATACCTTATTACTTACACCAGGACGATTTAGCGACCTTACATAGTGTTAAAAACTATGCGCATCTATATGGATTCGTGGGCTATAATCCATCTCCTGAACCAACGGATTGGCTTACACATGGCCAATCGCTTGTTTTTGGCTCCATACAATTACAAGTCTATCATACACCAGGTCATGCTCCCGGACATGTTGTATTCTATAATCAAGCTGACCAATATGTCATCAACGGTGATGTACTTTTTAAAGGAAGTTTTGGACGTGTAGATCTCCCTGGAGGCGATTTAAACACATTAAAAAATTCCATCCACCAAATACTTTTTAAATTACCAGAAGAAACAATTGTTTACGCCGGTCATGGAGAACCAACAACCATAGGGGAAGAAAAAAAGAGTAATTACATATTAAATTTTTAATGACGCGCATTGCCATTAATTGTAGGTTTTTATTACCCCATAAATTAGAAGGATTTGGTTGGTATACCTGGGAAATTACCCGCAGGTTAACCGAACAACATCCAGAAATAGAATTTATCTTATTTTTTGACAGGGCCGTAGATAAACGCTTTCAATTCGGTAAAAATGTACAAACGGTTGTATTGTCTCCTCCAGCTAGGCACCCCCTTTTATTTATCTTTTGGTTTGAAGTCGCCGTTCGTGAAGCACTAAAAACATATAAAGCAGATTTATTTTTCTCTCCAGATGGTTATCTGTCGTTGCTAAGTACTGTTCCTCAGGTTGGAACCATACACGACATCAATTTTGAACATTTCCCAAAAGATATTCCGTTTGTTCCTCGTACCTATTTAAGGTATTTCTTTAAACGATTTGCAAAAAAAGCAACACATATCATCACGGTATCCGCTTACTCTAAATCCGATATTGCGTCCACCTATCATATTCCAGAAAATCAAATAACAGCCATCTGGAATGGTGTTTCTTCTGTATACCAAGCCCTAAATGGTGAAGAGCAAGCGCATGTTAGAAACAACCATACATCTGGTCACCAATACATATTGTTTGTCGGTTCAATTCATCCGCGAAAAAATGTATTTAGACTTATAGATGCTTACAAGCAAATGAGACTTAACCATCCCGACCGCACAGAAAAACTTGTTATCGTTGGTGAGAACTTATTTAGGTCAGGTAAGTACCAGTGGAATATCGACAGCGCTATGGAAGATGAGATTCTGTTTACCGGGCACTTGGCTCTGGAAGATTTGAGTAAACTGATGGGTGCTGCTAAACTTTTCGCTTTTGTTCCTTACTTTGAAGGATTTGGCATCCCATTAGTTGAAGCAATGAGATGTGGAACACCTATCCTTTCCGGAAACAGGACATCACTTCCAGAAGTTGTCGGCGATGCAGCTGTATTGGTAGATCCTTTTGATACTGAACAAATTTCACTTGAAATGAATCGCATGTTAGCAGATGAAAAATTGCGTTTCGACCTGCGAGAAAAAGGAATCCAACGTTCACAATTATTTTCTTGGGATGAAGCAGCAGCAAAAGTATGGGAAGTACTTTCAGCTCAGCTTATGCATAAAAAGGAGAAATCATAAAATAAACGACTACCCCAGAAACAGCAACATACAACCAAATGGGAAATGCAAAGCGCGTCCAACGTTTATGTTTTGTAAAATTTCCCATCCAAGCCCATAGATAAGTATACAGGACTAAGGGAACTACAGCAACGCTCAATACAATATGTGATATTAGCAAAATATAATAGAAATAGGCCATTACACCTAGCTTAGTCCGTTCTAGAATATCTAGTGAGCCAGAGTGGTCAATATCCCCATATAAGGTACTTGCCGAAGTCATATGATACAACACGTACATCACTAAAAACAAAGTGGAAAGTAACAACGAAAAACGAATATATTTCCGGTGATTTTCTCGATTACCCAATTTAATTTCACGCACTGCAAGCAACAAAGTTATCGCCGTCAAGGCGTTAATTACAGCATAAATTGAAGGCAGAAAACTTAAATCAACTCCCTTAACCTGAACCTTGAATAACACAGCTACAGCCAGTGGTATCACAATAGAAAGGGAAAGAATTAGGCGTTTTACCTTTTTAATTTGACTCGCATCAGTTAATTCCATACTCAATAGATAATAGTTTTTTTACATCATGAATTAATCGTTGAACTTCCTTATTATCGGTACCTAAATAAACCCCTCTAACGTAGCCTTCTTTATCAACTAAAGTAAAAGCTCCAGAATGCGCATACCCGCCTTCGGCTTCATCATCACGACCAGCAAAGGTTTGAAAATTTTCAATCCCCATTTGATGGGTTCGTTCCTCATCACCACCAAGGAAGGTCCAATTCGATGCAGTTATGCCGTGTAACTTTTTATATTGACGCAAAACGCTTGGACGATCGTAATCTGGGTTTATGGTAAAAGAAATAAACTGAACGTCAGATTTCAAAGCAGCAAGTGCATGATTTACTTTCTTTAAGTTAGTAGTCATTACAAGACAAATCGTCGGACAACTAGTGAAGAAAAAATCCACGATCCAGAGCTTTCCTTTAAACGATGATGAATGTATTTTTACAGAATCCTCATTCCAGTAACTAAAAGCAGGCACCTTCGGATATATGGTGTCTTGGCGTTCCTTACCATCTACTCGAGTATAAACAATATCGTAATTACCAACAAACGGCAAAACGTGCTGTTTCTTATGGGTGCATGCCGAAATACATAACACCAAACCAATTACGGCTAAGTATAAATAGAACTTACTTATTTCCTTTATCATATTGCTTTTGTAGCAAAGCCACATGTTCGCGCATTCTGCGAATCATTCCTTCAGTCTTACCTGATAAAACCATCCTAAGGTGATTTTGTTTATCCAACAACAACATCAATTCTTGATATGCTTGACCTCCGAAATAGTTTTCACCTTTTTGCAAAAGTGATTGACCATTGCGCTTAAAATCATAAATTTCCTTAGACGAGCCCTTTGCTAAAATCCAAATTTTGGGGTCATAACCCTCAACACGATCAAGCATCTGTTTGTGTAACGTTGATAAATCCGATATTGGGTTTCCTTTTCCATCCGTAGCAAACGAAATTAAACGGACTTGTTTCATTTTTTTTCGATTGTTCTTTCGAATTTGCTGGTAAAGGATTTGATCTAGATGCCAAAACGAAACAGCACAACTATCCGGACATTTTTCCTGCAATGTTGTTAATACGACAATATTGCCTTTGTAATCATCCGCATCATGAACCTTGCCAAAAACATCCTTAAAAGCATATTTTTTAGCAACTCCATAATCATCCAATTCCTTGAACTTATGTTGGCAACCACGCGTTGCAATCAATATTAAAAAAAGAGCCGGACCAAATAAAAGTAGAAATGTATACACTACTTTCATTCGTCCGGCTTTCATATCTATAGCCATCATATCGACTTAACTAACCACCATATGTAGACCAAGCAGTTCCTACTGCCAAGGCTTCCATGATCGCAATAAAAATGAGGTACAACATGAACAAGAAGTATGGTACCAATATCACGTACTTCAAGGTTTTTCTTTCGTCACCTAAGTGCATAAAAACTAAAACGATGTAAGCAGCTTTAAGGAGCGTCATGGCAATGAATGACCATTTTACAAAAGGCCATATACCTGATCCTTGTTTGATGTAAGCTCCTAAGAAAACTTCTACCACTGTAATCACAGTTAATAAAAGCGTTACTTTCCATATCTTCTTACGAATTTGGGCTCCAGCCTCTTCACTGTGCAACGGAAGCGCATTTCCGTTGGCATCCTGATTCAATGAATATTCTATAACATCATCTCTTTCCATGTGACTTTATTTTTTTCGATTAAACAAGATAGAAGAACGTGAAGACAAATACCCAAACTAAATCGACAAAGTGCCAATATAATCCAGTTTTTTCAACCATCTCATAATGTCCTCTTTTGTGGTAAGTTCCAGCAACTACACCCAACATAATGATGAAGTTGATTACAACTCCAGAGAATACGTGGAAACCGTGGAAACCAGTAATGAAAAAGAAGAATTGAGCGTATTGTTGTGGCCCGTACTCATTTTGCTTCAAGTTTGCACCGTAAATTACTCGGTTAGCTTCGCCGCTGTTAATTGCTTCGTAGTACAAATCACAAGCTTTGTTGCCTTCAATCGTTTGTTTCAGTGTATGATCTTTCCCTGCCTTTTTGATGATCAACTTCATGTGCTCATCATTCGCTTTCTTTACTTTAGCCTTAGAACCATCGTGAAGCGTAATCACACCGTCTTTAATTTTTCCGTGCTCAACTGCATGTTGATACTGGTGGAATAAATCATCTTTAATGACTTCACCTTTCTTGTGGTGTTTACCCGCTTCAATCACATTGAAACTCGTCAACTCACCAAAGTGCCCTTTCACAATTGCTTGAGAACCATCAGCCAGTTCAACTTTACCAAATTCAGAACCGTGAATAAAGTGATACCACTCCCAGGCTTGAGAACCAACGAAAAACAAACCACCAATAATGGTAGCAATCATCCATTTCACAACTCCTTTTTTATCCATACGGTGACCAGCCTCTACAGCTAATACCATGGTTACAGAAGATACAATAAGGATAAATGTCATCAAGGCCACATACAATAAAGGATAACCGTGCCCAAGGAAAGGCATTGAGTTAAATGTTTCTTCACCGATTGGCCATGCATCTTGCGCATCATGACGTGTAAACCCGTATGAAACCAAAAGCCCTCCAAATGTCAGCGCATCCGACACTAAGAAGAACCACATCATTAATTTTCCATAACTAGTACTGAACGGAGAAACCTTTCCTCCCCACAATGTACTCGCATCAAGTTGCTGAGCTGAGTGTCCTGCCATGCTAAAATATTTTGTGCAAGTTTAATGAATAAAAAGCAAAAATAGCAATAAATATACCCATAAAGCACCCAAAAAGTGCCAGAAAATTGCACCCAGACGAACACTCAAATGATCTTGCTGCGTGTACTTACCTGTAAATGAGAATATTACAAGTCTCCCCATGTAAATTAAAGTAACCGCAATATGAAGTAAATGTAAAAACGTTGTAATGTATAGGTATGAGGTTGCCGTATCTGCTGTTTCAATCGCCTTGATTTGCATGTACTTATTTAAAGGTTGACCTTTGTACGTAAGTATCCGGTTATTGTAACCCAGCTCTTTACCTTTGTAAAAAATGTGAAAATCTTTACCTATTTGACCACGCACAAAGAAATCTCCTCGACCATCGTGTATATTTCTTGCAAGGTCACGTAAACGCATCAGTTCAACATACTCCAATTCCTTACCATCTGGTTTAGAAAGTTTACCATTTATTAAGCCCAGTGGTTGATTTTCAAAGTATATCACAAAGGGTTTTGCATAAGAGGATATAGTAAGAGCTTTCTCTCTGTCTACAGCCAAGAATTGATCCATAAACCCTTGCAACTGCTTCAATTCTGAATCTGAAACTTTTTTACCTTTCAATAAATAGTTATTTCCATCTACCTCAAAAAAATCATTTCCTTTCTTGATTTCGAAATAGTCTCCATACCTACCATCCGTTACAACAATATGGTTGTTAACCGCGTGTGCTCCCATTTCAATGAGCTGTCCATATCCTTTAAATTGATAATAAACAAACGCTAAGCCTAACACGAAAGTTGATGCCAACAAAATTTTTAAGCGAGAAACGGCTCCTTTCTTCACAGCAAGTATTCCGAATTCTATCAACAAACTACTTAGAACAATCACAGCAGTACTGATCCAAAAAGCGCTAGGCAAAGGATATTTTAACCAAAACGAGTCTCCCATCGATACAATGTAAGCAGAAGTAAACCCTGCAAACATCATAACGATACTAAACATACCAATGTACAAGAGGTTTTTCTTCATCTTAACGCGTACTTCAGGCGCTAACTCTTGAGTAAAATCTGTTTTCATAAGAAATGATTAATTTGTTTGATTCAAAAAAACGTTCAATAATTCTGTTCTATCCAGTACATATAAAAATTGTACTATTGGTAGATAAACAAACGAGGCAAACATTAGTTTGCGAGCATCTGCAGTTTCACAAGAAATAAATAATCGATAAGCATATAGAAAAAAGGCAAGACTTGCCAAGGCTGCAACATATAGTGATACGTCACCAGTCCAGCCCAACATCCAAGGAAGCAAACTAAACGGTATCATCGCCAAGGAATACACCAAAATTTGAAAAGCACTCGCTTTGTCTCTACCACCTTTAGATGGTAATAGTGAAAATCCACCTGCTTTGTAATCATCATAAAGCACCCATGCTATTGCCCAAAAATGAGGAAATTGCCACATAAATTGAACAAAAAACAACACCCCAGGTAATAACCCAAAATCATTTGTTGCAGCAATTGCTCCAAGCATCGGTGGGATTGCCCCAGGAAAGGCACCAACTAAAACTGCCCAAGGGGAAACTCGTTTCATTGGAGTATACAAGAACACATATGAAACAAAAGCAAACAATCCAAGAACACCAGCGTACATATTGATCGAAAACAATAAAAGCGATCCGACAACCAGGCTCAAACAAACAACTGTGTAAGCTTCTTTTAGTGACATGGTGCCTTGCGGAAGTGGTCTGTTTTCTGTACGCTTCATCAATACATCCAAGTTGCGCTCCCAGATTTGATTCGCGCCATTTGATGCTGCAGTAACAAGAAGTCCACCAACAACTAAGTACCAAACATGCAACAGATCTGAACCGCCTGCAAACCAATAGCCTGAGAGTGCAGACAAAATCACCAGTGCAGACAACCTAAATTTAGTGAAAGCCAAATATATTTTCAATTTACTCGGTTTCGTTGTTTTTTGCTCTTGAACGTCAATCTCTGCCATGGTGGTGCAAATTTAAACAATCAATTAGAAAACTACTCGATTGAAACAAGCATGATAGCAATAAGAATCATAAATCAACAAAAAAGGCCAACTAAAAGCTGACCTTTTCAAAACTATTCATAATCGATTTTACAAAATCAACATGGCGTCGCCATAAGAGTAAAAACGGTATTTGTTATCAACCGCTTGTTTGTAAGCTTCCATCATCAAATCATGGCCACAAAATGAAGAAATCATCATCAATAGTGTGGACAGTGGAGTATGGAAATTCGTAACCATACAATCTGCAACACTAAAATCATAAGGAGGAAAAATAAATTTATTTGTCCAACCATCAAAAGGCTTCAAAAAACCATCTGTAGAGACCGATGTTTCAATAGATCGCATGGATGTTGTACCAATAGCACAAACACGCTTTTTATTGCGTTTTGCATCATTTACGATTTCAGCACATTTTTCAGAAATAATGACTTGCTCAGAATCCATTTTATGCTTGGTTAAGTCTTCTACCTCTACAGGTCTGAATGTACCTAAACCTACATGCAACGTAACTTCAGCGAAGTTTACACCTTTTAATTCCAAACGCTTGAGTAATTCACGAGAAAAATGCAATCCAGCTGTTGGGGCAGCAACCGCACCTTCAACTTTTGCAAATATGGTTTGATAGCGATCCTCGTCTTCTGGCTCAACCTCACGTTTGATGTATCTTGGAAGTGGTGTCTCACCAAGCTCTGTAATTTTTGCTTTAAACTCCTCATAAGGACCATCGAATAAAAAACGCAAGGTTCTTCCGCGAGATGTTGTATTATCAATAACTTCAGCTACAAGTGAATCGTCATCACCAAAATACAACTTATTGCCAATTCTTATTTTTCGAGCTGGATCAACAAGCACATCCCAAAGAAGGCTTTCTCTATTCAATTCACGAAGTAAGAAGACTTCAATTTTTGCACCTGTTTTTTCCTTATTACCGTACATACGAGCAGGGAAAACACGCGTATTATTCATGATCATGACATCACCATCATCAAAGTACTCTAAAATATCTTTGAACATCCGATGTTCTATTTTTCCTGACTCGCGGTGAATAACCATCAAACGCGCTTCATCGCGATTTTCACTCGGATATTCTGCAATCAACTCCTCCGGTAAGTCGAAGTTGAAATCAGATAATTTCATTTTTCTCATCTTATATTTTTTAAGTGATTATTCCCCAAAGGGCGACAAAGATAACATCAGACACCCCCCGTTGTCAAGTAAATTATTAAATACTTTCGTTTATTCGATCAATTAGCGCGTCTACTTGCCACGCTTGTTCGATGCATAAGTCGCCTGATTTCGTGCGTCTCAGCGCTGTTAGTGTACCGCCACTTTTCAACGCGGCACCAAAGTCATGTGCAATGGAACGTATGTATGTTCCTTTCGAACAAGTAATCTCAAACTGAATTTCTGGAAAAGACTCAGCGTTCAACGTAAACGAAAACACTTCTACACTATTGGCTTTAAGTTTGACCTCTTTTCCTGCTCTTGCCAAGTCATACGCACGCTTACCATCAATTTGTTTAGCAGAAAAAACAGGAGGCGTTTGCTCCAATTTCCCAATAAAGAAACGCCTAGTTTCCTCTAACATTTCTGAGGTGATGTGATCAACAGGATATGTTTCGTCAAATGCTGTTTCTAAATCGTAGGAAGGCGTGGTTTTTCCAAGTAAAATTGTGCCCGTATACGTTTTTGCAGGCGCCATAAGCTGATCAATTTGTTTGGTATGTTTGCCCGTACAAATAACCAAAAGACCGGTAGCTAATGGGTCTAGTGTTCCTGCATGACCGACCTTAATGTTTTTGACTTGAAGTTTACGTTTGATATTCCAGCGCAACTTATTCACCACGTCAAACGATGTCCATCCGTAAGGTTTATCTACCAATAAAGTCTGACCTGCTTGAAAATCCATTGGAAACATTAAAGGGAATAGCATGCAATTAGGATTAGTCCTACTATCACACGATACCAACCCCAAAGGCGAAAACCAAATCTTTGAATCAACTCAATAAAAAACTTAATTGCAACCATACCTATCAAGAACGCAATCAAATTACCTAATCCAAAATAAAGCAGGTATTCTGATTTGGAAGTCAATAATTCATACCCTTTTTGTTCGACACCTTTGTAGTTCCAATCTTTAAGGAAAATGGAATAGGCCGTCACGGCAAGCATGGTCGGAACAGCTAGAAAGAAACTAAATTCTGCGGCTAATTTCCGTGTTAAACCTTGCTGCATTCCTCCAATTATTGAGGCAGCTGCGCGACTTGTTCCTGGCATCATAGCCAAACATTGCCAAAAACCTATCGTTAATGCTTTGGTAGTAGAAATATGCTCTTCTTCCCGAATGTGCTGTTTTTTAAATAATTTATCAATAAACAACAACACAACACCACCAACCACTAAGGTTATTGCAATAGGCAACGGTTTCTCAAGTACGGCCTCTATTTTGTCGTCGAACAACTTACCTAAAACAAGTGCAGGAATTACGGCTATAGCCAATTTTATGTAAAAATTAATGGATTTGAAATCCATGAACTTTTTCCAATACAAGACAACAACCGAAAGAATGGCGCCAAATTGAATGGAAACCTGAAACATCTTAACAAATTCGTCTGACTCCGTGTGAAACAGCGAACTGGTAAAAATCATATGGGCCGTTGAAGAAATAGGAAGAAACTCCGTTAAGCCTTCAACCAAGGCTAAAACAATCGCTTGAATTAAATCCATTATTTCTTGATGTCAGGTGTAGTATGAACAGCATCTGATTGAACAACCTCACCTGTTTGTTTTGGCTTTTTCATGATTGAGTAGAAAATCACAACGTAACCACCAATAATGAACATGGGTGCCAAGGTTATTCGTCGAGCGCTGAACAACTCGTTTGCATCAAATTTATTGGGATCCGGTGTTGCACCACCTATCATAAGTAAAAACCCAAGAATATTAATTGCTAAACCAATCAATAACCATTTGTAATTTTCTGGTCTGAAGCCAAATGCCGCTTTATTATTCATAAACCAAAATTAATACAAATCATCTAATTTCATGCGTAAATATTTATTCAACGCAAACCAGGTAGAAACCATGGTGATTAATATTCCCATTAAAATGATTGCCGCACACAAAACCAGAAAAGTATTGAGTTCGTAGGTTATTTCAACTGCATCGAGCACATTGTTTAAGGCATAAAATAACGTGATCAACAGAGCCAACCCAATGATGGCTGAAATGATTCCTTGGTAAACGGATTGCACTAAAAATGGACGTCTAATGTAACCAGAAGTAGCGCCAACCAGTTGCATGGTTTTTATGGTAAAGCGTTTCGAATACAATGCCAATCGAATGGTGTTATTTATCATAGCAACAGCAACTACAATTAATAACGCAGCGACAGCTAAAAACAAAAATACAAACTGTTTAAATCCCAAATTAACAGACTCTACACTGGATTTATCGTAATTCACTTCGTCTAATTGGTCTGGATAAGACTTCATTAATTTGGCTTTGATTTGCTCCATACCACTTCGTGTTGCAAATGCCGCTTTTGGCTTAAAACCAACGGTTGCAGGCAATGGATTTTCGCCATCAAAAATGGCCAATATTTGGTCTTCATTTTGATCTGTCCCACTAAATTCCTCAATTGCACGTTCAGGTGACACGTAAAATACCGCCTTAAATTCTGGCCATGTTTTTAATTCTTGTTCGATTTGTTTAATGTCTGCGTTATTCATTTCAGGCTTAAAAAATAAATCGCCTTGCAAAGATTCTTTTGCTTGAGTTTGAATGGTGTCTAACCCGATTACACCGCCAAAAACCAATCCAATCATAAAGAGAACCAAAGAAATCCCAATTACCGTTGAAACATAACTGGTTCTAACCTTCTTTTTACTGTATTTTTCTGATGTTGCCATTAATCACGAAATTATTCAACTGAACGGTCCTTACGCCATTTGCTCGTAAAAGTTAAAAAACATACCTTGTTGAAAACCTAAAAAATGAACTACAAACTTGGCAGGTGTTGTTACAAATGGCATGAGATTTGAGTTATCAAGTCAGTTAGTTTTCATAAGTACAGTTTAGATTTAGGTTAAAAGCGGCTCGAAATCGGGTCGCTTTTTTAAGTCATTAAACGGGTCAAAATATTGATAATTTAGTTGTAAATTTGTACGTTTTTCAAGCACTTCTGCTTGTTCAAGAACTAAATTATTTCATGAAGAACATTAGGAACTTTTGTATCATTGCCCATATCGACCACGGAAAAAGTACTTTGGCCGATCGTTTATTGCAAACCACCGGTACGATATCAGACAGAGAAATGCAAGCTCAAGCTTTGGATGACATGGATTTGGAGCGCGAGCGTGGCATTACGATTAAAAGTCACGCCATTCAAATGAATTACACGTTTGAGGGTGAACCCTATGTATTGAACTTAATTGATACGCCTGGGCACGTCGACTTCTCTTATGAAGTATCACGATCTATTGCAGCTTGCGAAGGAGCTCTTTTGATTGTTGATGCGACGCAAGGAATTGAAGCACAAACCATATCAAATTTATACTTAGCTCTGGAGCACGATCTGGAAATAATTCCTGTATTGAATAAAATGGATTTACCCAGTGCGATGCCAGAAGAAGTAGCCGATCAAATCGTAGACTTGATTGGTTGTAGTGCAGATGATATTATTCCTGCTTCTGGTAAAACTGGTTTGGGCGTAGATCAAATTCTTGAAGCAGTAATTCATCGCATTCCTGCTCCGAAAGGAGAGGAAGATGCACCGCTACAGGCCATGATTTTCGATTCTGTATTTAACTCATTTCGCGGTATCATTGCCTATTACCGGGTAAAGAATGGTGTTATTCGGAAAGGAGATAAAGTAAAGTTCTTCAATACGGGGCGAGAATATTTGGCTGACGAAGTGGGTATCCTTAAAATGGACCTCAGTCCTAAAAAAGAAGTGCGTGCAGGTGATGTAGGTTATATAATTTCAGGTATCAAACAGGCGAATGAAGTAAAGGTTGGTGATACCATTACTACCAGTGCAAACCCATGTGAACACGCTATAAAAGGTTTCGAAGATGTTAAACCGATGGTTTTCGCAGGCATTTACCCTGTTGAAACAGATGACTATGAAGAGTTGCGTTATTCGATGGAAAAACTGCAGTTAAATGATTCTTCATTGGTATTTGAACCGGAATCTTCAGCAGCTTTAGGATTCGGTTTTAGATGTGGGTTCTTGGGCATGTTACACATGGAGATTATTCAAGAACGTTTAGAACGTGAGTTCAATATGACTGTAATTACTACAGTTCCGAACGTTTCTTACTTTTGCTACCTTACAAAATCACCGGATAAAGCGATGGTGGTGAACAATCCTTCCGAACTACCTGATCCGTCCACTATAGATCATATTGAAGAACCATTTATAAAAGCACAGGTTATTACCAAGTCCGAGTATATAGGTCAAATCATGAACCTTTGCATTGAAAAACGTGGTGAACTTAAAAACCAGGTGTATTTAACACAAGATCGTGTTGAACTGACTTTTGAGATGCCTTTGGCGGAAATTGTATTTGATTTTTATGACCGATTGAAGTCAGTTTCTCGAGGTTATGCTTCATTTGATTATCATCCAATTGGCTACAAATCTTCGGATTTGATAAAAATGGATTTATTACTCAATGGCGAACAACTTGATGCCTTATCAGCACTTGTTCACCGCAGTAATGCGTATGACTTAGGGAAAAAGATTTGTGTAAAATTGAAGGAATTAATTCCGCGTCAGCAATTTGAAATTCCTATCCAAGCAGCAATTGGGGCGAAAGTAATCGCACGTGAAACCATCAAAGCCTTGAGGAAGGATGTTACAGCAAAATGTTATGGTGGTGATATTTCACGTAAACGTAAATTATTAGAAAAACAGAAAGAAGGTAAAAAACGTATGCGTCAAGTAGGCCGAGTAGAAGTGCCACAAGAAGCATTCATGGCAGTTTTAAAACTCAACGATTAATAATTACAAGC
>Ga0172373_10003590_pt1 | contig 22568 bp, 15 predicted proteins | sample Lak10m_2_FD_114546 | JGI IMG/M metagenome (GOLD analysis project Ga0172373, IMG submission 114546) | Freshwater microbial communities from Kabuno Bay, South-Kivu, Congo - kab_092012_10m | ecosystem: Environmental > Aquatic > Freshwater > Lake | place: Democratic Republic of the Congo...
ATTGTACATCACTGGTGGACAAGCACCTTATGCCATTCAGTGGAACAACGGAGAAACAACAACTGCTATCGAAAACTTGAAAAAAGGAACCTATGCTGTTACCATTACAGACGCTCAAGGACAAACAACAACTGAATCCGTTAGCATTGATATGCCTAACCAATTACGCTTACTTACAACACACCTGTATTAACCGCTGCTGACAATTTCAACGCGAAACTTAACGTAATGATTACAGGTGGATCTCCTTGGGAAAATACCTTAACAAACCAAAACATCTACTTCGTGCGTATTGATGGCAAATCTTACTACGAAAACCCAGAAAACATCCCTGCAGGAAAACACCTCTTGAGTATCGAAGATGCACACGGTTGTGCACTTTCAGTTAACACAAACATGACCATTCACCTTGCAGGAGAAACCGCACAAACCGAACAAACGATTGAAGGACTTGGAAACATTGACATGACTGTTTTCCCAACTCATTTAGCAAACCAAACTACAACCCAAACCAACAGCTACAACTAAACCTATTTAAACATGTGTGTGTAAAGGCCGGGGGATTTTCCTTCGGTCTTTTTTGTTGGATGGGGTTGACAGAAAATAAAAACTCCGATTTAATGCGCGTCCAACCAATTGTTTGCAGAGCGCACTTCAACCTCCATTGGAACAATTAAATCTATCGCAGATTCCATGGCAGATTTTACCAAGGCCTGCATGTGATCTACCTCATCTCGGTGCACATCAAACACCAATTCATCATGTACTTGTAAAATCATGCGCGACTGCAAATCTTGGGTTTTCATTTCTCTATGCACTGCAATCATGGCCAGTTTAATGATATCTGCAGCTGAACCTTGAATGGGTGCGTTAATCGCATTTCTTTCTGCAAAACCACGAACAACGGCATTCGCAGAATTGATATCTGGTAAATACCGTCGGCGCTTCATGATGGTCTCCACATAACCTAATTCTCGTGCCTGTTGAATGGTTTTATCCATGTAACTTTTAATGGTCGCAAATTGCTCAAAATAGCTATCAATGATTTGCTTTGCTTCCGTTCTTGAAATATTTAAATTCTGAGATAACCCAAAAGCAGACTGACCATAAATAATGCCAAAATTGACCGCCTTGGCTGCACTCCGTTGATCGCGTGTAACCTCGTCAATGGGCGTTTGAAACACATTAGCCGCAGTTGTAGCATGTATGTCTTTACCACTGCGAAAGGCCTCCACCATGCCGGGGTCCTGACTCAATGCGGCAATTATCCGCAATTCTATTTGAGAATAATCAGCAGCCATTAAGGTGTAATCACTATTTCGAGCAACAAAAGACTTTCTAATTTCTCTACCCTTTTCCGTACGGATGGGAATATTTTGAAGATTCGGATTATTTGAACTTAAACGACCCGTCGCTGTAACCGTTTGCATAAAATTGGTATGTATCCGATCATCCAATGCATCGGTCATTGTAGGTAGCGGATCTACGTAAGTGCTCTTCAGTTTTCTTAACTTACGGTATTCCAAAATCAACGGTATAATCGGATGATCTTTTTCGTGTTTTTGGAGAATATCTTCCGAGGTAGCGTATTGACCTGTCTTTGTTTTTTTTGCCTTGCTTGAGATTTTTAAATGTTCAAAAAGTATATCTCCCAATTGCTTTGGCGAATCAATATTAAATTCTAACCCAGCGGCAGCTTTAATTTCCTTTTCCAATCGAACTAAGGTCTCCTCCAATTCTTTCGAATATGTTTTTAATCCCTCTTTGTCAATTGCAATCCCCTCAAACTCCATGTCCTTCAACACTTCAATCAAAGGCATTTCCATCTCATAGAATAAATCTTTCAAATGAGGTTTATCTATTTCGGGTTGAAAAGCTTGCTTCAATTGAAAAGTAATGTCCGCATCTTCACACGCATAATCCACAATCTGTTCGGGTGCTAGATCAGCCATATTCCCTTGACCTTTACCTTTTTTACCAATCAGCGTTTCAATGGAAATAGGTTGATAATTCAAGTAATACCCAGCAAGAAAATCCATGCCTTGTTTGGATTCTGGATTGATTAAGTAATGTGCAATCATGGTATCAAAGGTTGGTGCGGATACCTGTACACCATATCGACTCAATACTTTTAGATCATACTTAATGTTGTGTGCTATTTTCTCAATGGAGGTTGACTCAAAGAATGGCTTAAATTCATCCACAATTAACTGAGCCTCTTGAAAATTTGATGGTACAGCCACATAAAATCCCTCACGAGCTCTAAACGAGAAGGACATCCCAACTAAATCGGCGTGTAATGCCTCAAGTGCTGTTGTTTCGGTATCAAAACAAACTTGTTTTTGCTTTAACAAAAGCTCCAACAATTCCTTACGTTCTTCCGGTTTCGTGATTAAATGATAGCTCGGTTTTTCTGTGGCAATTGTTTTGTACGAACGCGTTTCAATCGGTTCCTGTGGTTCGAGCATACTCTGCATCCCAAATAAGTCGAGTTGACCACTATCCAATTGAGCTTGTGCAGTAACAATTATTTCTTCGCCGATGACTCTTCGCGTGAGGTTTCGAAACTCTAGTTCGGTAAAGACATCGCGAACCTTATCCGCATCTACTTCACACAACAATAGATGATCCTCATTAAATTCCACTTCTACATCGGTAATAATGGTTGCCAACATTTTAGAAATTCTTCCTTGCTCGGCAAAATTTATTACGTTTTCTTGTTGTTTACCTTTGAGTTCATGCGCATGATCAATCAAATTTTCAACCGAACCGTATTTTTGAATTAATGCTTTTGCTGTTTTCTCACCAATTCCGGGTATTCCAGGTATATTATCTGAAGCATCACCCCATAAACCGAGAATATCGATGACTTGAAGTGGGTGTTCCACTTCAAATTTCGCACAAATTTCATTGACGCCCCATATTTCAGCAGGAGCACCTCCCCTTCCGGGTTTATACATGAAAATATGCTCTGAAACCAATTGACCATAATCCTTGTCTGGCGTCATCATATAGGTGGTATACCCTTTCTGTTCAGCTATTTTTGCCAACGTTCCGATAACATCATCTGCTTCAAATCCTGCTACCTCCAGAATTGGCACATTGAATGCCTCTGCAATACGTTTAATCGGTTGTATCATTGAACGGATGTCTTCGGGCATTTCTTCACGATGCGCTTTATACGCTTCAAAATCTGCCTGACGATGGGTAGAACCACCAGGTGGATCAAAAACTACCGCCAAATGAGTTGGCTTCTCATTTTTAATTACATCAATGAGCACATTGGTAAAACCGAATGCAGCTGAAGTGTTTTGACCTTTTGAATTTATTCGGGGGTTCTTTGCAAAAGCAAAATATGCCCTGTAAATCAGGGCATATGCGTCTAACAAGAATAATTTCTTTTCCGTTTGTTGTGATAACATCTGTATTCTCCTCTTTATTCGGATTCGGTTGGTAACCTCATCGAATTGTTCTGTTGTTGACCAACCTTAATTTTTGTGTCGGACTGATTGGTTGCTGGTTGTTTTCCTTGCTCCTCACTTGCTTTTTCAGGAGTTGCGCATGAAACCAAAATCAAGGCTAAAAAAACTATCTTTTTCATTTCTACTATGATCTAATTAATCCTATCCGTGTATCCCCATCTGCTTCAATATCGGTAACTAATGCCGTAGCATCTAATTGCTCGAATACGATTTCATTGGCTAATACCTCATTACAGACATATGTCTTGTTTGCCGATATGGCTTGCTGTATCCATTCGTTTGTATCTACGCGTAACAAGATGCGATCCGTTACTTCCAGTCCCGAATCCTTGCGCAAGTTTTGTACCCGGTTAATTAACTCCCGAGCAATACCTTCTGCACGTAATTCTTCGGTTATAGTGATATCTAAGGCAACAGTTAAACCTCCTTCAGTAGCAACCAACCATCCTGGGATATCTTGAGCAACGATTTCAAAATCACCTAGATCCAATTCAACCGATACACCATCTACATCGCCTTTCCATCCTGCATTAGCCTCTACAGCTGCAATATCATCAGCTTGCATGGTATTTACCAGTGCAGCTATTGATTTCATTTGCTTACCATATTTCGGTCCGATTGTTTTAAAGTTCGGTTTTATACTTTTAACTAAAACGCCGTTACCTTCCTCCAAAATTTCTAATTCCTTCACATTAACCTCGGATAATACCAAGTCCTTAACGTGCATTAAGTTAGAAGCAAAAGAACCGTTCAATGCAGGAACCATGATTTTCTGAAGCGGCTGACGCACGCGAATTTTTTCTTTTTTACGTAAGCCTAACACCAATGATGAAGTACGTTGAGCAATATCCATTTGCTCCTCTAACTCCAAGTTAATGAAAGACTCATTCACTACAGGAAAATCTGCTAAGTGAACAGAAACGTGATTATGCCTTTTCGAAACTGCATTTAAGTCGCTGAATAATTGATCCATAAAGAACGGAGCAATGGGTGAACCTAATAAGGCAATGGTTTCTAAACAAATATACAAGGTTTGGTATGCAGACTGCTTATCAGTTAAATCATCGCTTTTCCAGAAACGTCTTCTACACAAGCGAACATACCAGTTAGACAACTGATCATTTACAAAATCTTGAATTGCCCTTCCCGCTCGAGTAGGCTCATATTCGGCATAAGCTGTATCTACATCTTTAACCAACGAATTCAATTTAGATAAAATCCAACGGTCAATTTCTGGACGATTTGACAACTCAATTTCTGCTTGAGAATAATCAAACCCGTCAATATTTGCATATAATGCGAAGAAGGAATAGGTATTGTATAGCGTACCGAAGAACTTCCGTTGAACCTCCGTTATCCCATCCAAATCAAACTTCAAATTATCCCATGGTTGCGCATTGGTAATCATGTACCAACGTGTTGCATCGGGGCCGTATTTTGACAATGTTTCGAACGGATCGATAGCATTACCAAGTCGCTTAGACATTTTTTGTCCGTTTTTGTCCAATACCAAACCATTAGACACAACGTTTTTGAATGCTGCGGAATCAAACACCATTGTTGCGATCGCATGTAAGGTATAGAACCAGCCACGTGTTTGGTCAACACCCTCTGCTATAAAATCTCCAGGATAACCTTTTCGATCATCAATCAACGCTTTATTTTCAAAAGGATAATGCCATTGTGCATAAGGCATTGCTCCAGAATCAAACCAAACATCAATCAAATCAGCTTCACGTTTCATGGGTTTACCTGATGGAGAAACTAATGTAATTTGATCCACGTAATTCTTGTGAAAATCAATGTTTGCATAATTCTCTGCGGACATGTCATCCACAGTAAAATTTGCAAGTGGATTTTCAGTCATAAATCCTGCTGCCACTGCTTGTTCACAGGCAGCCTTCAATTCTTCAGCCGAACCAATACAAATTCGTTCATCCCCCTCTTCTGTTGACCAAATTGGGATCGGAATTCCCCAATAACGTGAACGTGATAAATTCCAGTCGTTTGCATTTTCCAGCCACTTACCGAAACGTCCAGATCCCGTTGACTCCGGCTTCCAATTAATTGTATTGTTTAAGGCAATCATTCGGTCGCGAACATCCGTTACACGAATGAACCATGAATCCAACGGATAATACAAGACAGGCTTATCAGTTCTCCAACAGTGTGGATAACTGTGGACATATTTTTCAACCTTAAAGGCTTTATTTTCTGTTTTTAATTTGATAGCAATTTGTACATCAGCAGATTTTTCGGGTGCATCTCCCTCAGCATAATATTCATTTTTAACGAAGACACCTGCCAACTCACCCATTTCTGGACGAAACTTTCCTTGAAAATCAACCAGAGGAACCAAATTGCCTCTTTCGTCTGCAACCAGCATAGGTGGTACACCAGCGTCTGCAGCCACTTTAGCATCGTCTGCACCAAAAGTTGGCGCAATATGAACTATACCTGTACCGTCTTCCGTGGTAACAAATTCACCACCAATTACTTGAAATGCTTCTTCGGGATTTTCCGCTGGTAAAGCATACGGTAAAAGTTGTTCGTAACGTATTCCGATCAACTCCTCACCAGTACATGTAGCGGCAACATAGTAAGGAATAACCTTATCTCCAGCGTGATATGCGGTCAACTCTTCCGAAGTTGATACCTGTTCAAAACCTTTTCCGAATTGGTATCCCAACAAGGGTTTTGCAAGAATGACAGAAATCGGTTCGAAGGTATATTGGTTAAATGAATTCACCAATACATATTCGATCTTAGGTCCAACGCACAAGGCTGTATTGGAAGGAAGGGTCCAAGGGGTTGTCGTCCAAGCCAGAAAATGGGTAGTTTTTTCTTGTTGGATTGCCGTAAAAGGACAAGCGCTATTCCACTTACTTATTTTGAATTGAGCAACAACAGTTGTATCCGACACATCCTTGTAACAGCCAGGTTGATTCAATTCATGTGATGACAAACCCGTACCTGCTTTTGGTGAATAAGGTTGTATCGTGTATCCTTTGTAAAGTAAGCCTTTATTATACAACTGAGCCAGCAACCACCATACCGACTCCATGTACTTCGAGTCATAGGTAATATACGGGTCATCCATATCCACCCAATAACCCATTTTATGGGTAAGGTCGTTCCAAATATCGGTGTAGCGCATAACTGCCTCTTTACACGCTTTGTTGTAGTCTTCTATGGTGATTTTGGTGCCGATATCTTCCTTGGTTATACCTAATTCCTTTTCGACACCCAATTCAACTGGCAAACCATGGGTATCCCATCCCGCCTTACGTTTAACTTGATAACCTTTCAGTGTTTTGTAACGACAAAAAATATCCTTTATGGAGCGAGCCATAACGTGGTGAATACCTGGAAGTCCATTAGCAGATGGCGGGCCTTCGAAGAAAATGAAAGGTGTTTTACCCTCACGTGTAGTGATAGATTGTTCAAACACCTGCTGATTCTCCCATTTCTCAAGTACGCTTTGCGCCACATTGGGTAAATTTAATCCTTTGTATTCTGGATATGTTGTCGTCATATTCAACTGAATTTTAAGGGTGCAAAGATAAAGAAAATGACAACGTAAGCATGAACTGAGGCAGGTAAATGCACCTAATTTAGCGTTTAGAAAAACAGGTTGATTTTAAGCAAAAAAAAAGAAAGTAATTAAAAGCTTGTGTAATGATCCGCTCCAAAAAAAATTGAATCGCGTTTGACTAATGTTTAAATCAAATTTAAATAAATCAGCATAAATATGGCCGGCTCGAAAATATGGTTCTTCCTTTTCGCAACATATTGATAATCTAGCTCTTTATATGCTAAATACAACTTCTTATGAATATTAAGAAAATTCAAATTGTTGTTCTTAGCATAAATATCATAATCCTGATGGTGTACAATAAAAATTAAAATTCGTGGTTATTGAAGCAAACTATACAGCTCATGAAAACTTACATTGCTACAGCGCTCCTACTTGGAGCAACACATGTCGTATCTGCTCAAGAAACAGATACCAATCGCGTTAAAAAGGAATAACTGCTATTCAAATCCAAGCCGGAGGCACCTCCTGCAGTCCGATAGCTTTAACCACGTCAGAATTGATACAGATGAATCCATCTTCATCGCTGTTAACCTATGATGATTTTAAACTTCTTGGTAATTTTATTTCCGGTTATTCAAGACCACGACAACCTTGGTCGATTGCCTCTAATCTAAACCTCAATTTATCCTTTCAACCTAAACGCTCACATGCCACGTTACGTTTTGGAGCAATTTACCAGTCCCAAACCACAGCAGCTGATTTCTGGAATACGCTCAGCAGTTCGTCAACTTTTGACACGTTAACTTCCTCCGCAACTGGTGAAATATTCCTGGTTGATAGTGTACAGAACAGTACTTTTTTGGTGAGCACTAACCTTTCTTACATCGGACTCGACCATTCATTAATATACCAAACTCAACACAAGCGATTCAACGCTTATGCTGGTTTGGGTCTATCAGCGCTTGTTTCAGTGAATGCACGAACACAAATTAATTACAAATCAAGTGTCAGTTACAAAGACTTTTTTTATGCGACCATTCCACAAGAGCAAGTTCGTTCCGCGGAAACAGAAACAATTAAAATTCCGACAAGCTTTCAAGGTAGACTTTACATTCCGATTGGGTTAGACCTGAGATTAGGTAAACAAAATAATCTTATTGGAAATACCAGTATACATGTAGAATGGAGACCTACCTTGTTAATACAAAAGCTACCTACGCTCTCTACCAATCTTTCTTTTGCATCAACTGGTTTAATAGGATTAACATATAAATTGTAAACGTCTCTTCGTACGCGATTAACCCTGTTATTCGTGGAATCACTCCTACTCCTAACAGGATTGATTCATGCAACCAAAACATAATTGTTACATTTGATGCTCAAAAATTTAGTAGTTATGGCAGACTTTTTTTATCAGGATCCTTATCCAATTTTAAGCGATAAGACAAACTACCGCAAGGTAAGTTCAGATTATGTTAAAACAGAGCAACTTGGTGATCGAGAAATTTTGACAATCGATCCGAAGGCACTTGAGGTGCTAGCGCAAGAAGCAATGGCAGATGTGTCATTCTACCTGAGAGCAAGCCATCTCGAAAAACTGAATCATATTTTACATGATCCTGAAGCCACAGATAACGATCGATTTGTAGCCTATAATTTATTGCAGAATGCAGTGATTGCAGCAGAAGGTCAATTACCTTCTTGTCAAGATACAGGAACAGCTATTGTCATGGCGAAAAAGGGCGAAAATGTCTATACAGGGGTAGAAGATGCGGAACACCTTTCTAAAGGCATCTTCAATACCTATCAAGAGCGTAACTTGAGGTATTCACAAGTGGTTCCAATTTCCATGTTTGATGAAAAAAACTCTGGATCAAACTTACCCGCTCAAATTGATATTTATGCGAAAAAAGGGAGTTCCTATGAATTTCTATTTTTAGCAAAAGGCGGAGGCTCTGCCAACAAGACCTTTCTTTACCAAAAAACGAAGTCTTTATTAAATGATGCTTCTTTGGAGGAATTCATCCGTGAAAAAATTAAAGACTTGGGTACAGCGGCATGTCCACCATACCACTTGGCATTAGTTATAGGTGGCACATCAGCAGAAGCTAATTTAGCTGCCGTAAAAAAAGCATCGGCAGGTTATTTCGATGAATTACCTACATCGGGCAATATGGGAGGACAAGCTTTCCGTGACCTTGAATGGGAGGCCCGTGTAAATTTAATTTGTCAAGAAAGCCAGATTGGAGCCCAGTTTGGCGGGAAATACTTTACACATGATGTTCGCGTAATACGTCTACCTCGACATGCAGCCTCTTGTCCGGTTGGACTGGGTGTATCTTGTTCGGCAGATCGAAATATCAAAGCCAAAATTACCAAAGAAGGTTTGTTTGTGGAGGAATTGGAGAAAAATCCAAGAAGATTATTACCAGAAGTTCCACCGCAATTGGAAGCACCTGTTGTTGTTGATTTGGATCGTCCGATGGCAGATGTGTTGAAAGAATTATCGAACTACCCGATCAAAACACGATTAAAATTAAATGGCACATTGATTGTTGCTCGCGATATTGCACATGCTAAAATCAAAGAATTGTTGGATGCTGGACAACCCATGCCTGAATATTTCAAAAATCACCCCGTTTATTATGCTGGACCTGCAAAAACACCTGAAGGTATGCCTTCTGGAAGTTTTGGTCCCACAACAGCAGGAAGAATGGACTCCTATGTCGATTTATTCCAAGCACATGGTGGCAGTATGATCATGTTGGCAAAAGGAAATCGATCAACCGATGTTAAACAAGCTTGTCACAAACATGGTGGTTTTTACCTCGGATCAATCGGTGGACCTGCAGCAATTTTAGCAAAAGAAAATATCACCTCAGTGGAAGTTGTTGATTTTGAAGAATTGGGTATGGAAGCTGTACGCAAAATTACAGTCAAAGATTTTCCAGCATTCATTATCACAGACGATAAAGGAAATGATTTCTTTGAAAAGTTGTAAAACAAACCTGAATAACACTATTAAAGCCCGCTTAAAACGGGCTTTTTTTATTTGTTCTTTATCGTCATCACCACCCTAAATCCGATGTTCGGATGAGGATCTGTTTTTCCATGATAAGGATCTGGACCAAGAATCTTGATTTCTTCAGCATTACTCATCCATCCTCCTCCTGCAGTACCCGGGTCCTCTCGGGAGTTAGCTGCATTATAAACCATTTCCGACACGTTTCCACTCATGTTGTATAGACCTACACTATTTGGACTATATGAGTCAACCTTTAAACTAAAGAATCCCCCGTCATCCATATAGCTGTTCTCAAAGGGTTTGTAGTTTGCCATGAAAACGCCATCACTGTTTCTTAGAAACTGACCCTTCCAAGGATAGGGATAATCTTCGCCCATAGCCGAGGCTGCATAAACCCATTCTACCCGACCTGGTAAACGAACATCATTGTATTTCATCGCATCCTCCTGGCCCATTACTTTCCATAGTTCTTGAGACAACCATTTACAATACATTTCGGCGCCTTCTCGACTAATATTCACTACGGGGTAATTGTTGTAGGCAGGATGCGAGAAGTAATTCTCCTCCATCGGATCAACAGCCAATGCGGTCAATCCATTTATTTTCGACCATTGAGACTGATCCGGCTTCGCTTTTAGGAACTCCTCCTTTCTATCCTGAATTAAAAGATCGAATAAAAAAGTTCTGTATTCAAGATTTGTCACCTCCGTGCGTTGAATTAGGAAAGATTGCAAAGACGTTAATTTACCCTCAAAGTCAAAAGAGCCAGAAGGCATGCGTACAAATTCCTTTTTATCCATTTTTTCCAACGCTCTTAACATGGCTTTCTTCTGTTTGTTGGTTGCCCTTATTTCATCTTCAGTCAGTTTCGGGAAAATGTATCCATCATCAACCAATCGGATTTTATTTTTACCATTGGTTCTAACCTCATTGGTCGGCTTATTTTCATCGGCTTTGACATGCGCATCAATTTGAAGCGAAGAATCCGTGCTTGTATAACCAAATGGCACTTGATTGATCGTTGTGTTACCTGTATCCCGTTGAAAAGCTAACGGCTGATTTGCTGTTTGTTGCTTGTTTTTGATTGAGTAAATTGCCTCCTTCGATGAAACAAAATGAGGTTTTTTTTCTTCTTTTTCATGGAGTGAACCGATGAAAAGTGAAAGCGTGATTGCACTTGCGATTGTTAACATGATAATCCAATTTTTAAATGAGAAAAAAGATTTTTTCTTTGTCGAAACTTCAGAAGATAATTCCGAAATTTTAGCCAAAAAGGATTGTTGTGCTTCATCAAATGAGTACTCGGCCTGCTGGCTTTTTGCAGCCTGAAATAATTGTTCTAAGTCGTGTTGCTTATCCATGATTTACCTCCCCTATTTTTAAAGACGATTCGTAAGTAAGGATTTCCACGAGTTTTTCGCGCCCTCTTTTTAACCGCTGTTTGACAGCAGATTCTGAAACAGCTTGAATCTCAACTATTTCTTTGATGCTAAATCCAGCTATTTCAAATAAGATGATTGCCTCTCGCTGTTCATCGACCAATTGTGCTAATGCGACATGTAAAAAATGCACGTCTGCCGCATCATGCGGATTTGTCCCATTGTCGTGAACCGAAAAAATAGCATCCTCTTTTTTAAACCGTGTTGCTTTCTTTTTTTGATGATAGTTCCCAATAATCCGAACACTGATACCGCAGAGAAAAGACAAAAATGCATCCTTGGATTTTAACGTTTCAAATTTATCAAACGCCACAAGCAATGTATCGTTAATCAAATCACGATAATCCATATCACCAAAAACTCTTGCTCTGCAGAAGCGTTCAAACCGATCATGATTCGGCTTGTAGAGTTCCAGAAAATAGGCTTGTTTCGTTTTGTTCATCTCTTACAAAAGTCGGTGTTCTTCAGGTAAGTTTGATGAAACGAAAAAAAGTTACATGGAATTTCGTTGTTTTTAAAATAAATTGTTTTGATGGCTAGAATACGTAAAGATCTCGACTGAAATTCAGTTTTGATTCCTCGAGACAGGATAAAAGTAAGCTTCGAACAAATTAATAGAAGTGTTTGTTTGTACTAGACGCATTAATGCGATAACTTTGCAAGCAATCAAACGATTATGGCACACTATCAAGCAGGACCATTTCTGGAACAAATAAACATCCCCGCAGACTTACGCAATAAGTTTAAAACGGATGAGCTTCCGCAAGTGGCAGACGAACTCAGACAATACATTGTTGACGTTATTTCTGAAATCGGAAACAGCCACTTTGGTGCTAGCCTTGGTGTTGTTGAACTCACCGTAGCGCTTCATTATGTTTTCAATACGCCAGACGATCAGCTTGTTTGGGATGTTGGTCACCAAGCCTATGGTCATAAAATATTAACTGGTAGACGCGAACGCTTTCATACAAACCGCCTCAAAGGAGGTATTTCAGGTTTCCCAAAACGCAGTGAAAGTGAGTTTGATACGTTTGGTGTAGGTCACTCATCTACTTCCATTTCAGCAGCTTTAGGCATGGCTGTTGCCAGCAAATACAAAGGAGATAAAAATCGTCAACACATTGCAGTGATTGGTGACGGTGCCATGACAGCAGGATTGGCTTTTGAAGGATTGAACCATGCAGGCTTTGAAAAGGATGCCAATTTACTTGTTATTCTTAACGACAACTGCATGTCCATTGATCCCAATGTGGGAGCTTTGAAGGAATACCTTACTGACATAACAACTTCACATACCTACAATAAAGTGAAGGATGAAGTATGGAAATTATTGGGCAAAATCTCGAAATTTGGCCCGGATGCTCAGTCTGTTGCATCCAAAATTTCAACGGCGTTAAAATCATCTCTACTGAAACAAAGTAACCTATTTGAATCTTTAAATTTCAGGTATTTTGGTCCAGTTGACGGACATGATGTAATTGGATTAGCGAAAGTATTAGAAGATTTAAAAGACATCCCAGGCCCTAAAATTTTACATTGTATTACTCGCAAAGGTGCAGGATATAAATTCTCTGAGGAGGGAAATCCAACTAAATGGCACGCGCCGGGTGTATTTAATAAAGATACCGGTGAAATCGTGAAAATTGTACCGAAATCACCCCAACCACCTAAATATCAAGATGTATTCGGTCATACCATTGTTGAATTAGCCGAAGAAAATGATAAAATAATGGGTGTTACACCAGCGATGCCTTCTGGGTGTTCTTTGAACATCATGATGCAAGCCATGCCAGATCGCGCATTTGACGTTGGTATTGCAGAACAACATGCTGTTACCTTTTCTGCTGGACTTGCAACACAAGGTTTGGTACCATTCTGTAATATCTATTCCTCGTTTATGCAACGTGCATACGACCAAGTTTTACATGACGTAGCCATTCAAAATTTAAATGTTGTTTTCTGCTTAGACCGTGGGGGTTTAGTTGGAGCGGACGGAGCAACACATCACGGAGCATATGACTTAGCATACATGCGTCATATACCCAATATGGTTGTTTCTGCACCAATGAATGAATCGGAGCTCAGAAACTTGATGTACACCGCTCAATTGCCCAATCAAGGTCCATTTACCATCCGTTATCCAAGAGGAAACGGGGTTCAAACCGAATGGAAAACTACACTTAAAGAAATCAAAGTGGGTACTGGTAGAAAAGTAACTAGCGGAAGTGATGTGGCTATTTTAACCATTGGTCACCCAGGAAACTTCGCACAAGAAGCCATCAAATCCTTAACTGAACTTGGAGCATCTGTTGCACATTACGACATGCGTTTTGTGAAACCAATTGATGAAGTCATGTTGCATGAAGTGTTCTGTAAATTCGACAAAGTAATTACCGTCGAAGATGGTTGCCTAATGGGTGGTTTTGGTTCGGCTGTTCTTGAATTTATGGTGGATCAAGCTTACAAAGCACAGGTTGTTCGATTAGGTATTCCGGATAAATACATCCATCACGGAACGCAAGAAGAACTTTGGGACGAGTGTGGGTTTCATACTGCTGGAATTATCGAAACAGTAAAACGCATGTTATCCATAACTACCGGTTCAAATAAACTTTCTCAATCAGCAGGATAAACATTTCTTTCCGCTATCTTGGTCACAAAATTTGATTATGACTGAGCAAAGCAGAACAAATTATGGTGCATTAACTACGTTAACCACTGTTTTTTTCTTTTGGGGTTTTATAGCCGCTGGTAACAGTGTATTTATTCCTTTTTGCAAAACTTATTTCCATTTAGATCAGTTTCAGAGTCAGTTAATTGACTTTGCTTTTTACTTGGCTTATTATGTTGGAGCGCTTGGACTATTTATTTACAGTTCAGGAAAAGGAAAAGATATTGTTGGTCATTGGGGCTACAAGCGCAGTATTGTATACGGCTTATTGTTCTCTGCCCTTGGCGCGTTAGCGATGATCATTTCAGTATATCAAAATGTCTTTGCGGGAATGCTCTTTGGCTTGTTCATTGTTGCGCTGGGCTTTTCTTTACAGCAAACTTCTGCTAATCCGTTTATGATCATGCTCGGCGATGAGGCAACTGGAAGCAATAGAATCAATTTAGGCGGAGGAATCAACAGTTTAGGAACAACCATCGGACCACTTATCGTCGCCTTGGCTCTTTTTGGAACAGCATCAGCGATTAGCGATGACATGATTAAAGCCTTGTCACTTTCCAAAGTAATTATTTTATACGCTTGTGTAGGCATGTTATTCTTGGGTGTTGCAGCTTTGTTCGGTTTTTCTAAAAAAGTGCCGACTGGAAAGTTTGAACAAGCAGAACAAACCTCAGAAACAAGCGCAAAAAAAGCGGTAATAACACTACTCGTCATCACTGGCTTACTGATTGCCTGCTTTGCACCTGTGTTTAATTCATACCGTTCGGATGCGGCACAAACCATCACATCCATTCAGACAAAGTTGGATGCCTTTAAAGTGGAAGATACCCAGGCATCGAAATCCCTTACACCAGAACAGCTTGAGGAGAAAGGACGTTTAGAACAGGAGTTACATGCCATCAAACACCCGTTAGAACAAGAGCGCATGTACTGGCTAAGCGGCGGATTACTGGTTGTAGTAGGTGGATTATTGTTCGCGCATCGTAAAGGAAAAAAGGAACAATCTGGTTGGGGCGCTATGCGTTATCCGCAATTAACCCTCGGCATGTTAGCGATTTTTGTTTATGTTGGTGTTGAAGTGGCTATCGGCAGTAATTTAAGTGAACTACTTAAACAACCTGATTTTGGTGGGTATAAGGCTTCTCAAGTTGCTCCTTTCATCTCCATGTTTTGGGGAAGCTTAATGATTGGTCGTTGGGCCGGTGCCATAAATGCCTTTGATCTGAAGCCAAAAACAAAGCAAATCCTGCGTTTTATCGTTCCACTTATCGCATTTGGTGTCGTATTAGGTTTCACTGCCTTGGCGGGTTATGATGTCAAGCCTTTATATTGGTATATTATCTGTGTGTTGGTTCAAATTGTCGCGTTTTATTTGGCTAATGATAGACCTGTTTTGACCCTAACACTTTTCGGAATATTAGGTATGTTAGCGCTTGTTGTGGGCTTACTTACCACTAAAATGGTTGCTGTTTACGCCTTGTTGAGCGGTGGATTATTCTGCTCCATTATGTGGCCAGCGATCTTTTCTTTGTCCTTAGCCGGTTTGGGTAGTTATCAATCCCAAGGGTCAGCTTTTTTAGTGATGATGATTTTGGGAGGAGCAATTATTCCTCCAATTCAAGGGAAGTTATCCGATGTTATCGGTATCCAACCTTCGTTCATTGTTGGTGTACTGTGCTTTGCTTATTTAGCATTCTTCGCTTGGTATGTTGGAGGCTTACTCAAAAAACAAGGATTATCATTCGATAATCAAACTAGCGGAGGTCACTAAATTTTTGCATCTAGTCAACCGCCACAACACCGTATTTCGTCAATAAGCCCGCCAAATGTTGGCTTGAAAATTTGGCCTTTCGAATTTTATTCAGCTCAGGGTCAATGATGCATTGTGATGCTGTAGACAAATCTGCTTGTTCTAGATTTGTTCGGTCAAAAACTCCTCCTGACAGGTCACACTCATTAAATTGGCTCCCGGTAAGGTCACACGCTGAAAAATCAACCTCAATTAATTGGCAATGAAAAAAATTGGTTTGTTTTATTTTAAGCCCATAAAAAGATGTGTGGTTCAACTGACACGAATCAAAGGAAACAGCAAATTCAACCGGATTACAAGTTTCAAAATGCACACCTAATATTTTGCATCCCCGAAACTTACAATCACGAAACGCGCTTCCGGTTAGTTTACATACACTGAGGTTGCAATCCACAAACTCACAATCCACAAATTTAAAATCAGACAAGGAACCTGATGAAAAATCACAATTCATAAAGGTACATTGCTCATATTCCCCTTTTAAGAGTCCAGTATTACCTAATGCTGCTTTTTCAAAGGTGGTATCGTAATGATAAGTTGAACTCATCTAATAAATATCAATTAAGCGGGCTTAGTTTCATTCGAAGAAGTTTTTCCCATCGCACAACCATCGCAAGATTTTTTCTTCTCACTGAAGCGCATATACATCTTGTTTGCAAGATAAACAATAGCCGAAACAACAGTAAGAATAACCAAAACACCTTGAATCATCACCCAAATAAATTATACGTTAGCATGGCACTGAGATAGGCTAATACCCCCATAAAAGTTAGCTGGATAAGAGGCCATTTCCAAGAATAAGTTTCTTTGCGCACCACAGCAAGTGTTGCCATACATTGCATGGCAAAAACATAAAACACCATTAATGAAACACCCGAAGCTAGCGTATACACTGGAGTGCCATCTTTACGTTTTTCAGCCCGTAAACGATCAATTAATCTTCTATTCGAATCACCATCATCGTGCACAGCATAAATGGTTGCTAATGAGCCTACAAACACTTCTCTTGCTGCAAAGGAAGTGATCAGTGAAATACCAATTTTCCAATCATAGCCGAGTGGCTGAATAAGGGGTTCAATAAACTTACCCATATGCCCAATGTAGGAATGCTCTAATTTAGCGGAAGCCACCAACTGATCCGTTGACGCTTCGTCTAATTTATTTATTTTGGCTTGTTCTTGCGCCATTTCCCCTGCCCGATACATTTCTTCTGCAGGACCAAATGTTGCTAAGGCCCATAAAATTACAGAGATGGCAAGGATAACCTTTCCTGCATCCCACAAAAATACCGTCACTTTTTCCCAAACCGTTATGCCTACATTTTTCCATCGTGGTGGTTTGTAAGACGGTAATTCAAGCAATAAAAAGCCCTTTTCTTTTGAATTGATTAACAGTTTTAACACGGCAGCTACTAACAATGCTGCGACAACTCCTAAACCGTACAACGCAAATAAAACCAAGCCTTGCAGGTTAAAAACTCCAGCGACACGTTCTTCAGGTATAACTAAGGCAATGAGCAAGGTATAAACCGGAATACGAGCACTACAACTCATTAATGGTGCGACTAAGATTGTTATCAAGCGTTCTTTCCAATCGGATATTGTTCGTGCTGCCATTACGCCGGGTATTGCACAAGCCACACTTGACATCAATGGAACAACACTTTTGCCATTTAATCCAAGCGGACGCATGATGCGATCCATGATAAAAACTACCCGAGCTAAATAACCCGATTCCTCCAAGATGGAAATAAAAAAGAAGAGCAAAGCAATTTGTGGTACAAAAACAACCACTCCTCCAATACCCGGCACAATACCTTGGCTAATCAGATCACTGAATAATCCTTTAGGAAGCATGTTTCCGAGCCATGAACTGAAGTCAGCAAAACTTGCATCAATAAAATCCATCGGAATGGCCGCAAAAGCATAAATAAATTGAAAAATCACTAAGAGTATAGATGCAAAGATCACGTATCCCCAAACAGGATGAACAACCAAACGATCAAAGTGATTAGATTTTGTTTCTTTTAATTCTGCAGATTTTTCCTCAACACGGTCTACCAAATTGGCAATGCGTTCATAGCGCCATTCAGCCTCCTTAGCCTGACAATCAACATCTTCAACAGCACACATCCCCTCGATAGACCATGGCGTGATGGGTTCATCAACTTTCTCCTGCAGCGCCTTCAATAAGCGGTCCTTGCCCAGACCAATTCTGGCATTCGTCTCCACTATTAACGCACCTGGAAATGCTTCTCTCAGTTTATCAACAGCAATAACCTTACCTCGCTTTTGTGCTAAATCATTCATGTTTAACACCAAAACAACAGGTATACCCAAGTCATAAACTTGCGTAAATAAAAATAAATTACGTTCCAAGTTCGAGGCGTCAACTACCACAACTACCTTGTCCGGGTAATCTTGATGGCTCGGTTTCGAAAAAACCGTGTATACAACCTCTTCATCTTTTGAACGGGGATATAAACTGTAGGTACCCGGAAAATCTATAAGCGTACAAACCTCATCACCTAAGGTAAATTCACCGAATTTCTTCTCGACGGTTACACCCGGAAAATTGCCTACATGCTGTCTTAATCCTGTAAGGACATTAAAGATGGAACTTTTTCCAGTGTTCGGATTACCCAGTAACGCGATCTTCATGCCTTAAACTTACTAAACTTTGAGGTGATTAAAGTTGTTGAACAGCAATCAATGCCGCTTCATCTAAGCGCAATGACAAGATGCTGCCACGAATGTCAATGGCTATTGGGTCACCAAAAGGTGCTCTAAACAACACTTTAAGCTGTTTACCTCGGACAATACCGAGCTCCATTAACTTAGGTTTAAGCGACGAACTTGCTATTGAGAGCACCTCAACACAAGAACCAGGTTGTATTTGACTGAGATTCGGCATTATGAATAACAAATGTAGCCTAAAGTTTAGGCGCAGGCTATACCACAAAACGGGTATTTTACCCTTTATCTTTCATGACCAAACGGGCAGTTTGTCTAGTTTTTTGTTCCAGTAGAATAGTTTTATTTACCGTAACCCTATCCAGCGTCTCTTGATCGTAGTGACGAACGGTAACCAACTCCAATCCTTCGTTGTATCTTACCTCATAAGAATCAGCGAACAGCGCAACAATTTCCTCTGGCTCAACTTTGTTACGATCGAGAAGAATAGAAAAATTCAACGCAGAGTTCTGCATGACATTGATTTTTGCGTTGATTGTTGTTAGTCGATTAAAAATATCGCTCAAATTCTCTTCCACGATAAAGGAAAAATCTCGAGTCGTAAAGGAGAACAGTACCTGATCCATCTTAAAAATGAATGATGGAATTAAATGGTCAAATTCCGTGGAATCCTGAATGATGGTGCCCGATGCGTGAGGATCAATAAACGACTTTACGTATAGCGGAATCATTTTATTCTGGAGCGGCTTTATTGTTTTCGGGTGTATAACAGAGGCACCATAATAAGCCAATTCGATGGCTTCTTTAAACGATATCTTGTCTAATTTAATGGTATTATCGAACCATTTTGGATCGGCATTTAACATGCCCGGTACATCCTTCCAGATCGTTACACTTTCTGCATCGGTGCAATAGGCAAAAATACCCGCCGTGTAATCCGATCCCTCACGACCCAAGGTTGTAGTAAATCCTTCGTCTGTATGACCAACAAAACCTTGTACTACCTGGATGTCAGCTTGCTCAAACGTGGGAATAAATCGCGCTTCTATGAGTTGTTGTGTTTTTTCCCAATCTACTTTACCTTCTTGGTACAAATGATTTGTTCGAATTAATTTTCGTGCGTCTGCCCAATGCGCTGCAAAGGCCTGCTCACGCAAAAACGCGGCTAAAATATGTGAAGAAATTACCTCCCCTAATGAAACTACCTGATCATATTCGAAGGCTAAATTATCTGGAAATGGCTGATCAAAACGTCCACGTAAGGCTTCAAATATATCTTCAATTTGATTGTGAACACCAACATGTTTTTCGCGAAAAAGTTCACCCATGATTTCTTGATGGAAAGTATATAAATCATCCACCAAAGCCATGAAAACTTTACGATCTCTTGCTTTTGAAGCTTTTACAACCTCCTCTAATTTATTGGTTGTTTTTCCCATTGCGGAAACAACAACCGTTATTTTTTCTCCTTCAAATAAAGATAAAATGGTCGCTACATTCTTCACAGCATGGGCATCTTTCACCGATGCACCTCCGAACTTAAAGACTTTCATGGTATTCAATAAATTTTAACGCAAAGTTAATTTTACGTTGAAGTTGGGATTATCGCTCTTCCAAGCAATTCATTTAAAATGTCCTAATTACACCGTCCAGCTGGTACCTTCTTTCCCGTCTTTGATGGTAATACCTGCGGCTGCCAGCATATCACGAATCTTATCTGACATGGCCCAATCCTTGTTTTCTCGCGCTTGCTGACGCAATTCCAACACCAAATCCATTACGGGTGCCAACTGACTTCCTGATGTTTCCTCGGTCAATTGAATACCAAGCACCTCCGTTACAAAACCTGTCATGGCATGTTTAAGTCGCGCAATTGAATCAGCACAAAGCGTTTCTTTACCGTCATTGATGGCATAAATACGTTTTACTGCATCAAATAAATTTGCAATTAAAATGGGCGCATTGAAATCATCATTCATGGCCACATAACATGATTGGATATGTTCTTCAACAGAAAAGGAATCAGCACTTGATGGGGTCAAATTATCCAATAAAGCAATGCCATCTAATAAACGCGACAAACCTTTTTCTGCAGCATTAAGCGAATCTGCTGTTAAATCAAGTGTGCTTCGATAATGTGCCTGCATCATGCAAAACCGAACAGTATTGGCTGAGTATGATTTTTCGAACAACCCTGTTGTACCCTCTATGATGTCTTTCGGTAAAAAATAATTTCCAAACGACTTGCTCATCTTTTGCCCGTTGACATTAAGCATGTTGGCATGCATCCAATAGCGGGCAGGGTTGCATCCTAGCGAACCACAATTCTGTGCAATTTCATCTTCATGATGTGGAAATTTAAGGTCCATACCACCGCCGTGAATATCAAACTGTGGCCCGAGATATTTTGTGCTCATGGCCGTACATTCGATGTGCCATCCTGGATTACCATCACCCCAAGGTGAGCGCCAGACCTGCATATCATCCGGACCAGCTTTTTTCCAAAGCGCAAAATCAGCGAAAAAACGCTTTTCATCCTGTGCGGTTAAATTTCTTGTTTCTTCGGCCAATTCATCTACTTTTCGACCAGACAAGATGCCGTATTCATATTTCTCTCCGTAAGCACGAACGTCAAAATAAACACTACCATTCACCACATAAGCAAATCCATTTTCTATAATTTGCTCGATAATTTCAATCTGTTCCTGAATATGCTGGGTTGCAGTAGGCTCAATTGTTGGAGGCAATAAATTATAAATGCGCTGCAATTCCTGGAATTTAACATTGTAGCGATACACAATTTCCAGTGATTGCACCTGTTCTAATCGTGCAGCTTTACCAATGCTATCTTCAGCCTGACCCAAACTGTTGGTGATGTGTCCTGCATCCGTAATGTTACGAACATATTTTACGTTCAATCCGAGGAAACACAAATAGCGGTAAATCATGTCGAAGTTAATAAACGTTCGCATGTTACCCATATGTGGTTCGCTATATAAGGTCGGACCGCATACATACATGCCTACGCGCCCTTCGTGCAAGGGAACGAATTGTTCTTTTTGCCCTGAAAGGCTATTGTAAATAGATAATTCCATGTGTTTTCTACCAAAAGGAAATCAAAAATAAGAAATACACCGCTACCGAAGATGAATACTGAAAAACAATTTAACGCACCCATTTGCTCAGATGAAAACAAATTCGAATAAGGTTCTAAAACAGAATTGAGAGGCTTATGAGTCAAAAAGTAAATACAATGCGTTGACTGATTTCAAAAGAGGTGGGAGCACAAATAGTTAACAAACACAAAAAGGATAGTTTCCCTGCGAAATCACCTTTGTAAGGGCCTTTAAATTCTGATCATCCCCTCGATTTTTCGAAATACGGCTCATCCTTCTCTATCTCATTACCTTCGCTGTCTCGCTCTGAATTTGCCACAGCATTACAACTACTGCGGGGCGGGAACAACTTGTTTTTTGGCTTTTTTCAACTGATAATTTTCGCTATCTTAAAGTAAACTATGAAGAATGAAATTATATTATACCGACCAAATGAGGCTGCAGAACATATAGAAGTTCGCCTTGAAAATGAGACTGTTTGGTTGAATCAAGCTCAAATGGCAATTCTTTTTGGACAGACAAAACAGAACATTAGTCAGCATATTAACAATTGTTTTAATGAGGGTGAATTAGAGAAATTTTCAACTGTCAAGGAATACTTGACGGTTCGAGTTGAAGGTAAACGGAAAGTTACCCGAAAAGTCGATTTTTACAACCTCGATGTAATTATCTCTGTTGGTTATCGTGTAAGATCCAAACAAGGAACACAATTCCGAATATGGGCAACAACTGTTTTGCGTGAATACTTGCTCAAAGGTTATGCAATCAACCAACGCGTGGATCGAATTGAAAAT
>Ga0172373_10003592_pt1 | contig 22567 bp, 34 predicted proteins | sample Lak10m_2_FD_114546 | JGI IMG/M metagenome (GOLD analysis project Ga0172373, IMG submission 114546) | Freshwater microbial communities from Kabuno Bay, South-Kivu, Congo - kab_092012_10m | ecosystem: Environmental > Aquatic > Freshwater > Lake | place: Democratic Republic of the Congo...
AAAGCGGAATGCTTCTAGTGCATAGCTAGCGTGAAGTGCTAGGTATATTGACTTAATGTGTTCCTCTTCAGTAACTAGTCCGTCTCCAATTTCTTTTTGGCAGTTTAAGTTATGCAGATAGTCATAATACTTGCCCACGCTACTAGCCATGCTGACAATTTCTTCTGTATCATGAATAGTGTTGAACACTTCTTTTGGCACGTTATAGATATTACGAATAATGTGACTGTAGCTACGGCTGTGAATGTTAGTTTCAAAGAATGTCCAGTTATATACTAGAGCTTCTAGTTCTGGTAAACTAACAACTGGTGTAAAGATCTGACTAGGACCACGACCTTGTAAACTATCTAGAGCTGTTTGACGTAGTAAATTACTAGTGAAAATATGTTTAACAGCATCACTAGCATCTTTAAAATCGCCTGCGTCTTTAGTTAGGCTAACTTCTTCCGGCACCCAAAAGAATCCTCTGGCTGTAGCTTCAAAGTCAGCAATCTTCTTATACTTAACTTCTTCAAAACGTTGAATGGTTACAGGACCAGCTGGATCGAGAAACATCTTACGGTTAAGATAGTCTGTTTTTGTAGTTAGGTTATATTGTTTTTTACTCATAGTTTACAACTCTCGCAATCTTCTTCAATGTATTCTTCAACTAGCTGTGCTGTAGGAGCAACTTCTTGTTCCATCTTAGCACCTTGTTTATTAATTAAGCTATAATAGAAAGTCTTTATACCCCACATGTGTGCCTGCATTAAATTTTTAGCAATTAGTGTAGTTGGCACTTTACGATCTGCAAAATGTGCCGGATTGTAGAATGTGTTAGTGCTAATACTTTGATCTACATAGGCCGCTAATACAGCCGCTGTTTTTAAGTACCCATCACAATCTTTCTGTTCCCACATTAGTTGATAACGATTTTTCAACTTGTTATATTCTGGAACAACTTGTATAAACGAGCCTGCTTTTGATTCCTTAACTGTAATCAAGCTCATTGGCATTTCAATACCGTTAGTTGAGTTAATTACTACACTTGAACTTTCTACTGGTGCCACTGCCATCAAGGTAGCGTTACGTACACCATAGCTACGCATATCGCTACGTAGTTGTTCCCAATCTAGTTCACGGGTTGGAGTAAAGTCAGCAAGTTTGTTAACTTCTTTAGCTCGACGTTCCCATGGGAAGTGCCCTTGGCCATAACGTGTGTGTTCGCTATGTTTACATGCACCACGTTCTTTAGCTAGCTCAACAGTTGCTTCTGTTAAGTAGAACGCTTGATGTTCCATCCATGTTTTAACTTCTTGTAAGGCATCTGCTTCGCCGTAGCGTAAGTTCTTTTTAGCATGCCAGTAGGCTAAGTTGGTAATACCAATACCTAGTGGCTGTATCTCATCGTTACTTAACTTACTTTGTATGCTTAAGAAATCTTGATAATCTAAGATATTACATAAACTACGCTGTAAGATACGACAAGCGCGGCGCATGTCTTCCGGGTTACGGAAAGCACCCCAATTAATACTGCCAAGTGTACACAATGCTATTCTACCATCTTCATCATCTAAGCGTTTGAAACTCTTAGTTGGGAGTAAAATTTCACAGCACAAATTACTTTGATAGATTGTGTGATACTCTGGGTCAAACGGTCCTTGGTTCATAACATTATCAACAAACACCAGATAGATACGACCAGTATCAGTTCTCTCTTTTAAGATGCCGCTTTTGAATACTTCTTCAGCACTCATAACTTTCTTGCGTAGGCCGCGTTTAGCTTCATACTTGACATATAGCTCTTCAAACAATTTGGTATTTTTGTAAAAGGCTTCGTATAAGTCAGGTACTTCGTTAGGATCAAAGAATGTTATGTTTTCTTTGTTTTTGAATCGTCTCCAGAACATAGCGTTAAGCACAACGCCATAGTCCATGTGTCTAACTCGAGTTTCTTCTGTGCCTTGATTATTTTTAAGCACGATAAGATCATCAAACTGATGATGCCAAATAGGATAAAAAACTGTAGCACTAGCATTTCGAATACCACCTTGTGAACATGAACGTAAATCACCAAACCATTTCTTAAGGAACGGAATCATACCTGTGTGCATGATTTCTCCGCCTCGTATTGGACTACCTAATGGGCGCAGACGACCAATCTCTAAACCAATGCCAGCACGCTTACTGGCATATTTTGCCATCATTTCTCCGCTAGCAAAAATACTATCAAGATCATCATCGCTACGGATAAGGACGCAAGAACTGAACTGTTTAGTAGGAGTGCCAAGCCCAGCGAGAACAGGAGTGGCGAGAGTAAACAAACCATCACTAGCGGCATTGTAGTATTCCTTAATATATTTTAAACGTTGTGCAGATGCTTCGTTATGGAAAACTGTTGCGGCAGCTATGATATAACGAATTTGTGGAGTTTCATAAATTTCTTTTGTAGCACGGTTACGTACAAGGTATTTCTCAATGAGCTGTTCAATCGCAGCGTAGCTATATTCTTCGTCTTTAGTGTGATCAAGCATGTCATTCATCTTATCCCACTCTTCTTCAGTGTACCAACCTAGTAGCTCAGGCGTGTATAAGCCTACCCCAATGTTCTTTTTAACGATTTCGTACAGGTGGGGAACCTGATAGTCGCCATATACATCCTTGCGTAGCATAGATAAACGTTGCTTACCTGCTACATATTGATAATTAACATGTCCTACATCTGGTTCATGCTCAATATCGATTAAGTCTACGATAGCACGAAGTGTTAGTTCGTCAATTTCCCTTGTTGAAATACCATCGTAAAAGTGTGGTTGTGCTTTGATTTCAATCATACTCTGACTAACATCTGCTATACCTGCACATACTTTACTAATCTGGGCTTGCCATTTACTTACGTCTAAGGGAACGATGGCTCCACTGCGTTTTTTGACTTGAATAGTGCTCACTTGATTGCCTCTTATTAATACTTGTCTAAATGTAAATCTTTACTTGAATATTTGTAAAGTAAATCTAATTTCTGTTCTTCGATCTGTTGTGTATTTACTATCTCAAAAGGGTAGTAATTAAGAATATATTTTCCACCGTCAATCCAAGCTACATGGTATCTGTTCTTTTCTTTAAAGTCGTAATATGTGCGGAACTCTAACTCCACTGATTTATGACTAGTGAAGTATATAGTATATAGGATTCCTAGTGCTTTAGCAACATCACAATAGTAATTTTCGGCTAATAAAGTCCAAGGATCCGGCCAGGTAGTTGGGTCACTTGGATCTAGGTAATAAGTAACAAATGGAGCCGTGCTCCACATTTGGTTAAGTTCGTCAACTGCTCTAGCCAATGGCAAGTCACTTAGTTGGTGGCGAAGATCTTTCCACTGCGCGAGCCTATCATTAACTCGCAGATTCCAAAAATTTTGCCACATATTAGCTAACAGTTCTTAGATCAGTATATGAATATGTAATATTAGCATTGTCGCCAGTGCTTGTAGTAGTATAACCTAGCACAGCATTTCCGGTATTTGCATCACCTGTAAAGTATAAAACAACACCAGTTGACGCTGTTTCAGTGTATTCGTCGCTGAATACTACTGTAGTTCCTAGATAGTTAGTTACTGAAATACTACCAATACGTATTGCAGTATTTCTGGTAACATTATAGTTAATAATCTGCGAAGTCAATGAGTCAATACTCACATTACCGATGTTAACGATAGAACTTTGATTGTCAAGAATTTGTTCAGTTGCTGGAGTAATGTTAGAAAGAATTGTAGTTACGTTTGATAGAAGTGCATTTAGGTTAGCTATGTTAGCATTAACACTGTCAATCTGCACACCTATCAAACCGGCACTGTATTCTGTTAATACTTCAGTAACCCCAATGGTAGGTGCGCCTTCAGATAGTGTACCTTTACCAATGAATAATTGTTGTGTGTCAACACACCAACCAAATTCACCAGTATCTAGTGCAGGTAGATCTGATCTTAATCCGTAACGTACTTGTATTTTGCTAATTGTCCAAACTGCCATGGCTTCACCTTAGTTCTTATTCTTATATTTATGCTAGCTTGTAATACTGCTCTACTCTCTGAAGCCAACGGTCAGTCCATAGGTCCCACTCACTACCTTCCACAGTCCAAGTTTGATACTGTACTGCTTCGTTAGCTTTTGGCGCTACAGCCATTAAAATAACACCTTGTCTAATGTCTGTTCCGTGTGTTTCGTTATGTGCTAGTCCATATGCTGCTAACTGGAGGAAATAGTCTTCAATCCACTCGGTTTTCTTAGGTTTATTGGTCTGTTTATAGTCTAAAATGGCTGGTTTTGACTTGTAAATTCCGCAAGCGTCAGTAGTACCAGCGTAGAGGCCAGATACATATAAAGGAACCTCAATTCCCCATACTTCATCAACATGAACTAACCCTTCATCAATCACAGCTCGAGCCATTTGATGTGCTTGTATGCTGTAAGGATTAGTACCTGGATCATTTAGTATGCGATTGTTCTGCACATAATCTTCTAAGAACTTGTGCATTCGTGTGCCGCGGCCTGCGGCTTCTGTGGTTATTTCAGTGGCACGTTGCTCGCCAACTGACTTGCGCCAGTTGGCCAGTGCTTCTCGCTTTTCTTGGGGTTTAGTACGATCTAAGATTGTAGTAACGCTCGGAACTTTACTACCGTCTGGTAAACAATAATGACGTTTGCCATCTACTGTTTCTCTGTTTATTGGTGTGTAATCATATTTGTTAACTAGCATAGTACTAGTATATAGCAAGATTTAACTAAAGTCAAATACTAAATGATGAGCCACACCCGCATGTTGCTTGTGCATTTGGGTTTTTAATACTAAATTGACTACCGGCCAGACTTTCTACATAATCAATCTCTGCACCTTGTAGATATTGACTACTCATACTGTCAACTAGTACCGATAGTCCGCCTGCTTCAATTTCAAAATCATCTTCGTTTTTTTGATCATCAATAGTAAATCCATATTGGAAGCCACTACAGCCCCCGCCTTGTACAAATACTCGTAGGCGACTTGTACTAGGTTCGTCGCTCATGATGTCTTTGATTTTTCTAACTGCATTTTCACTAATGTTAACCATTTTGTTTTTTCCTATAATCTTCTATTGCTGATTTAATAGCATCTTCTGCTAGCACACTACAATGTATCTTTACCGGCGGTAACGCAAGTTCATCAGCAATCTGGCTATTCTTAATCTCTTTAGCTTGGTCCAACGTTTTGCCTTTAAGGAGTTCGGTAACGAGAGACGAACTAGCAATCGCGCTTCCGCATCCGTAAGTTTTAAATTTAGCATCTTTAATTATACCATCTTCTACTTCAATTTGTAGTTTCATTACGTCACCGCACGCAGGTGCACCGACCATACCTGTACCAACCTTAGGTGAGTTCTTATCTAAACTACCCACGTTCCTAGGATTTTCGTAATGTTCTAATACTTGTTGCGAATAGGCCATTTTAAATCTCCAATAGTTGACTATTATTGTAAACTATTTATCAGGCTATGTCAACGATTTGTGATAATATTCGAGTATAAATTAGGGAAGTCATACCAGCTTGGATTAGTCTCAACGATTATAGAAAACATTTTTCTAGTTGTACTAATATTCTCAACGCTGTGTACTTTTTGTACATTAAATGCTATCCATGTTTCTTTTGGTAGCTGTACTGCATATTCTTTTTTAACTTGATTAATTCTATAATTAGTTGCTCTACGATGGTACGTAGGATGTTGACGCCTTTCTTTATCATAAAACGTAGTAACTACATCAGGTCCACCTGTGTCTAAAATCCAATTAATCGCCACATTACGACCACGATCAGTGTGTATAGGCGTGTGACTAACACTATCCGGGTATCTATTTTTCATTAATGCAAACATGCCACGACATTTAGATTTGAAGTAGGATCCATAAACATCATCAACAATTTGATTTTGTTCATCTGAATACTCTGTTAGTTTGGTACTATACTGGAACCATATGATCTTACGTTGTCCGTGATTAAATTGTTCGTTCCATATGGCATTCGACTCTGTATCTGGCTCTCCGTTAGGGAACATTTCTGCCAACATCTTTTCCATTTTGTATATATGGTCAATAAGTTCCTGTGGAGGAGGAGGCAAATCAAGCGTTAAGATATATTCGTTGTTTAGTTCCATGATAAAATTACTTATAAAAATGTAATTCGTGTTCAGTAACTATTGGTGGAAAGTTAGGTTTGCTTAAATTAGTTTGCTTTGGGCCCAGGGCAGAATGCCATTGCAAATCTTCAGGGCAGAATTCGCACTGTGGTATAGGACTATCTTTTGTTTCTACAAAGTTCTTTAGATCAGCATCAGTACAATCATAAGATAGTGGGGTAAAACTATACAACAATTCGCGCTGACGATCATTTAAGTCTAGACCAAACTGTTTGTCAAAATCTGGCAAGTTACTCATTGCTGGACATTTGTAAAGTTTACCCTGATACATAGTGTGGTCATGTTTCATATCGCAGGCATTAAATGCTCGCTGTACATCACTAGTGTGTAGAGTAAATTTTCCATCTGTTTCTATAACAGAACTTTGATGAAATGTAAATGCTTCAATGAATCCAGCCATCGGAAATCCGTAATGATGCCATTGCTCTTTAATTTCTTCGGCTGTAGACGGGTCATGCAGACTTAAGCCAAACCCCACACGATACTTAAACCATAAGTCAAAATGTTTAGGTCTTAGGTACGTGCCATTTGATTGTACCATGATAACACTATTAGGCCACAGTCTGCGCAAGTTGCTGGCCCACAATTCTAAATCTGGATTAAGAGTAGGCTCGCCACCTAAGATAGTTATACGTGGGATATCCACACGTTTAGACCATTCTTCATAAGCATTAGCGTGGTCTTCCCAACGTTGATGACCTTTAAAGTTGTAGTTGTTAAAACGATTACAACCTCGACAGGCAAGATTACACACATTTGTTATGTAAAATTCTACTACGGGAAATAGTTTGATCATCTAGTATTTAATACTAGAATATGCTAGCGTCTCGTTTTTTACCAGCACGTTTAGCCATGTCGCCTACAGTGTCAACTGGGGCTTGTGTAGGATCGCCCTCTTCAGGGTTGGATGTAGTTGAGTCATCATCGGCGTATTCGCCAGCTGGACGGAGATCTACAGTATCTTTATTAAATGATTTAATAAGATTCTTTACTGCCGGATTGCTGTCGTTGGCAGCAACAAGTGCATCATAGTCAAAAGTCTTGTCAGTATTTAAAACCATATTAATAAGACTTTGTGTACTAATTTTTGGGAATTTATCTTGATCTTTATAACGGTTGCGAATTAACTCCAGAGCCGTTACTAAGTTTGACTCTGGAGTGTTTTTAGGACTGTGTACTAACTCTGTTATTTTCACAATTAGCGTAGTTCGCGACCAAGTTCTTCAGCACCGCCAACAGCGGCATCAGTTGCCCCAAATCCGTCTGTTTCTGGTTCTTCTGCGTCTAAATCGCTCATTGGACTAACACCAACATCTGCTAACGCAGCATCTGGACCTTCACCGCCCAAATCCATTGGTTGCGGAGCTTGACCTGTTAAAATGCCAACACCACCGTCAACACCTTCACGTGCTGATTGTAGTTGTCCCATTAAGCCTTCTAATGTAGAGCCAACTGCTTGTTTAAATTGGTCAGCTTGTTCTGAACCAATTTGGTCACGGATGCTGTCTAACAACTGTGGTAGTTGTTCGTTTTGCATCTTACCAACTTTCTCAATAACGTCTTGAATCGAGTCAACCATGTCTTTAGCAGCTAATAGCACTTCAGCATTGCCAACTTCACCTTCGTTTAATTGACGGCGGCTTTGTTCTAACCATGCAGCAAGGCCTTCACGAACAGTTAGTAATTCCATGTAACGTGGGTTACGTTCTGCTGTATGTAGGTTAGCGGAGTGGCGGATTTTATCTAAGTTAGCTTCGATTGTTTCGCTTAAGCGTTCCGCTTTTTCAACAGTTAGACTGTCGAAGTTAATTTGAAAACCAAAACGGCTTTCCATAAGTTTGTTAATCTTTTTAGGCGATTTAGATGCCATTTCTGATAGTTTCATTGGTTTTGATTCCTAGTTACAGTTTTATATATTTAGCCAAATCTAAATTTTTCTTTATTTCTTTTTTAGTGCGTGCTATGCGTTCCATAGTCTCTTGGTAACGGGTCGTATAATATTCTTCTCCCCATTGGTCGCCATTCCTAATAGATTTTTTGTAGCGTATGCGGTATAGGGCAGCATCAAACTCTAAACGGCTTAGTAGGCTGTCAGTTTCGCGGATATTTTGTGCTAGTTTATATTGTTGTTTGTGTAAGGCTATACAATAAAATATAGCATCTTTGCGATTAAAGAAGTCAAACATCTGTAGGCCGTTTTCTACAACACGCCAAGTGTTATCATCTATCTTAATCACACGATGATTGCCTACTAGAACATCTGTACCTATTTGATAGCACAAAGGCAAGTCGTTAGATTTTGAAGCTAGTTTAGCTAGTTCTTGTTCTGTAAAACGTTTGATTTTTTCTACGTCAAACGCTTCGTTACTTAATACGCTTTTTGTAGTAGATTTTGCCATCTGTATTGGTGCGTAGTAGAACATCTTTAACTGTTAATTGATTAGCTAGCACCTGCTCACGTTCATTTAAGTGAGACTTGGCAATAGGGGTATCACCAATGAAGCGTTCAAGTATTTCTGCTTCTTCGTTGGTGATTGGTAAATGTATGTTGTTGACTAGTTCTACTATCTTCATAAAACTATTTATTATTTAAATAGGCCGTGGCCAATATAACCTAGTAATGCCGATAGTAAGATACCAAGGATAGAGATAGTCCAGCCCATAACTGACTTGTTACGGTCTTCCAGACGTGTCTCCAGACTTTCTTTAATACCGATAAGATACATTTCCATCTTATCCATACGTTGTTCTAAGTTGTTTAGTTTTGTATCCAAAGCGCCATACCTCACGGCACATATTTCAACGTGGGCTTCTAGACTCTTTTTCTCAATGTCTGATGGTGTAGACATAACTCGCTCCATTCATTCGCGATGCCTTGATGTGTGCCTTAATCAGTTGCCTATGTGTGCCTTAATAAAATGCCTGAGCATCAGTACTATTTATAGGTTACAGCAAGGTTTTAAAGTATATGTTATTCCATGGGCCTTTAGGATAGAATAGGGCACGTTCTGGTTTGGCTGTTTCTGTTAAATTGAGGATTGCTGGGGTAATATTAAAATCATACTTAACAAGACCAAACTTATCTGCACCTTCTTGATAGATGTCAGAATATTCTACAGCAAATTTAAACGACCAAATCTTTTGGCGGCCTTTATAGTTTACCCCAAAGTAGTATCGATTAACATCATCATCGATTACACCTGTACTAATAATAGTAGGTTGGGTGCGTAAACTGATAATCTGCTGTACTGTTTCCCAGTTTCTCTGTTGATTGCGTTCTAATTCTTTTTCAGATGTGTGAGTTATTACACCTGTAGGTGTAATATCGATTAACGTAAATCCCTGATACAAAAATTGATAGCTCACTTGATATTTATAGCCAATAAAAAAGCCCTTATAAAAAGGGCTTTTTCTATTCAGTAACTAACTTTTAGATTAGTATGTGAAAGCTGCTACAGTAGCACCTGAAACACCTGAACCGTTAACTGCTGTGTTGCAGTATGCTTGTAAAGATGTCATACCAGTTGCTGGGCTTGGAGCTGCGCCTGATAAAGCTACGTGGAAAATGTTACCAGATTGTGGAGCACCTAGTAATTCGATTGAACCAACTTGTTCAATAGCTAAAACTAGTTTCTCGTAGTCTGAACCAGCTGCTAAGTAGTTTACAGCACCTGCTGCAACACTTGAAGCTGACCATACACCAGCTGAAGTAACTGTGTAGTGTGTTAACTGACGACCTGTAACTTGAGCATTACCTGCTGAAGTACCGTCTGCTGGGCGTGCGCCACCATTTGTACGTGTAATTGTTGCCATTTTGTATTTCTCCTAATTTATTTTACGCTCTCGCGCATACTATTATTTAGCCTTTTGACAAAAAATTGGTTCTACTAAAGGTCAAACGATCCACTAATTTAACTGCGCCGCCATTGTGTCCTATAGCAACAAACCCCTCAGGAGTTGTTACTTTGTAACCATCATTTGTTTTTTGGAATGTACCTATACCCTCAACTTGGTTTAGTTTGTGTATAAGCATGTGTTTTAGTTCAATAATACGTTTATATGTAGCAAGAATGCCCAATAAACTGTTACTATTATCTGCTATCCAGTCCTCACGTTGTTTAATTTTAGCAACACGAGCTTGCGCGGCTTTACCTTCTAGCCCGCCACTTAGTTGTTCGATACCTTTCATCATTTCCTGTTCATAATAATTGATGAAAGTTTGTAAGAACTTAGTAGGTTCACCTATTTGTGACCCTCCACGGATTTGTTGATTAATAAATGGTTTAATCATACGATTAAACTCTTTATCTGCTAGAACAATATCAAAGCGTTGTTGGCCAATTTTGTCCATAGTTGCTACAGTTGCTTCTAGATATTTTTGTATTTTGGCATCTTCACTAGGTGTTAAACTTGCTACTCCTGTGTAGTCTTTATAGGTAGCGTCATCAAACCATACGTTCTTAGTTTGTGTAAATCCGCTAACATTAACTCCAAACTCTGCTGATAAACCATCCCAGCTATCGCCTACATAAGTAGTGTGGAAAATAATGCCTATTTGCGCACCTGCAATACGTTGTCCTAGATGACTTTTTACCGGCACAGCATAGGTAATTGTGTTAGGTGTAAACACGTAACAATCTTCATTATTAACATTTACCACAGTTAAATCGCCAGGAGTAAACATTAAGTCGCCCTGTACAATACCACCAATACGCAGTTCACGTAGGTATTTCAGTGCGGCTTCTAGCATGTCTGCTAGTGCAGGCTGATCACTGTACCATGATTGGATATCTTTGGTTGACTTACATCGACGTGGATTGCCTTTGCTAAACACTGCTTTTGTACCTACAAAGAAGCGACTGTCTTCTGGATCTATACCGCAGATAATCGCAGGACTACCGTCCCATTTAACTGTTAGTTGTGTAGTAGTACCGGTACCTTCTGCAAGCATCTGACGTAAACTATCAATATAGTTTAGGGCTTCTTGTGCGCCTGCCCAGCCTTGATTGAATAGCAAATCTTCTAAATGTTCAAGGTGAGTATTCTTGCTTTCTGTAAGTAAAAAGTCAGGATCTTGATTTTTTATTTCAAATAGTTTCATTTACGTTGTTGCGCTAATAGTTGTTCTAAATGGGGCACATCAGTGTCAACAACAAAACCATCTTTGCCGGTATCATCTGGTGTTGTCCAGTGCCCATCACTCCATTTATCTGCACGAATTCCTTTTGGTGTAGTTACGCTAGCCACCTTAGTTGCATCAGTTTGCGTGACAACATCATTAGAAGTGTTAGGTGTCTGTGGTTGTAATCTTGCTATATCAATATTATCTCGCTGAGCAGCTTTATCTAATAGTTGTGAGGTGTTAACATCTACCGGAGGTTGAACTTTAGTACTACCGGGGAAATATTTTGTCCATTGGTCATTGTCGTTTAATGTGAAAAGATTTGCTTTCCCCCCAAATTGATAAACTAACGGACTGTGATTCATGAATTTAATTTGGTCTAACATCGGACCTTGTTGCGATGCTGATTGCTTTGCCATTTGCGTTTTTGCTGTAGCAACATCTTGTTTACTTGGTACTTTACGAGTAGACATAAAATTAAGTTGCTGTTGTACTTGTTTAGGTGCAGGTACTGTTTTTCCTGTTTCGGGATTTACTAATCCCCATTGTTGGCCCAACCATTGGTATTCGTTTCCCTTGTATCGAATATTACCCGGTTTGGATAATCCTTGTTGAGTTGGAGTTTTTGCAGATTTGGCTTGCTTAAATGATTTACTTAATGAGTCATATGCGCCGGGTGCCACAGTATTAGCTAACCCTTGTCCTACTCCTTTAGCAACTGCTCCTATGCCTTTGCCTAGGCCGCTCCAGAATCCCTCTACTAAAAGTTCGTTAATCTTCATTCTTTAATTTCCTAACACCACGAGTAAACTTACTAGGGTCTTGTCCCTTAATAGCATTAAGAAGACGGCGCTCTAGTTCACCAGCCTGCTCTGGTTCGTAGTTTTCGTGAATATACTTAATTAGATTAATAGCGCCATTGATGATGTTATTAGCACGAGACTCAAGGAGATTATCCTTGTCTTTGTGTGTAAGTAGTTCGTCTAATTCTGTAAGAATGCTACGGGTGCGTTTCTGCACGATAGTTACTCCAATTTATACTATTTATGCGTTATTATATATATCGATATGGGAGGTTATTTATAACCTCGTATTCAGCTTCCATAAAGCGTTTCACTGCCCACGAGTCTTCGTTGATCGGATACAACCATGGATTTCGATCCTGCCATTGTTTAAAATATTCGAGATTTAAACTACTCTCTCTGATAAATTTACCAGATACAATGTCCTGAAATTCTATGTTTTTACACTGCCTGTGTGCAGGAAATTCTACAAAAACATTATGTGCCATTCTTCTAATCTTATCGATAGATTCTAAAGAATCAGTTTCTTGCCAATTTGGATACTCTGAGAGATACCATCCGTAATAATAACGCAACCAACGTTGAAGTTTGCTATATCGTTCTTGCGTAGTTATAACTATTACTTCATCAAACTCATGTAGATTAGGTATAGCAGATGGATGTGCATGTGTGCCAAACCACTCGTTACTGTGTTTATGTAATTCTAATTTTTGATACCATTCGTTAATGTCAATAGCATCTTGTATAGTGGGGGTATCTCCAACCTTAAACCCATTATGGTGGTCAGAGTTTAATCGATACCCCCCCGGAGCAGTATCAGGAAACACATTATTTAACAAATTGCACATTAGTGCGCCTGCGGTATTATTTGAAAAGCAAAGTAATTTCATTTTTTAAAGTAGCCCAGATATGTTCTCTATCTGGATCAAATGGTTTAAACTCTACTTTCTCTATCAATGATCGTATAGCATTAAACTTAGTATCGTTAAGATCTGGCAATAGAATTGATTTAATAAAATCTAATTGTGACAGTGTGCTTGGTTGTATTTCGGTTCCTCTACTGGGGTGGTTTTTTGTCCAGTCATCCATTCCATAAGGGAAATTAACCCATGGCAATTGTTTTAATTGTTCAAAGTTCGAATGTGTTGAATAGTCTGTTGGGTATGTTAAAAAATACAAATGTCTAATTTGCATTAAACTTAGCATTTTAGATAGTGTAATCATATTCAATACAGATCTATTAATAGATTGTTGTTGCTGAACGTAAAATTCTTTGTACTTTGTAATTTCAGGTAACTGTGAAGCACTAGTGGACCACCAATACTGATCAAATACCTGCATTGATATATCTTTATAAACTGGATCACATCTATGTAAATTGTGCCAAATCTCATCTTCTATTATCTTGTCAAATCTCACAGGATCTGTCCATTGAATTAAAAACATATCCGTTTGTTTTGCAGACAATGATGCTTTAGTAGCACAATTATATATGTACTCGTTTCCGGCGCCTATGTGTCCGAAATTCTTAACAGGTTGTTGAGTTAATACTTCTACTAGTTGTGGCCATTCGGGCCATATATGCCCTGCAGCAAACCCATCACCAAATGTATAAATCATTCTACTTTCTTGAGTCCTGCTAGCATGTTCTTAAGTTTGCTAGAGTCCACAGTAGCATTTACTTTTGGAGTATCTCCCAAAGATTGATTCACTGTGGTGCCCGTTTTAATCTGGCTTAAGATATTAGTCACACCGCTACCTTGCTCACTATCACTAGCACCACTGTCTGTAATACGCATGGTGTCAATGTCGTAGTCCAGATCAATCTTTTGACCTACACCAGTTGAACTACGTGACTTCATACACTGGATTTGATAACGGCCACGCTCACGCATCGCACGACTAGTAAAGATACCAAACACGTTATCTGCTGTGTTGATCTTACTCAACCCACCTGCGATGTGACTGTGATCAAATTCAATTTCTTCAACTGCTCCACGATTAAGTTGTGAAGCTGTTACAAATAACACACCAAGTTCTTTGGCTAAGTTACGCAATTCTTCTGACACATATTTGTCTTTAACAAACAGATCATTTGGACTAACTTTAGCACTAACAGGCATAACCAAATCTAAGTAGTCAACCATAACAAAGTCTACTTTACGACCCGTTTGGATTTGATATTCTTTTAGGTATGCACGAATGTCGTTAACGTTTGACTGTGCTGGGAATCCTTTGATTTGATAGTTACCTGCTTTCTTACTTACTAGGCGCACTTTCATTGTGGTTGTGTCAATGTCTTTGCGGATATCTTTTGTGCCCATACCCGTAAGCATAGCATCTGTTCTTAATGCGCAAAGTTCTTCACTTAACTCTAGACTTACATACACCCCACTAAGTCCTTGTTGTAACCAACTAAGTGCGATGTTCATCATAACAAGTGATTTACCTGAACCCGAGCCGCCAGCAAAGATGTTTAGTTCACCACGACTAAATCCACCATACAGGAGTTTATCAAGTTGTGGCCAACCTGTACTTACTTGTCCGCCACTGTTGTAGTACTTCTCAATACGCTGTTTAGGATCAGCAAAATAATCTGTGCCCATGTCTTTGGTTAGACTGATCTGTACTGCATCTTTGATCAGCTTCTCAACTGGATTGTAGTCACCTTTTTCCAACATGTCTGCGGCTTTAAGAATAGCACGTTCTAGTTCTTGCTTCTTAGTAAAGCCCTCAAACTCACCCATAAACCACTCATAGTGGCTTTCATTTAGATCAGGTACGTGTTTGAGGTCTACGCCTGTGACTGCTTTAACTTGATCAACTGTTGGCATAGTGCGATGTTGGTCTGTGTGTTCTTTAATAAACCGCGCAACCTCACGTAAACTACGGTCAAAGTTTTCTGGATTATAAATGTTCTGCACTCGCACATATGATTGTGCGTCCTGCATCATCATTTCAATAAAAAGTTTTTGTAGGTCTGGTGAATAGTCTTTGCTCATATACTTAATTATGCAGTCTTTTTCTCATTAATTCAATTTTTAGTCCACTCGTTTCACGTGCATCTAAAATACTCTTTAACACGAATAGCTTACCATATTTAACCACAGCTTCATTAACGTCTTTACAGGTTTCTTGCCATACAGGAAAACTAACACTCCAACCATATTCAATAGCTTTATTTACTAGTTGTGCGCCTGCTTTGTCAGCATCTGGTACAACAATAACTTCACGACCCAAACTGTCGATGATATCGGCTTGTGTTTCTGAACAGTCATTGCTCATAACACTTACACCATCTACGCTCATAGCATCAAATGGGCCTTCGCAAACGATGACAAACTTAGCATCAGGTAATTGATTGTTTAGGTTAAACACTAGATTAGGTTCGTAGTTACTGTAATATTTGGGCTTAACACCATCTGTAAATGCTCGGCTTGTGTAGCCAACGATCTTACCTTCCCAAAGCATAGGAATAATCACACGCTGATGTAGGCTATGTTCTGTGCTGTCAGTCCAATAAAAGTCATATTTTTTAGGGTCGATCTTACGTGCATTAACATAGTCAACTGCTGAATTTAGTAGGGGCGGCACATCTTGAAAGTTGTTCAAGATATGAAATGATAAAAACTGTTGGAAACTGATAGCATCCTTGGGTAGTTCACGTACTTTAAACTCAATCTTTTCTTCAGACTCAGCCTTAAGCTCCTCTGGAGCTACAAGTTCACGAACACGAATAGCTTCAATTACTAAGCGTTTGATGTCATTTTCATCTGCTCCCAACCAACGTAGGAGTTTACGGAATTTAAATGTTAAATGTCTGCCTGGTTGATAGCTGGCTTTAAAATTACAGTTGAAACAATGATAGCTAACGCTACCATCTGCGTTGGCTGTTAAGCCGCCGCGACCTCGGGTATCTGCACTTTCGCCATTGTGTATACAGCAAGGTGCGTTAAAACTAGTCCAACCAGTAGGAGTTGTCTTACGTTTTGCGGGTAAGATGCTCTTGATGAAGTCAGAAATAATATTCAGCATACTAGTATTTTAGCATACTGACAGAGAAAAATCAAGAGAATTGATTAGAAAGAAGTGGTGATACTACTACGAACCCAAGTATTAGCCGCTGTACAAACATACATATAACTGCCACTAACAACTACCTGTCCTTTGATGCCTACCGCTGAACTACTGGCTGGCGCACTTTGGTTTACTAGGTTTAATCCTGTAAAGCCTAATAGATCATTTACAGTTAAAGTAACATTGCCAGTGCGACCAGCGACGCTAGTCACCGAATTTGTCAATGCGTTAACATTGTTTGTAACAATTTGAAAGTTATTATTAATTGTGCTAAATGCTGAGCGTAACGGGTCGCCATCACCTGCTGACGGGCCTGTACCTATGTTAACGTTGGATAAAATCATATTAATTCTCTGTTATTTGTATATTTATTAGTTTTGAGTGATAATGACATAGCCCTGTCCGCGGTTATAGCCTATCTGCGTAGCAGGCAGTTGGCTATAACTACCACCTCCGCCACCTACGTCATTGGCATTAGTTTGCTGACCTCCCCCACCACCGGTCCAACCACCACCACCTCCACTGACCAGATGACCACCAGCTGTGGTACCATCTTGTACGTACAAGCCCCAGTTATCTGTGTTAATAATTACTTCGCCAAGCGGGCCTGTATAGCTACTGATTGTTGTAGTGTTACCGCGTCTTAACTGTAATTGTCGTGGTGAAGGATATGCCATTCTATAGTGTACCTAAATCAACATCACCACTGTAGTCTGTGGTGCTGGTAGTAAACATGTCTGTATTGTATGCTGGGTTTACATTCATTTCAGCATAGACCATAAAGTTGTCATCTGAGTAAACAGGTGTATTGTATGTACCGTCGTGTGCTAAAAATGCTAACTTGTACTTATTCTGCGGTAGTGTATTTAGGAAACTGTCAGTAAGCATGATATTAGCTGTAGCAGTGGTAACATTACTTACTGTAACAGCTACGTTAGCAACCACGTTGCCCTTTAGATAATCTACAATGTAGCCATAAAATGTTAGGCCTGCGATATTAGCAGTTTTCTGGTCTTGGTTTTTGAACTTGATAGTTACTGGATTGTCTGCTCCGCGATAGATTTGTATAGGTCTTTGATACACGACACGGTTCCTTATATTTTGTATGTCGGGATTACTGTAGTCCAAAAGTTGAACAGTGAAAATATTTTGATATAAATAACTTGTGATTAGTGGCACTTTGAGTTAATCCCTTTACTATATTTATCGTGGTTGTATGGAAGACAGCATCAAGCATTTATTAGATCAATATCCCTTTTTAAGCTTCGTAACCTACGGTGGAAACGACTATATCGGCATCATTCAGAACTCAGATGAATTAATCACAACGATCTATGACTTTGCTCTGCTTAAAACCCTAGAACAAAAAGCTCGCTATTTAGATCTAGCAGATCAATGGTGGTGGGAAAGTAATAGACTAGTGCCTATCAATGTGTTCCTAAAACAGGATTGGATTGAATTTAGAGTTTGTTTGAAAACATTCAACAGTAAGGACGTAGCAATACAGCATGGTCCTTATGTCAGTCTTAAAGAAATCGCACAAAAGCGCAGTAAACGTAGAAGTATTACGCTTGTTCGGAAAGTAAGTTAATAAAATAATCAGCAATAATTTGATTGCCAAGCACGTCAGGGTGTGCTTGTCTGCCTGTTAACTCTAACATATTAAAATCTATCAAATCCATCACATTTTTATCTTTTTGTAAAGTTTTATAAAATGTGTCATTGACAACTTCTTCCTTTTTTACCAGGATTTTAGGGGCAGTGTAAATTAAGTATTTGATGTTGTGCTCTCGAAAAAATGCCGTAAGTGTAATTAAAAACGCCATTATATTCGTTAAAGTTGCAAGCTCATTGTGCACCATAAAACTTGATTTTACATATTGCTGTGCTTCTGGTGGATTCATAGGATTATCCGGGCCATTTAAACTTTCAAACAAATCTTCATTAGCATATCGCCAAGAGTTTTGCCCAGACCGATCACCAGAATATTCAATTCGAGTCAGATGTGTTAGTTGTATCAGTGCAACTATTGGTTCACCCTTGTTAAGTAGTTTTAGACAATCTCTAATAGTGCATCGAATAATACGAGATGTGCAGCTTCCGGGTATTGCAGCATCTTTGATGTCCCAACCAAACCTCTCAGCAATGATGTACTGGTATCGTTGATTTTTTTGGACTAGATGGTTGTCAGTGTAACTACATCCGTTACTGTATAATATTGTCATTTATTAGATTGAGATTTACAGCAACTAGCTGAGCATACGCTACTGCGTGAGCTTTCTTAAAACTATATTGCCCTTCAACTTTGTCCCACACAGTACTGCTAACTTCCTTCCAAGTTTTACCAATTAAATGATATTTTCCTGGACGAATAACTGCTAAGAACATAGCCAAACGTGGGATAGTATCTACGGGCTCTGGCATCTTTAATAATGTATCATAGTGATTGTTAACGTGAATTAACTGAGCACATATTGCCGGATCATACAACTTAGTCCAGTCTGGTTCACGCATTAATTCTATTAAGTGTTGTTCATTGCGTACTTGTTTGTATAAGTTAACATTAAGAAAGTCTAGTTTAATATAACCACGAGATTCTGCGTCATTATAGTCTAAACTCGCATAGCCTGTAAATGGATCTTGAGGTATATCTGTTACATAAACACCTGTGTTATGTTTAACTAATTTACCGTCACGGATAATACTTGCCGGTGTGGAACTAATAACAGCTAGTGCTTGTTCACGATCAGCAAAGTCAATGTCAATGTCTGAACGAAATTTCACATTACCCCCTTTGGCAAAATAGCAGGCAGAAGTGTTAGACTGTTAGACATTGTATGTTTTTCCAGCAAATTGTTTAATAATAATATCAAACTGTTTTTCCATTAGAAGATTGATGTTCATTAATGTCATTTTATTATGATACGCTATTTCTTTTAATTTGTCAATGGTTTGACTAGTCCATTCTTGTGCCGACAATTTATTCACCAAGTCAGTGACCGCAACAACACGCTGATTAACATTAGCTATTTCATCGTAGTCTTCCGACCATACTTCATTATATGTCCTAAACCCAAGTTGGCGTAGTTGTGCTAAGAATCTATAAGACCCCATTAGAACAAATGGGGCTCCAGTTACTAATGCTTTAACTGTTTTTTCTGACAGGTGAAAATCATCATGTTCACTCATTGATGTTTCACAAACTAGTAAGAATTTAGAACTGTTATAAATCCTAATAGGAATAGAATTTCCAATCCAAAAATGATGATCAAATTGTGCATCATTCAATGAATCGCTATGGCTAATTTTTGCAAAATCATAGTTAAAATCTAATTGTCTAGATGGTTGCCCCCATTCTTGGCCTTTATAATTGAGCACATAATTTGTATTAGTTACATTATTTTTTAATGTATGCGCTAATAAATCTCGCTCAGGAGACTGTCTACCCACAAATGCACTAAATGTAAACGGTTTTGGACCTGTAAAATTATAATCTCTGTCTTGAAAATAATCAATATATCTAAAATCCATCAATCTTCTATGTGTACTATACAACATATAGTTCCAATTTAAGAGGTCGTAGTCAAGTCCAAAATTAAAACGTTCTACATTCCACGTGCCATTTGATAGTAAAATATATTTCTTAGCTGGTGATAGTTTTGCTCTGCTCATGGAATCAAATCCTTCAGTGGCCATGTCTATCATCACTGTTTTAGCTGTTGAATTGTTTATTTTCTCTACTTCGAAAAAATTAATAACAGGAACACCTTGATCTGCTTTAACAAAAGGTAAAGTGACTTTTTCACCGTAAACTAATTCTTTATGAAACTTATAAGATGATAGTCCCCAAAGAAGGTCATTAACTATTGATTGCTCATAGACCAGTGGTATCATAGCCCAGCTTCCTTGAGTATCATCTTAACCCACTCAGTATCAGCAACATAGTCACTAAACTTGCGTTGCCAAAAGTCCGGGTCTATCCACGGGAGAACCATTGCGATATTTTCTTCGCTGAGATTTCCAAGAAATTCAACACCGCTATCACAATTAAAGACAATCCAAGGACTAATGCGCCCACTGGTAATATGAAAACAAATACGATTTGCGTTACCGTATCTAAAGTAGTCCTTGAAGCTGGCAAGGGTTTTAATCTCATCTGTGTATTCCTGCATTTCTGTTAAAGCACGTTCTAGTGCGTCCTGCACTGCTTCCTTCTTAAGGTAAGCATGTAGGTATTCTAAATAAACTTTCTCATGTGTCCAATGATCGAGTTTCTTATTCTCTTTAATCACATAGTCAATAAATGCTCGCGGGTTAACCGCACGGATAGCAACCATGTGCCGTCCAAACTTAACAAAGGCATTATAGTAAGGACTATCTACAAAATCTGTGTATGATTTAAGTTTAGCACTGCCCTGTGTCATTTCAAAAAAACGTAAGTATGCTCTTAGACCAAACTGCACACCTGTTTCTTTTTCTTGTTGCCAACGACGTTTGCTTTCGCAAAGATGCGCCGCAAGAGTACTTTCCTTACGGTATTCTTTACCACAATACTTACACTTAAAGGTCTGACTTGATTCGCTTGTCATCCCAGCCGAGTTTTCTTGCCATGTCTGTAAGATCTCTTTTATCATTGAGCTCTGCTAGTAATTTGATTTCATCGTCTTTGAGTTGAGGAAACTGTTCTGTTAAAAACTTAATTGCTTTGTTATTGCTGCCTTCTTTTTTCTTTGCACCTTGCCAATAGTGTTTTTGTTTGCCCATGTTAGGGCTAACAGTAGTACACATCAACCATTGTAGTTTTGGATGTTTGTTTAGGTCAAAGAAATACTTGTTGACATTTTCATTTGTTGCTAACAAATAATAACTTTGAAAGTCTATATTACCTTCTACACTAGCACCATATCGTAACATTAGATATGTGCTAAACTGTTTACGTTCTTCGTCAGTGAATTTGTCGTAATACTTACGATCCTTGCGATCAAATGCCGCCATTTCGTTACCAATGTATAAAGGACTATTAAAGTCTGCGGCCATTAGTTGTTCCTACGTAATACGTTAATAATTTGATTTATGCTTTCTTGCATCTGTTGATACTTATTGCGCAGATTTTCAAGTTCGACTTGTTGACGTTCTACCACACGCAACAGACGCTCAACTGCTTCTGTTTGTTCACGCAACTTTTTGTCATGTGACATTAAGTTTGGGCGAGGTGGTGCATTTGGGTCTACTGCTCTTTTCTTTTTCTGTTTAAATTGTGCCGGGTTAAATGCCATTATTTGATTCCTTAATGAGCTTATATGTAATTATACATTGATTAACCTGATTTTGTAAAGTACTATTTAGATTTCTATTTTCATAAAGTTCATTCCATAGTTCTTGTTCAATTTGGCTTATAGCATAATAACTTTGCCCTATTAAAATCTTCTCGTTGGTGCCTTCTTTACGGGCATAAACAGTATGTCCTCGATCTGGGCTTTCGTAAATGTACGTTGCACCTGGAGTTAAGCGACCCATTACCAAACCTTCCCATAGTCTACAACTTCGCTTTGGCGACTGATATCTTTAACAAAGTAAGCACACAGTGGACGCTCACCTTCTGTAATTGGTACTGCTAACATCTGTCCGGGTTTGAGTTTTGGAAAGTACCACTTAACGTCTTGATAAATGTCTACTATCTCTACAGGATGAAATTCTGGTTTAAAACTTTCTAATGGATTAAACGTGTAAGCACTAAAGCCGCGGTCATTAATACTAGTCAAAGGAATAACTTCTAGGTCACCAAAGTCTTGTTCACCTATTAAGATTTGCCAATCTGCAGGCATCTTAACTATGTTGCCGCCAATGCTCAGGACCAACGCCGGGCTGTTAAAAGATTCTAAGAAGATTAACGGAATAAAGAAGTAATCCGGATTCTTTGGGTCGCTATTATCTAAGATAGCAAAACGCAGGTCGTCGACTTCGTCCGGAATCTCATTCATTTCATAAGCATAGTTTTCTAAGGTTAAAATATACAAGTTATTTCCACTCCACTTTTTCTACTTGATACGGATAGTTTGCTTCCGTATAAAATTTCTTACGAGTTGTAAGATGCCGTTTGGCAAACTTACAGGTTGATGTTACGTCCCAGATCTGTACAAAGTCTTTATCTTCAGCTTTACGAATACCGCGGCCAATACTTTGAATTACCCTAACAAAACTTTTACCAGGCTCAACCAAAACCAAATTAAATATACGAGGGATATTAATCCCAACAGCAGCCACACCATACGTGGCAACGATAACTTTATCATCACTTGTTGCCACTTCGTCATATTGTTCTTTGCGTTCATCTGCTTTAGTTCCCCCACTAACAAACAC
>Ga0172373_10003596_pt1 | contig 22558 bp, 18 predicted proteins | sample Lak10m_2_FD_114546 | JGI IMG/M metagenome (GOLD analysis project Ga0172373, IMG submission 114546) | Freshwater microbial communities from Kabuno Bay, South-Kivu, Congo - kab_092012_10m | ecosystem: Environmental > Aquatic > Freshwater > Lake | place: Democratic Republic of the Congo...
GTTATGAATAATAGGTTTTAGTAAAGGTAATTTTAATTCCTCAATTTTTTCTTCAAGGTGACTATAATCCAGTAAATCATGCTCTGCAACCAACCCAACCAACTCTCTGTCTTTAACTACAGCTAAATGCGATACCTTAAATTGCTCCATCCAATCCAAAGCCTTCTCCACTGTATCTGTATGTTTTAGTGGAGGAATTTCATCTGTTATCAAGTCAGCTACAAGCATATTCAAAGTTACGGTTAAGTAAAAATATATTCCCAAATATAGAGTTTTTGTGAAAAATAAACTGTAAAATATTATCTGTTTTTTGGTATTTTTTGTCCAGCATTGAGATACATTAATTAATTTCACAAAATTAACATGATTGTATATAATATAGGCATCTATACCTTTTATCTGGTTCTTAAAATAAGTTCTTACTTTAATCCAAAGGCAAAAAAATGGATTGATGGACGAAAAAATTGGCAAAATGATTTAAGTAAAAAGGTTAACAGTTTAAAAATGATGAATCCAATTTGGTTTCATTGTGCGTCTTTAGGAGAATTTGAACAAGGCAGACCTGTTATAGAAAAAATCAAACAATTATACCCTAATCAAAAGGTAATAATTACTTTTTTTTCCCCCTCCGGGTATGATGTTCAAAAAAATTACCCCCTTGCCGATTTAATTATTTATTTGCCATTAGATACGCCACAAAACGCTAATTTATTTTTATCAATTGTAAAGCCAAAAATGGCTATTTTCATTAAGTATGAATTTTGGCTAAATTTTTTATTTGAAATCAAAAAAAATAATATTCCTTTATTTTTAATTTCTGCAGTTATCAAAAAACATCAGCCTTTTTTTAAATGGTATGGAAATAATTTTAGAAAAGTTCTAAATTTCTACACAACTATTTATACTCAAGACAAACAGTCTTTAATTTTATTACATAAACTTCAAATTACTTCAGGTATTCTATCAGGTGACACTCGATTTGATAGAGTTATGCAAATTTGCTCAGCACCAAAAAAATTAAATGAAATACAAAATTTCACTAATCATTCATTTACAATTATTGCCGGAAGCTCCTGGCCCATTGATGAGGATTATTTAATTGAATCCTATATTCAAATTATAAAATTACATCCGTCCATTAAATTAATCTTCGCACCTCACGAAATTCATTCAAAAAACATCAGTCGTTTAAAAAATCAATTATCTAAACATAATCTAAATTTTCATTTATTTTCAGAGAAAACCGACAACTACAAGCATCCTATTCTTATAGTAGATTCTATTGGATTATTATCATCTATATATCAATACGGTCATATTGCATTTATAGGTGGTGGATTTACAAATGGCATTCATAATATATTAGAACCTACTGTATTTGGCTTACCAGTTATTTTTGGACCAAATTTTAAAAAATTTAATGAGGCATTTGAAGCAATCGATTTAAACTTTGGATTTGTTATAAACAATAAAGATGATTTAACCAATCAACTAAATAAACTAATTAATAACCCCAATTTATTAAGTCAATCATCTATTATGGCAAGGGACTATGTTGTAAATAAATCCGGAGCAACTATCAAAATATTGAATAACCTGAGTTCATTCATAGAAAATTAGGGCTCAAAGTTCTAGATAAACTATCTTTTATAAACTACTCTAGTATCTAGTAATTTCTTTTTATATATTTAATTTACTTCTACGAAAACCGTATATAAAGTAAACAACTAACCCTATCAATAACCAAACAGAAAACATCAACCAATTTGTCCATCCCATACCGGTAAGTAAATAGCAACATGATAATAATCCTAATACTGGAATCAAAGAATAATTTTTGATATATGACATGATTGCTATAAATATCCAAACCATGTAAAAAATAATCACTGGAAAATTAAATGAATGATCATCATTAATAATTGAATCACTATAATTTGTAAATATCAAAACAAATGCAATGACAGTTATAATGGGGACTATGAATTTAGCGTTAACATACGGCATTTTAAATTTACCTTTTTCTCTTACATTTCTATCTATAGGTAAAATTAAAACACCTCCACAAACAATTACAAAAGCAAATAAAGTTCCTATACTAGTAAAATCCAAAACAAATTTTGGATTTGTAAATAAAATAGGAATTCCTACTACAAGGCCTGTAATTATTGTAGAAAATCCGGGAGTTTTATATTTAGGATGTATTTCAGCAAATTTTGCAGGCAGTAAACCGTCCCTACTCATTGCCATCCAAATACGGGGCTGTCCCATTTGAAAAACCAAGATAACGCTAGTCATGGCAACAACTGCAGCGATGGAAACAATAAATAACATCCATTTAACGCCCTTTAAAGCAAAAACTTCAGCTAAAGGATCTGCAACATTGAGTGAGGTATAGGAAACCATGCCTGTTAATACTAATGCTAATACAATAAAAATGATTGTACAAATAACTAAAGAGTAAATCATTCCTCTTGGCAAATCCCGTTGAGGATTTTTACTCTCTTCTGCTAGAGTAGAGACAGCGTCAAAACCTATATATGCAAAAAATACTCCTGATACTCCTGCCATCACGCCACTGAATTTATTGGGCATAAACGGAGTCCAATTATCAATGTCAATATAATACACCCCTGCTATGATGACTAACAAAATAACAGCTAGCTTAATAATTACCATTAAATTACTAATGTTCCTTGACTCTTTTGTCCCTATGAATACTAAACAGGTAACCAAAACATTAATCATAGTAGCAGGTAAGTCAAAAATAATTTTAATTCCAAATAAAACTGGTGCTAATTCCCATGTTTCTTTCAATTTCCCAGAGGTTCCATCCAAAAATGCCTGATGAGCATCTAAATAATTATTTGTCATCCATAAAGGAAAATGCACTCCAAATGTTTCCATTAAATTGACAAAATAACCACTCCATGAAAATGCTACATATATATTACCTATAGAATATTCCATAAGCAAGGCCCAACCTATAATCCAAGCTACGAGTTCTCCAAACGAGATATAAGCATAAGTATATGCACTACCTGATGCGGAAACACGTGTCGAAAAATCGGCATAACACATTGCTGTAAAACCACAAGCAACAGCGCAAATGATAAATAAAAAAATAACTGCCGGACCTCCCGAAAAACATGCAGAACCAATACTACTAAAACTACCAGCTCCAATAATAGCCGCTATACCAAAAAAGGTTAAATCTTTTACAGTTAAAACTCTGTGCAATCCTGAAACATGTTCTTCGTCATCCGAAATAGAAGAAACTGTTTTTTTACGAAATAAATTATTTAACATAAAATCATTATTATTTGTTAGTGTTTATTAAAAAAGTAATCAATAAATCTGTTTTTAAAGAAGACGTTTTTTTTTAAAATGGAATCATCCAAATATAAAACAGGAATAATTAACAAAAATGGGATGAACGGAATTCGATACCTTACAATAGCTCCCATTACAGTCGTAGTTAATCCTATCAATATGAAAGATGTTACAACAAGAAAAATACAAAACCAAAGTATCGATTGATTGGCGCTTTCTTTTTGCCTAAAAATAAAACAAAATAAAAAGAATAACATAAATAATAAATTTTCAAAAGAGGCAATAAACTCAAGAAAAGAATGGCTATCTAAAAAAAATGGTTTGCATAAAACATTAAAAAAGGATACAGGAAGAATTTGAATAAATGATTTTAAACTATACTGCAAGCGAGTCATACTAATAGCAGAACCGGACGGGGAGCAGGAACTAACAAGCCTGAACAATGATGTATCTTGATTATCTTGAACAAACGTTGTGTCATTTAAATTTTTCACATCCCAATACATTAAATTTGTGTGTGGTTTAATTCGATACAACCGTTTCACAGAATCAACTAATTCATATTGGTTTACATCCCTATGATCTAACCTCACATAATGTTCCCCATTTATAAAAAAAATCCCCCCTTTACTTAAATTGATAAAATCATTTTGACGAACTACGATTGTATGAACTACATCTTTATTAAAGACCGATTTTAAAATAATAGCTCCAAATCCATATACTACTAAATAGAATAGCAAATAGAAAAATACTATCCTCTTAGGTTTAAATTTATGAATTAATGCTAAAGCCAAAAGAGGTACAAGCGTCAAAATAAGAATGTACGGTTTGATAATTAAAAATGAAAAAAATGAAAAAAAACCTATTAAAACCCGCCTGAATGTAATTTGATAATCAATAAAAAGTTTAAAAAAAACATAAATCAATAAGCCTAATAAAAAAATAGCTATAGGTTCCTTTAACACTCCTGATGTCCAAAATAAAACAGACGGTGAAAAAAATATAATTAAAGCCAATAATATTTCTTTTTTCTGAACAAATCTTTTGAATGTTTTATAGATGGCAAATTGACCTATAAATGATAAAACCATCATTACAAATGCATGAACGGCATAATTTCCGAAAGAAAATATCATAATTAAAGCATTAATTCTAATGGGAGTTCTATTATCATTTAAAAAAAATTCAGAGGTTATATCTGCTCTTCCCCATTTTTCAATTTCAGTAAAATAAGCTTCATAAAGAGGATCGGACTCAGCGTCAGAATGTAAACCTAAAACCATTCTAAAAAAATCAAATGGTTTATTTGGTAACGCCTCATACATCACCTTTGCATCATGCAAGGTAGATGCACTGTCTCCATTAAATCCTGCGGGGTAATATTTAAAATATACCCAATAGTAAGCTAAACAGCCTAAACATTTCACGATTAAAATTCCATAAATAAATTTCATGGACAAATGTTGATCTTTAAAAAAAGATACTTTACAAAGCCAATAGCAAAAAAATATAAAATAAAAGACAACTAACATCCAAACACAAAAATTTATTTATGGTCATTGACTAACACTAACTGTTTAGTGTGTTGATCAAACATAAAGCGGGTTATTTTATTAAATCCTAAGTGTGTAAAAGAAAACAAGTCTTCCCACTTTTGATTTATCTCGTTATATTTTTTTAAGCTAGTATTTTCTGATACAACCAACCCAAATTCGTCATGCCAAATAAAATCTTCATGTAAACCTGGTAAAACCGCATACAACATACTTTTTCTCAATAAAGGATTATAAATTCTAAATTGCATGATTGTAGAATCTTTTATTGCATATATAAAGTTGGAAGTATTTTTTATTTTTTTAAATGAGCGAACCGGATTATCACAAATCCATACATCTTTATCGCTTTTTACATTTAAACTTCTTAAAGAAGGAGGAACTGTTAATTTATAATAAAGAAGTGTATCACTGTTTAACCAACAATAATAACCTACTGAATCTGTTTCTTTATGAAGAATCTTCAAAAATGTACCATCAGTTTTATACTCCCAAATACGTTGAACAGAATCTTTTTCTACCACTACTGAACTTAAACAATTGCGATCAGGTAAAAAATTTGGAGAATACTCACTCTCAATAGATTTAGTGAGATTCAAACATGTATTTTTTAAAATGTCATATTTATAGATATCTACTTGCTTTCCATCAACCGAACTAACATAATAAACAAACTTTCCATCATCAGAAAAACAGGGCTGATTGTTATATACCTCGTTTTTTGTAATGTTAGTTGGCTTTGAGTAACTAATTTGATTATTTTTTTTAATTAATTGAAATAACCATATCTCAGATTTTGGTAATTGTCCATAAAATGTAACAGAGATAAAGAAGTTAAATAGAAATAGCTTCATCGAACTTTTTTTTAAAAATATACTGGAGTATTTGAAAAACCAAAAATCCCCATAATAATCCAACCATCACACCAACTAAAATATCAGAGGGATAATGTACTCCTAAATATATGCGTGAATATGCTGTTAAAAAAGCCCAAATAAAAATAAAGGCCCTAAATAAAACCGTTTTCTTATTAAAAATCAAAAATAACAACATGGCTATACCAAAAGAATTAGTAGCATGCCCCGAAAAAAAACCGTATTTACCTCCCCTATATTCATTAACTATGTGAACTTTTGACTTGATTTCGAGATTATGACTAGGTCTGTATCGTTTTGTAGCATGTTTTATTTGATTAGATGTTTGATCTGTTAAAACAACTAACAATATAATTCCTACTAATAAAATAGCTGTTTTTTTTACCCCAAAATGCATATAAATTAAATAAGCCCAGTACAAAAACAGAGGTAAAAACACCCATGTTTGAGAAATATAATACATAATACTGTCAGCCCCAGAGGCATGAAAACCATTGAGTGTTAAAAAAAATTTTCGGTCTATTAGTTCTAGTTGTTCAAACATCATTTAAAGTTAATAAAAAGACTTCACTTTTAAGTTATTTGAAATAAAAGTCATTTTTTAAACTAAACAAATATTAATTGTAGATTGATTTTTAAGCACTTTTCAACAAATAGCCTACATGCAAAATGAACAATTATCTTTGTGTTTTACTAGAATTTATGAGCGATTTAAAAAAAATAAATAGTGCCCTTGTTTCTGTATATTACAAGGAAAATTTAGAACCTATTATACAAAAATTAAATGAATTAGGTATTACGATTTACAGTACAGGTGGTACACAAACATTCATAGAAAACCTTAATACACCAGTAAAATCTGTTGAAGGCTTAACTTCTTTTCCTGAAATATTAGGTGGTAGGGTAAAAACTTTACATCCTAAAATATTCGGTGGAATTTTGGGCCGTAGAGAGCTAAATACGGATGTTGCTCAAATGGAAGAACATGAAATTCCTACCATAGACCTAGTAATTGTAGATTTATACCCATTTGAAGAAACATTAGCAAGTGGCGCATCTCATGAAGATATAATTGAAAAAATAGATATAGGTGGTATTTCTCTGATTCGAGCTGCAGCTAAAAATTATAACGATGTTGTAATTGTTTCCTCAAGAAATGATTATTCTTCGTTATTAAGTATGCTTAACGAAAAAAATGGTTTTTCGTCTTTGTCAGATAGAAAAATTTTTGCTGCAAAAGCTTTCGCTATGAGTAGTCATTATGACACTGCAATTTTTAATTATTTTAACTCGACAGCACAATTACCAATTCTAAAACATAGCTTTGATAACGGAATAACATTAAGATACGGAGAAAATCCTCACCAAAAAGGCGTATTTTATGGTCCTTTAAATGAACTTTTTGAAAAATTGAACGGAAAAGAATTATCTTACAATAATTTATTAGATGTTGATGCGGCTGTAAACTTAATAGCTGATTTTAAAACAGAACCAACTTTTGCTATTTTAAAACATAACAATGCTTGTGGTGTTGCAAGTCGTTCAAAAATATTAGATGCATATTTAGACGCTTTAGCAGGCGATCCAGTTTCTGCTTTCGGAGGTATTTTAATTAGTAATACCGAAATTGATTTTGAAACTGCTGAAGAGATTCATAAATTATTTTGTGAAGTAGTAATAGCTCCAAGTTATACCAACACAGCCCTAACATTACTAAAATCAAAAAACAATCGCATTATTTTAGTACAAAAACCCGCTGTTTTACCAAATAAACAGATTAGAACATTATTAAACGGAATCATCGAACAAGATAAAGACATTGTAATCGAAACTAATGCCAATTTAAACGTAGTTACGACACTTGCACCAACAGAAAGTCAAATTAAAGATTTATTATTTGCTAATAAACTAGCAAAACATACTAAATCAAACACCATTGTTATTGCTAAAAACAATCAATTAATAGCGAGTGGAACGGGACAAACCTCTCGAGTAGATGCTTTAAAACAGGCTATTAACAAAGCTTTGAGTTTTGGATTTGACCTAAAAGGAGCAGTAATGGCAAGTGATGCTTTCTTTCCTTTTGCAGACTGTGTTGAAATTGCTCATCAAGTTGGCATCGATACTGTTATTCAACCCGGTGGTTCTATTAAAGATAAAGATAGTGTTGAATACTGCAATAATAATGGTATGAGTATGGTATTTACCGGAACAAGGCATTTTAAACATTAATATCGCAATTTTAAAAAAATTGATCTTTAAATAATTAAAAACAAAAGTTATTTTAAATAAATACTGATAATTAAACATTAACTTATATGGGTTTCTTCGATTTTTTAACACAAGATATTGCAATTGACTTAGGAACGGCAAATACAATTATTATTCATAATGAAAAAGTTGTTGTTGATCAACCGAGTATTGTGGCAGTTGACAGAACTTCAGGAAGAGTCATTGCTGTTGGAAAACAAGCACAAATGATGCATGGTAAAACACATGAGAATATCAAAACAATTCGTCCCTTGAGGGATGGTGTTATTGCGGATTTCCAAGCAGCAGAGGAAATGATTAAAGGTATGATTAAAATGATTAACCCTGGAAATCGTTTTTTCAAACCTTCCCTGAGAATGGTAATTTGTATTCCAAGTGGAATCACCGAAGTGGAAAAGCGTGCGGTGCGTGACAGTGCTGAACATGCAGGTGCCAAAGAAGTTTATATGATTCATGAACCTATGGCTGCTGCTATTGGGATGGGAATAGATGTAGAAGAACCTATGGGGAACATGATAATTGATATAGGTGGAGGTACTTCAGAAATTGCCGTAATTGCTTTGGGGGGTATTGTATGTGACAGATCAACCCGTATAGCAGGTGATGATTTTAATGCAAATATTGAAGAATATATGCGTCGTCAACATAACATATTGATTGGAGAAAGAAGTGCCGAGCAAGTAAAAATAGAGGTAGGTGCAGCAATGACAGAAATAGAAAATCCTCCTGCTGACTTTGCAGTTCAAGGAAGAGACTTAATGAGTGGTATTCCAAAAGAAGTTTTTGTAAGTTACGTAGAAATTGCACATTGCTTGGATAAATCAATTTCAAAAATAGAAGAAGCTATTTTAAACGCCCTAGAATTAACACCGCCTGAATTAGCTGCGGATATTTACAGAACAGGTATATACATGGCAGGAGGCGGTTCCTTATTAAGAGGACTTGATACTCGTATTTCTTTAAAAACCAAATTACCTGTTCACGTATGTGAAGATCCATTAAGAGCTGTTGCTCGAGGAACAGGAATTGCACTTAAAAATGTGCACAAATTCCCGTTTTTAATCAAATAAACATAGCACTATTAGTAATAAATAACTCACCGCCCGATTTAGCTGTAAGGCATAGAAAATGAAAAATATTCTGATTTTCTTATACAAGAACAATTTCTTTTTCATATTCCTATTACTAGAGTGTGTTTGTTGTTTGTTAATGATTAATACCAATGGTTATCAGGGCTCTAGTCTATTGAATTCTTCTAACGAAGTAAGCTCTAAGATTTATGAACTTCAAACCAATGTTAAAGAATATCTTTTACTAAAAGATGAAAACGAACGATTAGCTAGAATGAATACTTATTTAATTAATCGTATTAAATTAGGATATGCTGCAGTTCCTTTGAAAACTTATATCAAAAATGACACTCTGTATAAGCAAGAATATGAATTCATGTCGGGTAAAGTAATTAATAATACTATTAACAAACGCAGTAATTATTTGACTTTAAACATTGGTTCTTCTCAAGGAATAAGTCACGACATGGCTATTATCACATCCGATGGTATAGTTGGTATAGTAAAAGATGTTTCAGAAAATTTTTCTTCGGCCATGTCAATTTTACATAAAGATGTAAGAGTTAATTGTCAACTAAAAAAAGACGGTACTTTTGGTCCACTCATTTGGGATGGAGCTGATTATCGATTTTCAAACTTAACAGATATTCCAACCCATGCTAAAATTAAAAAAGGAGATACTGTAATTACGAGCTCTTTGTCAGGTATTTTCCCTGAAGGAATTTTGGTAGGTTTTGTTGAAAGTTTTGAACAAAAAGCCAATGAATCTTTTTACACAGTAAAAGTGAGATTAAGTGCGGATTTCAAAAAAATAAATCATGTGTCAGTTATTAAAAATAACTACAAGACAGAAAGAGATAGCTTAGAACTTAAATCCCAAATTCAAAGTGATCATTAATACTATTAAAATACTTTTTCGGTTTGTAATATTAATACTACTTCAGGTATTGATCGTTCAAAACATACGTTTGGGTTCCTATATAATTTTACTACCCTATGTGTTATTTATTTTGTTACTACCCTTTGAGACACCAAAATTAATTGTTTTGTTTTGTGCTTTTTTAACAGGTTTAACAATAGATATGTTTTATGATACTGCGGGAATGCATGCTGCTGCTTGCAGTTTAATTGGATATTTAAGGTATTATATCTTAAAGTTATTATCGCCACGAGAAGGTTATGATCAAGGTTTAATACCCAATGTGGATTCTATGGGACCAGTTTGGTTCATTACTTATTCCGCCTTAATTATTTTTATTCATCATCTTTTTTTCTTTTACTTAGAAATATTTCGTCTCAATGAATTTTTTAAAACTTTACTACGAGTTATTTTAAGTTCATTTGGTACATTTTGTTTTGTTTACATTGTTCAATTTTTATTTTACAAAACTGATCGAAACAAATAATGAATCAGAATTCTCATTTAGCAGATAGGAAATTTATTATAAGTGGTTTTTTTATTTTTGTAGCCATTATATACATTTTACGTTTATTTTACATCCAGATTATAGATGATAGATACAAACTGGATGCTAGAAATAATGCATTTAGAAATAGAACAGAATACCCATTAAGAGGTTATATTTACGATAGAAATGGTAAACTTTTGGTACAGAATGTATTATCTTATGACTTACTTGTAACCCCAAAACTTGCCAAAGGTTGTGATACAATAGCCTTATGTCAAATACTCGAAATAAGTAAAGAAGAGTTTTTGCGTAAAATGAAAAAAGCTTGTCAAGCTCCAAATTCCCCTAGAAAAGAAAGCATTTTTGAAAAACAACTTTCAAATAAAGTGTATGCGGCATTGCAAGAAAAACTTTACAGATTTAAAGGATTTGATGTTCAATCAAGAACCGTTAGAAGATATCCAAGACCGATAGCTGCTCATTTACTAGGCTATGTAGGTGAAGTAAGTAAAGAAAAGGCAGCGAAAGATAGTTACTATTTGGAAGGTGATTATATAGGAATTAGTGGAATAGAACGATCTTATGAAGAGCAATTAAGAGGAGTGAAGGGAAAGCAAATTGTAATGGTAGATGTTCATAATAAAACAAAAGGTCGCTATATGAATGGATTATACGACACAGCAGCTATTGCTGGAAAACCTCTTTTTTGTAGTATTGATATTGATTTACAAGAATATGGAGAAAAATTAATGAAAGGTAAAAAAGGAGCTATAGTTGCCATTGAACCTAGTACAGGAGAAATTTTATGTTTAATCTCAAGTCCTACCTACGATCCGAATTTACTTGTTGGTGGCAAAGAACGGACAAAAAATTACACCAAATTGTATTACGATTCTCTGAATATGCCTTTATTCAACAGAGCTTTAACTGCCATGTACCCACCCGGATCTACATTTAAACTCATTGATGCACTTATTGCTCAGGAAGATGGACTCATTTCAAGATCTACTGTTTTCCCTTGTCATGGTGGATACCCTCCTATGGGCGGGCGTCCTAAATGCCATCCTCACCCATCTACAGATTTACCGGGGTCAATTGCCACATCATGTAACTCATATTATAGTTATGTATTTAGAGAAATTGTAGATCAAAAAAAATTTCCAATTTTTGAAGATGGCTACAATCATTGGAGGGATGCGGTTCGTTCATTTGGCCCTAATACCAAATTAGGTACAGATTTACCATTCGATAAACCAGGTAATGTACCTTCTGTTAACTACTACAATAAAATTTTCGGCAAAAATCACTGGCGCAGTAATACCGTAGTATCATTAGGTATAGGTCAAGCTGAATTAACCTTAGTGCCTTTACAAATGGTAAATGTTGTTGCTAGTATTGCTAATCGAGGCTTTTTCTTTACTCCACATTGTATTAAAGGAGTGGGGATTGAAAAAAAACTGGACGAAAAATACAAAAAAAAACATTATACCTATGTTCAAAAGAAAGAAGCCTATGACAATGTTTTAGACGGTATGCAAAAATGTTTTGATGCTGGAACTGCTACTGCATCTAAAATTCCAGGCATAGTAGCTTGTGGGAAAACTGGAACCGCCGAAAACCCACATGGTAAAGATCATGCTGTATTTTCAGCTTTTGCTCCTAGAGACAACCCAAAAATAGCTATGATTTGTTTTGTAGAAAATGCCGGTTTCGGAGGAACTTGGAGTGCTCCGATTGTAAGTTTAATGATTGAGAAATATTTAACTGGTAAAGTTACACGTCCCGAAATTGAAAAAAGAATGATGGAAGCTAACCTAATTGGAGCAAATCATGTTGCTGATAAAAAAACAAAAATTAAAAAAAGACATTGAGAAAAGAGGAAGATAATATATTTTATGGTATAGATAAATTAACGGTACTAGTATACGTCACTCTAGTATTTATGGGTTGGTTAAATATTTATGCGGCCGTTTACAACGAAGAGCATAAAAATATATTTGATACGACCCAAAAATATGGAATGCAATTAATTTGGATTGGAAGTGCCTTTTTTATTGCTACACTAATTTTAATTATTGATGCAGGATTTTATACAGTTTTTTCTTATTTTTTCTACATTTTTCTTCTTTTGGCTTGTATTGCCGTTCCATTTTTAGGCAGAGAAGTCAAAGGAAGTCGTTCATGGTTCAGATTCGGATCATTTGGCATTCAGCCTGCTGAATTTATGAAATTCGCAACAAATTTAGCGTTGGCCAAATATCTAAGTAACGTTAATATAGAAGTTGAATTATCACGAAAAAATAGATTTATCGATCTCATTAAAAATTACAAAAACACTATCTATGCAGTTATTATATTAAGTCTTCCTTTACTGATTATTAAAATATTACAAGATGAAACAGGGTTAGCTCTAGTCTTTATTGCATTCATCATAACTTTATACAGAGAAGGCCTCTCTGTAAACTTTTTAATTGTTGGATTATTGTCTACCCTTTTATTTGTGTTATCTCTAGTTGTTGCCTCAAATACACTAATTATTTTATTAGCTGTCATAGGTATTTTAGCTTTTTTATTCATTAAACGATCTCTAAAAAACTTCATTATAGTTTCTCTAATTTTTGCAAGTGCAAGTGGAGTTGTTCTTGCAACAAATTATGTGTACGACCATTTAGAACCTCATCAAAAAACCAGAATTGATGTATTACTTGGAAGAGGAACTGTTAATTTAAAAAAAGAAGGCTATAATGTTAATCAAGCCAAAATAGCAATTGGATCTGGTGGTTTCTTTGGCAAGGGGTACTTACAAGGAACACAAACTAAGTATGATTTTGTGCCGGAACAAGATACTGATTTTATTTTTTGCACTGTTGGCGAAGAATGGGGCTTTATTGGAACTACCGTAGTCATTACTTTAGAACTTTTTTTAATTCTAAGAGTAATCATGATGGCCGAAAGACAACGCTCTTCTTTTAGCCGAATATATGGTTATGGAGTAGCTTCAGTTTTATTTTTTCATTTGGCTATAAATGTGGGTATGACTATTGGTTTAGTGCCTGTTATCGGAATACCGCTACCATTTTTTAGCTATGGAGGCTCTTCTTTGTGGTCCTTTACAATTTTACTTTTTATCTTTATTAAACTAGATGCTAATCGTTTGGTAATTCTCAGGTAATGTTTGATTCTATCAAAAAAAGAGACTTTCTTACACAACAGAAAGTCTCTTTTTTTAGTTTCAACATGCTACTTCAAATATTAATTAAATCTTTTCCGATATCATGGCGATAATATTTTTTGTCGTAGTTAATATTATCTGCTGTTTTAAAACTTTTTGAAACAGCTTCTTCTATTGTTTTTCCGAACGATGTAACGGCAAATACCCTACCTCCATTTGTAATAATATCTTTATCTTTTTTCACTGTTCCCGAGTGAAAGATTAGACTGTCGACTGCTGATTGTTGTAATCCCGTAATAATTTTATTTTTTTCGTATTCCTCTGGATAACCTCCAGATACTAACACTACTGTAGTTGCAACTTCAGATTTTGTTATAAACTGTTTTTGATCCAATGTTTGGGTGGCTACGCCTTGCAATAAGTCTAATAAATCTGATTCTATACGAGGAATAACGACTTCAGTTTCAGGATCTCCCATCCTACAGTTATACTCAATCACGTTTGGTTCCCCGTCGCAATTCATTAATCCTATAAATATAAACCCTCTGTAATCTATCTCATCCTTTAGCAACCCATCAATAGTAGGCTTAACTATCTTTTCTTCTACTTTTTTAATAAAGGCTTCATCTGCAAACGGTACTGGACTCACAGCTCCCATACCTCCCGTATTCAATCCCGTATCTCCTACACCTATACGTTTGTAGTCTTTAGCAGCGGGTAATATTTTGAATGATTTCCCATCAGTAAGAACGAAAACAGATAATTCAATCCCTTTTAAAAATTCTTCAATTACCACTGTGTTGCCTGCAGCGCCAAATTTAGAATTCAAAATCATATTTTGTAGTTCTTCTTTAGCCATCTGAGAGTCATTTAAAATTAAGACTCCCTTACCTGCTGCTAAACCATCTGCCTTCAAAACATAAGGAGGTGTTAATTTGTCTATAAAATCAAAACCTTCTTGTAAATTTTCTTTTGTAAAACTTTTATATTTTGCAGTTGGAATCCCATGCCTAAACATAAATTGCTTACTAAAATCTTTACTTCCCTCTAGCTGAGCTCCATCCTTTTTAGGTCCAATTACGGGAATTTCTTTTAACACATCATCTTGTAAAAAATAATCATGAATACCTTTCACTAATGGGTCTTCCGGACCAACTAATACCAAATCAATATTTTTTTCCCACACAAGATTTTTTATGGCCTCAAAATCCGTAGCTGATATGTCTACATTTGTTCCACAATTGGCAGTTCCTGCATTTCCTGGTGCAATATATAGATGCTCCAAATGTTTACTTTGGGCTAATTTCCATGCAAATGCATGTTCTCTCCCACCTGATCCTAATAATAATACGTTCATATGTCTGAATAATGCATAAAATTAAAAAATCCTGCCAAAATAGGCAGGATTTATTCATAAGTTTTTATTCTATCTATCTGCGTTTTCCAAAATTTGTACTACCTCTTATTCTATTCGCAGCTCGCTTCCTGTTTTGTTGTGCTAAAACTCTGTCGTTAAATCTTTTTGCTTTTGTTCTATTACGAGTAAATAATTGAGCTTGTTCTTTAGTTTGTTTCAAACCTGGGTTTGTTTTTTTGTAAACCCAACCCGTTTTAGGTTTACGCCCAAAAATTTTTGCTAAAAAACTTTTATTTCTTCCTCTATTTGCGAAAGCATTTGCATTTCCTCTACTTCTTGGTCCAAATAACTTCTTACCACCACCTCTCTGATTGCGATGCTCTTTTTTCCTTCCACCTCTCACTTGCGAATATGAAGGAGTAGTAATGAGAAATGCGAAAAGTAAAAAAAATAATATATATATCCGTCCAACTTTCATTATTGCAATATTATACAAAAAATCCTAAAAAATCTAACTATTAAAAGGGTATTTGTTATATTAATTCACAAGATTTTAACAATTATACCCTTTCATTTATATGTGTAATTAAAATGAATTAGTACTTGACCTTTCCATAAAAATTAAACTATACCACATCGTTTTATATTTTATAAACTATTGATACTAATATTTGTTTTAAAATAAGTTAGATGATGTTAAATCATAGTTAACAAACCTCTTTTTTTCAATTAATAAATTAATTTATCTTTGTTGTAATGGAAATTGTTAAAGGTTCAGGTGTTATTCCTGGTGAATTATTGGCAAAGGTAAATTCTCCTGCCGATTTAAAAAAACTCAAAGAAGATGAATTGGAACAATTTTGTTCTGAGTTAAGACAATTTATCATCGATATTGTTTCTGTTAAAGGAGGGCACTTTGGGGCTTCTTTAGGCGTTGTTGAATTAACTACCGCACTTCATTACGTATTTAACACTCCCTACGATCAATTGGTGTGGGACGTAGGCCATCAAGCTTATGGCCACAAAATTATTACTGGTCGCAGAGATATTTTTCATACTAACAGAATTTATAAAGGGATTAGTGGTTTCCCAAAACGCTCTGAAAGTGAATACGACACATTTGGCGTGGGGCACTCATCTACCTCAATAGGTGGCGCTTTAGGAATGGCCGTTGCTAGCCAATACAAGGGCTTAAAGGACAAACAACATATTGCCGTTATCGGTGATGGTTCTATGACTGCCGGTCAAGCCTTTGAAGCATTAAATCATGCAGGAATATCAAATAGTAATCTCCTAGTGATTTTAAATGATAACTGTATGAGCATTGACCCAAATGTTGGCGCTTTAAGAGATTATCTAACAGATATAACTACCTCTCATACCTACAATAAAACCAAAGATAAAGTATGGGAATTACTCGGAAAAATAAGTAAGTTTGGACCAAATGCTCAAGAAATTGCCAGCAAATTAGAAAATGCTGTTAAAACATCTTTGCTTAAACAAAGTAACTTATTTGAGTCATTAAAGTTTCGCTACTTTGGTCCTGTTGATGGACATGATGTAGTGAGGTTAAGTAAAGTTTTGGCAGACTTAAAAGATATACCAGGACCTAAATTGCTTCATGTATTAACTAAAAAAGGTAAAGGCTATAAATTTTCAGAAGAGGGAAATGAAACAATTTGGCACTCGCCGGGATTATTTAACAAAGACACAGGCGAAATAATAAAAGTTGTACCAAAAGAACCACAACCTCCCAAATATCAAGATGTCTTTGGTCACACCATTGTGGAGTTGGCAGAAAAAAATGAAAAAATTATGGGTATTACCCCCGCTATGCCAAGTGGCTGCTCATTAAATATTATGATGAGGGCTATGCCAGAAAGAGCTTTCGATGTTGGCATTGCAGAACAACACGCTGTTACTTTTAGTGCCGGTTTAGCAACTCAAGGATTAATTCCATTTTGTAACATATATTCATCATTTATGCAACGGGCTTATGATCAAGTAATTCACGACGTTGCTTTACAGAATCTCAAAGTTGTATTGTGTTTGGATAGAGGTGGAATTGCAGGAGCTGATGGTCCGACTCATCACGGGGCATTTGATATAGCTTACTTCCGTTGTATCCCAAACATGATTGTGAGTGCTCCAATGAATGAAGAAGAACTTCGTAACTTGATGTATACTGCACAATTAGATGAAGTAAAAGGTGTATTTAGTATCCGCTATCCAAGAGGAAATGGCGTAATGGTGAACTGGAAAACTCCTTTCAAAAAAATTGAAATTGGAAAAGGTAGAAAACTAACAGATGGAAAACACATAGCTATTTTATCTTTAGGTCATCCCGGTAATTTCGTTTCTAAAGCAATTGAAAAACTATCCGCAGAAGGCATCATTCCGGCTCATTATGATTTACGTTTTGCTAAACCGCTAGACGAAGCTATGTTACACGAAGTTTTTACTCGCTATAAAAAAATAATAACTGTAGAAGATGGTTCTGTTATTGGCGGAATTGGAAGTGCTGTTTTAGAATTTATGTCTGAAAATGGTTACAATGCACAAGTTAAACGTTTGGGAATTCCCGATCGTTTCATTGAACATGGAGAGCCTAATCAGTTATATCAAGAATGTGGTTTTTCAGCAGATAAAATAGAAGAATCAGTTCTAGAGTTCATGAAAGAAAAAAGCTCAGTTAAACTTTCTAGTTAATATCCTTTCACTCGTTAGTTTTGATAAAAATACAAAAGTTAACTTGCATTATTTTTAGGTTAATTAGTATATTTATCGGCTATGGAAAAAAGAGTTCGTTTACGTTTTGCGCCAAGCCCAACTGGCGGCTTACATATGGGTGGAGTTCGCACCGCATTATTTAGTTATTTATTCGCTAAGAAGCATGGAGGAGACTTTGTATTACGTATTGAAGACACTGATCAAACACGTTATGTAAAAGGGGCCGAAGAATACATTATCGATTCATTAAAATGGTGCGGTATTGAACCCAATGAAGGCGTAGGTTTTGGCGATGGCCCTTATGCTCCCTACCGTCAAAGTGAAAGAAAAGAATTAGGAATTTACAAAAAATATGCTGACCGGTTATTGGCATCAGGTCATGCATACATAGCTTTTGATACAGCTGAAGAGCTTGATGAAATGCGTAAACGTTTAGAAGCCGCTAAAGTTGTAGCTCCACAATATAACGCTATAACACGTCAAAACATGCGTAACTCATTAACCTTACCAGAGGATGAGGTTAAAAAACTCATAGAAAGTGGTGCTCCTTATGTAGTTAGGCTAAAAGTGCCTCGAAATGAAGAAATTCGTTTCCACGATATTATTCGAGGTTGGGTTACAGTGAATTCAAGCCAAGTGGATGATAAGGTTTTATTAAAATCTGATGGTATGCCTACTTATCATTTGGCTCATATTGTTGATGATATTGAAATGCAAATATCTCATGCAGTGAGAGGAGAAGAATGGTTACCAAGCGCACCATCTCATATTTTAATTTACCGTTATTTAGGATTAGAAAACGATATGCCTAAATTAGCTCATCTACCATTAATTCTAAAACCAGATGGAAACGGGAAATTATCTAAACGTGATAAATCAGGATTACCAATGTTTCCTTTAAATTGGTTTGATGAACGAACTGGTGAAAGTTATTTAGGTTACCGAGAATCTGGATTTACGTCTGATGCTTTTATTAACATGTTAGCTTTATTGGGTTGGAATCCGGGAGATAATCGTGAAATTATGAGTAAAGAAGAATTGATTGCAAATTTTTCTTTTGAACGTGTAAATAAATCTGGGGCAAAATTCGACCCTGAAAAAACAAAATGGTTCAATCAGCAATATTTACGAATGAAAACCGATGAAGAATTAGCTGATTCGGTTATGCCCATATTAGAAACTAAGGGAATTTATAAAGAAAAAACATTTGTGGTAGAATTTTGCAGATTAATAAAAGAAAAGGCACATTTTATAACCGAATTTTTTGATTTAGGATCTTACTTTTTCATTTCACCAGAAAATTACGATGAAAAAGTAATGACAAAAAAATGGCAACCTGACTCTAAAGAGCTATTTACAAAACTGGTTATAAAATTTGAATCTATAACAAATTGGGATTCTCACTCTTTACACGAAACTTTTCAAGCAGCGCAAACTGAAATCGGAAAATTAGATATGCAAGTGTTACGGGTTTTAACAACCGGTGTTGCTGGTGGAGCTCAATTATTTGATTTACTTGCTTTACTAGGAAAACAAGAAGTTATTACACGATTAAATTCTGCTTTAAGTAAATTATCCTAACAAAACCTTAAATAAAGCTTGAGTAGCTTAAAATGGAGTTATACACCGATGAATATTTTATGAACGAAGCCCTAAAAGAAGCTCAAAAAGCTTTTCATTCGGATGAAGTTCCTGTTGGTGCTGTAGTAGTTGCTAATAATCAAATTATAGCGAGGTCTCATAATTATACTGAGCGATTAAACGATGTAACTGCGCATGCAGAAATGCAAGCTATAACATCAGCAGCAAATTATATTGGTGGAAAATACTTAAACGAATGCACTCTTTATGTAACATTAGAACCATGTCTAATGTGTGCAGGCGCTCTTCAATGGAGCCACATAACAAAAATTGTATATGGTGCAAAAGATGAAAAAAAAGGATATTCTTTAATTAATCAACAAGTACTACATCCTAAAACAATAGTTAAAAAAGGAATATTAGAAGATCAATGTTCCATTTTATTAAAAGATTTTTTTGCTCTAAAACGAAAACCAAAAACATGAATTTAGATTTAAGACAGAAACAAGCCATCGTGTGCGGAAGTACCCAAGGAATTGGAAAAGCTATCGCTCTAGAATTAGCCGCTTTAGGTGCTAATGTTACCTTAATAGCTCGCAATGAAGAAGCTTTGAAAGCTACAAAACAAGAATTAAATACTGCCGCAGGTCAATTACATTCTTATTTATGTGTTGATTTCAGTAAACCGTCAGAATTGAAACAAATAGTGGATGCCTATTTACAACGCCAACCGATTGTCAATATTCTAATAAATAACACGGGAGGGCCTCCTGCAGGACCAGTTCACACTGCAAAAACTGATGATTTTTTATCAGCTTTTAATAATCATCTTATTTGTAATCATATTTTAGCCCAAGCTTGCATTGAGGGAATGAAAATTGCCAAATATGGACGTATAATAAATATTATTTCTACTTCTGTCAAACAACCATTGCCAAATTTAGGAGTTTCTAATACAATTAGAGCAGCAGTAGCTAATTGGAGCAAAACTCTAGCTAATGAATTAGGTAAATATAATATTACCGTAAACAATGTTTTACCGGGCGCAACTGCCACGCAACGTTTACAGTCTATTATCGAAAATAAATCAACTAAAACAGGCCATGCTATAGAATCTGTTTCTAACGAAATGATTTCAGAAATTCCAATGGGTCGATTTGCAGAAGCTTCGGAAATAGCTAATGCTGTTGCATTTTTAGCATCTCCAGCAGCTTCATATATCAACGGAATAAACTTACCGGTTGATGGAGGCAGAACAGGTTGTTTATAATTTTTTGGTTTACTTACAATAAAACAAACTTTCAGTCGTTCCTTTTTAGTTATTTAACAATACACTATTTGACCCAAAAATTATTCTCTATATTTTAATGTTATATTTGTTTACGTTTTTAAGTGAATCTTTAAACTTATGAAAATTATCATACCAATGGCAGGAAAAGGCAAAAGAATGCGTCCACATACGCTTACTGTCCCAAAGCCATTAATAAATGTTGCAGGCAAACCTATCGTACAAAGATTAGTAGAAGATATAACCAAAGTGTGTGGTGAAAAAGTGGAAGAAATAGCCTATATCATTGGTCCTGACTTTGGAAAAGAAGTTGAAGCTCATTTAATTCAAATTGCTGAAAATCAAGGAGCTAAAGGCTCTATTTATTATCAAGAAAAAGCTTTAGGTACAGCTCACGCCATTATGTGTGCTAAAGAAAGTATCTCTGGAAAAACAGTAGTTGCATTTGCAGACACTTTATTTAAAGCGGATTTTGTTATGGACACCAATCAAGAAGGGGTTATTTGGGTTCAAAGTATTGAAGATCCTAGACACTTTGGTGTTGTAAAGGTTAATGATTCAGGTATTATTACCGATTTTGTTGAAAAACCTCAAACATTTGTAAGCAATTTAGCAATTATTGGAATTTACTACTTTAAAGATGGTGACAATCTGAAAAAAGAATTACAATATTTGTTAGACAACAATGTTACAGAAAAAGGTGAATATCAGCTAACTAATGCTTTGGAAAACATGAAACTAAAAGGTTTAGCTTTTACACCGGGCACTGTGACTGAATGGCTTGATTGTGGCAATAAAGATGCTACTGTATATACAAATCAACGAATACTTGAGTTTGATAAAAATAAATCTTCCTTAAAGGGTCAAAATATTAATACTGAAAATAGTGTTATTGTTGAACCATGTTTTATTGGAGATAATGTTATTATCAAAAATTCAATTGTAGGACCTCATGTTTCATTGGGTTCTAATACTACTATTAATGATGGTGTCATAAAAAACAGCATTATCCAATCTAATGTTAAATTAAGTAATAGCGTGATTTGTAATAGCATGATTGGAGAAGGTGCTGAGGTAAAAGGGAAATCATTAGACTTAAGCGTAAGCGATTATACAACTCTTTCTTTTTAACATTATAAAAATCTCGTTGAAAATTAAAAGAAATATTTTTGCATTTCATGTCATCTCAGTTCTGTTGATTGCTTTTGTCGCATCTTGCAAATCCTCAAAAATATCATCAACCACCTCTGTGAATTCCTCGAAAGAAACAAACGGAATATCTGAGCAGGAACAAACAAAATTCACCTATTACTTTATCGATGGATATCGGGAACGCATGAAAGGCAATATAGAAGTTGCCGAAAATTTATTTAAACAATGTTTGAAAATCGATCCAACATCCTCTGCAGTAAAATATGAACTAGGAAATATTTACAGATATAACGGAGCTTATGACATAGCAATAAAATTTGCCAAAGAATGTGTTAAAAGTGAGCCAAAAAATGAGTGGTATCAATTATTGTATATTGAATGTTTACATAACAATAACTTATTTGCTCAGGCTGCTGAAGAGTATTTAAAGCTTGTGAAAAATTTCCCAAATCATCCTGAATATTACGAAGGATTAGCTTCTGAGTACATGTATAGCGGCAATTATGAAAAATCATACAAAGTGTACGATGAATTAGAAAAACAATTTGGACAAAATGAAACCTTCACAATAAATAAAGTTAAATTACTTAGACAATTGAAAAAAATTCAGGAAGCTGAATCTGAATTAAAAAAACTAATACAATCAAACACTAAAGAAGGTAGATACTACACTTACTTAGCAGAATTTTATCAGGAAACAAATCAAATAGATAAAGCATACGAGTGCTACACAAACATTTTAAATGTTGATCCAAAAAATCCGA
>Ga0172373_10003597_pt1 | contig 22557 bp, 16 predicted proteins | sample Lak10m_2_FD_114546 | JGI IMG/M metagenome (GOLD analysis project Ga0172373, IMG submission 114546) | Freshwater microbial communities from Kabuno Bay, South-Kivu, Congo - kab_092012_10m | ecosystem: Environmental > Aquatic > Freshwater > Lake | place: Democratic Republic of the Congo...
ATACCCATGAACAAACCCAAGGATGACCTTGTTCCGGCCGATTCATCAGCGCTGGCTGCTGCGACAGTCAAGGTCAAGCGAAGGACCAGGCGTGTAGCGATTGCGGAAAGCTCGGAGGTGGGTAAGGGTGGCTCTGAGGTCAGTGCAGGTGGCCCGGAGGTCGGTGCAGGTGACTCGGAGCTCGTTGCAGGTGGCTTGGGCACCAGCGGCACAGACACGGCTCAGGTCGATTCAGACAGTCCTGCTGGCTCCGAGATAAAAAAGCCGCGCAGACGTCGTAAGCCTGCGCCCGAAGCCCTTGCGCAAAGCGAGTCTCAAAGCGAGCAAGTTCCTCTTGGGGATGCCCAAGCTCAAGGACAAGAAGAGGGACGTATCGAGGAGCAAGTTCAGGGACTCGATGGGGGGCGCGTTGGAGGTGCTCAAATGCGACCGGACGAGCGGCCTGTTGGAAGTGCAGCTACAGGACTGGATGAGGGGCGCGTTGGAGGTGAGGATAAAGGGCAACTTGAAGGCCGGGATGAAGGCGCTGAGAGGCCAAAGTTTGATCCATCACGCAGTCCTCGGCGTGGTCCTAGAGGTCGTCGACCAAGACGAGATCGCGATAGACCCGCGGATGCTTCGATAGAGGCATCGAGCCAGGACGCCCATCAACGCGATGCCCATCGGGATCCGAGCTATGCAAAGACTGATCCTGAGGTGAAAGTTTCACAGGGTCAGCCCCAGGGGCCGGAGACCGAGGCTTTGCCCTTTCGGAGTGAAGTCGCAAGTATTTCTCCCGTGCCGGGCGCCAAGCATGCAGTTGACCCTGATTTCGGCAGCTTGAAGCTCCAAAAAGTGCTCGCCGACGCGGGCATTGGGTCGCGCCGCGACATGGAAGAGTTAATCCTTGCTGGGCGTGTGTCGGTAAACGGCATGCCCGCCCACATCGGACAGCGTATAGGGCCCAGTGATCAGGTGAGGATCAATGGGCGGATGTTGCAGCGAAAGTTTGCCGAGCTACCCCCGCGTGTTTTGCTCTATCACAAGCCATCCGGTGAGATATGTTCGCGTGATGATCCCGGTCATCGGCCGACGGTCTTTGGTCGCCTGCCACGTTTAAAGGGCGCCCGATGGGTTGCGGTGGGTCGGCTTGACTTCAACACAGAAGGCCTTTTGATCTTTACGACTTCAGGTGATATTGCAAACCGACTGATGCATCCTCGTTATGGCTGGGAGCGTGAATACGCTGTGAGAATTCTCGGTCGTATCGATGAGGCTACGGCAAAACAGCTTCTCGAGGGCGTCAATCTTGAAGATGGATCGGCGCGGTTTAATAGTCTGGAAGATGTCGGCGGCGATGGCGCAAATCACTGGTACCGCGTCACACTTTCAGAAGGTCGGAATCGCGAAATTCGGCGGATTTTTGAAGCGGTCGGCTTGGTCGTGAGTCGATTGGCAAGGATCCGCTTTGGACCCGTGGGGCTTCCCGAAGGCTTGGTACGGGCTCGATATGTCGAGCTTTCTGAGCAGGAAGTAAGACGCCTGCAGCAATTGATGCGCGAGGCTGACCCTCATCGACCCAACAAGCAGGTGCCAAACAGGCCGACGGACGATTTCGATCCCTCGGATCATGATCATGACCACGAGAACCATGACGATGAGGACGATGAAGGGCCGCCACCTGGCTTTGACCCATCGGCCTACCTGCCCCGCTACGCGGATGAGCCGGTCGATCGGCCAGAACTTCAAGACGACGAGTGGCAGCCGCGAAACGCTAACGCCCATCTTGAGGGCATCACCCGATCGGTGCGCAAATCCGTTCGTGCACCGGCTGCGCTTGCGCCCGGCTTGCGACCTCCTGGCCAAGGTGCCGGTGGAGGTGCAGGCGCGAAAAACAAACGCCGAGGCGGGAAAAACATCGCGAAATTCAACCTCACGCCGGGTGTTTACCAGCCTGGATTCGACGGCCAAGCGCAAGCCGCTTACCCGGCTGGCAGGCCAAAATCGGCCAAGCGCCGTGGTCCGGGAGGTGGGCAAGGTGGTGGGGCTGGGTCAGGTATGGGCACCCAGACAGGCGGCGCTAATCATCCCGGTGGCGCTAACCATCCCGGTGGAGCAAGGGGCAGTGCTAAACCTCAACGTTCTCGACGAAAATCGCCGCGAACGACGCCAAAAGCAAATTAAACGGTTATACTTATGGGCTAAATACAAACCTCTTTATGCGGGGCTTGTTTAAAAGTTTCATGAATCTCCCGCTTTTTGCGTCGCCAAGATCAAAGTCGACGGCGCTAGGCTCGGGAAAACAATAACGAAATGGGCTGGGCAGCAGCCCATTTTTTTTTGTTTGTTTTGAGAACGTTTTGGGTTGCCTACAGGCGTTCATGCATCGTGCAGGTCGGCTGTTTGCTTCTTTCGGGTTAATTGTTTGCTTTTTCGGTTCCATTGTTGGCATTTTGGAGGTCTTAAGTTCAGTGAGCGTGCATTTGTTCAATTTGATTGAACAGTCTGTCTTGCCACTCGGGTATGAGCTCGTTGATGTGGAGCTTTCCGGGGGCATGATTCGCGTATTCATTGATTGGCCGGCTGATAAGCAGGCAAGAATCACCATTGAGGATTGTGAGCAAGTCTCAAGGCAGCTCTCGCAGGTGATGATGGTCGAAGAGGTTGACTACAAGCGTCTTGAGGTGTCATCGCCCGGCGTGGATCGCCGCCTCAGGCGCGCGAGCGATTTTCAGCGCTTCGTTGGGCATCGGATAAGCCTGCGGCTGAGGCTCCCATTTGGTGGTCGGCGACATTGGGAGGGTGAGCTTGCCCGCAACGAGGCGGACGATGGTTGGTTGTTGCTGTTGACCGAATCATCGCCTTCGGGGAAAGCTGCGCAAAGGCTTGGTAACAGAAAGAAGTCTAAGCCGCCCAAGCAGCAAGCAGGTCAGCCGAGCAAGGCCGTTGAAGCTCAAGATGAGACTACCAACGCCTTGACCGTATTGAATTTTAGTTTGGATGAAATTGAACGCGCGCACCTTGTGCCGCAGTTGGTGTTCTGAACGATGTTTGAGGAGAGTAGGTCATGAGTCGCGAAGTTTTGCTGCTGGTTGATGCTTTGGCACGAGAAAAAAATGTGCCCAGAGAAACCGTTTTTATAGCGCTTGAACTGGCATTGGCTTCGGCGACCAAGAAATTATTCAAGGACGAAGTCGATGTTCGCGTTCAAATTAATCGTAGTTCAGGCGACTACGAGGCGTTTCGCCGTTGGCTGATTGTTCCTGACGGCGAACTTGAAGATCACGACCTGCAAATCATCATGAGCGAGGCACGCAAGCAGGTCCACGATGTTGAGCTGGGTGATTACATCGAAGAGGGACTTGAAGCCATCGACCTCGGGCGGATCGGCGCACAGGCTGCCAAGCAGGTGATCTTGCAAAGGATTCGCGACGCAGAGCGTGAGCAAATTATCAGCGATTACCTGGCTCGAAATGAACCTGTCGTATCGGGTACGGTGAAAAGGGTCGACCGCGAAGGTGCGATCGTTGAATCGGGCAAATTGGAAGCTCGCTTGCAACGTGACCAAATGATCCCGAAGGAGAATTTGCGCACCGGTGATCGCGTGCGCGCAGCCATTTTGCGGGTCAATCGGGAAGGCCGTGGGCCACAGCTGCTCTTGTCGCGAACCTCGCCCGAGTTCATTAAGTATTTATTTTCGAATGAAGTGCCAGAGATTGAGCAAGGTTTGTTAGAGATTAAGGCAGCGGCGCGAGATCCTGGAGTAAGGGCAAAGATTGCTGTATTGAGCCACGACCGCCGTGTTGATCCGATTGGGACCTGCGTTGGTGTTCGAGGCTCAAGAGTGCAAGCGGTCACCCAGGAACTTGCCGGCGAGCGTGTCGATATTGTGCTTTGGTCAGAAGATCCCGCGCAGTTTGTGATTGGCGCGCTTGCGCCGGCCAACATCAGCTCGATCGTGGTCGACGAGGAGTCACATTCGATGGATGTGGTGGTCGATGAGGACAATCTTGCCCTGGCCATCGGAACAGGCGGACGAAATGTCCGTTTGGCATCAGAGCTTACCGGCTGGACCATCAACATCATGACCGCAGAAGAATCGGCACAAAAATCCGAGACCGAACGGACAGAGATTCGCCAAAACCTTATGAGTAAGCTCGATGTTGATGAGGAGGTTGCCGACATCTTGATCGACGAGGGTTTTACCAGCGTTGAAGAAGTAGCCTATGTGCCGATCAATGAAATGCTCGAGATCGATGCTTTTGACGAAGAAACCGTCAATGAGCTTCGTACAAGAGCACGCAACGTTCTTCTAACTGAAGCTATTGCCAAGGAAGAGAAGATCGATCAATCGTCTGACGACTTACTTTCACTAGAAGGTATGGACAGCGATTTGGCTGCCAAGCTTTCCGATGCAGGTGTTCACAGCCGTGACGATCTCGCCGAGCTAGCAGTCGACGAGTTACAGGATGCGACAGGTATCGATGAATTGCGCGCAAGAGCATTGATCTTGAAGGCGCGTGCGCACTGGTTCGCTGATCAGAACTGAATGGAGCATGACCTGGTCTGGCCGGGTCAGCATCTTAAAGTCAGTGGGTTTTGCATTTTCGCTGTTATCGTTCTTTTTTTAGGAAGTACACATGTCCGCAAACAACGTCGCCAATTTCGCTGCCGAGCTCAAAATGCCGGCCGACGTGCTGTTGCAACAACTCAAGGCTGCCGGGGTTGCCAAGCAATCAGTCGATGACTTGATCTCAGAGTCTGATAAAGAGCATTTATTAAACGCTTTGCGCCGCGCCCATGGTTCAGACGAAGCACCGAAAAAGAAAATAACGCTCACGCGAAAGCAGACAAGCGAGATCAAGCAAGCCGACGCCACCGGTAAGGCCCGAACGATTCAGGTTGAAGTACGCAAAAAGCGGGTCTTCGTGAAGCGTGATGCGCCTGAGGCTCAAGAAGTCGCGCCGCCAGCACCCCAAGACTTGACACCTGAGGAGGATGCAGCGCGGTTAGAGGAAGAACAGCGACAGCAGGAATTGCTCGAGCGGCAAGCTGCTGAGCTTCGTGAGAAACAAGAGCGACTCGAGCGTGAACGCGAGCGCGAGGTACAGGCAGCTGCCGAGGCTGCAGCACGCGAAGAGGCGGCGCGTCGTGAGCGTGAGCGGTTAGCTGCGCTGGAGTTCGCGCAAAAAGAAGAGGACAAGGCGCGCGCCCAGGCGGAAACCGCTGCCGCGCTTGAAGAAGCTCGCCGTGCCAAAGAAGCCGCTGAGGCTCAAGCTCGCGCACGACGAGCCGTTGAAAGCGAAGTAGCGGAAATTAACCGCTTAATGAGCCTCCAGCGTAAGCCTGTGCCCAAGCCCGCGCCGAAGCCGCCAGAGCCTGAGGTCAAACCTGTTGAGGCACCGAAAAAAGAAGGGCCATCGGGGACCTTGCACAAGCCCACTGCGCAAAAGGCTGCCGAAAGTAAAGAAGTCGCAGCGGTTGCCAAGCCTAAGGAAAAAGATAGCAAGGATCCTAAAGACGCTAAGGACAAAAAGCACCTCAAGTCGGAAAAGCTTTCCTCGAGTTGGGCCGATGAGGCGAGCAAGCGTCGTGCGCTGAAGACCAGAGGCGATACCAGCATGGGTAATAACAGCTGGCGCGCATCCAAGGGTGGCGGACGACGGGGTCAAGGCGATCGACAAGAGCAGGCACAGGTTCAGTCTGAATTCGTGGCTCGCGAGATTCATGTGCCCGAAACCATAACGGTTGCCGATCTGGCTCACAAGATGTCGGTCAAGGCGGCCGAAGTGATCAAGCACTTGATGAAGCTTGGTCAGATGGTCACGATTAATCAGGTGCTTGATCAAGAAACCGCCATGATTGTTGTCGAGGAGATGGGCCACAAGGCGCTTGCTGCGAAGCTCGACGACCCGGAGGCATTACTTGAGGAAGCGCCGAGCCATGATGCGATCATGCTGCCAAGACCGCCGGTTGTGACGGTCATGGGCCACGTTGACCATGGCAAGACGTCGCTGCTTGACTATATCCGCAGGGCAAAGGTGGCTGCCGGCGAGGCGGGCGGCATTACCCAGCATATTGGTGCCTATCATGTGAAGACCGACCGTGGCGTTATCACTTTTCTCGATACGCCAGGCCACGAAGCCTTTACCGCCATGCGCGCACGCGGTGCAAAGGCAACCGATATCGTTATTTTGGTGGTGGCGGCAGACGATGGCGTAATGCCTCAAACGGTTGAAGCAATAGCACACGCGAAGGCGGCGCAAGTACCGTTGGTGGTTGCGATGAATAAGATGGATAAGCCTGAGGCGAATCCTGATCGGGTGAAGCAGGAACTGGTCGGACACGAGGTCGTGCCAGAGGATTACGGCGGCGAGTCCCCTTTCATCGGTGTATCTGCAAAGACGGGGGCGGGCATCGACGATTTGCTCGAAAACGTTCTGCTTCAAGCTGAGGTACTTGAACTTAAGGCGCCTAAGGATGCTCCGGCGAAGGGCTTGGTGATCGAGGCCCGTTTGGACCGTGGGCGTGGTCCGGTTGCGACGGTGCTTGTTCAAAGCGGTACCCTGCGCAAAGGCGATGTTGTGCTTGCCGGAAGCTCATGGGGTCGGGTTCGGGCGATGCTCGATGAAAATGGTCGGCCGATCGATGAGGCGGGTCCTTCGATTCCCGTCGAGATTCAAGGTTTACAAGAGGTGCCATCGGCCGGTGAAGAGGTGTTATCGCTTGCCGATGAACGAAAGGCCCGCGAGATTGCACTATTTAGGCAGGGCAAGTTCCGCGATGTGAAGCTTGCGAAGCAACAGGCCGCAAAACTTGAGAATATTTTTGATGCGATGACTGAGGGTGAAACCAAGTCTTTGAATCTCATCATCAAGTCGGATGTTCAGGGTTCGCAGGAAGCCTTGGTTCACGCGATGCAAAAACTCAGCACCGATGAAATCAAAGTGCAAGTGGTTCATGCTCAAGTCGGTGGCATTACAGAAAGCGATATCAATCTTGCGATGGCATCAAACGCCGTTGTCATCGGCTTCAACGTACGTGCCGATCAGCAGGCCAAGCGCGTTGCCGAGGGCAATGGTGTTGACATTCGTTACTACAACATTATTTACGATGCGGTCGACGAGATTAAGTCAGCAATGGCAGGGATGCTGTCACCAGATCGCAAAGAAGAGGTCATTGGTCTCGTAGAGATTCGGCAGGTATTTAGGGTGTCGAAGGTCGGTAATGTGGCAGGTTGTATGGTGCTTGAGGGGATTGTTCGCCGGGGAGCACGTGTTCGCTTGTTGCGTGACTCGGTGGTGTTGTTTACCGGTGAGCTCGACAGTCTTAAGCGCTTTAAAGATGATGTCCGAGAAGTCAAGGAAGGCTTTGAATGCGGCCTATCAGTTAAGAACTATGACGACATCAAAGAGGGCGACCAACTTGAGGTCTTCGAGATCAAAGAGGTTGCTCGCAGTCTGTGACTGCTTGGCGACTAATTACCCCCATGCGGCGTCATTTTTCATCAGGGTCGGGCGGTGCGCGAGGTGCGCGTATCGCCGATCAGATCCAGCAGGAGTTGGCTGAGCTGATTCAACGCGATATCAAAGATCCGCGCATTGGCTTCACCACCCTGACCGGCGTTGACCTGACGCCTGACTATGCTTACGCCACCGTCTTTTTTACCGTGCTTCCGGATACCGAAGCCCAAATAGCCAACACCTTGTCTGGTTTGCGATCGGCTGCCGGATTTATGCGAGCCGAACTTGGGCGACGCATCCGGATCCACACCACGCCTGAGCTTCGATTTCGCTACGATCAATCGACCGAGCGAGGCATGGCGATGTCGCGACTTATTGATCAGGCCCTGGGTGATCAGCCTGCAGCTGTAGACGACAACAAGGTATGAAACGCCGCAGCGAGGGCGGCGTCGACGGTTTAATTCTTCTCGACAAATCGCTAGGTAGTTCGTCCAACCATGCCTTACAGCAATTAAGGCGCCTCTTTTCAAGAGCAAAGGCAGGGCATGGAGGTACGCTCGATCCGCTTGCTACAGGCATGTTGCCGATTGCGCTTGGCGAGGCAACCAAGTTTTTGCATGGACTGCTCGATGCCGATAAAACTTATGAAGCAAAACTACTGCTCGGGCGCTCAAGTTCCACCGGCGATGCTGAGGGTGAGCTTAGCGAGTGGTCAGATCCGCAACCACACATGGGACGTCTTTCACAGGTTGTAGAACGATTTAAAGGGTCGTACGATCAGATGCCACCGATGTATTCGGCGCTTAAGCATCAGGGTAGAGCATTGTATGACTGGGCACGCGAAGGTATTGAGGTTCCGAGACAGGCGCGACATGTTGCCATTCATCAATTAGACATCTTGGACATGGTTCAATACGAAGCGAGCGAGCCAGCGATGATTTGTCTTCACTTGAGAGTTCGTTGCAGCAAAGGTACTTATATTCGTAGCCTGGCACAAGACATTGGGGAAGCGTTAACTTGCGGGGCATACCTTGCAGGCCTTCGGCGAACCGAGGTCGCTAGTTTCAGGGAAGAACAGATGTTATCGCTTGAAATGCTTGAACCGCTCGACTTTACAGAACGGCAGGCGCGATTATTACCCACCGATTCTTTGCTACTACATTTGGATCGTATTGATCTTGACCTTAATGCAGCCCAACGCCTTATTCAAGGCCAACGACTTCCTGCAGCTGCACACGGTGCGCCGGCAAATACTGAGTTGGTGCGTCTCTACCGCCCAGACGGCCAATTGCTGGGTACGGGATCCATCGATGAACGCGGCGTACTTGCTGCCCAACGACTCATCGCTCAATCAAGCTTTTCATTATAGGAAAATCAAATGAACCTCGTCCCCGCCATCCGCAATGTTGCAATCATTGCGCACGTCGATCATGGAAAGACTACGCTGGTCGACCAGTTACTGCGCCAGTCAGGCACATTCCGAGTCAACCAACAGGTTGCCGAAAGAATTATGGATTCGAATGACCTCGAGCGAGAACGCGGCATCACGATTCTTGCAAAAAATTGTGCGGTTACATATAACGATACACGCATTAATATTGTCGATACACCAGGGCATGCTGATTTTGGTGGCGAAGTTGAACGTGCGCTTTCAATGGTTGACGGGGTTGTCTTGCTTGTGGATGCGGTAGAAGGTCCGATGCCCCAAACACGATTTGTTACCCGAAAAGCGCTGGCCCTCGGTCTTCGTCCAATTGTTGTTGTCAATAAAATTGACCGCCCAGGGGCACGACCCGATTGGGTTGTTAACCAGACCTTTGATTTATTTGATCGTCTTGGCGCCAATGAAGAGCAGCTTGATTTTCCTGTCGTGTACTGCTCAGCGCTCGCAGGCTTCGCAAGTGAAACGCTCTCAGACATTGAAGCCGGGGCCGCGAAAGATATGAAGCCTTTGTTCGATGCGATCTTGCGTCATGTGCCTGCGCGTGCCGACGATATCGACGGCGCTTTGCAATTGCAAATTTCGGCACTGGATTATTCCAACTATGTTGGCAAGATTGGGATTGGCCGGATTCAACGTGGACGCGTGCGAACCGGACAGCTCGTGCTGCTTTTGCAAGGTCGCGATGAGGACTATCCCGAGTCGAAGGCTCCCGAAGCAGTGAGCGGAAAAATCGGGCAGGTACTTTGCTATCGCGGACTTGAGCGGGCCCCGATGGATGAGGCTTTCGCTGGGGACATTGTTGCCATCACAGGGATCGATGAATTGGGCATTGGTAGCACCATCGCAGATCCATCAAACCCTCAGGCGCTACCCATGCTTCGAGTCGACGAACCCACCATGACGATGGAGTTCTTGGTCAATGCCTCGCCGCTTGCAGGACGTGAGGGTAAGTATGTGACCAGTCGCCAGATCCGCGATCGACTCGAGCGAGAACTAAAAAGCAATGTTGCACTTCGGGTCGAGTTCAGCCCCGATGGCGAGTCCTTTTTAGTTTCAGGGCGAGGTGAATTACACCTGACGATTCTTCTTGAAAACATGCGCCGTGAGGGCTATGAGCTTGCAGTCTCGCGTCCCAAGCCCCGCTTGCGAACAGTCAACGGCGAACGCCTTGAGCCCTATGAGATGTTGACCATGGATGTCGAGGAAGGGCATCAGGGTTCGGTCATGGAGTTTATTGGCCAGCGCAAAGGCGAGCTTCAAGATATGGTGCCGGATGGTCAAGGGCGGGTCCGCCTTGACTATCGCGTGCCTGCACGTGGATTGATTGGCTTTCACGGTGAGTTCTTAAACATGACGCGTGGTACGGGGATCATGAGCCATGTTTTTGATGATTATGCAAGTTGGGCAGGCAACATCGAAGGAAGACGAAACGGTGTTTTAGTGTCGCAGGATGACGGACAGGCAGTCGCTTATGCCTTGTGGAAGCTTCAAGATCGGGGCCGCATGTTTGTGTCACCAGGCGATGCGCTTTACGAAGGCATGGTGATTGGCATCCACACACGCGACAATGACTTGGTGGTCAATCCAGTTCGGGAAAAGAAACTAACCAATGTGCGTGCTTCCGGAAAGGATGAAGCGATTGTGCTAACCCCACCAATTGCGCTCACCCTGGAGCGTGCCGTAGAGTTCATCGAAGACGATGAACTTGTTGAAATAACGCCTCAAAGCATCCGTTTGCGCAAACGCTTCTTAAAAGAACACGAGCGCAAGCGGGCATCGCGTGAAGAGGCCGCCGCATAACACTTGGAGGTTGCACCATGTTCCCAGTCATTGATGTTCGCTCAATCGATTCGGCCCGAGCCCGTGGTGAACGTTATGGAAGTCGTGCGAAGGAGCGAATTCTTCACTCGGTGCAGACCTATGCGCGACTATTTGCAGACTGTGGGCTTGACTGGACCGAGGCGGGTCGGCGCGCCATGCAATATCGGGATGCGATTCACGCGACGGATCCCGAATTGCTTGAGGAAATGGAAGGTATCGCTCATGGTGCAAAGCTGGTATTTAGCGACATTCTCGCGCTCAACTGCCGTACCGAAATTTTGCCTTCATCGTTTTTGGCCCAAGTAAGCGATAAAGCGGCCGAGGCGCGACGCCACAACCAGGCCTTGGGTTTGCTTGACTGGGGCGAATGCACAGCAATGGCAGTTTCTGCTCGTGCTTCGCAGGATGGCCATACATGGTTAGCCCAAAACTGGGACTGGATAGGGCGGCAGCGTGCTGCTCTCGTCGTATTGCACACGCTTGATGCGCAGGGTCGGGCGATTGCAACCCTCACTGAAGCCGGGATGCTCGCAAAAATCGGATTAAACGATCAAGGTATGGCTGTAGGGCTCAATATTCTTCGCTCAGTGGCAGACGGCTCAAAGCCCGGTGTGCCTGTGCATGTCCTGCTGCGCCATGCGCTTTCGTTTGAAAGCTTGAAGGCATTTCGCATGCGCTTGCACGAATTAGCCAAAGGCCCAGGCTTTGGAGCGGCTTCTAATATACCGGCCGCCGATGCAAGTGGCGATATTGGCTCATTTGAGATCGCGCCTGCTGCCTGGTCGGAATATGCTGCCCATGAGCCAGTCTTGGTTCACACCAATCACTTTTTGTGCACACCCTTGCTGGATCAGCAAGCGGTCATGGCCTCGTCGCTGTCCACCGAGGCCAGGCTTCGCTGTGCGCAGCATTACGCCGCTCAAACGCCGATTAGCGTGGCAACTATTGAAGCGCTGCTGCGCGACGAGTCCGATGGCTTACTGTCGGTGTGTCGAAAGCCCGACCCGACGCTGCCCGAGCAGGCCAGGGTTGAGAGCGTTGCGGGCATTCGCATTGACTGTACGGAGCGACGCTGGTGGATCGCGCCGAATGTGCCCAGTCAGGTCGATTTTGAAGAAGTGGCAACAGGTTTTGCCGCTAACCAATACGCCGGGCTTGCGTAGCTTCGTTTGAGGTAATCGATCAGTAAACGAGTCCTGAGTGGCATATGCCGCATTTGCGTCACGACGGCGTAAATGCCGTGTTCGGGCGCTCGAAATGCATCCAGAATACTGACTAATTGCCCCTTGCTGAGACTTTCGCCAACCTCCCACATCGATCGCCAGGCGATGCCTCGCGCGGCAAGCGCCCAATCAAGGAGCACAGCCCCGTCGTTGCATTCGAGTGGGCCTTGGACTCTGATGGTTTGTAATTTTTGATCGATCAAAAACTCCCAACCTCTTGCCTGATTGCCGCTGTTGCCAAAAGTAAGACAGTCGTGCTTGAGCAAGTCGCTAGGATGCTTGGGTGTTCCTCGGCGTTTCAGGTAGTCAGGACTTGCCACAACAACTCGCTGCATTTCGGCGAGCTTAACGGCAATAAGATTTGAATCGTTCAAAGTACCGATACGAACGGCAAGATCAAAGCCTTCGTTGACCATATCTGCGAGGCGGTCGCTTAACTCAAGAGAAATACTCAGCTCTCGATGCTCACTCACAAAGCCTGGAATCAAAGGTGCGACATGGCGCTTTCCAAAGCCTGCAGGCGCTGTCATCCGCAAATGCCCGCTGGCTTTCAAGCCGCCTGCCGATACCGAAGCCTCTGCATCGCGCATGTGGTGCAAAATTCGTTGGCAGTCTTCTAAAAAAGAGCTGCCTTCGAAGGTAAGTGAGATACGCCTTGTGGTGCGCGTCAGTAGTTTCACACCTAATCTTGACTCGAGCGCATCGAGTCTGCGGCTGATCATCGCAGGGGCCACGCCTTGCAGTTGTGCGGCCGCGCTGAGGCTGCCTCGCATAGCGACCGCAACAAAGCTTTCAATTTCCTTGAAGCGGTCCATGGATGATATGCCTAATCAAATTAGAACGATCTGGGAAGTCCAAGGACATGTTCGGCAATATACGAGTAAACCAAGTTGGTGGAAATTGGCGCAACCTGATAAAGCCTTGTCTCACGGAACTTGCGTTCGACATCGTATTCGCAGGCAAATCCAAAGCCACCGTGAAACTGCAAGCACGCATTGGCCGCTTCCCAGCTTGCCTTTGCTGCAAGATACTTTGCCATATTCGCTTGCGCACCACAGGCCTGGCGCTGGTCAAAGAGATCGCAGGCTGCATAACGCATCAGGTTTGCCGCTTCGACTTCGATGAAGGCGTCTGCTATAGGAAATTGCACACCTTGATTTTGACCAATGGGTCGTCCGAAAACCTGTCGATCCTTCACATAAGCGGTGACCCGATCGATGAACCAGTAGCCATCGCCGATGCACTCGGCCGCGATCAGGATTCGTTCGGCATTAAGCCCATCAAGAATGTACTTAAAGCCTTTGCCCTCTTCGCCGATGAGATTTTCTTCCGGTATCTCAAGGTTTTCGAAAAAGAGCTCATTGGTTTCGTGATTGACCATATTTCTGATGGGGCGCACTGTCATCCCGTGCCCAATCGCGTGCTTTAGGTCAACCAAAAAGATCGACATCCCCTCTGATTTTCGTTTGACCTCTGATAATGGGGTTGTTCTCGCAAGTAGAATCATCAGGTCGGAGTGTTGAATCCGAGAAATCCAGACTTTTTGCCCGTTAACGATGTATCGGTCACCTTGTTTACGGGCTGTGGTTTTTAAATTTGTTGTGTCAGTACCCGTCGTAGGTTCGGTAACCCCCATCGACTGCAAGCGCAATCGCCCCGCAGCGATCTCGGGCAGGTACTGACGTTTTTGCGTCTCCGAGCCATGGCGCAAGAGTGTCCCCATGTTGTACATCTGACCGTGACACGCCCCAGCGTTGCCACCACAACGGTTGATTTCCTCCATGATGACCGATGCCTCAGACAGACCAAGACCCGAGCCACCGTACTCTTGCGGGATCAGCGCAGCGAGCCAGCCGGCTTGGGTAAGTGCATCGACGAATGCCTCGGGGTAACCGCGCGCTTCATCGATGCTGCGATGGTATTCGTCGGGAAAGTTCTTGCAAAGGTCACGAATTGCATCGCGTATTTCAACATGTCGATCTAAAGTGGACTGCATGGGTGATTCCTCATAACTTGGTGCAAGCGTCCCCACGACGAGTCTCAGCTTGCATCGATTAACAATCGCCGAATACTAAGGCTTTAAGCCTTTGCATAAACTTCAATAGGGTTTTGCGCGGACCGAAAACCGGATTGTTTTCATTTGGCGATGGCCAGGCTTTGGGACAACATCGGTTTGGCTTGATCAAGGAATTGTTATGGATTTTTCACTTTCTCAAGAGCAGTTGGCGATTGTTGACGCCGTGACATCGCTTTGTCGGGACTTTGACGACGAGTATTGGGCCTCGCGCGACCGCAGTGGCCATTTCCCAAGTGAATTTCACCAGGCCATGGCCAAGGCAGGTTGGCTGGGCATTGCCATGCCGACTGCCCATGGTGGCGCTGGACTTGGGATTCTTGAGGCTGCGCTGGTGGTGCAAGCTGTTGCAGCCTCCGGCGCCGGGATGAGCGGGGCATCGGCTGTTCACATGAATATCTTTGGCTTGCATCCAGTCGTCGTTTTTGGATCGGCAGCGCAACAGCAGCGCTGGCTGCCCCCACTGATTCGCGGTGAGCAAAAGGCCTGTTTTGCAGTGACCGAGCCCAATACGGGTCTAAACACCCTCAAGCTCAAGACCATGGCTAGGCGCGAGGGTGATCACTATGTTGTTCACGGTCAAAAGGTGTGGATTTCAACAGCGCAGGTGGCTGACAAAATGCTACTGCTTGCCCGCACGAGTCCTGCCGAAGCGTCGAGCGGCAATCAAGGTTTGAGCCTTTTTTATACCGATCTGGATCGTGATCGGGTTCAAGTCCATGAGATTGACAAAATGGGTCGTAAAGCGGTTGACTCAAATCAGGTGTTTATCGATGGATTGCGCATACCGATCGAAGATCGGATTGGCGAAGAAGGTGAAGGCTTCCGTTATATATTGCACGGCTTAAATCCCGAACGCATTTTGATTGCTGCCGAGGCGGTTGGCTTGGGCCGAGTCGCGCTCGCACGAGCGCAGCGCTATGCTAATGAGCGCGTGGTCTTTGATCGAGCCATTGGTAAGAATCAGGCCATTGCCCATCCTTTGGCTCAACGCTGGATGGAATTGGAGGCGGCACATTGGATGACGATGCGTGCTGCCTGGCTTTATGATCAGGGGCAATCCTGCGGCGCCGAGGCTAACGCTGCGAAGTATCTTGCGGCTGAAGCGGGATACCATGCATGCGAAACAGCCGTCATGACCCACGGCGGTATGGGCTATGCCAAGGAATATCATGTAGAGCGTTATTTTCGCGAGAGCTTAATTCCGAGGATCGCGCCGGTAAGTCGTGAATTGATTCTAAGTTTTATTGCGGAAAAAGTACTTGGATTGCCAAAATCTTACTAAGGTGCCTTCTCCGTCGATGATGCCTGCCAGGCTGCGCAAAGATGCTGAAAACGTGGCGAGGCCTGGCTTAGTATTTCCAGTTGGCATAGTGCAAGAGACTTTTTTGCAAGCCTAAGTAATTGGCGGTCTTTGCTGATTAAGTGCGATGCTCGCGCTTGAAGCGCTAAGTCCAGAAAAACTTGGTCATCCGGGTCCGAACAAACAAGCGACGTAGCCTTCGAATGGGGTGTGGTCTGCATCGATGACAGACGATCATAGTCTTGAATGACCGCATCGGGATTGCACCGATTGTGAATCCAGGGCCTGCTGAGCACTTGTATCAATTCTTGCCGCATCCCACTGCAAATCGCAGCAATAACTTCGCCACGCTCAAGCAAATTCCGTAAAGCCTCTACGCAAGGATCACGGAAAACAAGCAGATCCAACCAGCAGTTGCAATCAAGGACTATGGGTTGACGTGGAGGCATGGCAGTCAATCAGTGCTGACAATAAGCGGCGGTCTAGCCTACCGAGACTCCGATCGTATTGGGGGCTTTGAGCCTCGGGCTTTCCGACAAGTCATATCATCGGCATTCTATCGAAGACATCAGCGGTTTTTGCTGATCCAACAAGATCTCAGGCTGAATGAGGTGCTATTGATGTTGATGGTGTTGTCCCCAGCAAAGTCACTCGATTATGAATCTTCAACGATCGCAGTTAAGGCCACAAAGCCTCGCTGGATGGCCGAATCGAGCAAGCTCGTGGGGCAGTTGCGAGCGCTTGGGCCTGATCAGCTCTCGGCGTTGATGGATATTAGCGAACCCTTGGCGCAATTGAATTGCGAACGATACAAGGTATGGAGCGAAAGGCCTAAGGCTTCAGCCACTCGACCGGCTATTTTTGCCTTTGATGGTGATGTATACGATGGGCTCAGGGCACGCGAACTCGAACCCGGGCAAATTGGCTGGGCACAAGATCATGTGAGAATTCTCTCAGGTCTTTATGGCGTTTTGAGACCGCTTGACCATTTGCAGGCCTATCGCCTTGAAATGGGTACACGCCTGGCAAATGAGCGGGGTAAGGATCTTTACGCCTTTTGGGGATCAACGCTCACAGCATCGCTTGATCAAGATCTGAGAGGGCATCGATGCAAAATGCTGGTGAATTTGGCCTCTGAGGAATATTTCAGCGCTGTGCAGCAACAGCATCTGAAGGCGAAAGTCTTACATATCGTCTTTCAGGAAGCGAAAACAGGGCCGTACAAGGTGGTTAGTTTTTCAGCTAAACGCGCAAGGGGTGCCATGTGTCGATGGGCCATCGAACATCAAGTCGAAGAGCCTGAAGCACTTAAATCCTTTGATCGCGATGGTTATCAGTACTGCCCGGAGGTCTCCGAGCCGCTGCGCTGGGTATTCAGAAGACAGCTATAGTTGCCGTAGCGACAATGCATCGTTATGAAAGCAAGATTCGCGGTTCGATGCTCAGTGTGATGCCAAATTTTGCATCAACAGCTTCAATAAGCGTTTGTGCAAAGTCAAGCAGCTTCTCACCGGTTGCAAGCCCATAATTGACCAGCACCAAGGCATGCTTTGCGGACACACCCACATCGCCGTCACGTTGGCCTTTAAAGCCACATTGTTCGATCATCCATGCTGCAGAAAGCTTGTGATGCTTCTCACCGTCAGGATAAATCGGCAGATCAGGATAACGTCGCTTTAAGGCGATTGCTGCATCGCTAGGGATGCTCGGGTTATGAAAAAAGCTGCCTGCGTTGGGTTCTGTGTTGGGGTCGGGAAGCTTGCTGGCGCGAATGTCACGAATGGCTTGGGCAAGTTCGAGCGCGCTGCTTGGCGCCTGCTGGCTGAATCGTCGTTGTAAGTCCGGATAGGCGTAGTGTAGTGCTGCTGTGTCAGGCGATGCGCCTGATTCATTCAAATGAAATTCAACTTCGGTGATGATCCAGGGCTGATGACTCTTTTTTTTAAAAATACTTGATCGGTATGCAAATAAGCACTCATCAGCTTTGAATCGCCGATGCTCCAAGCTGTCCCAATGAGTCGCCTGAACTGCGTGGCAACGTTGAGCAAGTTCAACGCCATAGGCGCCAATGTTTTGCATGGGCGCAGCACCGACAGTGCCAGGAATCATGCTGAGATTCTCTAGTCCCTGCAAATCCTGACATAGGCTCCATTGAACCAACTCGTCCCACTGCTCGCCCGCTTTTGCGCGGATAAAACCTGCTTCCATGCGTTCGCAGCCTCGCCAGGCGACTTGCAAGAGCGTGCCTCGAATATGTGATCCAAACACACTATTGCTACCTTCGCCAAGAAGACCGCGATAGGGTCCTCGAAGGGCCTGTTTGGCCTCAATCAACTCCGCTGGGTGATGAACACGAATCAATCTGTCGACATGGCTTTGAAGGCGCAGGCTTGTGCGCTTTGACAAGTCAGCGTTATCAATGACTTCGAGCAAGCTTAGCTCGGTGTATAGCTGAGCCGAACATAAATCGGCGCATAACACTCAGCTTGGGTCAACTCAACGAGTGACTCTTTGGTGAGTTCGAGCAGCGCTACAAAGGTAACCACGGCATGAGCCAGGCCTTTTTCAGGCTCAAATAACTCCTGGAATTCGGCAAAGCGGCGCTGTTGCAGCTGACGCAGTACAACCGTCATAATTTCGCGAACCGATAACTCTTCGCGGCTGATCTTGTGGTGCTGGATCAGCTTTGCCCGTCGTACGATGTCCAGCCAAGCAGCTCGCAAGTCCTCAGCGTTTACCTCCGGCAGTCGCTCGACCACGTCCTGATCAAGGTGGGCTTGGGCTGAAAAAAATTCTCGGCCAAGTTGGGGAAGTTGGTCTAGATGTTGTGCACCTTGCTTGATGGCTTCATATTCGAGTAAGCGCCTTGCAAGCTCTGCGCGAGGATCTTCAGGTTCCGATTCGCCATCACGCTTTTGCACGGGCAATAACATTCTTGATTTGATATCAATCAGCATGGCAGCCATGAGTAAATACTCGGCGGCTAATTCGAGGTGATGGCTGCGGATCTCGTCGACGTAGACGAGGTATTGCCGAGTGAGTTCGGCCATGGGTATATCGAGAATATTGAAGTTTTGCCGGCGAATTAAATAAAGTAATAAATCCAGCGGACCCTCAAAAGCCTCCAAAAAGACCTCGAGCGCATCTGGCGGGATATATAAGTCCTGCGGCAGTTGCAGCATAGGCTCGCCATAAAGCCTGGCTATGCCCTTCAACTCGAGTTGTTCGCCTGAAACCATAAAGGCTCGTCGCGGGCCTCTTGAATAGCTTCTCGTCGGTTTCTCGCGCCTTAGGCGTTGTGATACACGTAGGGCTTTTGAGCTACTTTTGCCGACTGCCGCTCCTGGCTCGTTTCGAGATCCTGAGGCTTATCCCACCAAATGCTTCGCCCTTGCTGTTGTTGTTGCTCTAGATGCGGGCGCTGCGTCTTGAGTTGCTCGATAAACAAGGTTGCTTCAGAACGATAACTGCGCTGTTTCATGGCAAAAACTCCAAAAATGGCTAAGCGTTAGTTCGCTACACCGCCATTGTAATGACTTGCCCTTGCCCAAGGGGCCTTGTCCACGGTTAATGGGGTCGAGCCGCATCAAAGGCGCTTATTGCGTCGGCTAAATTTTTATAAATCTTTTGCCCGACCAAGTCCTTTAAAAGGCCGCTACGAGCGATCAGCGAGGCAACGTTATCAGCCGCGCCGCAGATCGCCAGGCCGCCGCCGAGCGTTGCCAGGACATCCTTGTACTGGGTCAACACCTCAAGCGCGCTTGTGTCTAGGTAGCTGACTGCTTGCATATCGAGAATAATGTGTTGTGCAGGAGGCTGGTTAGCGTCGAGCGCTGCTTCCATGCGATCAACTGATCCGAAAAACAGAGGGCCACTGAGTTGGCACAGGGCAATGGCTTCACGACGATCGCCTCGCAAGGGCTCGAGCCATTGCAGGTTTGTCAGGCTTGCCATCCGATGAAGAAAGAGCAAACAGGCAAGGCCAACCCCCACTTGGACCGCGATCGTCAGATCGAAGACGACGGTCAATACAAAACTGCCGATCATCAAGGTGCGATGAGGCACGCTGAAGGCCTTCAAACGGGCAAAGGCCTGCCAGTCCCCCATATGGTAGGAGACAAAAAGTAGAACAGCAGCGAGTGCAGCCAAAGGGATATTGGCAGCTAATGGTGCCGCAACCAAGACGATAAGCATCAGTGTGATCGAATGGACCACTGCAGAAATTGGCGACCGTGCCCCACTGCGGACATTGGTGACGGTTCTTGCAATGGTGCCCGTGGCAGCGATGCCACCAAACAAAGGGACGAGCATATTGGCGACCCCTTGCGCAATCAATTCCTGATCGGCATTGTGACGTTCACGAATTAGGCTGTCTGCCATTCTCGCGCAAAGCAAGGACTCAATGCCGCAAAGTAATGCGATAGAGATCGCTGGTACGAGAATTTCCCGGACCTTGCTCCAATCAACATCAGGCGCAGTCGGATAAGGAAGGCTTGCGGGAATACCGCCAAAGCGACTGCCAATGGTCGGCACCTGGATCAGATCGCTACTTATCAAGAGGATACCGAGTAATAAAACAATCACCGTACCGGGAATCTGCTTGGCAACTTCTTTCCAGCGACTTCCGTATTGCCGAAATGATTTGGGCCACCACTGGAGAATGAGCAAGCTCAACACACCCAAAATAAAAGCGGCAACGTCGGTTTGCTGGGCATGACTTGCTAGCGTGTGAATTTGGGCAAAAAAATCTGCAGGCATTTTTTCAATGGGCAGCCCAAAAAAATCGCGCAACTGTTGCAAGGCAATGATCACCGCAATACCGTTGGTGAATCCGGTGATGATTGCGACGGGTACAAAGCGGATGATCCGGCCCAATCGAAGCGCACCTGCCAGCACAAGTAGGGCACCGGCGAGCATTGTTGCCAAAAGCAAATTGCCAGCCCCTATGCGCTCGCCAAGCGTGTAGAGAAGGCCTACAAAAGCGCCTGCAGGGCCTGCGATTTGGACTTTGGAGCCACCAAGTAGCGCAACAATAAAGCCGGCAAGAATGGCTGTTACAAGGCCTTGGGCGGGGCTCACGCCCGAGGCGATACCAAAAGCCATCGCAAGCGGCAGCGCAACAACCCCAACCGTTACGCCCGCCGCCAGATCGGCTCGAAAGTCGCTTGCCTGGTAACCGCGAAGCGAGTCGAGTAATGCAGGTTTAAAGGGGATCATGGCTAAGCCTGCATGGACGAGTTCGTGTCTATCGGATTTTCATGCCTGGTACGGCGCCGACTTCGGCTTCAAGTAAAAACATGCCAGGTACCTTCCCGGTCTCGTCGGCAGCACTCAGCAACATACCCTCTGAGATGCCGAACTTCATTTTTCTCGGTGCAAGATTGGCAACGACCGCAGTCAGTTTGCCTACGAGGCGTTCTGGCGGAATAGAAGCTTTGATCCCAGAAAATATCGTTCTCGGCTTAGACTCGCCTAGGTCAATGATCAGTTTGAGCAACTTGTCCGATCCTTCAACCGGCGTGGCCTCGAGGATGCGACCGAGCCTTAAATCCAGGCTGGCAAAGTCATCGATGCTTATCCATGGAGCCTTCTCGGCTTCACTGGTTTGTTGTGCCTGCTGATCAATTCGATTGGCATCAAGCAAAGCATCAACCTGCTTACGATCAATACGGGTTATTAAGTGTTGGAAGGCCTCCATGCGATGTCCAGGGGGCAAATCGCCATCGCTATCGAAGTCGATCGAGGACCAGTCACGCCCCGCAGCCGAAAGCCGATCGAGCGCAAGCTTACTGGTAGTGGGCAATACCGGTTGGAGCATTCGCATCAATTGCGCAAAGGCGCGGATAGCGGTGCTGCAAACGACGTGCAGGCGGTCTTGATGTTCGGCGAGCTTTGCAAGCTCCCAAGGTTTGTTCTGATCGATATATTGGTTTACTGCATCGCAAAGTGCCATCACTTCGCGCATGGCTCGGCCAAATTCCCTGTGTTCATAGTATTGTGCAAGGGTCTCGGCACCGCACCAGGACTTAGCAAATTCGGCCATTGCTGCATGGTCGTTTCTACCCAGACAGCCATCAAATTTTTTGATTAAAAATCCCGAACAACGCGCTGCGATATTGACCAGCTTACCGACCAAATCAGCATTGACTCGAGCAATGAAATCATCAAGATTGAGGTCGATGTCTTCCATCGACGCATTCAGTTTGGCTGCAAAGTAATATCGCAACCACTCGGGATTAAGCCCTTGGTCGATATAGCTTTTAGCATTGATAAAGGTGCCGCGCGATTTGCTCATCTTCTGACCGTCGACGGTCAGGAATCCGTGTGCAAACACATTGCTTGGTGCTCTAAATCCTGAAAAGTGCAGCATCGCCGGCCAAAACAACGTATGGAAGTACAAGATGTCTTTGCCGATGAAATGGTACTGCTCCCAGGGACTATCCGTCTTGGTGAAGGCATCGAAATCCAGACCGTTATCACTCGCATAGCGTTTGAAGCTTGCGTAATAACCAATCGGTGCGTCAAGCCACACATAAAAGTACTTGCCCGGCGCGTCAGGGATTTCAAAGCCAAAGTAGGGGGCGTCGCGTGATATGTCCCAGTCGGCAAGCTTGCTGCCTTTTGCTTGCACATCATCCGTAGCTTGGCCGTCGCTGCAGGAAGTTTGACCGTTGTCAGAGGAAGTTTCGCTGTCGCCGAGCCACTCCTTAAGCTTATTGCGAGCCTCAACTTGCAGCCTGTCATCGAGCAGTGCCCATTGCCTTAAAAAACGACTGCATCGCGGATCGGATAGTTTGAAAAAATAATGATCTGAAATTTTTCGTATGGGCTTTGCACCTGATACCACCGAGCGCGCGTCGATCAGATCGGTCGGGCTGTAAGTTGCGCCGCAGGCTTCACAGGAGTCACCGTATTGATCAGGTGCTTTGCAGCGCGGGCAGATGCCTTTGATGAAACGATCGGGCAAAAACATCGATCGTTCTGGGTCATACATTTGCTCGATCGATCGCTTCTCGATAAACCCCGAGTCGCGCAGTGCCAGATAGATCTGATTGGCAAGTGCCTGATTCTCGGGGCTGTGAGTGCTGTAGTAATGGTCAAAGGCAACGCCAAAGGCAGCAAAGTCTCTGGTGTGCTCTTGCCACATCCTGTCGATTAAGGCTTCGGGCGAGATGCCTAGCGATTCGGCGCGCAGCATCACCGGGGTGCCGTGGGTATCGTCAGCGCAAACATAATGAACTTCGTGGCCA
>Ga0172373_10003598_pt1 | contig 22550 bp, 17 predicted proteins | sample Lak10m_2_FD_114546 | JGI IMG/M metagenome (GOLD analysis project Ga0172373, IMG submission 114546) | Freshwater microbial communities from Kabuno Bay, South-Kivu, Congo - kab_092012_10m | ecosystem: Environmental > Aquatic > Freshwater > Lake | place: Democratic Republic of the Congo...
CTTAATATTCTCTTCTTGAGAATTTCCAGTCCAATTAATTGATACAAGAACTTTGTAATTTAATTTAAAAAAATCATAGGCTGCAAAAGCTGATAATTTTAATACTGCCGGACCGCTCAAACCCCAATGAGTAATTAAAATAGGACCAGAATATTGTTTTTTTGTACCCACTACTCGTACAATTCCATTTTTAATACTTAGGCCCATCAACTCTTTTATTGTTTTATTATGCGGCAAATTTAACGTAAATAAACTTGGAATTAATGGGTCAATCGTATGTCCACATTTCATTAAAAACTGATAATTTTTCAATTGATTATGCCCCCCAATACTACAAATAACCGAATTGGCAATATATGTTTGCTTATTAGTTTTAACACTTATGAACTGCTGATTTGATTTTTCAATCGATAAAACTTCTTCGTTTAAATTTATACTAACGCCTAATGTTTGCGTTTCTTTCAGAAAACAATCAATAATTGTATCACTTGAATTAGTTTCCGGAAACACTCTGCCATCAGCCTCAACTTTTAATTTCACTCCCCTTTTTTGAAACCATTCTAAAGTATCTTGCACCGAAAATTGAGCAAAAACTTGACGTAACTCTTTTTCTCCACGAGGATAATTTTTAATTAATTCATTAATTTCAAAGCAATAATTGGTAACATTACATCTTCCTCCACCTGATATTTTAACTTTCGACAAAATTTTACCGGTTTTTTCTACAATCATAATTTTTGAGTCAGGAAAATTAATTGCAGCATTTATTGCCGAAAAAAAACCAGCGGCTCCTCCGCCAATTACTAAAATATTTTTTTTAGTATTCATCTAATTTTAATCAAATTTTATTTTCAAATCAAAAAACTTTCAAAATAACAAATATATCCATTGAGATCATCTGAAACATTTATTAATTAAACAATTATAATTTCCTTCGAATTTCAATCTTTTTTTTACGCAAGCTAAATTACCCAATTGATATTTATAATTTCTTTTTAGTAAGTTTAAAGCCTGAAAATATGCTTTGGCATCTATTAAAATATTACTTGTGTTTCGTAATTGCTGTTTTTTTTAAACGTAGCCAAGTTAAAAATGCTAAATATTTAAAAGTAAGCGGACCGGTTGTTTTGGCGGTTAACCATCCCAATGCGTTCATGGATCCTATTGCCCTTACAACATTAGTTTATCCTCCCCGACTTTATTATTTAGCTAGAGGCGATGCTTTTAAAAAAGGATTTGTTTCATTGTTATTAGAAAGCTTAGGCATTATTCCTATTTTCAGACTACAAGATGGGGGAAAAGAAGGATTGAAAAAAAATGACGAAACTTACAAAAGAGTTAATAACTTATTAAGTAGAAATAAAAAAATTATCATTTTTGCCGAAGGGTTATGCGTGCAGGAACGTCGCTTAAGACCATTAAAAAAAGGTGTAGCCAGAATGGTTTTTGGAGCGATGGAATCTATTAATATTCCCAACTTAACCGTAATTCCGGTTGGCATAAATTACACAAATCCCTCTCAATTCAGAAGTTCTATTTTCTGCAATATTGGGAAACCCATTAAAATGACAGATTACATAAATGATTATAATAATGCGCCGGCAAAAGTTATGAATGAATTTTTAGCTGACTTGTCGGTAAAAATGAGAAACTTAATTGTTCACATTAAACATAAACACCATGAAAATCTTATTAAACACATCGAAGAGATTTATAAACTAAACTATTTTAAAATCCATCGTTTAAACATAAAAAATCTTGAACATGATTTTTTATTTTCAAATTATGTAGTCAATACAATTACCACTAATGAAGAAAAACAACCTGCAATTATCCAAGAGTTAAATACTCAAACAACCGATTATTTTAAAGAATTACATAAATATCAGCTCAAGGATTGGTTACTTAATCCTTACAACAGCCATTTATTAAAATATTGGGTGTTTACAATTCGATTATACCTAATCTGCTTAAGCTTCCCTGTCTATATTTTAGGGTTTTTAGGCAGTTATTTACCTTATAAGCTTACTGATTATGTTACCTCTAAAAAAGTCAAAAAAATTGAATTCAAAGCTTCTTTTAATATGGGAATAGGAGCCTTATTGTTTTTAATTAACTATACCTTATTATTCTTTATTTTTAAATTGATTTTTGGAAATATTTGGAGTGCTTTCTTTTCTGTATTATTACTATTACTAAGTAGTTGGATTTGCCTATACTTATCCCCATTTCGCAAAAAAACTTGGGGTATTTTAAAAGTACTCAAATTAAAATCATCTCATCCTAAAGCGTTAAATGATTTATCCAAAAAAAGAAGCGAAATCATTAGCTTATTTGAAAGTCTAAATCAAGAATAATTTTTTGTTTATTTTTCTTTTAAAAACATTTCATCATTAAATTAAAAACAAATTGCTACAAAAAATAGCAAAACAATGCCTGAAAACATAGTAAATTGTCCTTTAAAAAAACAAACAATGGACAAGTTAACTCCACGTAAAGAAGCGCGCGTTCTTTTTATAGACATGAATAGTTTTTTTGCTAGTTGTGAACAACAGGATAATTTTTATTTAAGAGGAAGACCAATTGCAGTATGTGTTTACACGGGAAAATTTGGATGTGTAATCGCTCCTTCTATAGAAGCAAAACAATTTGGTATAAAAACGGGAATGAGGTTAAATGAAGCTATATTACTGTGTAAAAATTTAATCCCTATTGAAACACGTCCTGAAAGGTACAGGAATTACCATACCAAAATCATCCAACTATTAAAATCGTACTGTCATGATGTTTATCCCAAAAGTATAGATGAAGCCGTTGTAGACTTAACCAATTATCAACTAATCTATAAAGACGTTTTAGAAGTTGCTAAAAAAATAAAAAAAGACATCCAAGAAAAGGTTGGGGAATGGCTTCAGTGTTCTATTGGTATAGCACCAAATTCATTTTTAGCAAAATTAGCTTCAGATATTCAAAAACCTAACGGCTTAGTGGTTATAAATTCTGAAAACATTGACACTATTCTTAATCAATTAAAATTAACCGATTTGCCTGGTATTGCAGAAAAAATGCAACTTCGTTTAAATAAAGGAGGCATCACAACGGCTCTTCAAATGAGAAAAACGTCTCCTGAAAATTTAAGAGCTATTTTAAAAAGTGTTGTTGGGTTTTATTGGCACTGTCGGTTAAACTTCATCGAAGTCGATTTACAGCAAGAACAAGACTACAAGAGCATGCAGGCTATGAGGCATTTAAGTCAAGAGCAAAGAGCCTCTAATTCAATGATTCATGAACTATTAATCAGCTTATGTCTAACGTTAGAATACAGAATGGTTAAAAGAAGGGTATTTGCAAACACTTTAGCATATACATTCAGATATGCCAGCGGTGAACAATGGTCGGATTTTCTGAATATAAGTTCCCCAATACAAGATGGAGCTGATATTTATAGTGCCGTTTTATCAAGGATAAAGGATTTCGAAAAAAATCATTACGAAATTGTGATTCATAGAGGTGTCGTCAGTATTTGCTTATCTGTATCCAATTTTTCAAATCATACAATAATTCAAGGAAATTTATTTGAAGATAATCATAAGAAAGATGATTTGAGAAAAGTAGTATATGATTTAAAAAATAAATTTGGAGAACAAAAATTAATGAGGGCTGTTGAGATAAAAGAAGATAAAATCATGCAAGACGTTATTGGATTTGGCTCCATTAAAGATTTAGATATTAATGACATAACAGAATTTACAACTTAATGGAATTTGGCCGCACATCATCATTAGACAACATTATTTTTGATTTACCCGAAAATCATCCCGGCACATTAAAGGTTTTGGGCGGTAAAAAAGCCGAAAAATGTTTAGTTCATGTAGGTTGTCCTATTTGGTCAGACACGGACTTTATTGGAAAAATATATCCCAAAAAACCCAAATCAAAGGACATTGCAAAATACTATAGTTATCATTTCAACAGCATTGAACTAAATATATCTCATTATAAATTATTAGACATAAACACCATTCAGCATTGGGTTGACACAACTTATTCTGATTTTAAATTTTGCCCAAAAATCAATCAAATTGTAAGTCATACTCCTTTCATTAAACCTAACTCAAATTACATGAAAGAGATTATGGCTACAAATAAGCATTTCAGTCATAAATTAGGAATGCCTTTTTTACAATTACCACCTTATTATGATAGTACTAAAATTTATGATTTACTTGATTTTTGCGATGAAGTATCTTTGAGCAGGTGCGCCATTGAATTACGTCATGAATCGTGGTTTAATAACGAAAACATATTAAAAACTATTTGTAATTATTTTTACAAAAACAACATTACATTTTTAATAACTGATACCGTGGGACGAAAAGATGTACTCCACCAACGCTTAACAACCAAAACGGCGTTTATACGATTTGTTGCAAATGACCTTCACACGAGCGATTATACACGAATGGAGGCATGGATCAGCCGACTAAAACAATGGATAGATCACGGATTGGAAGAGATATTTTTTTTCATGCATACTCCTAAACATGAATTAATGCCTGACTTAATCACTTATTTTATAAATACTTTGAATCAAAAGACTGGACTAAGATTAAGATTACCTAAAATAATTACAAAACCTATCGATGACAATAAACTCTTTTAAAAACAATACATTAAAATTTAGACACCCGCTTATGACAATAAGGTGTTCCTCCCGTTTTTTCATAATATTGTTGATGATATTCCTCTGCAGGCCAGAAATGTTCTGCTTTTTTTAGCTGAGTGACGATCCTGTAACCCTTATTATTTAAAATATTTATCAATTTAGAGGCAGTTTCCTTTTGCTTATCATCAAAGTAAAAAATAGCAGATATGTACTGAGGGCCTATATCATTCCCTTGTCCGTTAGCTTGAGTAGGATCATGAATCTCAAAAAATAATTTAGCTAATTCTTCGTAAGTTGTTTGAGATGCATCAAATGTTACTTCTAAAGCTTCAATGTGACCCGTTTGATGACCACAAACTTCTTTGTATGTAGGATTATTTTTAAATCCTCCTATATAGCCTACTTGGGTACTTTTAACTCCCTTAATGTGTTGAAAATAATATTCTACACCCCAAAAACAGCCTCCTGCGAAAATAGCTTTTTCATAATTAGTTCGATCTGATTCCGGAAAAAATACCATGGATATAGAGTTAACGCAATGACGAATATTTTTGTCTGTAAATCCTTCTCCGTAAAAAACATGGCCTAAATGTCCCCCACAAGATGCGCATGTGATTTCAGTTCTTTTGCCATCCGCGTCCAAAGTTTTATTTACAGCGCCTTTTATTTCATCATCAAAGCTCGGCCATCCACATCCTGAATGAAACTTAGAATCAGATTCATATAATGGTGTTGAACATTGCTTACATGCATAAACGCCTTTTTCAAAATAATTAGTGTACTGTCCCGTAAAAGGACGCTCAGTTCCTTTGTTTAAAATAACAAATTGCTCTTCAGAATTAAGAGTGTTCAATTTCATAATCTTATCTTTTTTTGAATTTTGATTAGTGTTTTTTTGAGAAATGTAAGGTGTATTTTGACAACTGGTATTGATATAACTAATTAGAACAAAAGTAAAAACTAGCCAGAAATTGCTTGTATAGAAAGCTTTGTAATTTTTATTCTTAATCATCACATACAATTAAACAATTAAAAATAAAAAAAGTTTGATGCCGATAGTCTATATTATTTCGTAAATCATTCTGAGATACTCACAATTAATCATGAATAAAATTTGGAATTTACTTAATTAGCCTATATATTTGCGAACCAATTTAAAATAAATAATTTAATATAATGTTAATAGTAGCAGTAAAAGAAGGCGAAAGCATTGAAAAAGCTTTAAAAAAATTCAAAAAGAAATTTGAAAAAACAGGTGTTGTTAAAGAGTTACGTAATCGTAAAAACTTTGAAAAACCATCTGTAACAAACAGACAAACACGCATTAAAGCTATTTATAAGCAAAAAATGCAAGCTAATTTTGCTTCAGAGTAGTTAAATAAAATAAATTTATATACTCAGCCTAAAGTTATTCGAATTTTAGTATTAAATTCGTTTAAACTTTAGGCTTTTTTATGTTCAAAAAATATACCGAATCTTTTTTTGACCATTTAGTATATGAGAAAAAATACTCTTCTCATACAATTACTTCTTACCAAAATGATTTAACTCAATTTTATTCTTTTCTTGAACAAGATATGACTTGTCCTGAAATAACAGAAATTAACCATCAACATATTAGGCATTGGATTTCATCTCTTATTAAAGACAAAATTCAATCAAAAACAGTTAACCGTAAAATTTCTTCTTTAAAATCTTTTTTCAAATTTTTACAACGGGAACAAATTATTGTTTCTAACCCTCTTTCTCATATATCTGGACCAAAAATACCCAAAAGATTACCAATGTTTGTTGAAGAGAAGCAAATGGAACAATTATTTCAGGCCATTACTTTCAATTTAGACTTTAATGGCCAGCGAGATAAATTAATCCTTGACATACTTTATCAAACCGGCATACGCCGTTCCGAACTATCAAAATTGACAGAAAGCAACATTGATTTAATAAATTCCACCATTAAAGTTTTGGGGAAAAGAAATAAAGAACGTATAATTCCAATATCTTTAACACTTAAACGTAACCTTGATAATTATTTACAAGTAAAAAAGGAACTAAATTTATCTAATCCCATTTTGTTAGTTAATGATAAAGGAATTGGTTTAAATGAACAAGCTGTATATATTTGTGTTAAATCATATCTAGCTCAGGTAACTACTATTAAAAAGAAAAGTCCTCATGTATTACGTCATACTTTTGCGACACATCTTTTAAATAATGGGGCTGATATTAATGCAGTTAAAGATTTATTGGGTCATGCCAATTTAAGTGCAACACAAATTTATACTCATAATACAATTGAAAAGCTAAAAAAATCATATAAGCAAGCTCATCCAAGAGGTGAATAATATAAAATAACAAGTTAAACCAAAAACACAAAAGGAGGATTTATTATGACAATTAACATTCAATCAGTGCATTTTGATGCCGACAAAAAATTAATTGATTTTGCAAATGAAAAAATGAATAAGCTTAATACTTTTCATGATGGCTTAATCAGTGGTGAAGTAATTATGCGTTTAGATAAATCTTCTAATAGCGAAAACAAAGTAGCTGAGATTAAAATCTTGGCTAAAGGTCAAGAGCTTTTTTCAAAAAAACAATCAGCTTCTTTTGAAGAGTCGATTGACTTGGCTTGTGAAGCCTTGAAAACTCAAATTAAAAAACACAAGGAAAAATTAGCTGGTGAAAAAATCAACATCGACAATTTATAAATACTTGTACTTTTTACAACTGAAAAGCGGCTGCCTAATAAATGAGGCAGCCGTTTTTTGTATTGATCTAAACTCTAATATGATATTTAAAATTTAATTTGCATTTTTAAATTTAACATTCTTCTTGTCAAATAATTTGGCACCGCATACTGCCTATTGGTAACATCTGTAATCCAAGTGTAAGAAACAGTATTGTTGACCTGAAGTAAATTAAAAACCTCTAAACTTACAAAAAGCCCTTTTAAATGATGAAATGGATTATGCTTGGACAATTGGTGATTTTCATGAATAATTTGATAAGCAAACCCTATATCTACTCGCCGATATGGTGGCATTCTAAATATTTGTTTCCAACGTTGATGGTCCGGAGGTCCGAACGGTAACCCTGAACCAAATTGCAAATTTAAATACATTTTACATGAAGGTAATTTGGGAATGTAATCCTGAAAAAACATTCCAAAAGTTAAGCGTTGATCGGATGGACGGGGAATATAACCTGGATACACAACACTACTATCAACCGGTTTATTATTGAATGTAAATCCGTTAATGATTGTATCTCCATCACTGTTAAAATATACAACCTTACGATCATTCTCAATATTTTCCATTACTTTTAAAAATCCAACTGAAGCCCAAGACTCTATTCCTTTTATAAATTCGCCATTTATTCGAATATCCGCACCACTTGCATAACCTATAGCATTGTTTTTTGCGAAATAACGTATCCGTGTATTATCAATTTCATAAGGAATTAAATCTTTCATTTCTTTATAAAATCCGGCAAGAATAATTTTAAAAGGCCGTTTCCACAATTTTAGATTATAATCCCCGGATAATAAATAATGAATAGATTGCTGTGCTTTAATATTAACATTCAATTTTCCATCAAATCCTCGCATTTCTCGGTAAAAAGGTGGTTGATAATAATAACCCCAAGATGCTTTAAATATTACATCTCGTTTCCAATTTGGCTTAAATGAAATTGTTGTTCTAGGAGATATAACTGTTTGTTTATTACAATCCCAATAATTTATTCTAATCCCGGAGGATAAAGTTACTAATGAAGAGTCTGATAATTGTTGCTCATAAATATATTGAAAATAGCCTTGTAAACGATTGGTTTTGAGTTGCACACTAGATTTTATAACATCTAATAAATTAATTTCTGTAGAACTATAAGGACTAACATAGCCCGCTGAATCTATCGTTTTCCATTCACTTAATTTGTCATTAATTATTTCTTGCTGATAACGCCCTCCCCATAATATTTGATGATGTGTATTTATGAATCGTGTCCCTTTATGCTCGGCATTAAATACATTAGCATTAATTCTATTCCGACCATTGTTTAAAAAGGTTCCTATTCCTCGATTAAATGCCACTTGACCAAAATTATCTTTTCCAAAATCAGCTTCTAATTGATCAACATAATATTGTCCCTGTACAGTATATTTCTCTTCCTCGTTAGCTTGGTAAGCAGATGTTATAAACTTTAATTTTGTTTTTAAATTTGGGCGATATGTGGCAGATACGCCTCCCATCAAAGTATTGTACTGCATTAACTCTCGGCCATCAAAATAAATACTCAACCTCACAGCATTATTAACCGTACCAAAAGTTGTTTCTCTATTTGCAGGAATAACTAAGTATTGATTATTAGCAACATTTCCTAAAAATTCAACACTCCATTTTTCATTAAATGTAAAAGTTAAAAATGTTTGAATATCATAAAAACGTGGGCGGTATTCACCTCGCGTGTCCATTCCTCTTAGTAAATAGGTATTGGATTTATATCGCGAACCTATACTCCAAGCTAATACTCTGTTTTTTGACACACCTTGTAAATGCATACTCCCTCCTAATAAGCTTCCACTTACTGTACCAGCAAATTTTAACGGTTTTTTATATGTAATATCTAAAACAGATGACAATTTATCTCCATATTTAGCTTCAAAGCCTCCAGCTGAAAAATTAATATTACTAACCATGTCGGGATTAGCAAAACTCAATCCTTCTTGTTGTCCACTCCTTACCAAAAATGGGCGATATACTTCTATATCATTCACATATACTAGATTTTCATCAAAATTGCCCCCTCGTACAGAATATCCACTACTTAGTTCGTTATTACTACTAACCCCAATTTGAGTTTTAATGATGTCTTCTATGTTCCCACTTGCACTTGGGATATAAAAAATATTTTTAGGATCAATTCGCGTAACTTCTTGACTTCGATTTTCGGAAACAACCTCTACAACACCAATTGTATTTTTAGCTGTCATTTTTGGACTAAACGTGGCTTTATCTCCTTCTTTTAATGTAAATTTTTGGTTTATCGTTTTATAGCTAATGTTATAAAAGGATACTGTAATGTCTTTACCACATTCAACAATTAATTTATAATAGCCATTTACATCACTCGTTGTATTTAATTTAGCATCTTCAACAACTCCAATTTTTACATCCGGAATTCCAATGCCCTCCTCATCCTTTATTACACCAGAAATTGTGCAATTTTGACTAAATGATACATAAGTCAGAAAAAATAATAAAATAATATAAAGATAGATTCGTTGCACAAAGGCCTATAACGTGAATGATTTACAAATATTGCAAAAAAAGGATGATTTTTTAAAGCTATTAAACACCATTACTTTAGCGTACCAGACTTGTTGTGACTAATATTATTTTATTTTATTTTGAGCTTGCCTTTTCTCCACGCATCTATAAATTGGGCCCAAGCCACAGGATTTAGTAAGCTCACACTAGGATATTGTCCAACTTGGTATAAACGTGTATACTGCTGTTGCATCCTAACTTTATAATTAGCAGCAGCATCCATAGTTCCTCCCTTTATTGAAGCCCTTACATCTTCGTTGTCCATATTTTTATACGCACGTTCTATATCTGTATCAGTTAAATCTAAATTCAAAATAGCGCGTTTAAATTGCTCCTTGCTAGGCCATGGGTACACGTTTACAGTTGGCAACTGAACTGTATCTTTAGTCAAAATTTGAATAATTGAATAATGTCTACCTGTCAAGGTATCCGATAGGTTATAGGATTTATTTTTGTGATTTATTGAAAAAAACTGCATTTCATCTCCCTGCCTTGCTACAATGGTGAAAAAACCATAAAAATCGCTGACAGTTCCGGAACGAGTACCTTTTAACATAATAGAAACGAATGGCAATGGTTGCAAACTGTCATCTAATACAACTCCTGAAATTTGCATATACTTTTCAGGCATATTTAATTGATTGGTTTTGGTTTGCGAGAAACCTGATAATGATACAATTATAAAAATTAAAAAATAATAATATTTCATATACCTCAATTGTTTTTTTTAGTTGTCATATGGTATAACCATATTTAGTAATTAGTGTGTAGCTCACTTTTATTGTTTCTTTTTTATTTCGTTCAAGTATTTCGAATTGCGTGTTGGATAACAAACAATATTCACAAATTTTAAAACTAGATTTTTACAAATACAAGTAAGTTTAAAAATGAATAAAAATTCCAAGGAATTATTTTTTCAATAGTAAATAAACAAAATTAAATTGAGTAATAAAATGATTTGTTTTCTATTTTTTAAGTACAGTGTAATTTGATGAAAATTCCGATTCATTTAGTCAATAATAATAAATAAAAAATCCCCAATATATTTATTTGGGGATTTAAAAATCTACTATGTTAAAGTTTAAACATTTTCAATAATAATAGCACTGGCGCCACCGCCACCATTACATATAGCCGCTCCTCCCAACTTCGCATTATTTTGTTTTAAAACATTAATTAAAGTAACTACAATGCGAGCTCCTGAACAGCCAAGTGGATGTCCTAGTGAAACAGCACCTCCATTTACATTTACTTTTGCGGGATTTAGGTTCATTAATTTCGTGTTAGCTAATCCGACTACTGAAAATGCTTCATTCAATTCAAAATAATCAATATCATTAACTTTTAAATCTGCTTTTTCAGCTGCTTTATTAAGAGCTAATGACGGAGAAGTTGTAAACCACTCAGGTGCTTGAGCAGCATCTGCATAAGATTTAATTTTAGCTAAAGGTTTCAACCCCAACTCTTCTGCTTTTTCCTTACTCATCAATACCAAAGCTGCGGCACCATCATTCATCGTTGAAGCATTGGCAGCAGTTATAGTTCCATCTTTCGCAAATACAGGTTTCAAACCCGGTATTTTTTCAAACTTCACGTTTTTATACTCTTCATCTTCTGAAAATAATACCGTGCCCTTCTTAGAAACAATTTCTACCGGAACTACTTCTTCCTTAAACTTACCAGAAGCCCATGCCTCTGCTGAACGTTTATAGGATTCTACTGCAAATGCATCTTGATCTTGTCTAGAGAAATTATGTTCCTTTGCGCATAATTCAGCACAATTACCCATTGGTATTTTTCCATAAACGTCTGTCAACCCGTCTTTAACTAAACCATCAATTACTACGCCATTACCATATTTCGCTCCCCATCTATTTGATTCTAAATAAAAAGGAACTTGACTCATACTTTCCATTCCTCCAGCTACTACAATGTCGGCATCACCTGTAATAATAGATTGTGCAGCCATCATAATCGACTTCATACCACTTGCACATACTTTATTAACAGTTGTACAAACTACATGATCAGGCAATCCGGCAAACTTAGCCGCCTGACGTGCAGGTGCTTGACCTAAGTTTGCTTGCAAAACAGATCCCATGAATACTTCATTAACAAGTTTTGGATCTAATTTAATTTTATCTAATGCCCCTTTAATGGCTACTGCGCCCAATTTTGTGGCAGAAAAACCTGCTATAGTACCTCCAAAAGAACCCATAGGTGTTCTTACGGCCGAAACAATGTAAACTTCTTTATTCATAATTAAATTTTGTGTTTTATATGATTTGTCAAATGTAACACATAGAATACTGTTTGGTTTTCTATTAGTCTAAAATTGATTAACATATTTATCAGCAATTAACAATTATTATGCGCTAACTTGTTGACGCTAATCTAACTTATCTATAATCCAATAAAATTAATCATATCATCTAGTGACATTAGTATATTTTATCATTCTTGCATAGAATTATACTCATATAAAACTATACCTTTGAAAAATCATCGATCATACTAAATATGTTATTTTTTAGATTTTTACTATTTTTTATCATTGTGGCATTAGTCGAAATTTATTTTCTACAAGCCATTAAAACCATTACTGTTGATTATACGATAACCAAAAAAAAAATTATCCTATCAATTGCATATGTTCTATTATTTTTTAACCTTTTTATAGTGTTTATCGCCATGTTTTACCCACCTCCACAATGGAGTATGGTTTTTAGATTTGTGGCTGCTATTGGTTTAATTTTATTTTTATGCAAATTAATTGGAAGTTCGTTTTTATTAATGGATGATATTATTCGTTTGTTTAAATGGATAGTAAATTTTTTAAAAAAATCTCCCACTTCAGATTTACACGAACATTCGGCACCAATCAGCAGAATGAAATTCTTTAGCCAATTAGCTATTACTTTTACTATTATTCCAGCTGTATCTTTTATTTACGGAATGGTTAGAGGTGCTTATAAATACAGAATTCATAAAGTAAAAGTAAGCGCTCCAAATTTACCTGAAGCTTTTGAAGGATTTAAAATGGTTCATTTATCCGACATTCACTGCGGAAGCTTTATGGATACACAACCCCTCATTAAAGCATTTGATTTAGTTATGGAGCAGAAACCTGATGCAATTTTTTTCACAGGTGATTTGGTAAACAATGAAGCCAAAGAAACTGAACCTCATTTAGAAACATACAAACGGTTAAAAGCTCCTTATGGAGTATATTCTTGCTTAGGTAATCATGATTATGGAGATTATGTGGCGTGGGAAAGTCCCGAAGCTAAAACAAAAAATCTAAATGATTTAAAAACTGTACATACTCAATCCGGATGGCGCTTATTAATGAATGAACATGTTGCAATTGAAAAAAACGGACAAAAAATAGCCATATTAGGCATTGAAAACTGGGGGGGGAATCTACGTTTTCCTAGATACGGAAAATTAGAAAATGCACATACCGGGACAGAAGAGTATCCTTTTAAAATTTTATTATCGCACGATCCTTCTCATTGGGATGTCCAAGTAAGTCAAGATGAACGATACAAAGACATCGACCTCACATTAAGCGGACATACACACGGTATGCAATTTGGAATTGAAATACCCGGTTTTAAATGGAGTCCTTCTCAATACATATACAAACAGTGGGCGGGTTTATACAAAAAAGAAAATCAACATTTATACGTCAATCGAGGTTTAGGTTTTTTAGGATACCCGGGTCGACTCGGTATTTGGCCAGAAATTACAGTTATAGAGCTAAGCAAAACCTAAAAAACTATTGAATTAATTTTTTGGCCTCAGCAACAGTTATGCGAATTCCGTTATTAAAAGCTACTACAAAACAATCGCTATAACCTAATTCTTTCATTAAAACTTGTTGCTTGATGGCATCTTCAACCTGCTTATAATTTCCTGAAGTGTATTTGTACAATAAACCGTCTTGATAAAATGCTGTTTCCGTCACATTTGTGTATTTTGTTTTTAAATCATATTTTTTATCACTGCTTGCAAATTGTACTTTAAACACGATTCCTGTATTTATTTTAGATTCAAGAGTAACTGTTTCGGGTTTTAGATTTTCAGCTTGTTGTTTTTCTTGATTCATTTTTTTTACAATTGTCTCTATATCTTCGATTTTTCGTAGGACATATCCATTATCTTTTATTTCTAAAAGTTGGGCTTTTTGGTATAATGCCATTGCTTCTTCATACTTTTTATTTTTCAAATTGATATCAGCCATAGCTATATATTGCTTATACCTTTTATCTTGCTCATCTATTTTGGTCAATCTAGTTTGTTCCTTTGTTACAGAATCAGCTTTTACTTTTTTTCTTTCTTCATCTAATTTTACTTTTTGTTCTGCTGCCAATTTTTCTTTTTCTTTTAATTCAGCTATTTGCCGTTCTTTTTCTAAAGCTAGTTGTTTAGTTTTTTCATCTTCCTTCTTTTTTGTAGCTATTATTTCTGTTGAATTAACGTCATCCAACTTATCAACCACGCTAGTTACTTCATTCTCAACTGGCAACTGATAAATCTCACGTTCTAATGGTGCCTGATTTTCAATTTCATCATTATAAGTTATTTTAATTCCCTCTTGCTCATCTCGATATTTTCTAAATGCCCTAAATAAACATCCTGCTAAATAAGCCTGTCCTTTTTCTGATCCTAAAAATTTTTCTTCCTGAGGATTAGTTAAATATCCTATCTCAGTTAGTACGCTGGGCATTGATGTTCGCCACAATACCCATATACTCTGCCTATGTACCCCCTTATCTAGTCTACCTGCCTTTTTCGCATATTGTTCCTGAATTTTTAAAGCCAACCCGGCACTTTGAATCACATAATCTGAAGTATAATTACTCATAATAATATAACTTTCCTCGCTATTAGGGTCAAAGCCTTTGTACTTTGCTTGATAATTATCTTCTAGCAACATAGCAGAGTTTTCTCTCTGAGCAACCTTCATTTTTCCTTCTTCATTTTTTAACCCCATCACATAAGTTTCAGCTCCGTATGGCTCAGGATTAGAGGTTTCGACAACAATAATTTTACCTTTAGAGTTTTTAAAAGTTTTTGGGCGCATCGTCCCGGTTTTTTTGTCTTTTATCATGACAGGTTTTCCAGCGGCATTACAATGTATTGAGATGAACAAATCAGCATTGTTATCATTTGCAATTTTAGCCCTGTCTTCTAATTCTACAAATACATCAGATTTTCTGGTAAAAATTACCTTTACATCTTTCATGTTTTCTTCGATGAGCTTACCTAATCGAAGAGCAACAGCTAGGGCAACATCTTTTTCTTTACAAGAAACTCCACTACACCCCGGATCTTTCCCTCCATGTCCAGGATCAATAACGATGACTTTTACTTTTCTTTTGGGCTCATCCTTAACCGTATTAAATGAACAAAAAATAAAAACAATTGCTACTTGTAACCCTAGTAACAGCAACAAAATTCTATGTCTTTCTTTTGTGGTTGCCATAAAAATAATTACCAATTAAAACGAGTAATTGTTAGCTTTGCGAATTAGTAAATTTAATCCCATAAAGCCATTACAGCGCTTAAACATATCTTTTTTATACTCTTATTGGTGTTAATAAGTGATTTGTGTGTTTTAGCTCAAAATAATTTACCTATTGAATCGTCCAATACAATTACCGATAAAAACAACCCAACAAAAAAAGAGTCGACAAAAATTGTTGCAAACGACAGTTTAAAAAACATAGAAAAAGATGAGCCATTAGAAAAAGTAATCATTTATAAGGCTTCAGATTCGATTAGGTATGAAACCATAGGCAAAAAAATTTATCTTTTCGGAGATGCATTTGTACAATATGAAAACATGAGTCTTAACTCAGCAATCATCGAAATTGATAATGAAAAAAACATTATTACTGCTTATGGGAAAACTGATAGTTTAGGTAAAAACATTGAAACACCATTATTCAAAGATGCCAATCAAGAAATTGCGTGTCGTAAAATGATTTATAATTTAAAAACAAAGAAAGGTAAAATTTACGATGTCATGACCAAAGAAGGCGACTTACTGTTAAAGGGTAGTGAAGTAAAAAAAGACAGTAACAACATTGTATATATGAAAAATTTAAGTTGTATTCCTTGTCAATATCAAGATGCTAAAACTATTTTTAAGGCCAGTAAGGCGAAAATCATCCCGGATGATAAAATTGTAACCGGTCCCATGTATCTTGAAATTGGCGGAGTACCAACACCTTTGGGACTGCCTTTTGGTTTTTTTCCTAATACTAAAAAAAGACATTCAGGACTTCTAATTCCTTTTTACGGAAACAGCGATGCTCTTGGTTTTTATTTAAAAGACGGGGGATTTTATTGGGGTATAAACGACCAAACAGACATGGCAATTCGTGGAGATATATACAGCAATGGCAGTTGGGGACTCAGAACACTGAACAATTACAAGGTTAATTATAAATTTAATGGTTCCCTATCTTTAGGGTATTCTGAATTTAAAAACGGTGAAATTGAAATACCTACATCCTACTCTAAACAAAAAGACTTATCCATTAATTGGCGTCATTATCAGGATCAAAAAAGCAATCCCTCTATTCGTTTTACAAGTGATGTTAATATTAGAACATCTAAGTATAATACATTAAATGCGCTCAACTCCGGACAATATTTAACAAATACATTTCAATCAAATGTAAACTTTGGCAAAACGTTTAAGATAGGTAGTCTCGGAATCAATGCTAGACATGATCAGAATACACAAACCAGGATTATGAACCTATCTTTTCCGGAGGTAACTTTCAATATAAATAGATTTTATCCCTTTAAAAAAGAAACCAGAGTTAAACCAAACCCCATTGACAAAATTGGGATTAGTTATTTGTTCGAAGCTAAAAATACACTTTCAGGATTGGATACAACTATTTTTAAAGGAAACATTGCTGACAGCTTAAAATATGGATTTAGACATACTTTGCCTATTTCCACCAACATTAGTTTATTAAAATATTTAACTCTAACACCGGCAATAAATTTAAGTAGTGTGATGTACACTAAAACCACTCGAAAAGAACTAAATGAAATAACAAATACCATCAACAAAACGATTGACAAAAATTTCAAAGCTGGTTATGATGCTAATTTTAATACTTCTTTAAGTACAAAGCTTTTCATGGATTACTTTTTTAAAGGTGGCCGAGTAAAGCAAATACGACACTTATTGATTCCAAACATTACATATAACTATCGTCCTGATTTCGGAGAAAAACAGTATGGGTTTTGGAAAGAAGTCATTAGTGACACTTCGCTGCGAATCAAAAACAAATACTCTATTTTTGAAAACACTTTATTCAACGGTCCTGCACAAGGTACTCAAAACAGTTTAAGTGTTAACCTTAACAATAATTTGGAGGTTAAAATTAAACAAAAAACAGATACCGGTTTTACTTACCAAAAAGTTAGCCTAATTCAAAACTTAAGTTTAAATGGGGTTTACAATTTTGCGGCCGATAGTTTTAAAATGAGTCTAATTTCAGTAAACGGGAGAACGAAAATCTGGAAATTTTTTGATCTAGTGTTCAATTCTACCTTTGATCCCTATTATACTAACATTATTAAAAATGAACTAACAGGTATAAAAATCGATCATAGAACTAGTCAATTACTTTGGAATAAAAATGGGCATTTGGCTGATTTTCATTCCGGAAATATTGCTATTAATGCCCAGTTTAACTCAAACCAAGAGCTATTTAAGCATAAAAATCCGAATTTAACAAATGGTGCAGAGCAAGGAGCAGAAAATATAAATCAACAAAAACAACAAGAAAAGCTTCCATGGAGTCTTAATGCATACTACAATGTAACTTTTGCAAAAACATTAAACGACATCAAAGATATTCAAACACTAAATGTAAGCGGAGATATTTCAGTAACACCATTTTGGAAATTGGGAATAACAAGTGGATATGATTTTACCAATAAATACTTCAGTTACACAAGTATTAATGTTGTTCGTGATTTGCGTTGTTGGCAAGCTAGAATTGATTGGGTTCCTTTTGGCTTTAGAAAAAGCTATAGTATTAGTATAAACTTAAAAACGAGTATGCTGAGTGATATAAAAATACCAAGACAACGACAATGGTATGATAATTTTTAACTCGAAAAACTATTTTTTGGTTCCATACTAATAAATAGTTCTCTATCAGCTCTTGGAAGCACTGAGTTATAAGCGGTTTCCATGATTTTGATGTAAAAAAAAGGCTCAAATAAAACCTTATAATCCTCTTTAAAACCTCCGAAAGGAGGTTTATCAATATTTAATAAATCATTAAATAATAGTCCTATCAACTTTCCGGTTGGTTTTAATAGTGCAACCATTTGTTTTGCATATAACCCTCTTAAACTTGGATGAATGGCACAAAAAAAAGTTTGTTCAATAATTAAATCATACTTCCCTTTGTGATCAAAAAAATCTTGCTGAATTAACTGATTTTTTGGAAAATCAGGTAAACGTTTCGCTATGTTTTGTAATGGCACTTCAGCAACATCAAGTATATAAATATTTTTAAATCCTGCTCGCCACAAAAACTCTGCTTCGTGGGCATTACCCGCCCCAGGTATTAAAATCACTAATTCTTTAACTTGTATTTGCTCAAAATATTTTTTTAACGGAGGAGAAATACCCCCCAAATCCCAACCAAAATCATTATTTAAATAGCGATTATTCCAATACTCTTTTGTTAAACTATGAATAGTGTCCATAAGGTATAGATTCTATATTTTAAAGCAGATGCATTTATACATTTTATGCCTATATAATTTTATAAAGTGTAGATTTTATAGATTATTTAGCCATTCTGTTTTAACTTCCACCGTCTCAGTTAATTTTGTTTCAACTCCTAATCTCAATTCTTTTAACTTATCACAAAGAATATTACCGTCTATTAAATCTATTGGTGGCGCTCCATCACGAGTAGCTTCTTTAATTGCTTCTTTTGTAAAGGTCCCTGTCGTAATAAATAACCCTTTGACATCCCTACCTATCATTGCACCTCTAAATTCTCTTACGTCTTTCGGTGAGACAGTACCTTTGTAACGTTTACATTGAAAAATAACATAAAAACTTAAAAGTCCATTTACACGAACAATTCCCTTTCCATCAATGCCTCCGTCACCGGATTTACCAGTTACTTCAACTTGAAAAAATCCACTTTCCCTTAAAAGCCGTTGTGAAAGTCTCTCAAATGCGTCAGGTTTAATTTTATAAAGAACATTTAATAATTTCTCTTTCCATTCTTCGGAATTATTAATTTCCTCAGTAATTTCTTGTTCAATCTCTTCTTCTCCTTCTTTAACATTTCTTTCCTTTGAAATAATTGGTTTAGCTGTCTCTTTAACTGTACGAACAATTTCAATATAGTCAAGTTTAGTAATATCTATGTCAGATTTTGTTAAAGCCCAAATTCCTCGGGAAGAGTTTTCTAAAAGTCCAAATTTTTTCAAATAAGTCCTACTCCAAGCAAGTCTATAATCGACTTCGCTTCTTGTCCCTGCTTCTTCACCATGCGGAATTGCTAATACCCCTTCAGAAATACGAGCTATTTCATAAACCTTGTTATTGATTTCTTCAATAGTCCCTGAGCCACCCAATTCTTTAAGCGCGCTAACCGTTGGAATAATTAGTTCGTCAAAAGAAGGTAAGTCACCATTTATTTTTTTTCGTGCCATAATTTTTATACTATTAAATCCTCTTTAGACTTGTTTATGACTAAACTATCTGTGATTTTATGTAATTCCTGTATGATGTCGTAGTAAAATTATAAATTAATTTATTACTTTTCTTACCTATTATTTCAAGATTGCAAAAACATCCATTTATAGCATTTCTAAGGCTGATTCGAGTTGAGAATCTACTCATTATTACCATCACTCAACTTTGCGTCAAGTATTTAGTATTCGAGCCTATTAATCCATTTTCAAAATTTACACCTTCGCTATTTTTCATCTCACTGTTAAGTACCATACTAATTGCAGCAGCAGGTTATATCATTAATGACTATTTTGATGTAAAAACCGACAAAATAAACCGCCCAAACACCGTTGTGATTGATATTATTATTAAAAGAAGAGTAGCCATGATACTGCACATTTTCTTCAATGTTGTTGGTTTACTTTTAGGATTATTTTTAGCTTTAAAATGCCACAATATCAAACTTATAGCTATCCAACTAATCAGTATACTCCTATTATGGTTTTACTCTACTCATTTTAAAAAACAACTATTAATTGGCAATATTATCGTATCCATACTCACGGCAATGGTTCCATTAATGCCGTTAATGTATGATTATTATCTAATTGGGGAAATTGATCCAATTACTTCCTTTTTGATTAGTAATTTTTTATCGTCGTTCATTACTATTGTATTCGGATATTCAGCATTTGCTTTTTTAACTTCGCTAACCCGAGAAGTCATTAAAGATATGCAAGATTATGAAGGCGATATTCAAACCGGTTGTCGAACAATGCCAATTGTCTGGGGAATTATTACCAGTAAAGTAGTTACATTTTTTCTTATTTTAATAACTATTGGATTACTCTTACTCGCCTGCTTAAAATTTTATAAAGACGGGTACCATATCGCCGTTTATTATATTGCCGGCTTGGTGATATCACCATTGCTATTCCTACTCATTCAAACCATAAGAGCAAAAAAATCAAATGATTTTAAAATAGCCAGCCTATTGCTTAAACTAACTATGTTATTTGGAATAATATTTACATTCGTACTCAGATATTGGCCGCATTAATTGTCATAGTAAGCCTGTAAATCCAGAAACATTCTATTTAATAACAATAAACGACCGTTTGTATGAACAGTATTGAAAAACAACTTAAAGAATTTCCCTATAAATTAATATTAGGGTCAAATTCTCCTCGTCGTCAAGAACTCTTAAAGAGCTTAGGTTTTAATTTTATTATTAAACCTATTAACGCTGATGAATCATTTTCAAAAGAATTGCAAGCAGAACACATTCCTCTATATTTAGCTCAAAAAAAAGCAAATGCTTATGCAGTTTCTCTAAAGGAAAATGAATTACTCATAACGGCAGATACCATTGTTTGGTGCAATGAACAAGTATTCAATAAACCAGAAAATTATCTGGAAGGTAAAAAAATGCTTGAAATGTTAAGTGGTCAAATGCACGAAGTTTTTACAGGCGTTTGCCTGAAAAGCCATAATAAACAAATCACATTTTATGATGTGAGTAAAGTATACTTCAAAAACCTAAAATCTGAAGAAATAGATTATTATCTTACTAATTATAATCCATACGATAAAGCCGGCGGCTATGGAGTTCAAGATTGGATTGGCTATATTGGAATTGAAAAAATCGAAGGGAGTTTTTATAATGTTATGGGATTACCCGTAAAAAAATTATACGATTCGCTCATGGATTTTTGATTCATTCAAAAAAAATCCCGATTACCGCCTTCGATAATCGGGATTTTTAAACATCCTGATTGTTTTAGAAATCAAATTTCCCTCTATGATCCTCGATATTTGCTTTCTCTTTCAAAGCATCAAACATTTCATATTCAACTCTCCCCCCATTCATTCTTTCAATTTCTAATTGTTTTCCTTTCAAATCACTAGGTAATACTGCCTCTTTAACTGATTCTATATGAACCACAAAAACACCGTTGTCTCCTTTTACAGCTTTACTGGTAGCGCCAGTTTTCATAGCTAATGCAGTTCCAATTAGGGCATCTTCTCGACCAATTGCAGCCACATTGAACGCTGAAAAAGTTAAATTTTCAGCTCTTTCAGTTGTTAATGTCATTTTTGCAGCAATATCGTCTATAGATTTTGATGCACCGGCTTTAGATGCAAATTGAGCTATAATATTATCCGCCTTTTTATCACGAATAGCTTTAGTGGTTACATCTGCTCTTACTTCTTCTAAAGGAACAATACCTTTTTCTCTAATTCCCACTAATTGAGCGACAACAAACTTATCTTTGAATTCAAAAACCGGTGACACTTCACCTTTTTGAGCTTTATATACCCAACGTACTAAATCTTTTGCACCTTCTAATCCCGGTAATGATTTATCTCCTTCTTTAATATTATCAGCTATCCTTTTATTCAATTTATCAGCATCTACGTTTTTACTGAATGCTTCACCATTTTGATTTTTACCCGCAAAATCACTTGCTAGCTTGTAATATTCTTGTGTCGTTTCTCCACTAGGTGAAATTAACTTTGAAATTTGAGCAATTGTATAAGAATTATGGCGAGTCTTAGAAACACTTAATACTTCAATTATATGATAACCAAATTGAGTTGGGACAACTGTAATATCACCAACTACTCCTTTCAACCCGGCATTTTTAAACGGTTCAACAAATCCTGACTCCTCACTAAACCATCCATAATCACCACCTTTTTCAATAGAACCCATATCATCTGAAATGGTTTTAACCAAAGTATCAAAATTAGCTTGCTTAGTTTTCAATAAAGTTAATAAACTATCAGCCGTACGTTTTGCTAC
>Ga0172373_10003599_pt1 | contig 22549 bp, 16 predicted proteins | sample Lak10m_2_FD_114546 | JGI IMG/M metagenome (GOLD analysis project Ga0172373, IMG submission 114546) | Freshwater microbial communities from Kabuno Bay, South-Kivu, Congo - kab_092012_10m | ecosystem: Environmental > Aquatic > Freshwater > Lake | place: Democratic Republic of the Congo...
CCGGCAAATGCTGCAAAGGTTCGTGCGCTCGAAACTGCGGTTGGTCATATCGAGAAGACCTTTGGCAAAGGGTCGATCATGCGGTTTGTCGGTGACAACCTCCCCGATATCCAAGGGATCAGCACTGGTGCACTGAGCCTCGACATTGCACTTGGCGGAAAGGGTCTGCCCAAAGGCCGCATCGTGGAGATCTTTGGCCCAGAGTCCTCTGGCAAGACCACGCTCGCACTGACAGTCATCGCGAATGCTCAGAAGGGGGGAGGAAATGCGGCATTCATTGACGCAGAGCACGCGCTTGATCCATCGTGGGCGAAGCGGCTTGGGGTCAAACTCGAGGACATGCTCATTTCCCAGCCTGACACGGGCGAGCAGGCGCTTGAAATCTGCGAACTGCTTGTCCGATCGAATGCAGTGGATGTGATCGTGGTCGACTCGGTTGCGGCGCTGATTCCTCGCGCTGAAATCGAGGGCGAAATGGGCGATAGTCATGTGGGCTTACAGGCGCGCCTGATGAGCCAGGCGATGCGCAAGCTGACAGGAGCCATCGCCAAGAGTGATGTGATCGTGATCTTCATCAATCAGTTGCGTGAGAAGATTGGCGTCATGTTTGGCAGCCCAGAGACAACCACGGGCGGTCGTGCGCTCAAGTTCTATTCGTCTGTGCGTGTGGATATCCGCCGCATTGGTGCGATCAAGGATGGTGAGCAGAACGTGGGTAATCGGGTTCGCGCGAAGATCGTCAAGAACAAGATTGCCCCTCCATTCCGCGAAGCGGAGTTTGACATCATGTTCACTGAAGGCATCAGCACCTCAGGCGATCTGCTTGATGTCGCGGTGCTTCACGGCGTGTGCGAGAAGTCAGGAGCATGGTTCAGTTTCGGGCAGGTTCGCTTGGGTCAGGGGCGCGAGGCATCAAAGGCCTTCATCCGTGAGAACGCGGATCTTGCTGCAGAGATTCGATCCGCAGTGATCGCGAAGCTGGCCAGGGATCCGCACCCGCCAGCGGCTGCGAAGCGTGGAGCGGGCTCCAACGACGAGTAAACGAAGGCCAAGTTGCTTGCAGGAGGGTCGCCTTGACCTTCAAGTGCTGTGGTTCGGGCATCCCACATGATCTTCGTGAGGTGCGGCCGAGGCGTAGGTCGGTGGAGCAGTTCGCGGGACATGGCAGGAAACAGCAGGACGGGGATCACTCGGCGGAAAGGGCCGGTCGCCGAGTGGTCCACCGGGTGCACACCAAGCTGCACCATGATGCGCACCAAGCTGCACCATGGCGGCAACGATGCACCCCATGCGTCTCCCTGCTAGACTTTCGGTCCGCTGCGGGCGTGGCGGAATTGGCAGACGCGCAAGATTCAGGTTCTTGTGGGGTAAAACCCGTGGAGGTTCGATTCCTCTCGCCCGCACTCTTGACGCAAGGACGCGCCGCTGAAAGGCGGCGCTTTTTCATTGAGACATTGGTCTTCCGTCCGTGATCTATCTCGACAACAACGCCACAACGGCTCCATCGATCACGGTGATGGAGGCTGTTCGCTGCGCGTTGCATGAAGGTTGGGGCAATCCATCGAGTGTGCATCCCTTCGGCGCTTTGGCGCGCGAGAGCGTGGAGTGTGCGCGGAGTGATGTTGCGCTCGCCATCGGTGCCTCAACGCGCGAGGTGGTGTTCACTTCGGGTGGAACGGAGTCCTGCAATCTCGCACTGTTTGGTTCGCTCGGGCATGAGCCAGGGCGTCATCTCGTGGTGACAGCACAGACGGAGCACGCGGCTGTTCGGGAGTGTGCGACCGCCGTTGAGAGTGGTGAGTGGCGCGCAGGTTCGGACCGCGGCGAGGTCACTTGGGTCGATCTCGATTCGGAAGGGCGGGTCGATCTTGGGCAACTGTCCCGTTTGCTTGGCAAGCGCGCCAGTGAGGTGGCGGTCGTTTCGCTGATGTGGGCAAACAATGAGACGGGTGTGATTCAGCCTGTCGAGCAGATTGCCATGATCTGCCGTGAGCATGGGGTTCGCTTCCATACCGATGCAACGCAGTGCCTCGGTCGGATGGTGATCGATGCCTCGCGGATCGGATGCGATCTCCTGAGCATCTCTGCTCACAAGGCGCATGGACCGAAGGGGGCTGGTGCGCTGTACTGCCGACGCGGCGTTTCCCTTGTGGGGCAAGCCGTTGGCGGTCCCCAAGAACGCGGACGCCGAGGCGGTACGGAGAATGTCGCCGGCATTTGCGGATTCGGGGCGGCGTGTTCAGAGGCATCACAGTGGCTCGCGCGCGGGGACATGCCGATGAAGCAACTTGCCCAGTGGAGGGATGCCTTTGAATCGGCGGTCGCGGCTGCGGTTCGTGGCGCCGTGGTGATCGGTCAGCGCGTTCCACGCCTGTGGAACACGAGTCTGATCGCGTTCCCGCGGTTGCAGTCGGAAGCGCTATTGGTCGAACTCGGGCGACTCGATGTGGCCGCTTCGGCGGGAGCCGCATGCTCCTCAGGTTCGCTCGATCCGTCGCCCGTCCTGTTGGCGATGGGGATTGACCGCGAGGTCGCGCACGGCGCGGTTCGCTTCTCGATGTCACGGCTCACGACACAGCGCGAGATGGATGATGCATCGGCGCGCGTCGTGCAGGCGGTGCAATCGGTTGCCCGCGCGATGCCTTAGGGCGTTCGATCACATGCCTCGAGCGGCGCGGTAGCGGCTGATGAGCTGCTGGGTGCTGCCATCGTGCGTCGGCTTTGGTGATGGTCCGCTCAGTTCGGGGATGATCCGCTGCGCAAGCACCTTGCCGAGCTCGACTCCCCACTGGTCGAAGGAGTTGATGTTCCAGATCGTTCCCTGAGTGAAGACCTTGTGCTCGTAGAGCGCGATGAGACTGCCAAGCATCGCCGGATCGAGTTTCGGGCAAAGCATGGTGGTCGTTGGTCTGTTTCCCTCGAACTGCCGGTGCGGCGCGAGCCATGCGGGACTCCCTTCCTTCTCGACTTCCGCAAGCGTCTTGCCAAATGCGAGCGCCTCCGCCTGTGCGAGCACGTTTGCCACGAGCAGATCCTGATGATTCCCGATCGGGTTGTGCGACTGGCAGAACGCGATGAAGTCGCAGGGCACGAGCGGCGTTCCCTGATGAATCATCTGATAGAAGGCATGTTGGCCGTTCGTGCCAGGCTGTCCCCACACCGCAGGACAGGTGGACCACGACACGCGAGCCCCATCGAGGGTTACATGCTTGCCATTGGATTCCATTTCGAGCTGCTGCAGATAGGAACTGAAGCGGTCGAGATACTGGTCGTACGGCAGCACCGCCAATGTCTGCGCGCCGAGGAAATTGACATTCCAGATCCCCACAAGCGCCATGAGGACGGGGAGATTCCGCTCGAGCGGCGCCGTGCGGAAGTGCTCATCCATCTCATGGAAGCCACGGAGCATGTCATGGAACGCGTCGGGGCCGATGGCAAGCATGGTGGAGAGCCCGATGGCGGAGTCCATGGAGTATCGACCGCCCACCCAGTCCCAAAACCCGAACATGTTTGCTGTATCGATGCCGAATGCCCGGACCTTCTCCGCATTTGTGGAAACTGCGACAAAGTGCCGAGCGACCGCGGCCGAGTCTCCGCCGAGTCCACGGAGCAACCACTCTCGCGCGGTATTGGCGTTCGCCATGGTCTCGAGGGTTGTGAAAGTCTTGGATGAGACAATGAACAGGGTCTGCGCAGGATCGCAGTCGCGCGTCTTTTCGGCGAAATCGGTTGCATCCACATTGGATACGAAGCGCACGGAGAGATCGCGCTGCGTGAAGGGGAGCAGCGCGTCGTACGCCATCGCAGGCCCGAGGTCGCTGCCACCGATGCCGATGTTGACCACGGTACGGATGGGCTTCCCCGTGTGTCCGCGCCATTCACCCTTGCGCACGGCGGAACTGAACGCGGCCATGCGGTCGAGGACAGCATGCACATCAGGTACCACGTTGTGACCGTCGACAAGGACCGTGGCGCCGCGCGGCGCACGAAGGGCGGTGTGTAGCACCGCGCGATGCTCCGTGATGTTGATCTTCTCCCCGCTGAACATCGCCTTCGTGCGCTCTGAAACACCGCATGCTCGGGCGAGCGCGAGCAGCGCATCGAACACGGCGGGAGTCATGCGCTGTTTGGAGTAATCCATGAAGATCCCGCGTGGACCCTCCACACTGAACCGCGCCGCACGGCCGGCATCTCCGTTGAACAGATCGCGCAGGTGAACCGCTCCATCGGTCTTTGCGAGTTGCTGCAGGGACTTCCACTCGGGTCGTGCGTCCAGGCGGAGTGCGTTCTGCGACGTGGGCTGTTGAAGGGTGCTCATGGAGGCAATGTAGGGGCAGCGGTGGTTGGAGACCTTCACGGAACCGCAACTCCGCAGCTCGAGGGAAGTGGTGTTCCCCACGCTATTCTCTCGATCATGAAATCCACCGCACTCCTCAGCATGACTGGCCAGTCGATTTGGCTCGACAACATCACCCGCAAGCTGCTCGATTCAGGACAACTGGCGCAGTGGATCCGCGATCTCTCGGTGGTTGGTCTCACTTCGAACCCATCGATCTTCGAGAAGGCGGTGACGGGGTCGAGTGATTATGACACGCAGGTCTCGGCGCTTGCGGCGAAGGGACTCCCTGCTGAGCAGGTGTTCTTTGAGTGCGCCATCACTGATCTCACGCGAGCATGCGACCTGTTTCGCGGCGTTCATGAACGCACGGGCGGTATCGACGGTTGGGTGTCGCTTGAAGTGTCGCCACTTCTCGCGAACGACACGAAGGCAACGCTCGCGCAAGCACGCGAACTTCATGCGAAGGCGGGTCGTCCCAACCTTTACATCAAGGTTCCAGGAACGCCCGAGGGCATTCCTGCCATCGAAGAACTGACATTCGCTGGTATCTCCGTGAATGTCACTCTGCTGTTCTCCGCAGAGCACTGCTGCGCTGCGGCGGAGGCGTACATGCGAGGGCTCGAGCGGCGCGCAGCTGCGAAGCTGCCGCTCGGCGTCGTGAGTGGAGTGGCGAGTCTGTTCGTGTCTCGGTGGGATCGCAAGACCGCGCCGAAACTGCCTGCAAATCTGAAGAACACCGTTGGTGTAGCCGTGTGCCGCAAGTGCTACAGCGAGTACTGCGCGCTGTACTCCTCTGATCGATGGCTCGCCCTTGAGGCGGCCGGTGCGCGCCCGCAGCGGCTGCTCTTCGCAAGCACAAGCACCAAGGACCCAAGTCTCTCTCCAACTTTGTATGTCCAGGCACTCGCCGCGCCGCGCACCGTGAACACGATGCCTGAGGAAACGCTGCTGGCCGTCAGCCGCGGCATGGAGTTGCCATCAGTGCTCGCGCCGAGCGATCGCTCGTGGCAAACAACGCTCGATGCGGTCACAAAGGCGGGCATCGACCTCGATCGCTGCGCAGCGGAGTTGCAAGTCGAAGGTCGCGACGCCTTCGACAAGAGCTGGAAGGAACTGATTGGCGCGATCGAGGGCAAGACCGCAGCGCTCGCCCGCTGAGCACTCTTGGATGCATTCTTGGCTAGATGTTGCAGCGTCGTCTGTGCGGCGCTCAGCTACCCCAAGCCGCAAGCAGCGCCGAGAGATCCACTCCCGACACGATGCCGTCCTGATTGATATCCGCGGGAATGTTGAAGGTGCCCCATGCGGCGAGCAGCAGCGAGAGGTCGGCGCCGTCGATCGTTCCGTTGCGATTGATATCCGCCCAGTTGTAGGTGCCACCGCGCGACCAAGCGGAGGCGGGGATGACTGCCTTTGCAACTCCAGGGCCTTGCCAGGACGTGATGAGGCCCGCGCCGCCGCCGTTCTCGAAGAACTCGACTGTGATGGCATGACGACCTGCAGCCAAGGCGATCGTGCCCGAACGCTCGACCATTGCATGAAGACCATCATTGTTCACCACAGCTGTCTGACCGATCAGCAGTCGCGAGCCGTCGTCGGAGTTCGTAAAGAGAGTCCAAAACCCAGATGTCGGAATGTTGATCCAGCCGCGGAAGACGGCGCCCACCTCGTCGGCGCGTCCACTGGTCGCAAAGTTGCCGCCCGTGCTGGCAAAGTTGATGTCGTTCAGGATGCCACCTGCATACTGTGTGAGTGTGGTGAAATCAGGAAGGACTTGTGGTGCCACGAGTTGGTAGTAGCTGACGATGACCCCAGGTGCGGAGTTGCCGGGGTTCTCTGGGTAGCGTAAGGCGGCCACGTCGACCGTGATGTTGGCGGAGTTGCTCAGTCCGCTTGCTTCCACGACGGTGTATGCGAAGGTGAGTGAGGTGGTGGTGCCGCCTGGAGCAGTGAACCGCACGATGCTGCGTCCATTGGGTCCTGCGCCTGGTACGACGACTGCGGATGCACCGCCGCCGGGCTGCGCGACCGAGATGGAAGTGATCGGATCGCAGTTGAGTGCGAGGTCGTTTGCGAGCACATCGATGTCGATGACCGCTCCTGTCAAGCAGGTGGCGTAGTCCGGAAGCGCTGCGGGTGGCTGCACGGACGGCGAGAAGTTGCATGCGCCTCCGCCGATATACGAAGTGATCGAGCCGATGCTCATCGGATGGAAACGCATGTCCACATTCGACATGCCCCCATCGCAGATGTGGCAGTAGCTCATGATGGTGCCCTCATCGTTGTTTGCAGCGGTGCAGTCCTGGGGGTCCGATCCGCAGCCGTCCGCGGGGGGGGTGTAGTTGTGCGTGTGCGGCGCGCCGTAGTTGTGACCGAGTTCGTGGGCCACAACCATGATGTCCCAGTTGTCCCAGCTGTTGTCGACCAGCGGATAGGGGAACCAACCGCCGAGATTTGCGGACACGGAGTACGCGTAGCTGCCACAGCCTGCATTGAGCCATGCGACGCCGCCACCGAGTCCACGACCCGAGAGGAAGGTGGCGGAGTTGCGCTGCACGGCTGGAGGCGTTGCTTCCCAAACAGATCGGAACTGGGAGAGCTGCGCACCGGTGCCTGTCGCATCCCACGGGTCTTTTGCCGTTGGCCAAAGTCGAATCAGGCAGGGGCTTGGGCGAAGTCCAACATCGCGCGAATAGATGTCAGTCAGTGCGCTGAACAGCGTCGCGACGTAGGCAGCCGCTGCGCCCTGATTGCCACCGAAGAGCAGAAGGAACTCATGGTCGGTTTCAACGGCGATCCGCGATTGCCGACAGGTGCCAGATCCTGCGATGCTGCCCTCATCGCCGCCACCATCCCCACGCCCTGCACCACCTGCGTTGCCGCGATCGTCGGGGGGCAGCAGGGTCTCGCAGCTCCAGTCTCGAGTTCGCAGCGTTCCTGGCGGAAGCGCGCTGTGGCGAAATGCGACGATCGGTCCATTCTGGTCGGCCGCGCCGCTTGAGATGATCCAGCGTCCTTCCGCAGTGATCACGAATCCAATCAGAAAGCTCTCATGCCTGGCGATCATGACCCGCGAGGATGGATCGCCAACGAGCGAACCACCGAAACAGGTGAGCGCTGGCAACGCGAGCGGAACATCCACGATCTGCCCGTTGGCATCGAGCGATGCCGAAACCACCTGTGTGCCCTCGAGCGGAGTTCGGCGGTGCAGCAGGGCATCCACAGTCTGTCCAGGCGCAATCGGAAGGCCCGTCAACAGCGCATCCTCCGCCGCAGCGAGTGTCTGCCAACTCTTCTCGTCCACCTCAAGGAGCGCAACGATGCCTTGCAAATGTCCGGGTACTGCGCCAGGTGCGCCGAGCTCCTGCGCAGGGACCTCACGAAGAGGCGACTCCAGACGCACGAAAGAACGGACGGGTGGCTGCGGGATGGGGCTCGGCTGCTGTGCTAGAGCCGGACCGGTCAGAAGAACGACCGTCGCTGCTGTCAGTGAACGAGCCAAGTGGGGGAGTCGCATCATTTGAGTAGACACCGAAATGATGCCGCAGTCAAAGCAAACGCAAGGAGTTTCTGCAGGTACGAGAAGATGTTGGTGCGCCCATGGCACCGCACGGGGTCTCGTGCTCGATTCAGATACGAAGCGGCGCCCGATCGTGCTGCTTCCGAAGTGCCTGTACCGCCGCCCACGCGCTCGGCTCGCGTGCGGTGAAGCGCGCCAGTTGCGTGGCCGTCACCTGCAAGATGGCCGCGGCTCGCTTCCCATCGCCGAGGGCAATGTTCCATGCGTCGAGTGCCTCGGCGAGCATCGATGGAAAGTCGTCGTGCTCTGTCGCACAGCGAATGCGCCCACCAGCGCACCGCGAGAGCCACAACGCACTCGCGCCACGAGACACCGCGTGCGGCTGCTGCGAAGAAGCGGAACGAACCTGGACTGCCAGAGCGACGCGCAGTCGATGCAGTGCGACCATGCGATTTTCGGCGAGGCTCCGACGCTCACTCGCTTGGGCGCGAACCCCAGTGGGTGTGTGGGTCAAGAAGCACGCGGTCTCGACCTTGTTCCTGTGTTGACCGCCTGGCCCGCCCACTCTGCCTGTTCGTGTTTCGCAGACAGCGAGCAGCTCCGACGGGGGTATGCACGCTGGATGATCGATGCCTCTCGGTCGTTCCACGGCGCTTACCCAGTGCGTCGGCGCTCACCACGCCGGCCGCGCGCGAGCGCCGAGAGTGGTTCGGCGATTGTGTCCCAACCATCTCGGTCGCCGCGCTGAAGCCGCAGCGCACCGGTCGCCGCAATCATTGCGGCGTTATCCGTGCAGTATCGGGGCTCGCTCAGTCGCAGATCGATGCCACGCGTCTCGCATCCGCGCGTCAGTTCGCGCCGAAGCAGCGCGTTTGCAGCGACGCCGCCGCCGACGAGCAGTGTGCGTGCGGCCACTTCCTCGCTTGCTCTCCATGTGCGGTCGAGGAGCTGGTCGACAACAGCAAGCCGAAAGGACGCGGCAAGCGCCTCCGTTTCCTTCGGTGAACGCTGATGCGCGAGTGCAAGCGCTGTCTTGAGACCGCTGAAGGAGAAGTCATGCCCGCGAAGGCGAGTGCGCGGCAGGGGAATGAGCGCTGGATCGCCGCGCTCTGCAGCCGCATCGAGCCGAGCACCGCCTGGGTAGCCAACGCCAAGGATCGCAGCTGCCTTGTCGAATGCCTCGCCCGCAGCGTCGTCGATTGTCGCGCCAAGCAGGATGGGTTCGAGCGGGCCGTGCATGGAAAACAGGCTTGTATGTCCGCCAGAAACCACAAGGCCGAGCGCGGGCCACACAATGGGCGGGCGATCAAGCAGGCACGCCACGAGATGCGCGGCGACATGATCGACGCCGACGAAGGGTCGTGCGCTTGCCCAGGCAATGGCCTTTGCCGCGCTCGTTCCAACAAGGAGCGAACCGATCAGGCCTGGTCGCGTTCCGCTGGCGATGCCATCCATGGAGTCGAGCGTGACGCCAGCTTCGGCAAGTGCGGCGCGCACAACGGGCACGATGCACTCCAGATGTGCGCGACTGGCAATCTCAGGGACAACGCCGCGGTACTCCTCATGCAATGCGTCTTGACTTGCGGTCACGCATGAGCGGACATGCAGTTCATCGCCCGCGATCTCGACGACCGCCGCAGATGTCTCGTCACAACTACTTTCGATGCCAAGCACCTTCATCGCAGGTGGAGCGTAGCCCTCGCTGCCTAGACTGCGGGGAATGGAAACAGGACTTCGCGGCGGATCGATCCAAGCGGAGCGGGCAGTGCTCGCTGCGGTCGTGCTTGGCGGGTCCGAGGCGCGCAGCGGAAACGATGATCCACTCGCCGAACTTCGTGCGCTCGCGCAAACGGCCGCCGTGGACACGGTCGGGCAACTGATCCAGAACCGAGCGGACATGGATCCGCGGACATGCCTTGGAAAGGGGAAGATTGCGGAACTCAAGGCGATGGTGGAGGAGCTTCGTGCAGGTGTCGTCATCTTCGATCATGAGCTCAGCCCGAGCCAACTGCGAAACATTGAAGAAGCCGTGTGCCAGAAGGTGATCGATCGCAGCGAACTGATCCTGGACATCTTTGCCAATCGTGCAACATCCCGTGCGGCTCAACTTCAGGTTGAGATCGCCCAACTCGAATACACCGCGCCTCGACTCCGTGCCATGTGGTCGCACCTTGGACAGGTCACGGGCGGGTCACCCGTTGGCGTTGGAACGCGTGGCCCTGGCGAGCAGCAACTGGAGATTGATCGACGTCTCGTGTCGCGGCGTATTGTCGCGCTGAAGCGGGAGCTCGCGGAGGTGCAGGCGCGCAAGACTCGTGAGGTTCAGGCTCGCCGCGCGGAGCATTTCACTGTTGGGCTCGTGGGCTACACGAACGCGGGCAAGAGCACGCTCTTCAATGCCCTCACTGCTGGCGGCGCGTTTGCCAATGACCAGCTCTTTGCCACGCTTCAGACGCGGACGGAAGCATGGAACCTCGGCGGCGGAAACACCGCGCTCTTGTCGGACACGGTCGGGTTTATCCAGCGACTTCCGCACCATCTGGTTGCCAGCTTCCGCGCAACGCTGGAGGAAACCGTCCATGCGCATCTCCTTTTGCTCGTGGTGGATGTAGCTGATCCACGGGCTCCGCAGCAGTTGGAGACGGTTCGGACCGTGCTCAGCGACATTGGTGCCAGCGATCAGCCGCGACTTGTGGTCCTCAACCAAGTGGACCGCTTGTCGAAGTTCTCGAGCGCAGCTGACTTGCCGACGTGGACGACATCAGAGTTGTCCGCCATCCCGGTCTCCGCGCGCACGGGCTTTGGCTTGCCACATCTCACGGAACGCGTGCGGGCAATGCTGCTTGGTGAAATGCATGAGGTCACGATCCGCCTTCCACTCCGAGAGAGCAAAGCCGTGGACTTTCTGGAGTCGCGGACGAAGGTGCGCTCGCGCGACTGGGATGAAACGCAATCCATCCTCCGAACGTGTGTGGCGCGGCGACATATCGAACATCTGCTCGCTGGAGGCGCTCGATTCACGATCGACGATGAACCGCCGCACGCGGCGCTCGCTCGGCTTTGGCCGCCCGCCACTGACGGTGCGCGCGAACGCGTTCCACCGCACGAGCGCCTCTTTGGCGCGGGCGAGTAGCCGAGAACTCACTCGACTTCGTAGCAGCGGTCGAACAGCGAACGGCAAACGCCACGCATTCCGTTCGTGCCACAATCACGCAGCCAGGCAATGGATGATGCGTGAGTCGAGTCGATCGACTGCCAGACTGCGATTCGACTGGTGAGGTCGCGTCCCAACTTCCAGAATCCGTCCGAGGCGCGGCCGATGGCGGTTCTCTCGCCGCGGCGAGGGAGGCGATCCCAGCGTTCGATCGGTGTTCCAAGCAGTGCCTGTGCGTAGAGCCACTGCAGTCGCTCCGCACCCATCAGCACGATGATGTTCTCGCCTCCCGTGAGAAACTGCGCGCGCGCCTTGCGCATCAATCGGTCCATTCGCTGGATGATCTCCGCGCGGTCATCTGCGATGCCCACATGGAGGCGAACGCATTGGCCGTCATGCGCACCGCGGACACGGCAGCGACCTTGCCGGCGTCCATCTCGGCCGAAGACCGAGTGTTCGTCCCCGATGCTCGCCCGCGTGAGAAAGTCGGCAAAGTTCGCAGCGAGACCCCTGAGCGAAGAGCCTGAGAGTCCGGTGCGCCACATGATCTCCACCTCAAGCCGCCGCTCGATGCTCTCGAGGGCTTTGATCGCTCGGGGCATGCGCATGGATCGTGCCGAGCGCAGGCGTTCGCCTTCGATGCTCTTGACATGAAAGTGAAGCAGCACATCACCCTTGCGGGCCACGAGATCACACGCGCGGCCTGTCGGCGTTGGTACTTCACTGCCGACATCAAAACCTGCCTTGATCAGCGTCCGTGCGAGCCGAGCTTCCGATGCGAGGGCCGCCTGCAAGCGCGGATTGCTTGCAGCACGCTCGATTCGCCTCGCCATGGGGCGCAGAGAGCGGGCTTGGCGCGTGGAGAGCCATCGGAGGGCTCGTGCCGCATGATCACGAGTGGGGGATGCCATGGTTATCGCGCCGTTGGCAGCGTACGGCGGACCAAAGACTTGCCGAAAATCTCAGGGTTGCCGAAAGTGTCGATGTGCCGCCGCCGATCCCATCGCCGTGCGAAGTTCCATAGCAACAACCAGAGCGCTTTCCGCAGTTCGCCCGCAGATGCGCGTTCCGCGAATCGGAGAACTCCTCGTTGCGCAGGGGGTCCTGCGACAGAGCGAGGTGGATGCGGTGTTGGAGCGGCAGCAGACGCAGGATCGCCCTTTCGGCGTGCTCTGCGAGGAGATGTTCGGGATCGATCCGAGCATCATTGAAGGTGCGTGGATCGATCAGTACCGCGCACTTGCACATACCTTCGACGCAGACTTCGCGAGAGTCGATGCAAACGCTGCGGTGCTCGTGACTGCGCGACAAGCGTGGCAGTTCAGGATCTTTCCCCTTCGATTCGAGCATGGTGCACTCGTCGCAGCGACGACGCCCGCGCATCTGGCGCGCGCGTGCAGGTTCGCAAGCAGCGTGCTGGGTTTGCCCGCCATCTTCGTCGTGGTGGACTCCCATGAACTCAGCAGCGCACTCGAAGCGCACTATCCGATGGACGGACTCGATGTGCGGACGGTGCAAGCGCTGCACGGGGTCAATGGCAACACCCGGACTTGAACCGGGGACACTCGCATTTTCAATGCGATGCTCTACCAACTGAGCTATGTTGCCTGCGGCACCCGCGCAGTGGCGGGGGCGTCAGAGTCGAGGGTACGCGGAGCAAGAACGCTGTCAAGAATCGAGGCCACGGCTTCTGACTCCACGCTCAGCGCAGATGTATCGCCGCGTCTGAAACTGCGAACAACGCTCTCCTCGCGGCATCTACCAGGCAGCGACAGCGGAACTCCGAGCGGCATCGTCTCGACACGCGCAAGAATGTGACCAAGCAGCCACCGAGCGAGCGTCTGACCGCCGCGGTAGTCGTGCAATGAGGGCTCACTGCCGTTCCGAGCGGGCGCTGCCGCTTCCGCACGCTGTGTCGCGGCGAGGGTCGCGGCGCGCAGTTCGCGGACGAAGCGTTCCACAAGCAGACGAGACTGCTGCGGCGAGAGGCGCAGTTCCGCCCCTTCGCAAAGGCTCCGCATATGTCGCGTGATCAGTTCGTTCCACGCGGACTGATCCCCTCGAATGCACGCGCAGGCGAGCGCAACATCACCAATCCACAGGTCGACTCGCTCACTCCAGACACAGTCGGTGGAAACGCAATCGAGAATCGTCTCGAGCGAAACATTCCAGAGGGGGCGTTGTGAGCCAGCAACGAAATACGCACGGCGCATGAGCGCCGCGCGAATAGAAGGATCGCACGCAGCGCGATGCGCCTGCAAGCGCTTGGACAGACGGGGCGCTTGGTTTGCCCTCACGATTGACTTGTTGAACGAAGCGGACCGACCAGCGTCAGTGTGGTGTGGCATCTTGCTCCTACGCGAGTCGCCGATGAAACCTGCGCCGCGTGCGCGAGAGTCTACGAATCTCAGCACACGCGTCAACGCGTCTGCGATCGGTCACAGTCCGAGAAGGGATCGGCGGATATCGGAAGCAACGGGAAAGGACACTCGGAACGCGCGGAGCGCGGCAATGTCGATGTCAGCCGAGAGCATTGTGTCCGATTCCGACCCGATCGCCGCGATCTCATTGCCGACATGATCAAGAATGACGGAACCTCCGCTGTAGACGATGGTTGGCTCGCTCCCCGTGCGGTTACAGGCCACGACTGCCGCCTGATTTTCGAGCGCGCGTGCAATCAGCATGGCGCGCTTCTGGTGAAGTCGTGCGGAAGGCCAACACGACGAGACGCTAAAAACCTCAGCGCCTGCGATCAGTGCGTGCCTGAAAAGTTCAGGGAAGCGAAGGTCGTAGCAGATGATCGGTGCGATGCGTATCCCGCCGCAGTCGATCACGACTGGACCGTTCCCCGGCGAGTACGCGCGGTGTTCGCCGCCAGGAGCAAAGAGGAACACTTTGCTGTAGCAGCCGATTTCTTCGCCCGTTGGCGCGAAGACGGTCGCCGTATTGGCGATGCCACCGACGACTTTGCGTGCAATCCCCGCTTGCAGGAAAATCCCATGATCTTTGGCCAGTTGGCCCATCCACTCCGCGGAATCGGGTGCGGCTGCGATGTCGGCACGCATCGTGAAGCCCGTCTCGCACAACTCTGGCAGGATCACGAGATCGCCCCGCTCAGGTCGCCTCCCGTCGAGCGCTGAACGGATCGCCGAGCGGTTCTCGGAAACTTGTTCCCATTTGGGATTGGTCTGCAGTGCGTGAAAACGCATGGCTTATCGGGGAGGGCGACCGACGGGACTTGAACCCGCGACATCCAGGATCACAACCCGGCGCTCTACCTACTGAGCTACGGCCGCCATGGAAAGCGGGCGATGGTAGGAGGTTGCAGCGCACACTGCAAAGGGAATCGAATCGTCGGTCGTGATAGACTTCTCAACCCCCCCTTTGGGATCACTTCCATGACCACACTGACTGCCAACTCGTCGACGACGCGTCACTCCTTCGGTGCCGCCAAGATCCTCTCCAATGTGCCAACGGCTGAGTTGATCGAGCACGCGCTCGCTCGTGGCGAGGGGCGTTTGGCGGCGAACGGTGCTCTCGCCTGCGACACGGGTGACCGCACGGGGCGAAGCCCCAACGACAAGTTTTTGGAGGACACCGCGGGAATCCACGGAGACATCGACTGGGGAAAGGTGAATCAGCCGATGAGTCCCGAGCACTTTGACGCACTCGAGCGGTTGGTGCTGTCGACGCTGAGTCGGCGCGAACAGCTGTACCGCTTTGACGGCTATGCAGGCGCAGATCCGGCGTTCCGCCTGAAGGTCTCGGTGTTTACGGAAGAAGCTTGGCACAGTCTCTTTGCCAAGACGCTGTTCATCAACGCGGAGAGTGCCGATCTGAAGAACTGGCATCAGGACTGGACGATCATCAATGCGGGAAGCCTGCGGCTCGACGATCCTGCGAAGTATGGGGCAAAGGGGCCCGTCTGCATCGCACAGAGTCTTGAGAAGCGAACGGTGCTCATCGTTGGCACGAGGTACGCGGGCGAAATGAAGAAGTCGATTTTCTACGCCATGAATTTCGACCTGCCCGCCATGAAAGTGTTTCCGATGCATTGCTCCTGCAATGTGGACCGCAAGGATCCGGCAAATGTGGCGCTGTTCTTCGGGCTTTCAGGAACTGGAAAGACCACGCTGTCGGCGGATCCGAACCGTGACTTGGTGGGCGACGATGAGCATGGTTGGAGCGACAAGGGCGTCTTCAACATGGAAGGTGGTTGCTACGCCAAGTGCATCAAACTCTCGCGAGAGGGTGAGCCGGAAATCTGGGATGCGATCCGCTTCGGAAGCGTGCTTGAAAACACCACGCTCGATCCCGTCACGCGTGTTCCAGACTACGACAGTTCGGCGCGTACCGAGAACACGCGAGTCACTTACCCGGTGTCGTTCATCCGCAACGCAAGGATTCCGAGCATTGCTGGTCATCCGAAGAATGTCATCTTCCTGACGGCTGACGCGTTTGGCGTACTGCCTCCTGTTTCAAAGCTCACCGCCGAGCAGGCGATGTACTACTTCCTCAACGGCTACACCTCGAAACTTGCTGGCACGGAGGCGGGTGTCACCGAACCTCAGCCGAACTTCTCCGCGTGCTTTGGCGGACCATTCATGCCGCGCCCGCCCATGCGTTACGCAGAGATGCTGCGCGACCGAATTGCGAAGCACGGTTCCGATGTCTGGTTGTTGAACACTGGTTGGACGGGAGGCCCCTATGGAATTGGGTCGCGCTTCAAGTTGGCGTACACGCGGGCTTTTGTGAACGCCATTCTCGGTGGCTCTTTGCGCAGCGAATCTTTCCGCAAGGATCCGATCTTCGGTCTTGCGATTCCGTCCAAGGTGGACGGTGTGCCTGCTGAGGTACTCGATCCCCGGAACACGTGGACCGACAAGGCCGCCTACGACCTGAAGGCGCGTGATCTCGCCGCACGCTTCCGCGCAAACGATGCGAAGTTTTCGGTGACGCCGGAAGTTCGCGCGGCGGGTCCGATCGTCTCGTGAACGGCGCCATGGCAGTTGCCTCTACGCCGCTGCCCACCGCACAGGATGTGCTCGATGCGGCACGCAACATCTCGGGCGGGGTGGTGCGCACACCCTGTCTTCGCAGTGTCGCATTGTCGCAGATGCTTGGTGCAGAAGTCTGGTGCAAGTTCGATCTCATGCAGGCAACAGGTTCCTTCAAGGAGCGCGGCGCTCGGCATGCACTCTTGTCGCTCGGATCGGGGCAGCGCGAGCGAGGAGTGATCTCGGCAAGCGCGGGCAACCATGCGTTGGCGCTCGCGTTTCATGGCAAGGCACTTGGTGTTCCAGTCACCGTCGTGATGCCGCGCTTCGCACCGCTGGTGAAGCAGGTTCGCTGCCGACAGTATGGAGCGCGTGTCCTTCTGCATGGCGACCATATTGCTGATGCGCGTGAGCATGCAGACTCGGTCGCCGCTGCGGACGGGCTGGCATACATCAATGGATTCAACGACCCCGCGATCATCGCCGGCGCGGGAACATGCGCACTCGAGGCGATTGAACAGGTTGACGACCTTGATGCCATCGTGACTCCAGTCGGTGGCGGGGGACTTGTGGCAGGCATCGTGCTCGCCGCCGCGGCCGTACGACCGACGCTTCGCATCATCGGCGTGGAGTCGGCTCGCTGCGCAAGCATGACCGCGGCGCTTCGAGAAGGAAAGCCGGTGCGGATTGCCGCCGAGCCGTCGCTCGCGGATGGTCTCGGCGTGCCCGAAGTCGGTGCGGCGGCACTGGAAATCATTCAGGGTCGGATCGAGTCGGTGTGCACCGTGGGCGAGGACTCCATCACGCGTGCAATTCTTCGGCTGCTTGAGAGTGAGCGGGTCGTTGCGGAGGGCGCTGCGGCGACAACGGTCGCCGCGATGTTGGAGGGGCAACTTGAAACACTGCGCGGTCGTCGCGTGTGCTTGATGCTGTGCGGCGGCAATATCGATCCCACGGTGCTTGCTCGTGTCATCGAACATGGACTTGCTCTCGATGGGCGCATCATCCAGTTCCTCGCGGTCATTCGTGACAGACCGGGCGGGCTGGCGGAACTCGCATCAGCAATCGCATCAACAGGGGCAAGCGTGAAGCAAGTCTCGCACGAGAGAGCCTTCGGAGAGGATGATGTTTCGCGCGTACAGGTGCTCTGTCAGATCGAGGTGCGGGGACCGGATCACACGGAAGAGGTCTTTGCCGCGCTTCGAGGGCGGGGCATCGATGTCCTCGCTCGGGGCAGCCTCCGTCAGATTGCGAATCTCGAGTGATGCGTCTCGCGCTCCTGTCCCTCGATTCCACGGTCGGAGATCTCGCGGGCAATGCGGCGAAGATTCGTTCGGCGGCCGCGCCGTTGGCGCGGACAGGCGTTCCACTGATTGTCACGCCCGAACTCTCCCTCCTTGGCTATCCGCCGCGCGATCTGCTGTTGCGCGCTGGGTTGCTGGAACACTGCATGCAGGCTGCACGAAAGCTCGCAGCGGACTTGGCGCGGGGCGGCGCGGGTGAGAGTGCGGTCCTTGTGGGCGCACCGTGGCCCTGCGAATCGGGCGCGGGCATCAGCAACGCGTGTTTGGTGTTGCGCAGCGGTGCGGTGGAGTGTGTGTATCGCAAGCAACTTCTGCCGCAGTACGACGTGTTCGACGAAGCACGCTACTTCAAGGCAGGCAACCAACCGCTGTGCATCGATGTGGCTGGTCAACGCGTGGGGTTGCTGTTGTGCGAGGATCTCTGGCGAGGCGAGGATGTCGGTGAGGGCACTTACTTCAGTGATCCCGTTGGTGACAGCGTCGGCGAAGGTGCCGAGCTGCTTGTCGCGATGAGTGCCTCGCCGTTCTTCGCGGGCAAGCATGCGCAGCGGCTTCGTGTACTTCACGCCGCTGCACAGCGAGCGGGACGTTCCATTGCGATGGTGAACGCCTCTGGCGCAAACGATGACTTCATCTTCGACGGCGGATCGTGCCTCATGCATCCAGATGGAAGCGGTGCGTTCACGCGACCGTTCGGCGATGTGGAGTTGGTGACAGCACTTGATGTTCATGAACGAACCCCCGACGCTGCCGCTGAAGTGGATGAACTTGCGCGCGCAGTCGTGGCGGGGATCCGCGGCTATGTCCGCAAGACCGGACATCGAAGTGTGCTGCTTGGGCTGTCGGGTGGCATCGATAGCGCACTTCTCGCGGCGCTCGCAGTGGCGGCGCTCGGATCGGATGCGGTCCGAGGCGTTTCGATGCCGAGCCAGTACTCGTCGGCAGGATCGCGGAGTGATGCCATCGATACGGCGCAGCGTCTTGGGATGCGACCGCCGGACCTGCTGCCGATCGAGGATCTTCATGCCCTTGCGCGAAAGCACCTCGGCGTGCGTTGCGATCTTTCAGGGCTGACCGACGAAAATCTGCAGAGCCGCCTGCGTGGGCTCACATTGATGACGCTGTCGAATGCAACGAGTGCGTTGGTGCTGTCGACTGGGAACAAAAGCGAGTTGGCGGTCGGCTATTCCACGCTGTATGGCGACATGGTCGGCGGTCTCGCTCCGCTGGGCGATCTCACGAAGCAGCAGGTGTACGCGATTGCGCGGCGACTCAATGAGTGCCCGCATGTCATCGGTTTGGGGACTCCACCCATTCCGCCTGCCAGCATCGACAAGGCTCCTTCTGCTGAACTCCGCCCAGGCCAGCTCGATCAGGACTCGCTTCCACCCTACGACATGCTCGATGCGATCGTGGAGGGATGGGTGGATGAGGAACGAACAGTCGAAGAGATAGCAACGCGGAATGCGTTCGATGTCACTGTGGTTCAACGATGGACACGCGCGATCGATGCCGCGCAGTACAAGCGCTTTCAGGCGCCGCTCATCTTGAAGGTCAGCGCACGAGCATTCGGCCCCGGGCGGCGGATGCCGCTCGCCATGCGCTGGACTCCGGACGTTCGCTGATTCGACGTCGGAAGTTGAACAGGCGCGGCTGTTCGCTCGGGATCACAATGAAAGTGGCGGTTCCGAGGCAGTATGCAGTGAGCGCTCCACCGTAGACACAGCCTGTGTCGATCGCCACCACGGCCGGTCGCCCTGTTTCCCGCATCAGCATCAGCGGTCGCGTCAGCGGTCGGTGGCCAACGATCATCAGACCGTCGGCACCGTCATAGTGCCACCACCAGTCAGGTTCCCCATCGGCAGATTTGATCGTCATGCGAACGCGCGGCGGCGTGCGATCGAACCCTCGCATTGGATCGACTCCCGCGTGTACCGCCGTCCATTGGTAGGGCACACGGCCTCGGACGAAGTTGTTCCGCATCGCCTCGCGCAACAGCGTCTGGGCCTCATCGAGCAGATCCGCATCGGCAAGCACATCGACCATCTCGCCAAGTCGGGGCGGCAAGTCGCGCGTGTCACCCTCGGAACCTGCACGCCGGATCGCAGCGAGCGCACGCGGTTCATGATTCCCGCACACGAGGTCAATGCGCCAACCTTCGCGTCGGCGAGCAATGATCTCTTCGATCACCAAGTCAGGCCGCGGTCCCTTCGTCAGCAGATCGCCGAGCAGCACGATGCGCGGCGTCTGATCGCGCCGCGCGAGTCGACGGAACAACGCTCGCAGTTCCGAACCGCATCCGTGCACATCTCCCACGACAACCGTGTCGCGCATGGCTCTACCATACTCCCCAAGATGCCCATTCGCATACTTCCAGCGGACATTGTTCAACAAATAGCTGCCGGGGAAGTCGTGGAACGACCCGCGAGCATCGTGAAAGAACTGCTCGAGAACGCGCTCGATGCGGGCGCAACTCGGTTGACGGTTCGAATTCGCGGCGGGGGGCGCGAGTCGGTAGAGGTGGTCGACGATGGATGCGGCATCGATCCGTCCGAATTGCCGCTTGCCGTCGCAGCCCATGCGACAAGCAAGATCGCTGCCACCAGTGACTTGAATGCGCTTCGAACATTCGGTTTCCGCGGGGAGGCGCTCGCAGCCATTGCAGGGGTTTCGCATCTCCGTATCCGGTCGCGGCGACGCGAGGCCGCAGATGCGGCGCTGCTTGAGAGCCGCTTTGGCCATCTCGAGCCTGTGCGTCCCGCGGCGGGCGCGGTTGGCACCTCGGTGGAGGTTCTTGGATTGTTCGGCAATGTGCCTGCCCGCCGCAAGTTCCTCAAGAGCGATCCTGCCGAGGCGGCACGCGTGACGGAAGTCGTGACGAATGCGGCGCTTGCGCACCCGTCCGTCGGTTTCACGCTCGAGAGTGCAGGACGCGAGGTGTTTGCGCTCGAGCCGATGGCCGATCTCTTCGCGCGTGCGGTTGCCATCTTCCCTGATGTCCTTGGATCAGACCCGCTGCCCATCGCGGGCGAAGCGGAGTTCGACGGCATCAGCGCTCGGGTGGTCGGGCTTGCGTGCCGTCCCGAACGGCTGCGATCGGTCAGTCGCACCCAGCGCATCTTTGTGAACGGTCGTCCCATCACCGATCGATCGTTGCAGCATGCGGTCCGCGAGGCGTACCGCGGACGCGCGGCGCCGAACCTGCAGCCGACATTCGTGCTGTTCATCGAGATCGATCCACCTGGGGTCGATGTGAATGTCCATCCGCAGAAGACCGAAGTCCGCTGGCGAAATGCCGCGCAGCTACACCGTCTTGTCCACCACGCCGTCGCGGATGGGCTCGAGCAGCATGTTGGAACGACACAAGGAGGCACACTGCTCGAAGCATCCCGCGCCCATATGGACGGGGTGCCGAGCCAAGTCGCTGACATGCCGATGGCGCCGCGGGTTCCGGGAGATCCAGTGTTCGCCACCATGCGCGAGCGTTTGACCGAGTGGTCTCCGCGCGCTGCTTCGACGACGATGGACTCGTCGCATACCGAGCAACTGTTGCAGGCACCAGCACGGAGCGTGGACGTGCTGCTTGTGGATGAAACATGGATCGTGCACGCAAGTGTGGACGGCATCATCATCACGGATCAGCATGCGCTGCATGAGCGTGTGATGTTCAGCGACCTTCGGCGGCGCATCACCGCAGGCAACATGATGCAGCAGCGGTTCCTCGTTCCAGTGTCTGTGGCCGTCCCCCCAGAGGCGATTGCAACACTCGAGTCGCTCACGCCGCTCTTGCAGCGGCTCGGCATCGAGGCGAATCCTGCCGGACCGCGTTCGATCGCAGTCCACGCGTTTCCCGTGTTTCTTCTTGAACGCCGCGTCGATGCGGCTGCATTTATGGCTCACATTCTCGCGGACGAGGCGCTCTCCCGCGGGGTGGAATCTGGGCAGATCGGTCATGCGCAGGAGGCGGCGCTTGCGGATGTGCTCGACATGATGGCCTGCAAGGCTGCCGTGAAGGCAGGGGACCGACTGAGCCGCGAAGAGGCGGCGCGGTTGATCGCGGATGGCGCGATCACGGATCGTGGCACGCACTGCCCGCATGGTCGACCAACATCCGTTCACATCCCGCTGGCGGACATTGAGCGGCGATTCGGCCGTCGTTGACTGCCGCCGAAACGACAGCGTGAATGCGGCAACTGCGCCGCCAAGGAAGTCACGCGCTGCGCTGCGGCGCGCATGAGGGAAGCGGCGAAGTGAAGACGACCGTTCGCGAATCGAGCATCCGCTCGATGTAAGGCTCGCAGAGTCCGCAGCTCTCTGCGCACCCGAATGCGCGGCGCAGTTGTGCGACATCGGCTGTGCCTCGGTCGTCGGCGAACACGCGCATCTGTTCGAAGGTCACATCAACGCAGACGCAGCGGTCGATGCGAAGCGAGTGCGAAGCGCATGAATCGGAGCAGTCGCCCGTCATTTCACCTCGGATCGTAGGCCGCGTTGTTCTGGCTCAGGAATCCGTTGCGCGGCCAACCGAGTGGTTGTGCGAGCAGCGATGCACCTGATGCGGCGAGGGCATGCTCGCCTTCGCATGGCGAGCAGACCGATGAAGTGTGCCCATCGAGCCAGGCCACATTGGTGCAGCCCTGATGGCGGAACGCCTGCGCGCCTGCGTAGACCACGCCAAGATCCATTTCCACCAGCGCCTCGGGCGCCCGCATGAACTTGTTGGTTCCGCCGCTCCAGCCGCCATCGCCGAAGAGCGCGGTCTGCGATGGTCGAAGATGTGCGCTCGCCGGCACGCCGAGCCGAGCACTGCGCCAACCGCTTCGGAAGACGCCATCCTCCCCAACGTGTGGATACGCGCCTTCGGCTCCGATGAACGAGGTGTTGTAGTTGAAGCCCGTGCACGGAGCTTCATCCATGGCAGTGGGGAGTGCGCAGCATGGGCACTGCCGCATGGCAAAGGGATTGTCGGTGAACAGGCTGAGTGGTCCGGGTTGGAGTGCACCCGCACCATGCGCGAAGTCCCACGCAGTGCTGCGAACGCCCGACGCGGTCTGTTCGTGGAGTATGGCGGCAGGAAAGACGCCGCGATAGGTGGCGGAGTAAGCAATGGCTGCGACCGCAAACTGACGAAGGCGAACTGCGCACTCCACGCCTCGGCCGCTCTCGCGAACGCCGCCCACGACTGGAACGAGCAGTGAGGCGATCAGGACCAACGTGCCAATCGTGACAAGCGAC
>Ga0172373_10003600_pt1 | contig 22546 bp, 11 predicted proteins | sample Lak10m_2_FD_114546 | JGI IMG/M metagenome (GOLD analysis project Ga0172373, IMG submission 114546) | Freshwater microbial communities from Kabuno Bay, South-Kivu, Congo - kab_092012_10m | ecosystem: Environmental > Aquatic > Freshwater > Lake | place: Democratic Republic of the Congo...
ACTGGGTGATTTGCCACTGGTCGAGATCGAGCAAAATGAGCGCCCCACCGCCATAATCCACTAGTGCATTGCGCCCGTCGGGATGAATGGCAAACCCGGTCACGGTGACGGGGTGTGTCTCGGTACGGGATTGTGTTCCGGTTTCGATGTCCCACAAGCGCAGCGAAAAATCGGCGCTGGAGGAGAGGAGCGTTTTGCCCTGCTGGGCGAACGCCACCTGTGTGATGGCGTTGGCGTGGCCTGTAAAGCTTTTCACCAGTTCGCCCGTAGCGACATTCCACAGGTGGATGATATTGTCGTCCGCGCCGGAGACGATTTGCGCCCCGTCGGGACTCACGGCTACCGAGTTGACACGAGCCGAATGTCCGATGTACTGCTGGACAATGGCGCTGGTCGAAAGGTCAACTTCAGCGATAGCGCCGGATTCGGTGCCGATGAACGCGGTTTTGCCGTCATTGTTCAGGGTGAGCGCGGTGATGGCGCCCATGTCGGGCTGGAGGTTTTGGAGCGCGTTGCCAAAGGTGGCGCTATCCGGGTTGGCATCCCACTGGATGAGTAGGCCGTCCGTCCCGGCTGACCACAGCGATTGTTCATCCTGTGCGAATACCGCACCCGTCACCAGTCCCGCATGTCCTTGAATGCGCTTTATTTCTTTGGAGGTACTCAAATCCCACAGGATGATTTCGCTCATCTGACAGACGTTTTCGCTCATTTCGGCGCAGGCGGCGGAGAGGGCAAAGCGCGAGTCCCGGCTGAAGGCGACGGCCTGCACGCGCTGGCTGTGACCGGCGAGAATGGATTTGGTGCCGGGTCCGAGCGCCACTGTGCGGAGGGCGCGTTCAGATTCGACAGGCGGCTCTGGCATCTGCATGGCTTCTAGCGCCAAGCGCAGGCCGAGTTCGGTTCTGCCGCCTTCAACGGCGCGTTCGGCATCGTTGGCGAGTACCAGACTGCGGTTGATGGCGGATTCGCGTTCGACCAGTAGCAGGTTGGCCTCGCTGGTGGCACGGGCGGATTGCGCCTGCTGTTCACGGTCGAAGGCGACCACCGACAGCCCGATCCCCAGCAGCGCCGCCGCACCCAACACCACCACTAGCAGGCGCAACATGGTGCGCGAACGGGATTCGAGCGCTGCTTCGTGTAACTGACGTGTTTGTTCGGCGGCCTGTTGATCGCGCCGCTGCTGGATGCTGGCTTTGAGATAATTGCCTTCGAGGGGAGCCATCGCCAGCCGGGTATCTTTCGCCCATAGTTCAAACTGTTCCAAACGGATGCCGTGCAGGAGATAACTCTCGTCCTGTCCGGCGGTGTCCCATTCTTTCGCCGCCTGAATGAGCTGGCGTTGCAAGCGGATGTCGTTGCGGCTCTCGTTCAGCCATTCGCGCAGGCGTTCCCATTCGCGCAGCAGGGCTTCGTGCGCCACTTCGACGGTGGGCGTGCGCGTGCCGGGGTCGTTATCCAGCGCCAGCAGCCGGTAGTCGACGTACATATCAATGATTTCGTCCAGCAGGTCGGGCGTGTTCTGCGCCGCGTCACTGGCGGAAACGGCGATGGAGAGGAGTTCTGAGCGCGGCACACGGCGGCGGGTGTCTTCCGCGCCTTCACCGGGCGTTACGAGGCGCAGGAACATCTGGCGCGTCTGTTCGCGTCCGGCATCGTCTAGACTCTGATAGAGTTCGTCAGCGCGGTTCGCCAGCGCACCGCCCGCGCCGCCAATGGCCTGATACGCAGCATGGGTGATGACGCGCCCCTCGCGGCGCTCGAATAACTCGGTCAGGGCATATTGCAACAGGGGGAGCGCCCCGGCCTGATAATTCACTTCGGAGACAATCTGCGCGACCAACCCCGGTTCAAAGGTGACATTCACACGCTCGGCGGGGCCAGTGACGGCGCGTTCCAGCCCTTTCGCGCCCAGCGGCAGCACCGTTTCGATGCGGGCGCGGAGCATTTCGCCAAATTCAGGGTAGTGCAAGGGGCGGTCATAATAATCGGCGCGGTGGGTGACGATGATGCGGATACGGCTGCGGGCATCGGTCGCGGCGGTGAGGAGCAGGTTGAGGAAATGGCGGCGCACCGCGTCATCTGTCACCAGCGTGAACAATTCCTCGAACTGGTCAATGACTAGCAGAAGTTCGCTGTTATCTGCCGGTAGGATCAACTGCGCGGCGCGAACGAGTCCGCGTTCATCACGGGATAGTTGCTCGTTCAGGCTGCCGGACTGGTTGGCGGCGATTCGCGTCAGGGCGATTTCGAGTTCGTCCAGCGGGTGCGCACCGGGCATCATCTCGACCACGAACCAGCGTTCGGAGCCGGGGAGTTTGCCCTGCCAGATGGCGGGGATGAGGCCGGCTTTGACGATGCTGGATTTCCCGCTGCCGCTGGGGCCGATGACCGCCAGAAAACGTGCAAAGCGGTCGTCGTCGCTCATGCGGCGGATGAGCTTGTCCACGATGTCGCTGCGCCCGTAGAAGTCGCGGGCATCCGAAGATTGGAAGGCACGCAGCCCTTTGTACGGGTTTTCGATTTCGGTTTGCGAATTGCTGGTCAGGGCAGGGACGCTGCCGTATGTTTCGCCATCCTGAAGGGTGTCCGTCACCACCAGATCGAGTTCACGCGCCCGGATGATGGCTTGCACCCGACTGCGAACGCCGAGCTTGCTGTACAACTGCTTGATGTGCCATTTTACCGTCGCCGTTGTGACAAAGAGTTTGTCGGCGATCTGTTTGTTCCCGTAACCGGCGATGATGAGGTTCAGGATTTCGTGTTCGCGGAGCGTGAGCTGTTCCACGATATTCTCAGGGCGGGCGAGTTCATTGAGCCGTGCGCCCTCGCGGAAGGCGGCGGCCAGCGCCAGCACATCCACATAGCGGTGAGCAGGGTCTTTGGCGGTGGCCTTTTGAATCACGGCATTCATGGCTTCACGAATGGCGGGGTCGAGGGTTTGGATGTCGGGCAGCGGGTCGGAGAGATGTTTGTACAGGCGCTCGATGGACGATGAGCCTTTGAAGGGGTGTTCGCCGGTGAGCATTTCGTAGAGCGTTACGCCCAGACTATAGATGTCAGTGCGGGGGGTGACGGGTTCGTTGCGGGCTTGTTCGGGCGAGATGTAATCCAGTGAACCGATGACATGATCGGGGTTGGTGATTCCCTCTTTCACAAGGTCTTTGGCGATCCCGAAATCGGAGAGATAGACGTTCTCATCTTCGTCGAGCAGGATGTTGCCGGGTTTAATGTCGCGGTGAATGACAGCGTTGCGGTGGGCAACTGTGAGCGCGGCGGCGATCTGGTCGAGCATGGTGGCGACGGTGCGCAGATCGAATGCCCCGTTCTGGAGGGCGTGGGACAGGCTACCACCTTTCAGATAGCGCATGACTAGATACGCGCCGTTGGAGTCGCGCCAGTAATCGTACAGCGGCACGATATGCAGATGTTCGAGGCGGGCGACGAACTGGGCTTCGGTTTCAAAGCGGCGGATGAAATCGGGTTGGTTGGCGAATCCGGGCAGAATCACTTTGATCGCCACTTCGCGGCCTACAGTGGTTTGTTCGGCTTTGTAGACCGCGCCAAACCCACCTGCGCCAATCCGTTCAATTAAGCGATAACCTTTGATCTCGGTGCCAATCATATTTTCCATCACCGCACCTCACACTTTAATGAATATGTTCATTGTAGGAGGCTTTCGGAATCTACGGAGCATGAAGGCCATGTAACCTATCCTTTTCCCCCCCTCCCTGAATGACTGTTTGAACGGAATCGGGCGAATCAAAAGCGCCCTGCGGTTCAATGTGCAGGGCGCTGATGGTTACGGTACGGGTAAGGTTCAGTCCCCGAACTGGATGCCCTGCGCCAGCGGAAGCTGCGACGACCAGTTGATGGTGTTGGTCTGACGGCGCATGTAACCCTTCCATGCGTCCGAGCCGGATTCGCGCCCGCCACCGGTTTCTTTTTCGCCGCCAAAAGCGCCGCCGATTTCCGCGCCGCTGGTGCCGATGTTGACATTGGCGATGCCGCAGTCCGAACCGGCATGGGAGAGGAAGCGTTCGGCGCTCATTAGGTTAGTGGTGAAGATGGCGCTGGATAAGCCCTGCGGCACATCGTTGTGCATGGCGATGGCTTCATCTACGCTGTCCACCGTCATGACGTACAGGATGGGGGCGAAGGTTTCTTCGCAGACCAGCGGGGTTTGCTGCGGCATACGGATGAGCGTGGGCTGGACGAAATTCGCGCCCTTCTCCTGCACGCGGTTGCCGCCGCAAAGAATCTGTCCACCTTCGCTTTTCGCCCGTTCGACAGCCACCATCATGTTCTTGACGGCCTGTTCGTTAATCAGCGGCCCCATCAATGTGCCGGCTTGCAGCGGGTCGCCGATGGGGATGTGCTGGTAGGCTTTGATGAGGCGGTTGCACAGTTCGTCCACCACGCTGCGGTGGGCGATGATGCGGCGCGAGGTGGTGCAGCGTTGGCCGGCAGTCCCCACCGAGCCGAACAGGATGGCGCGCACAGCAAGGTCGAGGTTGGCATCTTCGGTGACGATGATGCCGTTGTTGCCACCCAGTTCCAGAATGCTGCGCCCCAGCCGGTGTGCCACTGTTTCCGCCACTTTGCGCCCGGTGCGAACCGAGCCGGTGAAGCTGATGAGGGGCAGGCGCGGGTCGCTGGTCATCAACTGACCGATGTCGCCGCCGCCGATGACCAGATTGAACACGCCGTCTACGCCGAAGTCGGCGCTGATCTGGTTGGCGATACGCTGGACGGCGATGGCGGTGAGGGGCGTGAGTTCGGACGGCTTCCAGATCATCGTATCGCCACAGATGGCGGCCAGCGCCGCGTTCCACGCCCAGACCGCGACCGGGAAATTGAAGGCGGTGATGATGCCGATGGGGCCGAGGGGGTGCCACTGTTCGTACATGCGGTGGCCGGGGCGCTCGGAGTGCATGGAGAGGCCGTACAACTGGCGCGACAGACCCACAGCGAAATCGCAGATGTCAATCATCTCCTGCACTTCGCCCATGCCCTCGGCTTTGATCTTGCCCATTTCCAGCGTGACTAGTTCGCCTAGCGGTTCTTTCAGGTCGCGCAGGGCGTTCCCTAGCTGGCGCACCAGTTCGCCGCGTTTGGGCGCGGGCATCATGCGCCACGTCTGGAAACTCTGGACGGCGGTGGCGACGGTTTGCTGGTAGGCGGCTTCGTTGGTCTGGATCACCTGTGCAATCGCTTCTCCGCTGGCGGGGTTGTACGAGGTGAGCTTTTTCGCCTCTGTCCCCACATTTTCTAACCACTGCGCCCCGGCAGATGTGCCGGAATTGGTGGCGCGGATGCCCAGTTTCTTCAATAAAGCTTTCGTCATGTTGTCTACACCTATCTTAATCTGTTGTGTTCATTACCCTATTGAGGGGTAGCATCGTTCCATTATCGCATTAAACCGGATTGGTGTCTTGGCTGCACCGGATGGATTCCGGCCTGTTTAGTCAAAAGGTTTCAGGCGGGAACAGGGTTTGCACGATGTTCCCGCCACTGGATAACGCAGAGGATTAGAGACTGGGGGGCAGGTCGGGTATATCCCACAGGCGGAGTGTGCCATCGAAAGAGCTGGTGATGGCGGTATTCAAATCGGCGCTGAGCGCGACATCCGTCACCGAATTGTCGTGCGCGATGTGCATCAGTTCGGTTCGGGTGGTCGTGTCCCACAGGCGGGCGGTGTGGTCGGCTGACCCCGAAAGGAGGTAGCGGCCATCGGCGCTGAATTCTAGACGAATGGCCGGGGCGGTATGCCCGTTGAGCAGCCCGATTTCCTGAAGTGTGGCCGAATCCCAGAGATGAATTTGTCCGCTATTCCCGCAGGTGGCGAAAGTTTTCCCGTCCGGACTCAACTCAAGGCACAGGGGTGCATCTTGCGTTTCTACGGCACGAAGCACCTTACCCGTCAGCAGTTCGACTTCGACGATGCTGCCGCTGACCGAAGCGAGCAGTGCCTTCTGACGATCTGGCAGGATGGCTGTGCCGAAAACCCCTGAGATCATATCCACCTGCCACAGGGGGGCGCTGGTGGTGGCATCCCACAGAAGTGCCGTGCCATCAAACGAACCGGAGAGGATGTACTGACTGTCCGGCGTAAAACGCGCATCCACAACCGTTTTGGTGTGACCCACGAAGGGTTTTGCGCTCATCCGGCACTGCTGGACATCCCAGAGGTACAACCCGTAATCCCATGAGCCGATCACAACCTGCTGTCCATCGGTGGTGAAATGGATAACGGTCGGGTTGGCGGTCACTTCGGTGGGTTCAAAAAGATGATGGCAGCGCGAGGTCATCGGATGGGTTGTGATGTCCAAAATGTCCAGATAGAGGGCAGGGGGGCCGTCGGGAGTCAGATTCCAACTGCTAGTGACGAGCGTGCTTCCATCCGGGCTTAAGGCGAAGGCGCTGACATCCGAACCGGTATTCAGTGCGGCGGTATATTGCTCACGCTCCACCGCTTGCAGCACGGGCGCGATTCGCAGCGTGTAATCGCCTTCTGTCCGGTTCTGCGAGGCGCGTATTTCCACCTCGTAGCGCCCATCTTGCGGCAGAACGAGGTCAATCCGTGCGTTGGTATCCAGTGCGCCTAGATAATCATCGTTGGTCGCCAGCACCGTCCCATCGGGGGAGCGAATCTCGAGCCATGTGTCGAGCAGATGGCGTTCGACCTGTCGGGCGGGGTCGGGTACGCCGGTTGCGGGATGTGCGGCGACAGCGGTGAAGGTGAATAGCGCATCGCGTGTGCCAGTGAACAGCCAGATTTGCCCGCTGCTGGAGGCCAGAGTTCCCGCGTTATCCCCGATGGTCGCGGTAGGTTGTACGGTCGCGGTGGCTTTCGTGAGCGTCGCAGGGTCGGGTGTTGGCAACGGGAGCAGGGGGAACGATACGGGTTTTGTCAGGGATGGTTGGTAGGCGGCGCGAATATCTGCGATGGTGGTGCTGGCCGGTAGATTGTAGAGGACACGTTCGGCCTCATTCAGTTCGCGCACGTAGCGGTTGGAGAATGTCCAACTCAACCATGCCTGAGTGGAGCGCGGCGGCAGCGACCACTGGCGCAGCGTGCCGTCTACTCCGGTCGAAAGTATGGTTTGCCCATCGCTACTGAAGCGCACCCGTTTCACCTGTCCATCATGGCCTTCAAAACGCGCCAAGAGTTGTCCGGTGGTAACATCCCAGAGGAGGATGAGGCCGTCGCTCATGCCCGCTGCCGCCAACTGGCTATCGGGCGAGAAGGTCAGCGCGTTGACGGTCGCAACGGTGGGGACGGTCAACCGCCAGATTTCAGTCCGGCTCTCCAGATTCATCAAGCTCACGTAAGATTGGCCGCCACCGAGCAGGAGGCTATGCTCATCGGGACTCACCGCCGCGCTGGAAGGTGCGGCGAAGGGGCTGTTGACCGCACCCAACCGTTGAGCAGTGGTCATGTCGTACAGGCTGACAGTGGTTTCGCCCTCATCCGAGTTGGGTACGGGCATAATTCGCCCATCGGTGACGGTGTTGTACAGCATATACCCGCCTTCAATCTGCGGGCTGAGGATTCCATTTTCCAGATCGAGGCGGAACACGCCGCCTAAGCCGGCGATCAGCATAGCGGAACGTCCGTTTTCCGCGAAAGCAATCCCGCGTGGCGGGTCTGTGACCGGATAGCGCCGGAGTTCCGCGCCGGTCAGCGTGTCCACGAGGCTGATGGTCATATCTTCAGAGACGATCAACGCCCGTTGGCCGTCCGGGCTGAAGGCAACGTCGGGGATGAATCCCGTATACCCATCGTAGCGGCGGATTTCGTCCCCCGTGAGTGTATTCCACTGGATAACGACGCTCTGGCGCGTGCTGCTGTTGAACACGCCGGAAAGGAGGGTTACGCCGTCCGGGCTGAGCGCCAACCCGCCCATCTGGTCGAAGCCGGAAACGCTCTGGTTGCGGAGTTCGCTGCCACCATCTAAATCCCATAAGCGGATTGTGCCATCGGCTGATGTGGAGAGCGCGTGTCGTCCATCGGGTGTGAAGATCGCTCCATCGGCCCCCGTGAAGGTGCGAATCGGCGCGCCTGTTTCGAGATTCCATAGAATCATCAGCCGATCGGGACCGACGCTCAAGGCGGTGCGCCCATTCGGGCTAATGTCGGTGGTGGAAACCCATCGGTCATGGATGCGGTTGAAGCGCTGGAGTTCTGCACCTGTTGCCACATCGTAGACGACCATTTCCATCCCGCGAACGCTGATGGCTAAGCGTCCATCGCGGCTCACGTCGGAGAAGCCGCCCGGCCCCAAATGCCAGTTGCCAGTAGGCCCGATGTCGGAATCGCCAATTTCAAAATGACGTTCGCTCCCATCCCCGACATTCCAGATCACCAGATTGTAGAGGTGGCTGCCGGGAACCATGTCGACTGAATAGATGGTTTGTCCGTCCGGGCTGAAGGCGAGATGGGTTATGAAATCGCCGGAAATGTGCAGACGAAAGACCTGTTGCTCTTTGCCCGTCAGTGTGTCGAAGCGGCGAATGTCTCCATCGTAGCGGGCGATGAGCAACGAGTTTCCATCCGGGCTGACTGCGATGCGGGATACCGGATTCCAGAAGGCGAAGGTTTGTTTGCCCTCGTAGCGCCGGAGCACTTCCCCTGTGACGAGATCCCACTGAATCACCGAACGATCATCTGAGCCGGAAAAAGCGGTGCGCCCATCCGGGCTAAAGGCCACGCTCCACACGCCGCTGATGTGCCCTTCAAAGCGGCGAATTTCTTCGCCTGTCTGGATGTCCCATAAGCGCATGGTGTTGTCATCTACCGGAGTCCCGATCATGCTGAACTGCCCTGATCCGGTGAGCAGGTAGCGTCCATCGGCGCTCACATCCATCGCAATCCGGGGCGCGGTGTGTCCGGTATAGAGCTGGCGTGGGCCGGGAGCCAGCGCGATTTCGGCTAAGGTGTCTCCTGCTTGGGATAAGGCTTGCGGAATGGTGTTTGCCATGACTGCGAGGCTGAGTGCCAGATCAGGGTCATGCTTCAAAAGGGCTTCACGGGCACCGAAGGCCAGCGCCAGACTCTGGCTTTGATCGGCGGAAAGCTGCGCTTGATCGGCGGCTTGTACGGCTAGGCTGCGCTGGGCAAAAGCGAAGATGGTGAGTCCGATGGCGATGAGGGTGGCGATGACCATCACCGCTACTAGCCCGCGCAGGAATGTGCGGGAACGCTGCTCAAGCTGAACTTCGCGCTGCTGGCGCTGCTGTTCGGCAATGCGTTCTTGCTCATGATGACGGGTGCTGGCACGCAGAAATTCCTGCTCGATATGCGTGAAGGCCAGATTCGGGTTGGCTGCCCATTTCTCGAATTGTCCTAAGCGCGAACCCCGCAGCAGAAAACTCGCGTCTTGCTGCGAATCTACCCATTCTTGCGCGAGAGTGGTCAGTTGCCGCTGCATGCGAATGTCATCACGGCTGTCGTTCAACCACAGGCGCAGGCGCTCCCATTCCCGCAGGATGGCTTCATGTGCGACTTCAACAGTGGGTGTGTGGGTGGCGGGGTCATGATCGAGCGTGAGCAGGCGGTAGGCCGCGAAAGTGTCAATCACCTCGTCCATCTGGTCGCTATCGGCGGTGATTGCCAGCAATTCGGAACGCTGCACGCGCCGCCGTGTGTCCTCGGTGCCTTCGCCCAGCGTGACCAAGCGCAAGAACATCTGCCGGCTGGCTTCTTCCAGTTCGGTGCCGAGTTCGGTGTAGATTTGCTCGGCACGGGTGGCTAATGCGCCGGTGGTTTTGCCAATGGCTTGATAGGCTTCGTGCGTGAGGAGATGCCCCCGCCGCTGGTCGAACAATTCGGTCAGCGCGTACTGGAGGAGGGGGAGCGCACCGGGCTGGTAATGAATTTCTTGAATGATGGAGGCGGCAAGCCCCGCTTCAAAGCTGATGCCGACCCGTTCCGCTGGCAGCAAGATGGCGCGTTCCAATCCTTCAGCGGAAAGCGGCAGGATGGTTTCCATCCGGCTGCGAACCAGTTCCCCGAATTCGGGGTAATGCAGGGGGCGGTCATAATAGTCGGCGCGCAGGGTGATGATGATTCGCACGCGGCTGCGCGGGGCAATCACAGCCGTATAGAGCAAATCCAGAAAATGGCTGCGCGCAGCTTCGTCCGTGACCAGCGTGAACACTTCCTCGAATTGGTCAATGACCAGCACCAGTTCGCTGTCGTCATCCGGCAGAATGATGCTGGCGACGCGCAGCAGACCGTATTGATCGCGCTGAAGTTGTTCTTTCAGGGATGGGCTGTGATGGGCGGCGACGCGGATGAGGGCGACTTCCAGTTCATCCAGCAGGCGGCTGCCGGGCAGCATTTCCGCCACAAACCAGCGTTCTGAACCGGGCAGTTCGCCGCGCCAGAGTGCGGGGATGATGCCGGCTTTGACGAGGCTGGATTTGCCGCTGCCGCTGGGGCCAACGATGGCTAGAAAGCGATGATTCTCGGTCGTTTCGGCCAGCCGTTTCAAGAGTTTGGCGATGAGTTTTTCCTGCCCGAAATAGGTTTCCCAGTCCGCCGCTTTGAACGCTCGCAGCCCTTTGTAAGGGTTGACGGGCTGGAATTCTTCGGTAGGGATGGGCATGGCCTCATTGTCTGCCGACCGCAATCCCCCCGGCAGTATGACCAGATTCATCTCGCGGGCGCGGACGATGGCCTGAACACGGCTGCGAACGTGCAGTTTCTTGTAAATCTGGTTGGTATACCATTTCACCGTGCCGGGGGTGAATGTGAGCTTTTGCGCGATTTCCTTGTTGGAAAGTCCCTGCGTGATAAGCTGCAAAATTTCCTGTTCGCGGAGTGTGAGCACTTCGGCAGGGGAGGCCGATTTCTCGCCGTTCAGGGCGGCGGCCTGTTGAAATGCGCTGGCAAATTCGGCTGCGCCTGTATAGCGATGGGCGGGGTTTTTAGCTGTCGCTTTCTGAATGACCTCGTTGATGGAATTGGGAATGGTAGCATCATCTATAGTGGGCAGCGGTTCGTTCAAATGTTTGTACAGGCGTTCAACGGGGGTGAGATTGGGGAACGGATGCTGTCCAGTGAGCATCTCGTATAGCACCACGCCCAGACTGTAAATATCGGTGCGGGGGGTGACGGGTTCGCTGCGGGCTTGTTCGGGCGAGATGTAGTCTAGCGAGCCAACGATGACATCCTCGGCGGTCAGACCTTTCTGGAGGTTGGTCAGGTCTTTGGCGATCCCAAAATCGGAAAGATAAGCGTTACCGTCTTCATCCAGCAGGATGTTGGCTGGTTTGAGGTCACGGTGGATGATCCCGTTGCGATGGGCAGCATCCAGCGCGGAGGCAATATGCGTGATGAGGGTGAGGGTGGATTCGAGATCGTAAGCCCCCTGCTTGAGCGCGTCGCCCAGATTGCCGCCTTTCAGCCAGCGCATCACCAGATACGTTCCATCCGGGTCACGCCAGTAATCGTACAGCGGCACGATGTGCAGGTGTTCAAGGCGGGCGATAACCTGTGCTTCGGTTTCAAAACGGCAGATGAAATCGGGATGATTGGCGACGGCGGGCAAGATCATCTTGATCGCCACATCGCGCCCGACGGCTGCTTGATATGCCCGGTAGACCGTGCCAAACCCACCTTTGCCAAGCGGTTCGATGAAGGTGTAACCCTTTATGGGCTGGGGCAGCAGTTGTTCCATGATGATCTTTTCTATTCATCTATGTCTTTCATTCAGTATAAAGGGCAATGCAGCGGTTCATGACCAACACCTATCCTTTTCCTACCCGCATTTGACCCCGAGACCATCACAAAAATGACACGCTTCACAAAATCGTTACGTTCTGAGGGTAATATTGACAGTAAAATGAATATAGAGAACTCGTTTGAGTCTTCACAAAGGACAAGATCATGTTATCCAAAGGTTTGCTGTTCTTGTGGGTTCTGGTGGCGGGTGTAAGCACCGCGTTTGCCCAGCAACCGGGGGCGGATGGCATTGGCGATTCGCTGTACCCGCAGATGGGTAACGGAGGGTACGATGTGCAGCATTACACGCTGGAAGTTGCGGTGGATGTGGCTGCTAACACGATTGTCGGCACTGCCACGCTGGAAGTAGTGGCGACGCAGGATTTGAGCGCCTTCAACCTTGATTTTAACCCGCTGACGATTGATGGCATTACTGTAGACGGGGCAGCGGCAGAATTCAGCCAGAATGGGGGCGAACTGACGATCACGCCGGCTGCACCATTGATGAACGGCAGCGCCTTCACGGTGGTCGTCACCTATCAAGGCGATCCGGCGAAAACGGCGCTGGCGGCGGATTCTAGCGAAGTCTGGCGTAACGATGGCAAGAGCATTTACGCCTTCGAGCAACCGTTGGCGGCGTGGGTGTGGTTCCCGGTCAACGATCACCCGCTGGATAAGGCTTCGTACACCTTCCGTATCACGGTGGAACAGCCGTATCAGGTGTTCATGAACGGGTTGCTGGAGGATAAGCAGGAGAACGCGGACGGCACGGTGACGTATGTGTGGCAGGCTGAAGCGCCGATGGCGAGCTATCTGGTGACGCTGAATATCGTGCAGGATTTTGTGACCGAGACGGCGGAAGGCCCGAACGGACTGCCCATCACCAATTACATGCCAGCGGCAACGGCTGACCAGACTTCACCCGCGTTTGCCCGCCAACCGGAGATGGTGGCGTTCTTTAGCGACCTCTTTGGCGCGTACCCGTTTGAGTCGTATGGTGGGCTGGTGGTGGATTTCCCGATTGAAATCACGCTGGAAACGCAGACGCTTTCGGTGTTCGACATCTCGATTGTGGAAGATGGGGAAGAAGGTGAAAGCACCGTCGCGCATGAACTGGTGCATCAGTGGTTCGGCGATTATCTGGCTTTGGCGGATTGGGGCGATATGTGGCTTAATGAGGGCTTCGCCACCTATTTTGAAGAACTCTGGAATGTTCATGCGGGGACGACGGCTTCGATGGACGCGGCGGCAGAGGATTGGTACGCCATCCTCGAATATGACCTTGAAGAAGACGGGGTGAACCCGCCGGGGAAAACAACGCCCGATACGCTGTTTGATGACGGCGTGTACATCTGGGGCGGGCTGACGCTGTACGCGCTGCAACAGGAAGTGGGCGATGACGTGTTCTTCGACGTCATCAAGACCTACGCGCAGGAGTACGGCGGCAAGAACGTGACGACGGCGGACTTCATCGGTGTGGCGGAGCAGGTCAGCGGTGAAGATTTGGGTGATTTCTTCGATCTGTGGTTGTACAGCGATACGCTGCCCGATATGCCGGGATCGGACGGCTAACCGTCTGAAACGCAAGCGGCGCAGATTAGATGATGAACGGGGCGCGGGGGAATGATGAAAACCCCGCGCCCCATTTTTTGTTGGGGCGCGTTCGTCAGGTCAAGCGTCGGGGGTATCGCCGCGCTGCCAGTAATCTTCGAGCGTGACGCCTAGCCCGTCCGCGATGCGATTGACGTAGGCATAGTAAGCGGTGATCTGCGCGATGTCGAGGATGGCGCGGTCATTGAAACCGGTTTCACGCAGCGCAAGGATGTCGGCCTCGGTCATGGTGGATGGGTGCAGCGTGAGTTTGGCGGCGTAGTCCAGCATGGCACGATCCGCAGGGCTGAGGGCGGCGGCGGTGTAATCGGCGGAGAGTTGTTCGACCAGTTCGGTGTTCCGCGTCAACTGACGCAGGTTACGCGCATGGTGCTTCAGTCAGTAGACGCAGTGGTTGAGCGCCGAAACCACCGTGCCGATCATCTCGCGCTGCGGGCGGGTGAGGGGGGAGCGCCCGTACATCAATGTGCGGTAAAGCTGTTCGTGGTCGAGCATGGAGCGCGGGTTCAGGCTGTGAATCTTCATGATGTGATCCACATTTCCGGTTTTGCGATCCCCGCAGGTGGCATAGGCATCGGACACCTCGCCGCTGGCCTGCGCTTCGTGGATGGTTTCGATCCATGCGGTGCGTTTGGGTTCGTCCATGTGGCCTCCGTTCCAGACAGGATGTGCGAATTGTAGCCTGTCCGGGGCGATTTTTCCGCAACCCTACCCCAAAAGCACCACCTTCCCCTCACTATCTTTCTTGTGACAAATGTCACAAGAAACACCTGATGTTTAGAACGTCCCCGTGATAGCGCACGGCGTTAAACTCAATGTCATAAGATAACTCTATTCGGATAAACGAATGAACGGACGAATAAAAATATTATCTCTGAATGAAGCCTCCTTGCTGCATGCCAAAATGTGCCGCGCTGTAGGCGACCCCAAGCGCATCCAAATTCTATATGCGCTGGCGGATGGGGCACTCAGTGTGGGGGCGCTGGCTGAACTGCTCGAAAGCCCTCAGCCTACCGTGTCGCGCCATCTGGCGGTGCTGCGCGAAAGCGGCATGGTCATGACAACCCGCGAGGGAACAACAGTCTTTTACCGGCTGGCTGTGCCGGATGTGATTGCAATTCTGGATTCAATGCGTGTCATCCTCAGGACGGTGATTGCTCAACAAGCGACCACGCTGGAGAATGACCTGCTTATGGAGTAACCATTATGAGAAGTCCTAATTACGTATGGCTGGCGGGGTTGGGTGTCACGCTCATCCTCATCGGCCTCCCCCTGTACCTGTTTACGTTTGACCCCCCGGTAGCCGCTGCCGACCCTTGGAGTAATGTCCCGGATCGTTCGACGGCTGGCACCGACCACACCGCCCTCATCAAAGGCCCGTTTGAAACCGGCAGCGATGTGACCAAAGCCTGCTTGTCCTGTCACGAGGACGCAGGTGAGCAGATGATTGGCACTGCGCATTTCACATGGTTGAGCGAACCGGAAGCAGTTCCGGGGCGGGATGGTGAGCTACAGCGCATTGGCAAGGCCAACTTGCTGAATAACTTCTGCATTGGCGTGCAATCGAACTGGACGAGTTGTACCCGCTGTCACACCGGTTACGGTTGGACGAGTGCCGACTACGATTTCACCAAGACCGAGAATGTGGACTGTCTGGCCTGCCATGACCAGTCCGGGATGTATGTCAAAGCGGCAGCCGGTCAACCGGCGGAGGGTGTTGATCTAGTGTATGTGGCACAGAGCGTGGGAACACCCTCCCGCCAGAACTGTGGTGCTTGCCATTTCGATGGCGGCGGCGGCAACGGCGTGAAGCATGGCGATCTGGACGAGAGTCTGTATTTCCCGCCGGAGAGCGTGGACGTGCATATGGGTGAATTTGATTTCCTGTGTGTGGATTGCCACCAGACCACCGACCATCAAATCAAGGGGCGTTCCGTCGGCGTGAGCGCCCAGAACACGAACGGCGTGGCTTGTACAGATTGCCACGATGCGGTGACCCAACATGAGGATTCGCGCATCACCGAGCATCTGGATACGGTGGCCTGCCAGACCTGCCACATTCCGGCGACCGCGCTGCGCGACCCGACGAAAGTGGAATGGGACTGGTCGCAGGCCGGACAGAGTGGGCGTGCCGAAAGTCAGCACACCTACCTGAAGATCAAGGGCGCGTTCATCTACGAGAATGACTATATCCCGCAGTACACATGGTACAACGGCACGGTCAGCCGCTACCTGATGGGTGATGTGGTTGATCCGAACGTGGTGACGCACATCAACTATCCGCAGGGGACGATTGATGATGCGACGGCGTTGATCTACCCGTTCAAGGTGCATCTCGCCAAGCAGCCGTATGACGCGATCAACCATTACATCATCCCGCCGCATACAACAGGTACGGATGGGTACTGGACGTTGTTCGACTGGAATTTGGCGATGGAGAAGGGCGCGGCGGCGGCTGGCTTGTCCTACAGTGGCGCTTATGGCTTCGTCAGCACTGATATGTACTGGAAGCAGACGCACATGGTACAGCCAGCGGAAAACGCGCTGACCTGCACCGATTGTCATGGTGAAACCGGGCGGCTGGACTGGCAGGCGCTGGGCTATGCGGGCGACCCGATGACTTGGGGAGGTCGTACAAAATGAAGCGCCTCTCATTCGTTCTGATCCTTGTTGGGCTGGTGTGCTTCGGCGGTGCGGCTTATGTCCTCGCGCAGGAATCGCCCATGCACCCGGTATTCCCGCTGCTGGACGTGGACGGGCAACCTGTCAGCACATCCGGCAACCCGATTTCTACGCTGGCGACCTGCGGTAGCTGTCACGATACCGAATTCATCACTCAGCACACGCTGCACGGGGATGGGGGGCGGGTGGCGGCGGGCGTGCTACCGCCGAACAGCCTGCCGAATACGGAAGTGGATATGAACTGCTTCCTGTGCCACACCGAATCGCCGAACAACGCGGCGCGGGTGGCGGCGCTCTCGTCCGGCAAGGGCGAGTGGGCAAGTACGGCGACGCTGGTAGACAGCGGCATCGTGACCGCGACGGATAGCGGCTACAGCTATAACGCCGAGGCGTTCGACGCGGCGGGTGCGCTCAAGGCGGAATTTGTGACCATTCAAGACCCGCGCAGCGACAACTGCGGCGCGTGTCATGGGCTGGTGCATCTGGACAACCAGACTCCGCTGACCATCGCCATCGGGGATGAAAGTGCGTGGCGCACCTTCACCACCGGGCAGGTGACTTCTTCGCAGCGCATCTCCAACAGCGGCGCGAACATCAGCGGACGCGACGACATCACCCGCACATGGGATGTTCACACCGAACGGGTGCTGAACTGCGTGGATTGTCACTTCTCGGTCAACAATCCGGTTTTCACCGAAATGAACGCCTCAGCAGCGCCGGAACATCTGGTGTTCGACCCGCGCCGCGCCGACTTTGGCGAATACCTCAAGCGCCCTTCGCATGAATTTGCGGTGGGGACGGATGTGATGCGCTCGTGCAATTCGTGCCACGACGCGCAGAAGTCGCACGAGTGGCTGCCCTACTGGGATCGCCACACGAGCGAACTATCCTGCGAAAGCTGCCATGTGCCGTATCTGTACGCACCTGCGCTGGCAGAACGCGATAGCACGGTGATGAAGGCCGATGGTTCGCCGGTGGATACCTATCGCGGCATCGAAGGCGGCATGAACACGGTTTCGGGTAATCCGGTTTCGACGCTCATCACGGGCTATCAGCCGGTGCTGCTGCAACAGAAAGACGCGGACGGTAGCCAATCGCTGGCTCCGTACAATCTGGTCACGGTCTGGTACTGGGTGGCGGGCGACCCCGCGCAACCCGTGAGCGAGGATGCGCTGAAGGCCGTGTATCTGTCGGGCGACGGTTACGCACCGGAGATCGTGGCGGCGTTCGACAGCGACGGCGACGGTCAACTGAGCGATGCCGAACTGACGCTGGATGGCGAGGCTAAGACCGCGCTCATCACTGAACGCTTGCAGGCACAGGGGCAGGCTAACCCGCGCATCGTGGGCGAGGTGGTTCCGTATGCCATCCATCATGATGTGATCGGCGGCGAATGGGCGGTCAAGGACTGCCAGCAGTGCCACAGCGAGTCCTCGCGGGTGGTGGCGACGATGCCGCTGGGCAACCGCACGCCGGGCGGGAACGAACCGACCCTCGTTTCGGACGAGTCGGTGCTGTGGAACGGCAGCCTGAACCGCGATGATGCCGGACGGCTGGTGTTTGCGCCGGAAACGCAGACTCCTTCGGCGAACCTGTACCTGTTCGGGCGCGACAGCGTGGAAGTGATTGACATTCTGGGCGTGCTGCTGGTGCTGGCGACTTCGCTGGGTGTGACCATCCATGCGGCGCTGCGCGTGATGAGCGCCCGCAAACGTGCGGCGCACGGCGAACCCGCCATGCAGCGCGAGTATATGTACAGCGTGTATGAACGCCAGTGGCACTGGTTACAGACGTTCGTGATCTTCGGGCTGACCTTCACCGGCATGGTGGTGCATAAGCCGGAACTATTCTCGCTGTTCAACTTCGCGTGGATGGTGAGCGTGCATAACGTGTTCGCGGCGCTGCTGGTCATCAACGCGGCATTGGCGCTGTTCTACCATCTGGTCAGCGGCGAGATCAAGCAGTTCATCCCGCGTCCGTATGGGTTCTTCGACAACATGATCGAGCAGGCGTTGTACTACCTGCGCGGTATCTTCCGGGGCGACCCGCATCCATTCGAGAAGCGGCGCGACAGTAAGATGAACCCGATCCAACAGATGAGCTACCTGATTCTGCTCAATGTGCTGCTGCCGCTGCAAATCATCACCGGCGCATTGATGTGGGGCGCACAGCAGTTCCCGCAGATCAGCCAGATGCTAGGCGGCCTGCCGGTGCTGGCTCCGTTCCACACGCTGATTGCGTGGCTGCTGGTGACGTTCGTGATTGTCCATGTGTATATGACGACCACCGGACATACCCCTCTCGCCAATTTGCAGGCGATGATGATGGGGTATGAAGATGTCGAAACTGAACAGCCTGCTGAACATCAGGCTTAGGGACAGAGGAGAAGAAGGGTAACGATTATGGCGACTTATGTCTCTGCTCAATCCACACAGGTGGGCGTGAAAACAGCCAGCAAACGGGTCGCCCGCCCGTATGTCCACCCTTATGCGGCGGGTATCCTGCTGGGGCTGGTGCTGTTTCTGTCGTTCTTCCTCACGGGGAACGGTCTGGGCGCATCCGGCGGTCTGAACCGCATTCTGGTGTCGTTTGAAGACCTCGTGATGCCCGATCATGTAGACCGGGTGGCCTACCTGATCCCGATGGCCGGCGGGGATCGTAACCCGCTGGAAAACTGGGTGGTACTCCTTGTGGTGGGGACGGTGTTCGGTGGCTTCCTCAGCGGTTGGTTCAATGGCCGCGTGAAGCTGGAAACCATCAAGGGGCCGAACGTCTCTACCCGCACCCGCTGGATTATGGCGTTCTTAGGCGGCGCGTTGATGGGCTATGGCGCTCGTATGGCGCGGGGTTGCACCAGCGGTCAGGCACTCAGCGGCGGCTCGGTACTCTCGGTAGGGAGCTGGGCGTTCATGTTTGCCGTGTTCGGTGGCGCGTATCTGCTGGCCTATTTCGTCCGCAAAGCGTGGAACTAAGGAGACGCAATCATGACACCTTTCCCGCTGAATCTGCCCCAACTGCTGGGGTCGCCTACCTACTTGATTGTGTACCTGATTATCGGTGTCGCGTTCGGCGCGGTGCTGGAAATGGCTGGCTTTGGCGTTTCGACTAAGCTGGCGGCGCAGTTCTACTTCAAGGATATGACGGTTCTGAAGGTGATGTTCACGGCGATCATCGTGGCGATGGTGTTCATCTTCATCGCTACCGGTCTGGGGCTGCTGGACTACAACCTCGTGTATGTGAACGAGACGTATCTGGTGCCGGGGATTGTGGGCGGCCTCATCATGGGGTTCGGCTTCATCATCGGCGGCTTCTGCCCCGGGACGGCGCTGGCTTCGGCTGCTACGCTCAAGATTGACGGCATCATCTTCTCGTTGGGTGCGCTGTTCGGCATCTTTCTGTTCGGTGAAACCGTCGGCGGCTTCGAGGATTTCTGGCACTCGACTTACTACGGGCGCTGGACGTTGATGGAGCTGTTCAACGCGAACACCGGCGTGATCGTGGTGGCAGTGATGATTATGGCGCTGCTGGCGTTCGCCGCTTCAGAATGGGCGGAACGCATCGTCGGCAAGCGTACCGAGAAGCAACCGCGCTGGCGTTATGCGGCAGCGGGCAGCGGGCTGGTGCTGGCTTTCGCTACGGTGGTGATCGGTCAGCCGACCAACGCGGTGCGCTGGAACATGATTGCGGAGCAGAAGCAACCGCTGCTGGATACGCGGGCGGTGTTCGCGCATCCCGCCGAAGTGCTGAAATACATGAATGATCGCAAGATCGTGACGATGCTGGTGGATGTGCGCGACGAAGCGGACTATAACCAGTTCCACGTCCGGGATGCGCGGCATGTGCCGATTGACCAGCTTTCGACCATCGTGGAGGAGTTCCACGCGCTGCCGGAAAACGCGGTGGTGTTCGTGATGAGCAACGATGAGGAGAAGGCTGTCGAAGCATGGCGCTATCTGGTGGCGGATAGTGTGGTGAACGTGTACATCATGGACGGCGGGGTGAATAAGTGGCTGGATACGTTCGGGGAGGCGGATTTCAAGACCGCCGCCGCTATCGAGTCCAGTGGGCCGGATATGCTGCGCTACACTTTCCCGATGGCCTATGGCGAGAAGCATCCTGCCTCTGCGCCGCATGAAGATCGCTTTGAGGTGGCCTTCGAGCCGCATGTGGTGTTGGCGATCAAACGCGGGGCGGTTGCGGGCGGCTGCGGATAGATAAGAACCTCACCCCGCTGCGCTACGCTTAGCTTCCCCTCTCCGAGCGGAGAGGGGATAAGAGGGGTGAGGTTGATCTAAAAAGCGCATCCGTCAGGGTGCGCTTTTTGGTTTGGAAATGCGGAACGGGAACGGCTTACTGCCCGGTTACGATTTTGTGGATGGTTTCCAGCAGCAGTTTGGGGCGGCGGTCATAGGTCAGCAGGCCGTTGATTTCCTGCTCGACATCGGTCAATTGAGTGTAGCAGAAGCCCTGCACCAGCGGCGACCGGTACATCGGGCGGAATACGCCTTCCAACTGGCGGGCGAAACTGTTGCTGTCGGTGGCGCTGGTGTAGCCCCAACCTTCCTGTTCGCTCACGCGGTAGGCGATGCCGCCGAACTCGGTGATGACGATGGGTTCACCCGAATAGGTGACTGTCGGCACGTACAACGCCTTGCCCGCAGGCCGCCATGCCAACGTGGAGTCTAGCTTCTGGTAGCGTTCGTACAGGGTCGGTTCGTCGCCGGTGTAGTCGTGGATGGTGAGCAGGTCAGATTTGGCGTGTTCCCAACCGTCGTTGGAGATGACGAGGCGGGTGCTGTCTAACGCTTTGGTCAGGTAGTAGAGCGTTTTGAGATAGTCGGTCTGACGCGGGTCGTTGGGAATATCCGGCACGCCCCAGCTTTCATTCAGCGGAACCCACGCCACGATGCAGGGATGGTTGTAGTCGCGCAGGACGGCTTCCTGCCACTCTTTGGTGAGCATGGCAACGCTCTTGTCCGTGTAGACGTAGCTGTTCGCCATCTCGCCCCACACCATCAGCCCCAAGTGGTCTGCCCAGTACAGGTAGCGCGGGTCTTCGACCTTCTGATGCTTACGCGCACCGTTGAAGCCCATCGCCTTCGTCAGTTCCACATCCTGCTTCAGCGCCTCATCGTCCGGGTAGGCGAGGATGCTCTGCGGGAAATAGCCCTGATCGAGGATCAAGCGCAGCATGTAGGGCTGGTTGTTCAGGCACACCTTACCGTTTTGCACATCGAGTTTACGCATCCCGAAATAGCTCTCGACGGCATCTACCACCTGCCCGCCCTGAACCACGCGCACAGTCATCTCGTACAGGTTGGGCGTTTCGGGCGACCACAGATGCAGGGCAGTGCCTTCGATGGCGAAGGTTTGTGTTTCGGCCTTGTGGTGGCGCTGGTGGATGACCTGCCCGTTGTAGCGGATTTCGGTTTCCAGTTCGGCTTCGACTTTCGCATCGCTCAACTCGTAGCCAACGATCACCTGCTGCCCGTCAATGTCGGGCGTGAATTTGAGGCGCGAGAGATGCACGGCGCTCACGGCTTCCAGCCATGCCGTTTGCCACAGCCCCGTCGTGCGGGTATAGAAGATGCTGGCAGATTTCGGCTCCCAGTATTGCTTGCCACGCGGTTGTGACAGATCGCGTGAGTCGTCCTCAACCCGCAGGGTGATGCGCTGCTCACCCGCCGACGACAGGAAATCGGTGATGTCTAGCGAGAAGGGGGTGTGACCGCCTTCGTGAGAACCAGCCAGCTTGCCGTTCACCCACACCTGCGCGGCATAGTCGGCAGCGCCGATGTTCAGCCGCACGCGCTTGCCCGCCCATGCTGCGGGGATGTTCACCGTGCGCGTGTACCACACCACATCATGAAAGTCGGTGTCCTGAATGCCGCTGAGCTGGCTCTGGAACGGGTAGGGGACGGTGATCGTCAGCGGGAAGGACTGCGCTTTCTCCGGTTGCGACCAGCCTTCGTGCAGGCCCGCGTTGGCATCATCAAAGGCGAACCCCCACTGACCGTTGAGGTTCAGCCAGTCGGCGCGTTGAAGTTGCGGGCGTGGATATTCGGGATGCGGTGTGGGCATGAATGAGTCTCCGAAAGTGATAGGCTAGATAAAAATAGCCCCATCCGATGGATGGGCTGTACAGCACAATTTGATATAACAGACTATTGATGTTCTAGCCGTGAAGCGGTGGTACGCTGTCGCAAACGGGGCTGATTATACCGTGTAGGGAAATGTTCACCACTGATTGACTGCCGAACTTGGATTCTCCGTCAGAGCATGTGTGCCGGATTTCTGGATTGGCGATAGGCACGGTTTCGTGCAACTATCAGCCCCATTATCTCCGTTTGGCAGGGAAAGATTGACAACCGAAATGGATTTTGCTGCTGTACACCAAATCTGGTAGTGCAGTGAGATTATCTCGTACCGGGCAAAGGTGAGGACGTGGGGTAGGATTGGGAGTATGAACACAACCAAAACTACCCAAACACGACCTCAATTGGAAACTTTAGCCTGTGTGAA
>Ga0172373_10003601_pt1 | contig 22542 bp, 19 predicted proteins | sample Lak10m_2_FD_114546 | JGI IMG/M metagenome (GOLD analysis project Ga0172373, IMG submission 114546) | Freshwater microbial communities from Kabuno Bay, South-Kivu, Congo - kab_092012_10m | ecosystem: Environmental > Aquatic > Freshwater > Lake | place: Democratic Republic of the Congo...
CAATATATTCTGGACCTAAATCTTGAGCTTCATCAATGATTATTAAACATTTTTTATCGAGTGTCATTTTTTTGTATTTCAGATCATAATCATATTTTTTGGTCTTTATTGACTTGACGATATCCAAAAAATAATCATTTCCATTAACATTCTTATCACCTAAAGCATATGTAAATGAATCAACAGTTCCAATTAATATTTGCCTATTTCTTTTGTATTTTTGGTCAAAATAATCCAATTTATATTGTTTTCCTTTGGCAATATTTTCAAGATCAGATTTATCAATACATGTAAGATCACCTCTTTTAACTTGACTTTCAAGTTCTGTCAATATGACATGTTTAGCAGAATTGAGTTTAGTCAAATAAATAAATTTGTCTTTTTCAGAAAATCTTGTATCTTTTTGGATCAATTGAATACTTTCATATGTTTTACCACATCCTGCACCAAGTTGATTCAGATATATTGTTTCATCAAGATGTTTTGCATCATCAATTAACATTTTGTTGTTTATTTCTAAATATTTAATAAAATCATCTTTTGTAAAAGATTCAATAATAACTGTCATATTTCCTTTTACTTTGCTTGGTTTCAATTTATATATTAGTTTATTGTGTTCAACAAATATAAAATTGCAATCTATATAACTTTCATATCTCCAATGACCATTTATGAAAGTTATATAATGAATATTGCCATAAGATACAACATTAATTCCATTATTACCATCAACTAGCCAATGACAAACATAACCGCTACTTTTATAATCATTAATTCTGTTATTTACTTCGTTTTGTGAAATTTCACTATGTTGTAATTCTAAAACTATTTTATCAATAACAATATCTGCACGTCTAGAACCTATTTTAACTTCTGTGTTATCGAATAATTCCTGCCATGATTTATGCCATAAATTGTCAATATCATTTAGTTTGATCGGTTCATGTTTGAAATGTGATTTTTTATTTTGCGATGACATGTCATATCCAATCAAGTCAAATCCCTTTTTGCAAACAATTCTGCATTTACCTGATTTAATATCGGATTTAATTTTGGTGTCTGACAAATAATTGCTAATACTAATTACTTTTTTATCATTTGATTCAGAGTAAATCAAATATCCAGTATCGGATTCAAAAGCACAATTGCACTTTTCTTTCATAATAGGTGCAATGGTATTATTGAATAAGTTCTTTTTTGGAATTGGAATTTTTTCTTCTTTAGTGTTGCCAATATCATCATAATTGATGTTTATTTTGGATATGTTTTCTAAAGAAATAGTTTTTTGTTCTTTTGGAAATTTCTTATCATTTTTCTTAAATATATTTCCTAGATCGCTTATTTTAGTAAATGAATTCTCCATATTGTATACTTATTATGATAGTCATTATTTATCCTTAAATATAAATTTTATTGAAAATACGAACATATTAATAAATCCACATTGTTGATTCGCTTTTGAATTAAGTCTAAAGACTTAATTCAAAAGCTTCATTGATTAGAATAATCAATGAAGCCAAAATACAATGTGGATTTATTAATATCATTAATATCATATCAATGACCATTATTGATATGGTAAATAGTTAATTATATTTGATATTGAATATTATGATTTTTATTTTTTGCAGATAGATATTTCAATTTATATTTTATATATTTATTTAAATAACCTCCTGTTTGATTTTTTTGCTCTTCTTTTTTCATAATATTTGTATCACCTTTAATATATGTATTTCCGATATAATTTAATACATCTGTAGGCAAATTTGTTTCGTCTTTTATTTCTTCACTCATTAAAATTTCACTTATTTTTTCTTTATTTTTTCGTAGTTCATATACTTCATATTGTATCTTCTCTATTATATTATTATCGATTTCTTTTGCATCTCTGATCTGGTTTCTGTTAGCAGAAACAAATTTATCTATTGAACTTTTATAAAGTTTTCTGAATTCTTCTTTATTTAATAAAATTTCCAATGTTTCAATTCCATATTTCCTAATTTTGAAATTTGTCAAAAATTCATAAAATAATCTTTGCATTTGGTCATAAAATATTGGAATACCATAAGCAAAATTTCCATGTATATCATCCATTTTTGCATAAAAATATCTAGCTATAGGTTTATTATAAACCCAGTTAAACATAAACTTTATAAATTTTTCATTTCTTAATAACATACCAACCATATTTAGTCCATATTTATTATTGTCACTAAATGCACTATCATATATATTACTTAAATATTTTTCTGTTTCCTCATCTGTGTAATTCTCACTATCAATAATATTTTTTATTTTTTTCTCTTCATCCTCTATAAATTTAGATAACATATTTTCTCCAGTGTTCAATATTTCTGTAAATATATGATTAAATTTTTTATTTATATCATATCTATCACACAAAACTACGATTAATTTTTCAAATGGATAGTCAACATCTTTAAATTTATATTTCAAAATTTCATTTCGATCATCTATACTCCTATCTTTATTTCGATTACTAATCGCCAAACTTCCGTTCCCACAATTGCCAGAATTATTGCAAAATATGACATAAAAATCATTGGAATTTCCCCTAAAAACCAATGTCCAATCTCCTTTGTTCATATTTTTATTGCTTTTTAATATTCCATTGTCTTGAAAATCATAAAATCTATTAGCAATATTAAATAATAATGAAATCATGTGTGTGTGTAAATATTTTATTTTAATTTCACTTACGTTATCAAACAATTTGGATAATATGTTAATTGTTTCCAATAATCTTAATTTTTCAACCAGAGATAATTCATCTATTTTTTCTTTAATAATTTTACTTACTTGTTCTTTAATATCGTTATTTTTTTCCTCTTTGTCACCATTTTTCGAACTATTAAATTTTTGTGCCAAAATAATTTCAATAACATCTGAATTTAATTTTTTTTCAAGACCGTATTTCCCACATAAAAAATCGATTAGTTCGGAGAAACCATATTTTTTGTTATCATATGTAAATAAACCTATATCATTCTCATAACTTATAAATATGCTTCTCCCATTAATTGCGTTATTGTTTTTTATATAGAAAAAACGGACACTATTTATGGTTCCTGCATTATCTTTTGTAAAATATAATGTCCAATGATCCCCTAATTTTGAATTTTTTCTCAGTTCCCATAAATTATTTTTAGTAAAATGATAATTTTTCATTGTTATATCATTAAAAATGTTTGCTATCACACTGATATCATTTTTAGTAAATACAATTTTGGGATAAAGAAATAAATTTTTCAGTTTTTCTTGCGGACTTAATTTTGCAGTGTCAATTTGCTCAGTCATACTATATATATAATGGGATAAACTATTTTATATAGACAATTTTTATTACACCTTTTTCACTAAAAAATGGGACACTTTTTTAATGAAAAAAATATAATTGCACCTTATGCAGGCTTGATAGAACTTGACCCGCCCTTTTTCTTATTGTCCTTTTTGGGCTTTTTTGGGTTACTATCTTTTGTTAGGTCTGACCTAGAATATTTTTCAGGTCGTTTTTTATGCTCAAAATAATATTCAACAATCTTTATCATATTATTTACGGCATTCTTATCACGGTTCATACATCCAATTTGGGCGTTTTCCATTTTATATGTTAAAACTGAATGTAATTTACGTGTGATATTATTTCTATCGGGTAGATATAAGTTATCACATTCTTCTTCTGTTTTGTAATTTAGTTTAGATGTTTTGAATTCATCTAAATTATAAACCGTCATTTGTTTTCCTAATTTTCGTTTAAGTCCTATATTTGGAGTTGATATGTTTCCTTTGTTACAATTACCTTTCATTGACCAATCTCCAAAAAGAATAATTGAATCTCTTCCAAAATTCTTTTTAATTTCACGTATAATTTTTGTTTCTGTTTTCTTTCTATTTAAAAATCCATACCACTTATATTTTCTAAAAATTTCATTATTATATTTATCAAATAGTTTTTCATTTATCATATTCTTATATTTAATAAAGTTTTTGAAATCTTTAAATTTACAAGTTTTAGAACTATATTCAGATAATTTATTTTCAATCTTTGAAATATTGTTTTTATCCTTATAATTTTTAATAAGCCTTTGGTATTTTAATCTTTTAGTTAAACTTACGTGTTTTCTATTAGTATATCTAAAAGTTTTACCATCTTTACCTTTAATATACATCAATGTTTTCTTTCCAGGGTCAACAACACACCAATTAGAATTTTTAATTTGTTCTAATTTAGTATCATCTAAATCTTCTAAATAAGGAAATTCTAAACCATTCATAATTTTTTGTTCTTCTTTTTCTTTCTTTCGTTGTGCCATAATCTTTTGTTTTTCTTCTTTTGGTAATTTCTTAAATGCTTCTTTATTCTTATCTTTTTGTTCCTTAAGTTTTAATTTAAATTGGTCTTGTTCCTTTTTTTGTTTTGCTTTTTCATCTATTTTAAATTGTGCTTTCTGTTCTTTTGTCATATTTTTAGTTTTTTCTTTGTTAGCTTTATTCTTATTCTTTTTATTGAGTTTCTTTAATTTTTCACTATCAACATTATCAGAATATAACATTTGAATTGATACAGCATAACAATCAGTATAAATTTTATAATCAAAAATATAATTAGATTGTTTGAATACTGTATTATCTAACTTAAAAAACATATTCCATAATTTTTCTTTATTTCCTTCTATATCATCTAATAATTCTTTCTTATTTTCTTTAACAAAGATTTCTATGATGCTTTTCGTATCTATAGGAATATATTTTGGACTGATATCTGTTCTCAATGGAAAGAATTGAAATGATTTAGTGCCTAATTCTTCAATTTGTAAACACATATAAATCATAGATTTAATATATTTTTGTGGATTATTTTCAACATCAAATTCATATGAGTTTACAAAATTAATAGGAAAAATATTATTTCTATGTTTATTAATCCATGTATGATATTTTTCATTTGATAATAACGTATTATTGATTAAATCTTGTTTAACTTCATAAATTTCTTTATTCAATTGCTTTCGTAATTCTGTTTTCTTTCCTTTCTCAGCTTTTTCAACTAATTCATTATTAACTTTTTTGTATGTTGAATTAACAAACCTATTGACATATTTGAAAAAATTTAATTTAACATTATTTTCAATATTAGTTAACATATCAACACACATAGAATTAATAATTTGTGATAAATAAGAACCATTTACTTTTTCTTTATAATTTAATTTCTTATAATGCTTATCATAAAAAGTATTAAATTCTTCTAATAATTTAGCGTTATCGCCTTGTGGTTTATTACCACCTTTATCATTAGAACATAATGCACAAAAAGCCATTTTTAGAACATCAAAAGAAATTAAAGGAATCTCTTTATCGTTGTGATATTTATCTAAAATCCATAATCTTAGAAATTGATAAACTTGAATAACTAATTTATGAGTTCTAAAACAAACATCAAATAAAATAGGCGTGTATTCATCCTTTTTAATGATATTCTTAAACGGACATTTAACCGTAATTAATTTATCTGGAGGTTTAACTTTCATATATATTATACTTAGAAAATATATTTTTAAATACTTTATTTTTTAATAAAAAAATTAATTATTAAATTATTTTTAAATAATAAAATTCTATATATTTTATTTTAATATTAAATATCTTAAAAAAATAATATATATATTATATTATTAATGGAAACTAAAATAATGTCTATTGAAGAAATACAAAATAAAAATCAGCATAGCAACTATAAATATAATTGTGAAAAATGCCATTTTAAATGTAATACTAAAGCAAGATGGGAAGCACATATAACAACAGAATTACATATAACTGGACAACGTAAAAAGAGAAGTGATTTTAAAGAACCATATAAATGTGAAAGTTGTGATTATACAACAAAAAATATAACTACCTTAAAAATTCATAAATTAAATAAACATTCAACTAAAGAAGAACGAAGTAAACAATTTACTTTTTATTGTAAATATTGTGATTATGGAACATTTTCAAAAGATTCAATTGAAATACATAATAATACAGAAAAACATAAACATACTTTTTCTTTAATAAATCAATAAAATAATTTAAAATAATAGATATCTATTCATAATTATATTATGAATAAACATCATTCATCTGATTTTAAATTATCAGCAGTTAAATTATATTTAAAATTGAATAGTATTAGAAAAGTATCAGAATTATTAGATTGTAAGAAATCAACATTACAACGATGGATAGAAAGATATCTTGAATTTGGTAATGTTGATAGAAAAGAAAATAAAGAACGTGAAAGTATTATAACTAAATCAATACTAAAATATATCACCAAGTTAATTATAAGAAATCCAGCAATAACATTATCAAAAATAAAAAAAAAGATTATTAAAAAATATGTTGTAAATATATCTACATCTTATTTATATTATATAATTAAATATACATTAAAATTAACACATAAGCAATTACGATTTAAATATTATCCACAAAAGAAATTAGCAACATTGAAAGAAGATAAAATAAAATTTTATAAAGAAATTATCAAGGTTGGAAAACAAAATATTATATCAATAGATGAGACGGGATTTTATTTGAATATGATTAAACATAATGGAAGATGTGAAAAGGGTAAAAAATGTTATAAGACTGTTCATAAATATCCTTTTGTTAAATTTAATTTTATATGTGCTATAAAATATGGTAAAATTATAGGATATAAATTATATGAAAAAGATAAAGGTGGGATAGATAACATTAAATTTACACAATTCTACAATGATTTTATAAAAAATAAATATGAAAACAATTTGATAATATTAGATAATGCAAGATTTCATAAATCAAAAGATGTAGTAGATAATATAGTTAAATCTAAAAATAAAATAATATATAGCTTAGCATATAATCCAGCTTGTAATCCCATAGAAAATTTGTTTAGTCAGTTAAAAAGTCATGTTAAAAATAAAAGTCCTGATAACTTTGAAGAATTAAAATCAACTATTGATAATATTATTAAGTATAAAATAACAACTGAACATTTAGGAAATTATTTTAATTATTTATTTACACAAGCAAATGATTATATAAATAAAAAATCTTAGGAATAGCTTTTAGTGTCCCATTTTTTAGTGAAAAAGGTGTAATATGATAAATAGCTAATTATTTTTTTGCATACTTCTTTATTTGATTTTTAGATTGTCAATTTCTATTTGTTGTTTTATTATCTCGACTTGATGTTTTGCAAATCCGACTTGATGTTTCTCTTCATTTGGCTGTTGTTTCATATCTTCGATAATCCTCTTCTTTACACCCTTGAAGATTTAAAATGAGACAAAAAATGTCAAAAAATAAAACTTCAAGGTTTGCCCGTTGCAGAGCGTGTAAATTATGGTTTTGTTAAGGCGACAACCTTAACTGATTTATTGACTTTTTTATGAACGACCTTTTTAACTTTATCTTTTTTGGGTTTTACTACTTTAATATTTTCATCTTTCTTTTCCCTACATAAATATTTTGGTCGTTCTAATCCATTGATTGCATTTTTAGCAATTCTATATATATTAGTAGCACTATTAACATCTCTATTCCATACACCTGAACACTTTTTACAAGTTAAAAGCCCGTGGCATAAGATATTACCACTAAACTAACATTATTATTAAGATAATATTTAACTGCTGATATTTTATAATCTTCACTCTTATGTTTTGACATTTAATATATAATTATTTATATATTAAAAATTTGTCTCATTTTAAATCTTCAATGGTGTAAAGAGTGTATTTTATGAATCAACCCATCTATTTTCACTAATAAATCTATAAATCATCCTGCATAACATTTACTTACTAAATCAAACTGTTTTTATGATCTTTAATTTTCTTTCCTCATTGGAACTTGAAGTCCTTGAAGATACATAAAAATTCTTGTAACGAGTTGGTATAATATATATATATTCATTGTCATTAATTGTTGGTGGTACAAGTCTTTCTTGTGTGACCATAATGTATTTTTGAAATGTGCAGATGTTTAAAATATCATAAACATCCTTATTATAAGAAATGCAATAAGAAATATGCAAAAATATTCCACATAAATGTATTGTCATGTTATCAAATAAAATTTATTGGACATGATTTATTTGCCATATTTTAGAATAATTAAATAACTGACACTTCCACCTACCAATCGTTAATATTATTAATATTAGCTATAATATGCATCCTCAATCAAAATATATAGATAAAATAAGTTACACTAATATGTACTACTTAACTGACACACTTAAAAAAACAATCACAGAACAAGATTTCAATTTAACAACAGGAAAACCATTAAACAATATTCAAAAGGTTAGTGCTGTTGATGATTTTTTTTGAATATTGTTGGTAAATCACTTGGTGAAAGAATCAACATTGGAAAAACATTTGTTTATGATTATCCACAAGTCTTGAATACTGACAGTTTAAGAGATATCCAAGTCACAGACGAAACAACAATTGATGTTGTGTTTATTCATGATGGTGCGTCAATGAAAAATATGATTGGTTATTATTTGTATACAATAGATGAAAATGGTGACAAAAAAATATTAGATGATTCAGATGAAGATGAAAAACAAACTTATCATTACAAACCAACAATTATTTTTCCATATGTAAAATCAATCAAAAATGACAATACCACATTACAAGTTGGTGATACAAGAAGATTAAGAGGTAATCTTCCTAATGGCAATTTCAAAGATGTGTATGTGGGATTCTATTTAGTAGCTCATGGATGGTATGCAAACATAATGAATAGTCAATTGGCAGAAAAATATATATTGTACTCAACAGTGGATTTTGCACAAAAATACAAAAATACAGGTTATGATATTGTCGATAATAAAATATATTCAGTTTATGTCAAAGGATATTCAGAGTCTGGTGATGAGATGTTATTAGTTGCTTTTGAAGATTCTGTTGCAAATGGTGGTGGTGATCTTGATTATAATGATGCAGTAATTGGTTTACAAATATCAAATGTGAATAACATTGTTGATTATGATAAGTATTCCAAATTAGTTATCAAAACACCACCACAACCTAAAAATAATATCATTAAAATTGATGATGATGGTGAATATGTAGAATTTGATCTTAGTAAATACAATATACTCAATGATAAAGACTATTTGTTTGAAAGACATTTCGTGTTTGACAATTCATCTATTAGAGATTCATTCTATTCAGCAATAAATAACTTATTGACTAATTATAATCATTCAAAAATTACAGTTGATGAAAATGGAAAATTTAAGGTCATATGTAAATATTTATTCAGAAAAAATGATATCGTTTCTAATAGAAAAAAGAATACGTTAAAATTGTATCTATTCCAAACCAAATTCAACACAAGAAAAAAACTTTTTGATTATGAAAGAGTTGTTGTTAAAGGTTCGGCAAATAATGAATATGTTGAACGTTACAGACTATATGAAACAGTATCTCTTCTTGAATTGATCAAACTTACTACAATATTTGATAATCCTGTCAAAAACAAAAATGAATCCAATCAAACCGATGGTAATTTCAGAATCATTGGTGATGGCATTGTAGATTGTATTAATGGCAGAGCGAGAATACCATTTAATTTAGTGTCACATTATCTTATTTATAAAAATGTCAATTATGATTCATCTGGATTAGTCATAAATATCAAAATGGATACACATCCTGATAATTTTATGGCTGGTAAAAAGAATTTTGTTACAATGATAGGATTTGTTGTGAACAATGGCACTATAAAAGAGAATATTGTGATTGATCTCAAGAATCTTAATATATACAATTATGATGCAAACAATAATCCTGTATTGAGAACAAACTTGACTGAATTGAATTCAGAATTCAAGAACATATCAGTTTCTGATATTATGATAGGTGATGACACAGTTAAAGATCTTGTTGCAATATTTAGAAATAATTCAAGTGCATCATACAGAATTGTCACTATAAATAACTCAATGAAATTCTATTGTATTAGATTTGCAAATGTCAAAAATAATCCAACAATGGTATTTATGAATAATGAAAATATATTGAATTGGACACTTAAATCTAACTCTAAATCTGGCACATATTTTGTTAAACAAAAATCATATCCTGTAGATTCAATTATTAGTTATTGATTATTAACTAATCTCAAATCATTTCAGAAAACTCATAGATGTCTTTTTATTGAACAACTTATCATTAACTACTCATAAGATTGGATGACTTATCATAAATATTAGATGACTTATCATTAACTATTCATAACATTAGACAACTTATCATTAACTACTCATAACTACTCATAACATTAGATGATCTATCATAAACATTCTTATTATGGTCTTTGCCAATAGTTAAAATTGAAAAGTATTCTTGTACTGACATAAATGCAAATAACAAAATTATATCAATCATATCAATGCCAAAAAGATTGAAAATCATAAAAGATATTGGATTGTGTCTTCAATCTAAACCAAAAAACCGTAAAATAAAGAATATATGTAACGAGATATCAAAAAACAAAATAACCAAAAATATTTCTTCATGTTCAACAGGACAGCAAATGACATTAGATAATATAAATATGAGAATAAATAAAGAGTGTTGCAAGAAAACAATAAATATGTTAGATGATGAATCACTAATAGATGAATATAAAAAATGTAAATCTGTGAAGAATGAAATAAACAAATTGGAAAAAATTTTAATCGACAACAATATTGATAGTTCTAAAATAAATGCAATAATTAATGAATACCTATATGAACTTGTTCCACCTGGAACTAAGGGTGTTTGTAGAGGAATCGAATTTAATAAAATAGTGAAGAATACAATTGAAAAATTAAATCTTGACAAGGACATTTTTGAAGTGGAATTTGAAAAGAAATGTCCATATGTTGAGACAACAGAAATTCCTGATTGGTATATAACAGAAATAAGTACAAAGAAAACATTAATCGGGATGAACCAAATAGATTTATGGAGTGGTGGACAACAAATAAATAGAGGCTATAAGTATTTAATTGACAACAGAATAAATTCAGACAACACAAAATTATTGTGTGTAGTATGTAGTGAAATAATATTTAAAAACGACAAAAATAAAGCTTATAAACTATTTGAAGTTGGATTTTCAAATAACACTCTTTGTTATCTCAATAATTCGGAAAAAATAATTAATGAATATTTTGCTCATAAATAGACTATGAGATGTACTTATTAAATTCTCTGATGAGTTCAGGTTTGGACACTGATCTAGGTCCAACCGTGTTGTCAAAATCAAATTTGATTTTTTTGAGTGATTTGATATTGTCATCAATTGATTTATCATTTAAAAATTTTATGAAATAATGTGATTGTGAACTTTTATCATCAATATCTTTTGAAATTGTTCCTGCATTTACTCCAACTCTCCTAAAAGAAATATCAGGATTATCTTCCTTTTTAACAAACTTAAAATAATTAGGTCCAATAATTTTAGGAACTTTTCTTTTTTTATTCTTTTTGATCCATATTTGGAAAACACATGGCACATTACATTCATTATTGTTGACCAAAAAAGAATTATCAGGAAGATCTTTTTCAAATTCCATATGATAATCAGTTGCAAAATGTTTTTTCATACTATCCTTTTTGAAACTTTTTGGCAATATGAATGAAATACTTTGAGCGAACTCACAGCATTTCTTAATAAATTTGATGGCCAATGATGCTTGTCTTCCAAATGGTGGATTTCCTATGATATGAATTTTTTCATAATGATCTTTTAGTTCTGATTCTTCAAAATTCAAAAAATCACATTTGACAACTTCTTTATGTTCTGGTTCAATATCATAAAACACATGGTTTTTTGATATTTTTTTTATACTATTAATAAATGATCCATTACCTGCACTTGGTTCAATGACTAAATCATTATCATTGATCATGATATATTTTTTTACATCTTTGATTATTTCGTCAACAACATTATTTTTAGTATAATATTTATCGATTGTGTTTCTTTTTAAACCTTTCTTTTGAATAGTTCCATTTTCTTGTTTTTGATCCATGATATTATATTTAGTTGTATTATTAAATATTTCATTTATTCTTAATCGTGATTAATTCAATTTTTATAAAATATATGTGATATCTAATTATAATATGGCTACTCAAAAACGTAAACGCCTTGAAAAAAAAGAAAACATTGCCTCTAGATTGAACAATTATACATTTATTGATCTGAAAGATGCTACAATGGACAATCTAAAAGTTGGTTATTATATTAAGTATATTAAATTGCCTGAAGATAAATCACCTCCATATGTTGTTGAAGGTGGAAAAATAGATGATATTACTGAGGACAAAGATAATCTTGGTCACATCTACAGAATTAAAATTAAAACAAATGCAGGTTCATCATTTATGGTCAAATTGAAAGATAACAAGAATATATTTCTTTATTACAAAACAATGACCACTGCTCAAAATAAAATCCATCAAAATGAAGAATGGAAAAATAACTTATCAACATATGAAAAAAGAAAATTCACTGAAATGAAAAATAAACGTGATATTGAAACATCATTGGCCAGAAAGAAAGTAATAGCAAACACTTTTTATGATTGGTATTATAAGAGACATCCTGATCTAGACACTCGTAAAAAAAAAGAATAATTATAATTTTGTAAGTAATAGATACATTTGTTTGTTCATTTTGTATTGTGATAAACAATTATTGATATTTCCACCTGCTTGTATTCCATAATTTGCAAGTTCATTTCTTAGTGATTCTAATGAAGTTTCATAAATTCTGATATTGTTATTTATCTGTGTTAGTTTTTGTTTCAAAAAAGTTCCATAATCTTCCACTGATTTATATTCTTTAGGTAATATCTTCTTTATCTCTTCATTCATTTGTTTTTGCGTCATATTTTTGCCCAAAATATTTGCGTATTTTTGGTCAAGGTCAATTATTTTTTTGTCAAATTCAATTGATGATTCAACACTCTTTACAAGGTCGTTATTTGTATTTTCTATTTGCGATTTCAAATTATTAATCTTATCCGCCTGTTTGCGTGCTAAATCTTTGATTTTTTTTGTCTCTTCACTTTGCTTTATGGTTTTTTGCAGATTGCTATCACTATCAGTTTGTGTTTGTTGCAATATTTTTGTTGACGTACCTTTTTTGTGTTTTTCGATTTGTGATTTCATTTGGTCAATATTTTTTTGGAGATATTCACGGTAAATTTTGACGTTCGGAAATGTTCCATATTTATTTGTTAATAAACTTTTGACCATCACTTGTTTTGTCTTGTTATCATAATTCCCAGCAACAATTTTTTGAAATGATTTTTCAAATGAGAGTTTATCAGCATTATAGGAAGATAATGTCTTTTCTATATCATTCACTTCTTGCTTTATTTTATTTTGGGGAATTTCTGTTTGTTTAGGTTGTGATTGTGTAATTAATGATTTAGGTTGTTCTTTTGTCAGTTCTGATGCGGAAGAACTAGAACTGACATTTTGGTTAAATATTGCGATGAATGGTCTAAGTTTCATTTCATTGCCATTAATAGAAATAGTAGCATCAACACCTCTAATTTGTCTGCCAGTTATTTTTTTTTGATCATATAGATCACCAAAATTTGGCATAAATATAACATCATGTTTTTCTGATGGATATCTTTTATAAATTATAGGTTCAAAATGTGCACGTGTTCCAAAAATATGTAATGTTTTAATTTGTTTTCGGTCATCTTCTTTTGTTAAATTATCGGAAGCAAAATTTAGTTTTGTTATTTGTTTTTTCTCATTATCCCAATTAATTAACAGTGTCTGAATGACATCACCATTATTATCCAAAATTTCTTTTGTGTTTTGTTTTGTGTATAAATGAATGTCTAGTTTATATTTTTTCCCAAGATATATTAATGATTGTGTATGATTCGGATCGAAAAAATTAAAATCATCATTTTCACCTCCAGGAAACTTGACTTCTTGTCTTAATTCTGTGATTGTTTTTTTTATATTGCACTCATAATAAAGAAAATCTCTAATACTTATCCATATACACGCATTTGTGTAATTATAGGATTTCCCATTGTATATTTCTCTCCATATTCCACTATTGTAAATAGTGTAATATTCTATAGTTTTAGAGTCATCTTTTTTGGCTGGATTAATAGATGTTGTCATTATGAACAATTATATTAATAAATTAAGACTATTATATTTTCTTGATCATAATATTCTTAAATCTTGCAAAATAATATCCATCATATCCATCTACAATAAATATTAATAAATCATTATTATTCTTCACATCTAATTCTATTTTGATATTTGACCATTCACCACATTTAATATCCTTCATAAAATCATCATATACAATTGATGGATTATGTAATTTAATTCCTACATTGAATGCTCTCTTCATTTTGCATTCGGTCATTATCTCAAATGACATTTCATATTTTCCAGCCTCTTTTAATCTGTATCCAAACCATGCACCCGGACATTTATCCTTTACTGTTTTCGAAAAATACATTATTCCATCATTTCCATTAAATACATATGAATTCTTTCCAATGTTGTAATGACATAAATTCTTCTTCTCAAAATTATCTATTAATTGTTTTCCATTTGATTTTTTGTTTTCTATGAAATTGATCTTATAAGACGACAAACCACCTACTCCTCTTCTTTCATTTAATACATAATTTACTGGAAATGTCTGTTCAAATATATATCTCAAACCATGTTGCACTATTGAACAATATTTCCTTCCTAATTCATGTGCATTCATATATATCTCATAAAACTTGTCCAAAAACTTGCCAGGAAATGCATAAAAATTATCGCAAATTACTGCATCATATTCTAATACTGAAATAATATTTAATTTGTCTTTTTTGATGTTGTTCTCATTAAATGTTATATTATACATAATATCAAATCTTGTAAATACAACCATATCATATTCTATCTTGTTTTCATCTCTATAATCAATTGCCGATTTGAGAGCCATACATAATTTTGGATTTCTTGGTTTATCTGTTGTTATCAATTTAACCGGATCATATGTTTTCTTTAATTCATCCAAAATTGGACTGTCATTTGTTGCTATAAACGTATTTATCTTTTTGTCTTTTCCAAAATAATTAAATATTTTTTCCTTAATATTTGTCTCATGTAATCTGAAATCTATGTCCTTTGTGAAGAAGAATGAATTATGTTTTGGTTTATAATGTAATCCTGACAATATGACTGCTATTTGATTCATGATTATATTAATTGACAAGATTTAATATAACTAAATGCAGGTGAAATGCTTGAATTAATTAATAAAAAATTATCTGAAAATTTCTATTGTTCCATGCTTTGTGTATTGTCCAATTGATTATATCTATCATTTGATCCTAGATTAGATACAAGTTGTATCATGTTGTTTTTATCATTTGCATTATCATTATCATATAAATCATGTGGTGATTCTGTATTGTATTTTATAGAATAACTTGTAATACTCATAACTAATGAATCACTCACAAACATTCCAACAAATATATTATTGATAATACCTTTACCATAAAGCACAAACATATTGATTCCATATTTATCCAAAATTATATATAACAATGTCAAAAATGGAATACATGTCAAATAATAAATTATCTGCTGATATTTATTATTTATTAGTGTTGGAACAAGAATTAATGTTAAATATGTCACACACAAACCAATTATTTTGTAATTATATGTCATTTTCATTTCATACATGTCGAAATTCAATACTCCATCAACCTGAAATAACACACCAAATAACATCACTATAAATGGTAGATAAAATGCACAACATATTGACGAAACTATTCTGAACTCTTGAGTATTTTTGTAATATCTAGCCAGACTATTTGATGATGTTATGACATTATGGATTAACAATATCAATGGTTGAAGTGAACTTATTGCAATTCCTGATATTATTCCAAATACAAATGGCTGAACTGCCAATTCATTTATTATTGTTCCATATGGAATGTAAAATATAATCAATGGTGCATTTACAGATATTAAATATGAACTTATCATAAATCTACTTGACAATTTATAATCATTCCAATAATATCTGCTCAGAATTATCATCAACCATTGCAATGTTCCAATGCATATAAATCCAATTCCTACTCTTGATGCATAATATAATATTTCGTCATCGTCTTTCTCTTGTGGCATTGATGAAAATGATTCTATATAAGTTACAGCAAGTAGCAATGTGTACATTATAATTAAGAATGTTAATTGTGTCTTTCTTTGAACCAAATACTTTTTATTTATTTCACTAATTTGTTCAGATATCTTTAATCTTTCATACTCATATAATTCAATACTATTGGTAAGTCCGACCAATCTTTTCAAATATTGGATCATTTTTGGTTCTTTGATTTATTTATAATAATAAATAAATATCACTATGTTTAATATTTTCAATATTTTCTATTCAATAGTTCTATTTTGTCAGATAACTTTGATTTAAAATCATTATACCTATTTTGTGGAATATTTCTTACATACAAATTCAATTTATTAGTCATATTATTTAGAATATCGTATTTATCCATAATACTTAAATATGATAATTCCAAATATTCTAAACTATTAGGAAGATTTATTATTTCGATATAATGACTATTTAATATTAATCGTTTTATGTTTTCTGGTAAATCACATATAATTAATGACTCACTAATTGTGCTATCATTTATTATCAATGTCTCAACATATTTAGATATCTTTGATAAATTGATATTCATTTTCGAATGAATACATAATGTTTTTGTATTTTTTGGCAAATCATTCAAGTCTTTGTCAAATAATCCATAAACCTGCAAATACTCTAATGATGATGGCAAGTTATTAGTATTGAGATCATGATTAAATCTGTAACCCAAACATAATTTTTTTAATGATTTTGGCAGACATTCTATTGGTTGGTCAAATTTTGTTCCAATTAGATTTAATTCTTCTAATGATTCTGGAAGTTTATTTATATTTTTATTAAATAGGCTGTCGATATGTAGTTTTTTCAGTTTTTTGGGCAAAGTATTAAGATCATTATTAAACATATGATAAATCTCTAATTCCTCAATTGTGTCTGGAAAATTGAATGACTTTAATGAAGTATTATTGTATGACCAAATAATAACTTTTTCCAATTTGTCTGGATACTTTATGTCATTATATAAACCATAATCATTTTGGAAATGAATTATTTTGACTGTTTTTGGTATTGATTTAAAACATCCTGCACTTTTAACTACAAATTTTTCCACAATATATGGATCTTTTATATCATTAATATATGACGAATTAACATAATCTTTATAACGATATTTTTTGGTATTATGATATCCAGATATATCTAATAATTGAATTGCCTCAACATCACTACTTAAATACTCTGTAATCATAATGATTATCACTTCTGGCAAATCGTTTATTTTAGAATAATCATTCATTTTTATTGGTTGACCATATGATAGTGCCATTTATTAATTATATAATTCTCAAACTTAAATTATCATTTTTTTAGTTATAAATAAAATAATTAATCTTTTTTTGTCTTTTTAGAAGTTTCGCCAGATTTGGCCTTTCCTTTTCCTTCCTCTTCTTCATCATTATCTTCATCATTATCTTCATCATTATCTTCTTCATCTGAATCATTTGAATTTTGTTCGTAGAAATATGAGCCATTTGTAGATAGGATTTTGTATAATGTATCATTTGTATTAATAATGCAATATGATGTGATTTCTCTTTTTTTGTTAGTATATGACTCTGTAAACTTTTGATAAAGTTTATCAATCTTATAAGTTTTTTGGATTGATTTGATAATGTCCTCTGTTTCTGCATCTGGATCAAATTTAATTCCAAAAAAATCAGTCCCACATTCTTCTAGATATCTTGTAATAATTGCTTCCATTATTTTGTTATTTTTGATGATATTATCCAGAAAATCTTTCTCACTTTTAGCCTCATCTTTATGAATAATTGTCATGGGTATTGAATCATAAAAGACTCTTTCGCCATCATATAATGCAAGAATGTATGTATTACTCATATTGAAAGTTACTTAGTTTTGCTATTGTCACTTAAGATCATATTTCAATATATATATATCAATTTTTTATAAAAGTCGAAATATATTAGTTTCAATATATAATGCCACTTGCAGGACTCTTTATGCAAATATATTTGGTGAAATCTGGATGTAATGCACATAAAATGCCTTTTGTAAAGTCTAAACCTAAGTGTCATATGTGTCCTGATTGTGGAACATGGGGTCCCGCGCAAGACTCGGTGTGAGTGTGAGGATTTTGATCAGTAATCGTCAGAGTCAGATTATAGTTTTTTTATTTTTTTGTAATAATACCCAAACATCCATCACCATATTTTTGAGACGGAAATATTTTGATATCCTTAATATTGTTTATTAAGTATGTATATTCATCTTTTGTCATATTGATATTAATACTTTCATAATCAGAAGATTTCCCTGATTTTATTAATTTTAACAGTTCGATTGTTTTGGTGTGTTTTTCCTCTGTTGGTTGGTAATGTAGACTCTGTATTGAATATATTCCTCCCGATTTCAATTTCTTAAAAAATGTGCCCAATGATATTTGTTGATGTGATGTCAGATGTGTTCCATCATCAATTATTAGATCAAATTGAGGTAATTTATTACTTAATTCTTCCATTTTGTCACGAGTTGAATTATCACAAACATGATATATTATTCTGTTATTCTCATTCATAAAATTATTTTTATGGTCATTCACAATATCTATTCCATGTATCTCACTGTTAGGGAAATATTCATGTAATGTCATCAATCCAGGGCATTTATTATCATAAAAATTACCAATCTCCAATATTTTATTCTCATTAAATCTCTTTAATTGAAATATTCCAGTATATATTTTTGTATAGTTATGAGCACATCTATTCTTATTTCCAATATCTGAATTATTATTGTTTGCTAATTCTGTCAATTTGAAATTTGCGACACCATTAGGGTTTGATTTCATTTTAGATATATGTGATCCAGATTTCACATATTTATGATAAAAATCAGATATTAAATTAGTGTCATTATATGATCTTAATACCTTGGTCAATTCGTCATTAATATTGTAATTGACAATAGTTTTAATAATAGCAGATCTTCCCTCAAATATTGAATCAAATTCTTGTGATTCAAATTCATTATCAGCACGAATAAATGTCCCATCAATATAATCCACCAACTGTCCATATCTGGCTATGTTTAATAATTCTAATATGTCTGCTTCATGATTCATCAATCCTTTAATATTTGGATTTTCGACTTTGATTGGGACTTTTGTCATAAAAATAATATGTGGCAAATATCCTATATATTTTTTGAAGAATTCAGTTTGTGATTTTCCACTGCCATGCATATCGACCATTAGTATTTTTTTATTAGATGGAGCAATTGATTTCACATAATTAACATAGTCATTATTTGGATTTCCAGTGATGGCTCTGGATGTATGATAATAATCTGTTTCGATTTTTGATGGATATAATACATCATAAACAGTTTTCATATAATCACAATCTCTTGTCACAAATAATATTTTTTGATAACCATTCGCTTCAACAAAATTATTAATATAATTACATACCAAAACAATAAATGGGAAATTAATTTGACATTGATCATTCCATAAATTGTATTGATTAGAATTATATGTATATGGATTAGATAATCTGACAGTTCTAATTAAGTAGGCCAAATCTTCACACTTCTTTTGGATCAAATAGGATTCTATTGATGTCAGGTCAGTCCTTTTGAATAAAGAAGTTTTGATTCCTGATTTTATTGGCTGTCTGTAATCAGAATGTTCATTATCTCCAGTATGGACATTAATTCTATTCTTTTCTTTTAATTTATCCCAAATGTGTCCTACATATTTACCTCCATATGATACATATATCTCAGTATTTTTGTCATATCCACACGACTTTAATATTTCTTTCAATTGGTCTTTGTTGTAATACATATCTGATACAAGTATATCACCATCATTCACATTGTCATATGTCTCTTTGACCAAATACAAATTCTTCTTTTCGATCTCAAATTCTGTATTCTTAATTAGATTTGTTTTTGTATCATCTAGTTTTAAAAATCTTCCAACATTTTTGTATATGTCATCAAATGTTTTATGTATTGATTTCTGTTCTGCTTCTCGACGGATTGCCGGAAAATTATTAATATTCAATACTTTACCAACTTCTTCAAACACAGATCCAGGTGTCACTCTTTTACGAGCTAAAATAGTATCAAAAATATCATATGAATTTATTTTATGACTTGAAAGATAGTTATTTATTTTGATATGTGCAGTATTTATTTTGTCAAATGGAAGTAGATATGGAAATAATGACATATATGAATTTAGATTTGAGTATATATCTAATGAATCATTATTTGATGTAAGAATATTGGAATATATATTTTGTTTTAGATAATGCTTTAATAATTTCCTCATTCCAGATCTCTTAATGTAATAACCATTTGTGGATGCATAATTTTTATTTAATGATTCATATTTTGTTTCGGATAGATTACAGTCAGTATTATTCACATTAGGACACAATTGTAATATATCGAATTTTCCTGGAAGGGATGATAATAATTTCAAAAAGTTATATTTGTATTGAATCAATGGTGATATATCATTTCCATACTCAATAATGATTCCTTCATTTGAATGGTTATTAAATATATTTCTGATCACAGCCAAATGCATATTAATACCTGTTTTATTTGTTGTGATTATTTCGTAATTAGTTAATTTTAATTCATTAACATAATTTACTGTATTATCTCTATTATTTTCTGATGTAATGAAATATATTTTTGGTAAGGATTTATTGAATGGACCATTTATAGACATAGTATTACAATAGCAATTATAAACATAATCTATAATTCATTTTTGTTTGTGGTGAGCACATTAATTAATTATTAAAGTAAAAATTGATCTTTAATTTAATAAATACATATTTCATTTATCATAACTATATTATTCAAACATGACATCAAATATCACTAATACCATTAATACCATTAATACCATTAATACCACTAATGAGTTCAAGATAAATATTCTAGAGAAAGATGGTGATGACACAATAACATGTTACATTCATAAAGATATTAAGATTGATGTGACTTATTTAGTCCACACACATGAATATATGGATAGTATATCATCGTTATGTCAGAAAAAATTTAATATTAAACCGAAAAAAGAAATTACCATAAGACAATTACATAAATCATATAATAATCAAGATAATGAATACAAATCTATCAAAACTAAATTGAATGACGATCACAAGAAATATATTAATATTGAATATCAAGACCAAATAATTCCAGAATTGTATACAGAATTTAAGACGGATGATGATTTGTATGAAATAATTATGTCATATGGATGTGATTCCAAAAACATAAACACTATTTACACTATTTACAAAAATAATGAAATGATAATGTCATTAATTGATGAAACTTCATATTTACAACTTGGTGACGGATCTACCTATTGTTATCTTTCTGATGACAATATTATTATTGAAAATTCAGGAGATGTTGGATCTGTAATATTGTTCGAACTACAATCAAACTAAAAAATTGATCTTTGTTTATTTTGGAGTGTTAGGATTGATAAGTAATATTATCTTTAATAAATACTAATAACCAATAATAAAATGGCCAAATTGTATTGTTCTATTAAGAATGCCACAACTGAGAAATTTTATCTCAATTATGCTAGTGACGATATTTATTGTTTCACTGCCAAAGAAGGAAATGTTGAACGTGTGTCTTATGGTTCATCATATGAATTTGTGGAATCTGATGATGTATCCAAAGAACTTGGTAAGACTATTTATGATATTGTGAAGAATAGACAATATGACAGAATTGTTCTCAAAAATAATTATAAAAGAAGTTCCAGTGATTATCACACAATGACTATTGGTTTTACAGATTCCAATGGCAAAGAACAAATTGTTGAAATGAAATCCTGGTGCGAAGATACTAATCAATATGCCGCATCATTCTTTTCAAAAATGGCATATGAAATGTTCGAATATATTGATAATCTTAATTTAATAATCTTAATAGCAAGTCCAAACAATCCAATAAGCCTTCTGAAAAGAAACAACATAAAACACCCAAAGAATCCAAAGAACCCAAAGAAGTAAATGATGTCAAAGATGTTAATGTTCCTGATGTTGTAGAACTAAAGCAAACTGAAGTCCCTAAAACTAAAAAACCTAGAATTGCTAAACCTAAAAATACTGACAATCTAGAACATAATGAACAGAAAGAACAAACTGAAAAGAAGAAACCAGTTAGACAAACTAAACCCAAATCAGAAAAGAAAGCTGAAGACAAATC